>OBLQ010000998.1_pt1 | contig 10685 bp, 10 predicted proteins | sample 1519881 | NCBI WGS metagenome assembly OBLQ01 (sample SAMN01911456, study PRJEB22533) | soil metagenome | biome: Soil | place: Malaysia | collected 2012-04-30 | depth DG_metagenome m | reverse complement strand
GTTGCCTTCCTGCTGGCGGCGGTGATGGCCAGCCAGTTGCCGGAAACGAAGGGGAAACAACTGGAGTAGCTTTCTTCTGAAACCCCGAGCGAAGAGAGGGGGCCCTACTCAGACTCACACTACGTACCAGATCTCCCTTAAATCATCGTTGTACATCAACGCTTCGGGCCCGCGATAGTCCTCATCCCGCAGTGACATCGACCAGACCGAGCCATCGTCAAACGTAAACGACAAGCTTTCGGAATCAATCACCAGCGCTTTCTTTACTTTGTGCCCGATAAGGCTGCACAGTGCATCGCGGTATCCAGCATCTCCCCACGCTACTGACTTCTCATTTCTCGTGACTTTGTGGACACTGGTGTAAACGGTCAGGCGCGGGCCATCGAAGCGGAGTTGGACGTAATCCTGCACGAACTCCACCGAGCTCAACTGCTCACCTTCCAGGAAATGAAGGGCATTGGCAAACGACAACTGAGGCTCCACCGTTCACCCCGCATTCTCGATAACCATAGCGATCCCTCGCTTCGCTCGGGATTTCAGAAGCAGCTGCGCCGAGGATTATAGAAGTAGCTACGCTCTGGATCCTAAAGAGAAACTCCCGCCGGCAGAGCCGCATTCTTCTTCGGACGCCTATTTGCCTGCAGGATCTTCTTGCGCAGCCGCAAAGACTTGGGCGTGACTTCTACCATCTCATCGTCGGCCACGAACTCGATGGCCTGCTCCAGCGTCAGGTCCTTGAACGGCACCAGGCGGATGGCGTCGTCAGCCGTGGAGGCGCGCATGTTGGTCAGCTTCTTTTCGCGCACGGCATTCACGTCCAGATCAACCTCGCGGGCGTTCTCCCCGACGATCATGCCTTCATACAGCTCCACGCCCGGCCCCAGAAACAGCACGCCGCGCTCCTGCAGGCCGTACAGCGCGTAAGCCGTGGAAACGCCCGCACGGTCGGCCACTAGCGCGCCGGTCATGCGGTGCGGGATTTCGCCCAGCCATTCGGTATAGCCATCGAAGAGAGAGTTCATGATGGCCGTGCCCCGCGTCTCCGTCAGCAGCTCTGCGCGCAGCCCGATCATCCCCCGGCTGGCAATGGTGAACTCCATGCGCACGCGGCCGGAGCCGTGATTGTGCATCTTCAGCATCTGGCCCTTGCGCGTGCCCAGCTCTTCAATCACCACGCCGACAAAGTTTTCCGCCGTATCCACCGTCAGGTGCTCTTTCGGCTCCATCAGCTTGCCGTCAATCCGTTTGGTCACGATCTCCGGCTTGCCCACCATCAACTCGTAGCCTTCGCGCCGCATGGTTTCGATCAAAATGGAAAGCTGCAGCTCGCCGCGGCAGCGAAACGTTGGTCAGCAGCTCTTTCTGCAACCGCTCGCGCAGGTTGCGCGAAGTCACATACGTCCCTTCGCGCCCGGCAAAGGGCGAGGTGTTCACGGCAAACTGCATGGCGATGGTCGGCTCGTCGATCACGATGCGCGGCAGCGGCGCAGGATTTTCCACGCTGGTGATGGTCTCGCCGATGGCGATGCCCTCCACGCCCGCGATAGCCACAATGTCGCCGCACTCCGTCCGCTCGACGTCCACCCGCTTCAGCCCGCTGAAAGAAAACAGCTTGGTGATCTTTACTTTCTGGAGCGAGCCATCCAGCTTGGCGATGGCCGTCTCTTCTCCATTGCGCAGCGTGCCGTTGAAGACGCGGGCAATCGCCATGCGTCCCAGATAGTCGCTGTAATCAAGGTTGGCCACCAGGATCTGCAGCGGATTGCTTTCCTCGCCCGCCGGCGCGGGGATGGTCTTCAGGATGGCGTCAAACAGCGGCCTCAGGTCTTCTCCCGGCGCGTCGATGGAAGTGGCGGCCGTTCCCGCTTTCGCGTTGGTATAAAGCACGGGAAAATCCAGCTGGTCTTCGCGCGCGTCCAGGTCGATGAACAGGTCATACAGCTCGTTCAGCACTTCCTGCGGGCGGGCGTCAGCGCGGTCAATCTTGTTGATCACCACCACCGGCGGCAGTCCGGCCTCCAGCGCCTTGCTCAGCACGTAGCGCGTCTGCGGCAGAGGGCCTTCACTGGCGTCCACCAGCAGCATCACGCCGTCCACCATCTTGAGCGCGCGTTCCACTTCGCCGCCAAAGTCGCTGTGGCCCGGCGTGTCCACGATGTTGATCTTCACCTCGTGGTACCAGACAGCGGTGTTCTTGGCCAGGATGGTGATGCCCCGCTCCCGCTCCAGTTCGTTGGAGTCCATCACGCGCTCCACCAGGGCTTCATTGGCGCGAAACGCGCCGCTCTGGCGCAGCATGGCGTCCACCAGCGTGGTCTTGCCGTGGTCCACGTGGGCAATAATGGCGATGTTGCGGATGGCGGACTTCAAGCGGTTGGCTTTCCGGGGCAAAGATTGATTTGAGACATCACATTCATTCTAGCAGCGGCCGCGCCATGCCCCGCCGTGAAACGAGCGATGGGACAGGGCCAAAAACCAAACGGGCGGCAAGATTGCCGCCCCGCCTTCAGGCATCTCCGTCAATTCGGTAAAATCAGCGTTCCAAATTTCTTGCGATCTTGATGTGGTCGTCCACGCCCACAATGGCGCTTTCATGCACCGGCCTGTAGCCTTCTTTCTGCAAGGTGATGTCATAGCTTCCGGCATCCACCTGGATTTCCACCGGCGTGGTCTTCTGCAGCCGCGTGCCGTTCACCAGCACCAGCGCGCCTTTGGGCTGGCTCTTGATCTCAATGCGCGCCGAATCGCCATCTGCGCCGCCGCCAAAAAGCCGGCCGCCATGGACGATCTTGATATTGTCCGTGCGTCCGGCCACCAGCAGTTTGGGCGAATAGCTGGTCGTTTGTCCCGCGGCCAGCCTAACGTCCGTGCTGGCTTCCAGATAGCCCTGCTTGCGCACGGTCACTTTGTGGCTGGCGGGATCAAGCAGTAATTCATCCGGCGTTCTCTTTCCGGTATCTCTTCCATCCACTATGATGGCCGCGCCTGCAGGCGAGCTGCCGACGCTTAGCCGTCCCTGCGTCGGGGCCAGGCTCACATCAATGTTCGCGCGGCCTCCGGCCGTAACCTGCACCGAGCGTGTCACCGAACTGTAACCCGGCTTGCTGATTGTCACGTTGTACGTTCCCGGCGTCAGCGGTCCGATGGTCTGCGGCGTGTGCCATTCTCCTGACAGGCCCTGGATCACCACCGTCGCTCCGAAGGGATCTGAATTCACCGCAAGCTGGCCCTGGCTGGGCGCCGTGGGCGCGGGTTCGGTAACCTCCCGCGGAACTCGTCCGCGGCGGCTTGACCTGGCCGGGGTGGAACGCGTGCCGCTCATCTCCGGCGCGGAAGTCGAGCCTGCTGCTGCCGATGTCTTCTGCGCACTGAAAGGCAACTGCGGGCTGGAAGCCGCGGATTGATTCGCCGTCTGCGTGTCCGCCAGCAGGTCCGCGGGCCGCCTCTGGAACATCATGGCGACTGCGGCCAATATCACCAGGCCCGCCACCACGCCGCCCACCAGTTTCCACTGGTTGTTGGAAGAAGGCGCTCGTCTTCTCACGGTGGTCGGCGGAGCTTTCCGCGAGACCGTCGTGAGCGAAACTTTCCTTGAAGCCGTTGCCGGCGGCGGAACAGGGTTCCTGACGCTGGTCGTGGAAGGCCCTGCCGGCGCTTTTATCTTGACGCTGGCCGTATCCATCGCCGGGAACTTCCCGGTTGGAGGGTTGCTTCCTACCGGCGCAAGCGGACGCGGCTCTTTCGCGGCCGTTTCCAATGCGAGGAGCAACTGCTGCCCGTTCTGGTACCGCTGCGCCGGATCTCTTGAGAGGGCTTTCATCACTACACGCGAAATCGCTTCCGGCACGCGGCTGTTGGCCACGTTCAGCGGATGCACCGTGACGTCCGTGATGGCGCGATCAATTTCACCCAGGTGCTTTCCCGCGAAGGGCGAGCGCGAGGTGTACATTTCGTACAGAATCGCCGCGGCACTAAAGAGATTTGAATCGCGCGTGGGATACTTGTTGTTCACCTGCTCCGGAGAAAGATAAGGCTCATTCTCCATCCTTTTGGCCGGCGTTTGCGTGAGCAGGTTCTTATCGCGCGGCAGCCCAAAGTCCAGCACTTTGAGCGAGCCGTCCGCGAGAATCTTGATATTCGAAGGATTCAGAAAATGGTGAAACACGCCTTTGTCATTGGCGTAGTCCAGCGCGGCAAAGAGCTGTTTTGCCCAGCCCAGCACTTCATCCAGCTCAGGTATGCGCGCGTACATCAGATCTTTGAGCGTCTGTCCCTCGACGAACTCTGAAGTCACAAAGACGTCAAAATCCTTGTACCCGCAGGTGAGCAGCCTGGCAATGCCGGGATGTTCCAGCGAACTGGCGCCACGCGCTTCGGCCATGATGCGCGTCATCAGCTCGTTCACGTCATCCAGCCATTGCGGCACTTCAAACTGGCGCAGGGCAATCATGCAGTCTTGCTGCGGGTTGTGGGCCTTGTGGACGCGGCCTATGCTTCCACGGCCCATCTCCTGCACCAATTCCAGGCGATTCGTACGCGGAGCAGCGGGGGTGTTGTCGGTTGTCGTTGCTGTGTTTTCCTGCATAAGCCGGAGTACCACGCAAGTCTCAGGGGAGGTGTAGACGCGCCAATCATACCTAAGGACGGCCCCCAGCGTGTCCTAAAGAACACTGTCCAGGCGTTACGAAGGTAACCGAAAATTTAACGTAGATTGTTTTGTTTCATGGCCTTACGGGAGGCAATACGCTGTTCCGCGCGGTAACCTGTCTCGCTCTGCCAGGGCTTGTTATCGCCAGTCCACCACCTGCAGCTCGCTCTGCCCGATGTGCCTGACTTTCCCGGTTTTAAGGTCCTTGCGGTAGATTTCCGTGCGCAGGTCCGCGTCAACCCACTCGTGCCATAGTACGGTCCCCCCGTCCGGCGACCAAACCACGGGGAAAAACAGTGGCGCGCCGCCGCCTGCCCCCAGGAATCCCCGAGTGGCTGAGAACAAAAGGTTCTTTTCGGCGCCGTCAGGCTTGACCGAGAAACAATTCTCCCTCTTTCCGTCGAAGAAGGCGATGCGATCGCCTGCAGGCGACCACGAAGGGTCCACTCCGTCTGCCAGCTTGCGGAAGTGATCTGACGTGAGGTCCCATACAACGATCACGCCGGCGTTGCCATTGTTGGCTCCGGGGCCGGCACGCCGGAACTCAAGGGCCAGTTCTGTCCCTGAAGGGTTCCAGGAAGGCGGGGCGTAGTCGGAAATGGTATAGCTGAGGCCCTCCAGGTCCAGCGGGCGGTGCGTCAACAGCCGCGCTGATTTTGAGGCAAGATCGATCAGGTAAACGTTGTGTCCGGCGTCAGCCTCTCTGTCGGCAACCACGGCAAGGCGTCCGCCTTCCGGGGACCAGGAGATTCCCCACACGGCCCGGCCGGTAAACACGTCAGTTTGCGTTTGTGAGGCAATGTCGAAAACCGCAACGGCTTCCCGATGCGGACGGGCCGAAGCCAGATGCACAAAGGCCACCCGGCTGCCGTCGCGCGAGAGTGACGGTGTGGCCCGGTGGGCGCAGCATGAGTCCGGCGTCCACAACTGGGTATCAAGACCCAGTGGAACAAGCCTTCCTTCCACAACCAGCGCAAGGTCGTTGTCATTGTTGAAATACGCCAGGACTTTGGCCTTGGCCACTTTGGAAAATCCGGCCAGGCGGGCGACGCCGTGAAAAGCTCCGCCGGTTTCCGCAACCATCAGCAGCGCCGCCATCAACCAGACATTCACAGCTTTGGTTTCTCCACTTTCACTTCAGTTCTCAGTTCATCGCGCCGGCCTCCGCAATGGTGCTGCCGATAGCCCGGGGCCCGGCTCATGGCAGGCGGGGTCATGTCCGCTCCCACGATCAAGTCATACACGTAGGTATTGCTGTTGTTGAAGCAGAGACTCATGAAGCGATTGTGATAATCGGTTCCGCACGAGTTGCAGGTCCCGCCGGCCAGTTCCTCACGGAGCAATTTGACCTTCGCCGGCGTTGCGTCTTCCACCTTCTTGCATTCACCGCCACGTGTGAGCGTATCGGTAATCTGGTCCGGCATGGGTTGCTTGTCGACATTGCCGCTGCCGATAGGATGGATGCCCGAAGTCTGGAATGACGCATGCATCCCCGGAATCAGGGCGGCCTCGCCGAAGTCGATGTAGCAGTGGCGGAACTGGCTCACAATAGCCCGGTTCAAGCCGAACAGAATCCAGTTCTTGGAATGTGCCCATTTGGGCAGCGGGCGGCAGCAGACGCGCAGCGGTACCTCATCGCCGGGCGGGCCAGACTCCGGGGTCGGCGCGGATTGCGCATTCAGGCGAACGCACGCCGCAATCAAAACAAATAGAATCAATCGCTTGTTCAAAACAGCCCCCCGGTCTGCGCCAATATACCCATTATTTTCAGATGCGGAAACCCGTCTTTGGTTACCCAGTCCGCCATGCTCAAGCCATATGCCATGGCATTCCCTTGCAACATTGTCTCACCGGAAGGGGAAAAAACTCGCCAGTCACATTCCAGATTTCTGCCACGGATGCAACACCGGCCGCGGACCGGCGCCATTTGAAAACTCCGCCTCCCTCCTTTACCCTTGAAACGGACCAGTCATGAAAACCTCTCGCTGTACTCTGCTTGCTGCTTTCATCTTCTCCCTTTTCGTTCAGGCCCTCTATGCACAGGACATCGCCTCGTTCGAGAAGCGGATCACCGTCAAGAAGCTCTCGAACGGGCTTACCGTGCTGGTGATGGAGCGTCCGGAAGCGCCGGTCTTCTCCTTCTACACGCACGTGGACGCCGGCGCGGCGCAGGAGGTCCTGGGCATCACCGGCCTGGCCCATATGTTTGAGCACATGGCCTTCAAGGGCACCGACGAAATCGGCACAAAAAACTACCCGGCGGAAAAAGCCGCTCTGGCCAAAGTGGAAGTTGCCTACGCCGCCTATCAGAAGGAAAACCACAAGCAGACCGGGCGCGACCCCAAAAAGGTCGCGCAGCTGCACGCCGCGTTCGAGAACGCGGTGAGCGACGCCAACCAGTACGTGAAGCCCAACCAGTTCGGCGAGATCGTGGAAAGCCAGGGAGGCGTGGGCCTGAATGCCTCCACCAACTGGGATGAGACGGTCTACTTCTATTCTTTTCCGGAAAACCGGCTGGAGCTGTGGGCCTACCTGGAATCGGAGCGCTTTCTGCATCCGGTGATGCGTGAATTCTATAAAGAGCGCGACGTGGTGATGGAAGAGCGGCGCATGCGCACGGACAGCTCGCCGGAAGGCCGCCTGATTGAGCAGTTTCTTGCCGCCGCCTATGAGGCCCATCCCTATGGCCGCCCCGTGGTGGGCTGGCCCTCTGATCTGCATTCGTTTTCCGCCACCGACGCCAAAAATTTCTACCACAAGTATTACGTCCCGGCGAACATCGTGGTGGCCATTGTGGGCGACGTGAAGGCCTCCGAGGTGATCCCGATCGTGGAAAAATACTTTGGCCGCATCCCCGCCGGGCCCAAGCCGCCTCCGCTGCGGACCGTGGAACCGCCGCAGCGCTCTCTGCGTGAAGTCATCCTGCATGACCAGAGTCAGCCGCTCTATATTGAGGGTTACCACCGGCCCAACTTCCGCGATCCGGACGATGCCGTCTATGACGTGCTCTCCGATCTGCTCTCCAAGGGCCGCACCTCCCGGCTCTACCGCTCGCTGGTGCGCGACAAGCAGATTGCCCTGGTCGCCCAGGGCGGCACGTTCCCCGGAAACAAGTATCCCAGCCTCTTCTACTTCTTTGCCGTACCCAGCAACGGACACACGGCGGAAGACATGGCCAAACCCATCCATGAAGAGATCGAGAAGCTCAAAACCCAGGACGTGACCGATGAAGAGCTGCAATCGGTCAAGACCCGCGCCAAGGCGGACCTGATTCGCGGTCTGGCCGATGATGAGGGCCTCGCCTCGCAGCTGGCCGAATTTCAGGCCTATTACGGCGATTGGCGCGAGCTCTTCCGCCAGATTGACCGCATCAACAAGGTCAGCAAGGCGGACATCCGGCGCGTGGCCAACAAGATTTTCCGTGAAGAAAACCGTACCGTAGCCATGGTGGAGACAACCAAGAAACCGGCTGCGCCTCCCGCGCCGCCTCCGTCCGCGGCCCGGCCGAAAGGAGAGCAGCAATGAAGCGTCGCGCCCTGATCGTTTTCTCCATCCTGTTCTGCCTGCCCTTCTTCGCGCCGGCACAAACGGCGCAACCGTCCCACTCGCATCCGCACGCGGGCCGGAGCATCCCGCACTCATGGAAGCAGGTGCCGATTCCGCCGTTGCATCCCTTCAAGCCGCAGCAGCCTAAGCGGGTTGAACTGCCCAACGGCATGGTGATCTTTCTTCAAGAAGACCACGAACTGCCGCTGATTGATGGCGTCATCCGCATCCGCGGCGGCTCACGTGACGTGCCTGAGAGCAAGACCGGCTTCACTTCCATCTATGCCGATGCCTGGCGCACGGGCGGAACCGCCGGCAAGACCGGCGACCAGCTGGATGACTTTCTTGAATCCCGCGCCGCCCGCGTGGAAACCTTCAGCGGCGTGGACTCCACCTTCCTGAGCTGGTCAACTCTGAAAGAAGACTTTGACAAGGTCTTTCCCGTAGTCCTTGACCTGCTCGAGCATCCTGAGTTCAGGGAGAACAAGATCGAACTGGCGAAACGGCAGCTCGACGGCGCCATCGCGCGCCGCAATGATGACGTGGACGAGATCTCCGGCCGCGAAGCCACCAAGCTTGCCTATGGCGCCGATAATCCCTACGCGCGCACGCCGGAGTTTGCCACGGTGGCCGCCATTAAGCGCCAGGACCTGCTCAATTGGCACAAGCACACCATCCAGCCCAACAACATGATCCTGGGCATAACGGGTGATTTCAACTCGGATGCGATGGAGCGCAAGCTGCGTGAGGCATTCGGCGGCATGCCCCGGGGAAGACGCTTTGTCAGCGTACAACTCCAGTTCCACGGACCTAAGCCGGGAATCTACCTGATCAAAAAAACCGACGTCAATCAGAGCGACATCACCCTGGTGGATTTGGGTACGGACCGGCTCAACCCCGACTACTACGCCATCGTCGCCATGAATGAGATTCTCGGCGGCGGCTTCTCCTCGCGTCTCTTCTCCCGGCTGCGCACCAAGGAAGGCCTGGCCTATTCCGTGGGCGGCGGCGTGGGTACGTCTTATGACCATCCCGGAATTTCCCGCTTCGGCATGGGGACCAAGAGTGGAACAACCGCCAAAGGCATTGAAGCCTTGCAGCAGCAGATCAAGGAGATGATCAAGGGCGGCGTGACCCGGGAGGAGTTGAAGCGCGCCAAGGATTCCATCCTCAACTCTTTCATCTTTGAGTTTGATTCCAAGGACAAGGTCCTGGCCGAACGCATGCGCTATGAGTTCTATGGCTACCCGCCCGACTTCCTGGAAAAGTTCCGCCAGGGACTGGAGAAGGTGACCACGCAGGACGTGGACCGCGTTGCCCGGAAATATCTCCACCCGGAAAAGATGGCGATTCTGGTGGTGGGCAATCCCAAGGACTTTGACCGCGATCTAGCCACTCTGGGCAAAGTCACCCCGATTGATATCACCATCCCGCCGCCGAAGAAACCGGAGCCGCCGGGGCCCAGGAAGCCGGAACCGAAGAAACCGGGGATGTAGGACGCTCACGTAATATCAACAGCTGAGTGGATTAGACAAGACTTGTGTCAGGGCCCGGCTTCAGCCGGGCCGAACAAGCGCCAGGAAGAAGCTATCTCACTGCCGTAGGCCCCGGGCGCGCAGCGACGCCCGAATAAAAAGAGCGCCGTTTCGCGGCGCCCTTCATTCCATGGCGGAAGCAGCCTGCTATTTGCTGACCGCCTTTTCTCCCGCGCAATGCTTGTCAAAGGCGTGCGTGAGCGCGGAAGCAATCGCCTCCGGCGTGCTCATTTCGATGTCGCTGCGCTGCATCATGTAAACCAGTTGGCCGTCGCGCAGGATTCCGATGGACGGTGAAGATGGCGGATATCCCGTGAAGTAGCTGCGCGCCTTGTCCGTGGCTTCGCGGTCCTGGCCGGCGAAGACCGTCACAATGCGGTCCGGACGCACGCTGTGCCGCACGGCGGCACGTACCCCGGGACGCATTCTTCCGGCAGCGCATCCGCATACCGAATTCACCACCACCATGGTGGTTCCATTCTGCTGGACGGCTTTTTCCACTTCCGCTGCGGTGCGCGTCTCCTGGATTCCGGCCGTGGTCAGTTCCTCACGCATGGGGGCGATCATCATCTCTGGATACATTCTTTGCAGTCTCCTTCAGAATGGCTCAAAACAACATTCTACCAAGGAAATCGCGCGCTGCTGTACTCTTGAGACACCTTGAAGCTCCAGGAAAACATTCCGCTGGCGCCCCTGACCACCCTGCGGGTGGGCGGGCCTGCGCGATATTTCGTGGAAGCCCGCAGCGAAGCCGGAATATGTGAAGCCGTCTCATGGGCGGCCGAGCGCCGTCTGCCCCTGTTTGTTCTGGGTGGCGGGAGCAACCTTCTTGTGGCCGACGAAGGCTGGCCCGGATTGGTTCTCAAGGTCGCAATGGCGGGCGTGCGGCATGAAGACCAGGGCGGCAACACGGTTTTCCATGCCGGCGCGGGCGAAAACTGGGATGACTTTGTCGC
>OBLQ010000997.1_pt1 | contig 10687 bp, 11 predicted proteins | sample 1519881 | NCBI WGS metagenome assembly OBLQ01 (sample SAMN01911456, study PRJEB22533) | soil metagenome | biome: Soil | place: Malaysia | collected 2012-04-30 | depth DG_metagenome m | reverse complement strand
TCAATCCGGCGCATTTCACGCCCTTCATGCCGAACGGCTTTCTTCCCGTGAACGAGCGCGGGGTGATGGCCGCCGCCGCGATCATCTTTTTCGCATTTTACGGTTTCGATGCCGTGTCGACTGCGGCAGAAGAAACAAAGGATCCCGGCAAGAACCTCTCGATCGGCATAGTCGGCTCGATGATCATCTGCACCGTGATCTATATGGCCGTCGCCGCGGCTGCGATCGGCGCCATAAAGGTCGGCGACTTCGCCAAGAGCTCCGAGCCGCTTTCCTATATCTTGAGAACGCTTGGCCATCCGGGCGCGGCGGGCCTCATCGCCGGCGCCGCCGTGGTCGCGCTGCCGACCGTCATTCTCGCCTTCATGTATGGCCAGAGCCGCATCTTCTTCGTGATGGCGCGCGACGGGTTGCTGCCGCGCCGGCTCGGCCATGTCAGCAAGCGCGGCGCGCCGGTCGCGATGACGATCGTCACGGCGATTGTCTGCTCGGTGATCGCCGGCTTCCTGCCGCTCGCCGACATCGCCGCGCTTGCAAACGCCGGCACGCTCGCCGCTTTCATTGCAACGTCGATCGCGCTGATGGTTTTGCGCCGGCGCGAGCCGGCGCGCGCAAGGCCGTTCAGAACGCCGATCGCCTGGGTCGTTGCGCCGGCGGCGATCCTCGGCTGCGGCTATCTCTTTTACAGCCTGCCAGGCGTGACACGCCTTTTATTCTTCTGCTGGATGGCGATCGGTCTCCTCGTCTATTTCCTGTTCGCCGCAAGGAACAGCGAAATGGCGAAGAACCCGGCACCGGCCGCAGCGGAGTGAAGCGGCGCGACGTTGTTCCTGAGGGATGGATCAAGCAGCACGGAATTCGCAAAGGCGGTCAAAGACGCCGACAAGCAGCATTGGCGCGAACAGTAGAAGCGCCAGTCATCACTCCCGCTCATAAGGCGGATAAGCGTCGAACACTTTCGTAATGCCGCGCGTCACGGCTGCCGGGAAGATCGAGCTGTGCGTTTCGCCGTCAAATATCTGTAAGTCGACCTGCAAGTCCTTGTCGTCGCGCACATCGAGCCGCTTTTTTAATTCCTCTATGCCGTCCGTCATCCTTTGAGTCTCGACGCCGCCGACGGAGAGAAAGACATGCGCGGCAAGATGCGCGCCTGATTTCGCCTGCGCTTCCTCCATCTTCCAGATCGCGCCGTCGTCATACCAAAGCGACGGACTCACCATGATAAAGCGCTGGAAAAGTTGCGGACGCGTCATCAGCGCATAGGCGGCGAAGAGGCCTCCGAAGGAATGGCCGATGATTGTTCGATCGTCCGATGCGCCATGAAATTTCTTTTCAATCAAGGGCGCGACGTCGTTCTGAATGAAGTCGGCGAATTTCGACGCGCCGCCGGAATGAGCCTGGAACTTCGGGCCGTAGCAGCACTCCTTGACAAAAGTCGGCGTGTAATCGCGCGTGCGGTTCATCTTGTAGACGTCGTGATCTTCGACGGCGCCCGGATAGGCGATGCCGACGAGAATCATCGGCGGGAGAATATCCCGCTCGACAAAGTGGCGCAGCACATTGGCGACGATCGAAAAGGAATAATCGGCATCGAGCATGTAGACGACAGGATAAGACTCGCCGTCCTTCGGCGCCGCCGGCGGGCGTTCGACGAAAAGCTTGTAAGTCGCGCCGGTTTCCTTCGAATGAAGGCTTATGACTTCGGCGCCCGGAACGACATAAGGCGCATTCTTTGCAGATACAGGAATGGGCTCGACGATCAACAGGGCCGCCGCGACAAGACCGACAAACTTCATGAGATACGTATTCCTCCCTCTAATTCTTATCCCGCCCGCCGACGGCGATCATGTGGCGCGCCCTCTTTAACGGCAAGAAAAAGGGCGCTCCAAAGAGCGCCCTTCAACGAAGCGTGACCGAAGCCTCTTATTTCACGTCGAGCAATTCGACCTCAAAGATCAAAGCCTCATTGGGGCCGATCGGTCCGGCGCCGTTTTCGCCATAGGCGAGATCGGGTGGAATAAAGAAACGGTATTTGTCGCCGACATGCATGAGCTGCACGCCTTCGGTCCAGCCGGGGATGACTTCGCCCAACGGAAATTCCGCCGGCTCGCCGCGCGCGTAAGAGGAATCGAACTCCGTGCCGTCGACCAAGGTCCCTTTGTAGTTCACCTTCACGACATTGGCGTCGGTCGGCTGCTTGCCGCCGGCCGGACCCTTCGAAATCACCTCATATTCAAGGCCCGACTTCGTTTTCATGATTCCCGGCTTCTTGGCGTTCGCCGCGAGAAAGTCCGCCGCCTCCTTGGCGTTGATCTCGGCGTTTGAAACCTTCAAGAGATCGACGTCGAAGATCAGCGCCTGATTGGGCCCAATCGGTCCGACGCCTTTTTCGCCATAGGCGAGATTGGGGGGGATAAAGAAGCGGTATTTGTCACCGACATGCATGAGCTGCACGCCTTCGGTCCAGCCAGGGATGACGTGATCGAGTTCAAAGGTCGCGGAGGCGCCATGGGCCTTCGATGAATCAAATTCGACGCCGTCCGTCAGCGTGCCGACATAATCGACGGTGACCCTATCGCTCGCCTTCGGGCTAGGCCCTCCCGCGGGACCATTTGAGAGCACCATATATTGCAGGCCGCTTGCGGTCGTCTTGACGCCGTCGCGCTTGGCGTTGTCGCCGAGAAATTTTTCGGAAGCCGCAAGATTGTCGGCCGCATCTTTCGCTGCATCTTTCGCCGCGTCTTGCGCCATATCAGTTTGCGCAACGGCCGCTTCGCCGGCCTGCGGCGCAGAATCGTTGACGGCGACCTCCGCAGGCTTCGCCGAATCGGCGGCCGCGCTAGCCGCTGGCGCGTCTTTCTTGCCGCAAGCCGCGAGCGCCAACGCCGCCGCGCCAGCAAAGAGGAATGGTGTCAGTCTCATCAAAATCTCCGTTCGTTCTGAATGGCGGCACACTAGACGGGATCAGCCGCCAGCAAAAGCGATTCTCTCAGCGCTCTGAAATGAAAGCTTTCCGAATATTAATCCGTTGACGGAGCGCTGATCGGCGCCGGCTTTGTGATCCGCCCGCCTTGGGCGATGAATACGCCCGCAAGCACGAGCCCTGCGCCGAGAACGCCGATGGGCGCCGTCGCCTCGCCGAAGAAAAGCCAGGACAGCGCGGCCGCAGCGACCGGTTGTATCCACAAGAGCACGGTTGAAAGCGCGATCGGCAGCCGCCCGATGCCATAGGCGATAAGGCCCTGCCCCGCCGCCTGAACGAAGAGTCCGAGCGCGACGAGGTCGAGCCAGCCGATAAGACTCGCCGGCGCAAGCTTTTCCCCGGCCCAAAGGGATAGCGCCAGGGCGACGATCGCCGAGGCGAACGTCGTTACGAAAATCGCCGCCCGCGCGCTCACCATTTCGCGCTCGCGGCGCATGATGATGAGATAAAGCGCGTACCAGAACGCTGAGCCAAGGCCCATGAGATCGCCGACGAGCCCGCTCGTTCCGCTCATTGGTCCACCGCCTTCAGCGCGCGCAAAGGAAAGCAGCACAGCGCCCAAAAGCGCGGCGCCGGCGCCGGCGGCGTAGATCGGCTTCACGCGCTCCTTGAACAGAAAATAGCCGGCCGCCGCGGTGATGATCGGCGTCATATTGGTGGCGAGCGTCGCGTTCACGATGCTCGTGCGGCCGAGCGCGGCGTGCCAAAGCGTCAGATCAAAAGCAAAGAAAAGACCGGCGAGAAAAAGCGCCGGCAGGCGGTCCTTCGGCAGCGCGCGATCGCCTGCCGCAAACACCGCGCCGAGCACCGGGAGCGCGAAGACGAAACGCCAGAACGCCGTCGCGAGCGGGCCGACCTCCGAAACTCGCATGCCGATCGGCGCCAAGGCGAGCAGGGCGGCGCCGATCGCCACCGTCGCGACAGCGGCTCTCCGATTCGATGTCAAGAAATGCTCCCGGGCGCAAATCGCGCAGGAGCTAAACAGCAAAATGGCGCGCGAGGAAAGCCCGGCTTCGTCGGAGCCCGCTAGGCATCGGCGCCCGGTTCGTCGCCGGCGCCGCCATCGCCATCTTCGATGAGAGGCGCGCCCGTCGGCGCATCACCTCCTATTTCAAATTGCTCTGATGCTAGTCGCGCGAGAAGCGCGATAATTTGTTGATAGTCGGGATGCGCCGATCCCGGCCTGTCCGGGGCGGACGGCGATATCATGACGAGCGAGCCCTGCGGCGCCGATCGGACCTTTTCGATTTCGCCCCTTTGATGAAGAAGAGCAAGCAACGTCAGTATGGCGGCTTTATCGCCTATACGCCCGGGAACGCCCTTCTCCTCGAAGGCGTCATAAAGTCTCCTGAACTCGTTGGGATAGTCTAGAACCGCGACCGTCGTCTCCGCCGCCTCGCTTTCGCTTCGTATATGAACGTGTAGCGATAAGGAAGTGACGACGACCCCTAGACCGCCATTGGTTCCATCAGGGGCCTCTTCGCAGGCTTCCTTCAGCGCCCGCCGGCATTTTTCGCCGAGCTCAGTCTGGTTCTCAACCGCCTCGCGATAGGTCGCGCTCCCGATAACCGAGCCTATCGCGGTCATAACTCGATGCGCGAATTCCTCGCCGAAACTCTTGAAGACCCCATGCTCCATCTGACGGCAGATTGTCCGCCTGTCCCGCGGAATTCTGAACTGCACGCTTGGCGCGGCCAGCAAAGCGACGCCGTCGGCGGTCGTCCACGATCTCGGACTGAGGAACAAACTATTCACGCCGAGCCACAAATTGCCGTCTTCGGTGGCGAGCGTCGGCGGGATGTAGGTCGCGTTCGGTTGTTCAGAGTGAAGTTGCGCTATCTCGCGCATGTCGACCCAGACGCCGGCGATCGGCCCTTCAGGAGGCCAGTTCGCAAAAGCGACTTTGTAGTGACGCTTCCAAAATCGACCGCAATAGACAGCGGCCGTGTTCCTGACGAGCTGGGCCATGGTTACTCCCACAATTACGCCTAATGGTTGTCGTAGAGAGTGATGCGTCGCCTATCACGAACTTTCGTTTTCCGGAGCCGCTCCGGGAGATTCCATCCCCGCGGTAAACATTCCGCGAGGCGGAAGGGAGCGCCGAGCCGCTCCGATGACGCGGAAGAGAATCGCGCGATCCGGGCGAAGCCGTGCTTGTCTCGATCTCGCACGTTAATGAGCAGACATTGACAGCCTTGCACTGACTTGGAATATCTTTGGGATGTTCCAGATTATCTGGAATATTCCGGGGGCTTTTTTTAATAGATGGCTGCGCTTCAGTCGGAGATTTCCATCACTCTTCCGGGGGGCGAGGCGGTCGCTCTCGACATCCGTACGGCCTGCCGGCTGGTTCGCGCGATTGTCGACGAGAAGAATCGGGGCTTGGCGGCCAAACAGACCTACAAGGACGCCTATTTGGCGGCGTGGGAACGACTTCAGGCGCCGGGGCTCGACCTCGAATTCCCAGAGCCCTCGCGCCTCGAGAAATTCATTTCCAAACCTTACGCACGAGTGCCCACTGGAGAAGCGGCCTTCCTGAAGGCGCTTTTCGAGCATTCGTTTTTCAGCGGGCTCTCCGATAGCTGGATTCGTTCGGCGATCGAGCGGCTGCGCCGCAGCGCCCAGACCCAGATTCCGCGGCCCACCTTTTGGGGAAATCTCCTTGGCGTCAAACCCGAAAGCCAGCAATGGCTATCCTCGTTGGCGGGCGAGTATTTGTTGCTTCGCCGGTTGTTCACCGTGCCGAATTTTCAGGTCTCGTTCCTGACGATCGACCGAGCCAGAAAACCGAATGAACCGCTTCAGTTCCGCACGCATGGCGCCGTCGGCCCGTTTGGCGGCGATGAGCCTTTCGTCGAGGGGCTGGTTTGGGCGCAGGCGGACACGAACATCGTATTTTGCGTCGGGCGCGTCGATGGGAGGGGGGAGGTGCGCTCCTCAATCCTCCGCCCGATCGACAAACCGGTTGGACGGGCGCTGGGGCGCGCGCCCCCACAAAGAGATCTTGCCGGCATCCGCCTTGGGCTTGGGCGGTTCGACAAACAGCCGCGCGCCTACCGCATCTGGTGCTCGCGCGTCATGACGCCTCCGCCGGAGGGCGATTGGCGCAACGCGATAGGCGAATATCCGCTCGACGAGATGCCCGGAAGATTCGGGAGCCACATTCTTGGCCTCGATTGGATCATGTCATGGCTGGCCAAGGAGCATTACGTCATGCTTCGGCACCCTGATGATCCGACCTACTGAATCGAGAAGAGCGTTCCTCGCCCGATTTCATTCGCCGAGATGACGCGCCGGCCGGCGACGCGCACAGAGTGCAGCGGCCCTTCGAGTTCTCGCATCCAGAATGCGAGAAATTGGGAGAGCACCGGAAAGCGCGGCGCCAGGTCATAGTCCTGCCAGACGTAACTTTGGAGAAGACCGGGATGGTCCGGAAGATGGTAAAGAATTTCCGCAGTCGCGAGCCGGTAGCCTTCGAGCTGACGCCTCAAAGCAAGGTCGCATTTCATACGCAACATCCCTGCAAGACGCTTTTTTTTGACGGAAGATTGTTGAGGAAGTCTCACGGCGGCGACAAGGGTTGAGACTGAATCAGAACGAGATATCAATATTTTAGCAGCGCGCCCGACAATTTGCTGACAGCGCGCGGGTCTGCGCGCTCCGTATACTGCGGTTAGCGCACGCCGTGCGCTCCGAGTTGTCGTCGCACAGGAGAGTTTGTCGTTAACGCCCGGAGGCCCCGGGGTAAATCCCCGCACCGCGCCTTAAGAATTTTTCTTTACATCGGGTTCGGCGTTTCTTATGTCGCAATTTCGCCAATCCCATGGGACCTCTCCGCAAGATTGGCGCTTGGTAGAAGCTGCTTTTGCGAGGTTCCATGAGATGGAAAGGTCAAAATCCGCGCTTGCCCTGGTCCTAGCCGACCGGCCGGACCTTCCCGTTCATTGCGTGCGCCCTCATGCCGCCGAAGCCGCGGCCGACTGGTTTGCGCGCAATTTTCCGGGCGACGTACTCTACGCCGTCAAAGCGAACCCGCATCCGGCTGTGCTCGACGCGGTCCATGCGGCGGGCGTCCGCTGGTTCGACGTCGCCTCCATGCCCGAGATCGAGCTGATCGGGGCGCGCTTTCCGGACGCCAAGATGGCGTTCATGCACCCTGTCAAGGCCCGCTCCTCGATTCGCCGCGCCTATCGGGACTATGGCGTCAGGATCTTCGCGCTCGACAGCCATGACGAACTCTTGAAGATCATCGCCGAGACGGATGGCGCGAAGGATCTCAACCTCATCATCCGCCTCGTCGTCTCCGGCGACTATGCCCAGCACAAGCTGTCCGGCAAGTTCGGCGCATCGGGGCCGGAGGCGGTGATGCTTCTGCGCGAGGCGCGCGCCCTCGCCGCAGAGCTCGGCGTCTCCTTCCATGTCGGCTCGCAATGCATGCGGCCCGAGGCCTGGCGCCTCGCCATGGAGGCGGTAAGCGACGTCATCCGCCAGGCCGGCGTCACGGTCGACATCGTCGATGTCGGCGGCGGCTTCCCGGCGGCCTATCCCGGCCTTACCCCGCCGCCGATGGCGGCCTATGTCGATGAAATCCGCACGTCGTTTGAGGCGATGCCGGTGCTTGAAAACGCCGACCTGTGGTGCGAGCCGGGCCGCGCCCTCTGCGCCGAAGCCGGCAGCCATATCGTTCGCGTCGAACTGAGGAAAGGGAATGCCCTCTACCTGAATGAGGGCGGCTATGGCGCGCTGTTCGACGCCGCCCATGACGGGCTCGTCTACCCGACGAAATTGCTTCGGGCGAAGGGCGGGGCCCGGCGCCCGTTGAAGCGCTTCCGCATTTTCGGACCGACCTGCGATTCGATCGACGCGCTCAAGGGGCCGTTCTTCCTGCCGTCCGACGTCAAGGAAGGCGACTATATCGAGTTCGGCATGACCGGCGCCTATGGCGCGGCGCTCGCGACGACGTTCAACGGCTTCGGCCGGTATATCGAGGCCGAAGTTTCTGACGCGCCGATGCTGTCGATGTACGGCCTCGCAAAGGGCGCGCAGTCGAATGTCGTCGCCATGGCGAAGACGCGCTAGCGGCGCGATCATGGCTGCGCAAATCCAGTTGAAGCGGCTCGCCGGTGAATACGGCTTCGCCCGCCTCGAGGCGCACGAGGCGATACCCCGATGGGCGGACGGCGAAGGATTCGTCAGCATCGGCCGCACCGAGGACGAACTCAGCATCATATGCCTCGGAGAGCGGATGCCCGAGACCGTCAAGCGCAATCTCGGCTGGACGTGCTACAAGTTCCAGGGCCCTTTCGCCTTCAGTGAATCCGGCATTCTCCTGTCGGTCATCCGGCCGCTTTCGGAAAACAGTGTTGGCGTCTTCGCCATTTCAACGTTCGACACAGACTATCTCCTCATCAAGTCGGAGCACGCCGATCGTGCGGAAAGGCTGATGGCGGGCGCCGGGCACGCCTTCATCCAATGAGCGGGGCTTGACCCGCTATGATGTTCGGTGGCCTCGACGAACATTGAAGCTGGCGCCGCGCGCCCATTTCTTCTACCAACCCTCTCACGGCCCTCCGCGCGTCAGGCCTGACGCGGCCCGGATCCGGTTTCTCCAACTTTAGGAATGCCAAGGAAGGAACCGACATGACCGACAATCGCAAAGCCGAACTTCTGTCTGCGCCCGTCGAGCATATCGACATCGCGAAATTCGACGCCCGCCCGGTGATCGACGCGTGGGAGAAGATGTCCTTCACCTCGCGCGACGCGGCGCGGGCCGCGCGCATTCTGAACGCCGCGCTTGAAGACAAGAAATGCTCGCTGATCCTGACGCTTGCAGGTTCGACATCGGCCGGTGGGTGCATGCATGTCTGGCGCGATATGGTGAAGAACAACATGGTCGACGCGATCGTCGCCACCGGCGCCTCGATCGTCGACATGGATTTCTTCGAAGCCTTGGGCTTCAAGCACTATCAGGCGAAAGAGATTCCCGACGACCGGACGCTGCGCGATCTCTATATTGACCGGATCTACGACACCTATATCGACGAGGAAGACCTGCAGCATTGCGACGCGACGATCAAGGAGATCGCGGACGCGCTGCCCGAAGGTCCGATTTCTTCGCGCGGATTCATTCAGGCGATGGGGAAATGGCTCGCTGAAGGCAATGCGAAGAAAGAGGGCTCGCTGATCGAAGAGGCTTATGAAGCAGGCGTTCCGATCTTCTGCCCGGCTTTTTCGGATTCATCGGCCGGTTTCGGCCTCGTTAAGCACCAGGTCGAGCGAATGAAGGCGAAAAAGCCTTATGTCTCGATCGATTCTGTCGCGGACTTCCGTGAACTGACGGACATCAAGATTGCGGCGGGGACGACCGGCCTTTTTATGATCGGCGGCGGCGTTCCGAAGAACTTCGCGCAGGACACCGTCGTTTGCGCGGAAATCCTGGGCCATGACGACGTTGAAATGCATAAGTACGCCGTGCAGATCACGGTCGCCGACGTGCGCGACGGGGCGTGCTCATCATCGACGCTGAAGGAAGCCTGCTCCTGGGGCAAGGTCGACGTCGCTCTCGAACAGATGGTCTATGCTGAAGCGACGACCGTCGCGCCGCTGATCGTCTCCGACGCCTATCATCGCGGCGCCTGGAAGGCGCGGCCGCGCCATCGCTGGGCGAAACTGTTCGATTAAAGCAAGTCTAAATCACGAACTGAAAGGCGCGCTTCATGGCGCGTCTTTTTGTTTCCGCGCGAGTTTGCCGATCCGATAAACTGCGCAGGCGCCCACATAGAAAAGCTCGATTTCAAATACGCGATTAAGAACAATCGCAAGCCAGAAGATTTTCCCGCCCGCAGCCGCGCCGATCACGTCCTGTATGACGAGAAGAGCCTCAAGAAAGAAAAGCGGGACAGGAAACCACCTGTCCCGCGACATCAAAAAAAATGCAATTGTGAGCGAAAGGTCGATCCCGGCGAAGGCGAGGCCCCGACGCTCATCGGGGACCCATCGCCAGATCGCAACCGAGGCGATCCAGCTTGCGGACAGAATTTGCGCCGCTGCATTGATGAGCAGGGAGCGGGCCCGGTCGGCAAGCGCCAGGAGCACGCCGCAAAGGGCGGCGTAGATGAGAATGATTATCCAATGCCCAACAGCGATGCGACTACCTGTGGAGGATCAGACTTGGGAATTCCTCCGGAGGCGTAGAGCATCCGCGCTCCGGCCTCGAGCGCCGCGGCGTTAAGGGAAGCATGGGCTGCGCCGGTCGCTTCCGCCAGTTGCATCAAAGCCTGTTGCAGACCGGCGAGCGCCGCCGTCGCCTCGGGAGAGGCGAGCTTGAGGTCCGCCGCTTGGGCGACGCTCGCCCCTGTCGTCAAAACCGCCGCCAGGGCGGCGAGTTGTTTCTCAAAACGCAACAGGACTAACTGTTCTTTACGAATATCCGTCATGGTTGCACCCCTTGCTAACAGGTTGAAAACGCAACTGGGGTACAACTTTAACGCGAGTCCTTGGCGCGGCCAGGGATTTTCGTGCTATGCGAGTATCTATAGTGGGCGACAACGAAGACGTGTACGCGGCGCGAATTGCGCGCAATATGTGGAGGATGGCGAAACGGCGGGCCCTTGCGGGGCCGAGGCTTATTTCGCCTGGAGCCGCGAGCGCGCCTCAAAATAGAGCGCGGCCGCCTGGCGCGACGCCTCTTCGAGGCGCTCGCCC
>OBLQ010000996.1_pt1 | contig 10700 bp, 9 predicted proteins | sample 1519881 | NCBI WGS metagenome assembly OBLQ01 (sample SAMN01911456, study PRJEB22533) | soil metagenome | biome: Soil | place: Malaysia | collected 2012-04-30 | depth DG_metagenome m | reverse complement strand
AAAGCCACACCGTGGCTTCCGACGCCATGAATGGCCGGGGCGGTCTGGCGGCAACCGGTGATCCATATGCCCTACCGCTGCGTCCGCTCCTGGTGAACACTGATTGGACCGCAGGCTGTACAGTCGTCGCGAACACCACCGTCCACCAGGGAGTGTGTACTCGTGGCCGTCGATCGGCATCCGTACAAGGTCTCGCTCGCAGACACGCCGTCCGATCCGGGGATCCCCGAACGCGGCTGGCTCGATATGGACGTTCGCTGGCTCGTGACTGACGGGAGCGTCGGCGCGGAACAGGGCGTCTTCGGTGTGACGATCTTCCCTCCTGGCGCTCGTCATGAGATCCATCGCCACCCGAATGCCGAGGAGGTCGAGTACCTCGTGTCCGGCCACGGCATCGCGTACCTCGACGACGATGCGATCGAGCTCGGCCCGGGGGAGGCAGTCTTCGTGCCGCGGAACGCCTACCACGGCTTCGCGAACACATCGAGCGAGGACGTCGTGATGACCTGGACCTACGCAGGGGCTGCAAGCCTGGAGGCCGCCGGTTTCATCACGCGCAGCGAGGACGAAGCCGCCGGCACGTCTTCGAGCTAGTCAGAGGGGCTCAGGAGATCTCGGGTCCTGCTTCGTCGTTCGCCGTGGCGGTGTGGCGTCTGCCCAGCACGAACCAGACGGCTTCGACCGCTCGGTCTCCGACAGCGGCGAGACGATGTGGCTCGGTGCAGTCGAAGGAGATGGAATCTCCGGGTCCGAGCTCGTAGCTTTCAAACCCGATCGTCACGCGAAGGCGTCCGCTGAGGATGTAGCCGTACTCCTTGCCGTTGTGACGCATCAGCGACTCCGGCGCAGTCGACTGGCCGCCCGGCTCGTAGCGGAGCAGGAGAAAGTCGACGTCGTGGTCGGGTTGCGAGGTGAGTCGCTGCCAGCTCACGCCCGAGTCGATGTGGATGGACAGTCGCTCGTTGGCGCGCTGCAGGGGCGACTGCGAGGCGATGGCCTGGGACGGGGAAGACGAGCGGCTGTCGGAGTCCGGCGCGTCGGCATCCCAGATCACCTCGTTGACGGGCACCTCGAGCTCCCCCACCATCGCGAAGAGGGTGCTGATCGAAGGCTGGGACTTGCCCGTCTCGACCTGCGAGATGAGGCTGGGAGAGAGACCGAGGCGTCGTGCGAGCTCGCGCAGGCTCATGTTTCGCGCCTCGCGTGCCTCCCGTAGACGCGCCCCCAGCTCTTTGCGGAGCCGGACGCTGACCGGTCCGGTGGCGTTGGAGTCCGTTCGCTTCGCGCGCCGAGCAGTCGAAGCAACCGACTTCGTCTGTGAACGCGTTCTCGATGCTCCCGCCTTGGCGGCCATATGCGTTTACGCTACCTGAACAGCGGCGTCGACTCTCGTTCACGTCTTGTGCGGCGGCCGGTGCACGTCCCCCGGCCGCGAGGCACTACGAGCGCGAGGCGAGGTAGGCCGCGATCCCGGCTCGTCGCTCCTCTTCGTTGTAGTAGGCGACCTGCACCAGCTCCAGCGGGTAGCCGTCGGGATCCTCGAAGTACACCCACCTCCAGCCGGCGAGCACACCCTCGTCGACCACGTTGACGTCACTGTAGAAGGCGATGCCCTTCGCCTCGAGCTCCGCCTTCTTCGCCTCGATGTCGTCGACGAGGAACGCGACGTGCGACGCCCCGATGCTGTTGGGCCTGAGGGGTGCCTCTGTCTCGCTCGGAGGTCCTGTGTACTCGAGCAATTCCAGCGTCGTGTTCCCGAGCGTGAGGCTCACCTGTCGAAGTGCGGCGCCGGGAACGCCGACCGCGACGCCCAGCTCCTCTCCCTCGAACCACGGGCTGGGCTCGTTCGAGAACTGGAGCCCGAGGACGTCGTGGTAGAAGCGGATCGAGGCGTCGAGGTCCTCGACCGTGATGCCGACGTGGTGCAGACCCTTCATGCGGATCCTCCGTCAGGTCGCGGGTAGGGGCGGAGCCAGCGTTCGTGGCCGCCTCGGGCGGAGCTGGGGTTGCTCGAGCGGCTCAGACGAGCACCTGCCCTCCGTCCACCATGTACATCTGGCCGGTCATGTAGTCGGACTCAGGCGACGCGAGATAGACGAGAAACGGGGCCAGCTCTTCCGGTGAGGCGGGTCGTCCGACGAGCGTGCCGGTGGCGAACTCGCGCATCGGGTCCGCGTCCGCGGATTGCGCGTGGATAGCTCGAAGGTCGTCGTTCAGTCCGACCCACATGGGCGTGTCGACGACGCCCGGCGCGAACGCGTTGACGGTGATTCCGTGCTGGATCAGCCCGCGCGCAGTCGCCTGCGTGATCGCGAGCGTTCCGAACTTCGCGACGCAATAGGGGACGAAGTCCCAGAAGCCCTGCCGGCTCGCGATCGAGCCTGTGTTGACGATCTTGCCGCCCGACCCCTGGGCGATCATCTGCCTCGCGGCCTCCTGCGTGCAGACGATCACGCCCCAGGTGTTGACGCGGACGATGGAGTCGAAGTTCTCCTCGTCGACGTCCATGAAGTCACGCGGCCGGTTCATTCCGGCGTTGTTGAAGATCACGTTGAGCTCGCCGAACGCCTCGACCGCGGCGCGAACCATGGCCCGCACCTGCGAGCGGTCGGTCACGTCGACGCCGACCGCCCGGGCGGAACCTCTGTCTGCGACGATCGAGTCCGCGATCTCCTGTGCACGAGCGACGTCCAGGTCGGCGACGACGACCCGACCGCCCTCCGATGCGATCGCCCGGCAGGCAGCGGCCCCGATGCCGCCGGCGCCACCGGTGACGATGACGACACGATCCTGGACGCGTCCCATGCCCGCCTTCTCTCCTAGAGCGCCGTGTGGTCTACGCCGACCAGGTCGGCGCCGCGAACGTACGTCTTGCCGCACACGAGCAGCTCGTCTGCCGGGAACTTCGTGATCACCCGGCAGCCCGTCGCGGTGACGACGACCTCCTCTTCGATGCGAGCCGCGGACTCGCCGTCTGTCGCGGGGCAGTACGTCTCGAGGGCGAAGACCATGCCCTCCTCGATCGTGGTCGGATGGTCGAGAGAGTGGACGCGGGAGATCATCGGCGCCTCGTAGAGGCCGACACCGAGGCCGTGTCCGAACTGGAGCCCGAAGCAGGACTGCTCGTCCGGGAAGCCCAGGTCCTGGGCGGTCGGCCAAACGCTCGCGATCTCGTCGGTGGTGGCGCCGGGACGGACGAGCTCGATGGCGTCGTCGAGCCACTCGCGGCATTGCTTGTAGGCGTCGATCTGAGGCTGGGTGACGCCGCCGACGTTGAACGTGCGGTAGTAGCAGGTCCGGTAGCCCATGAAGGAATGGATGACGTCGAAGAACGCCTGATCTCCTGGCTGGAGAAGCCGGTCGGAGAAGACGTGCGGGTGGGGGTTGCAGCGGTGGCCCGAGACGGCGTTGATCGCCTCGACCAGCTCCGAGCCGAGCTCGAACAGGGTCTGCATCGCGCGGGCGACGATCTCGTGCTCGCGGAGGCCGGGGCGGAGGGTGCGGTAGATCTCCTCGTAGACCGCGTCGACGATCGCGGCGGAGTGCTCGAGCAGGGCGATCTCGTCCGCGGTCTTGATCGCGCGGGCCTTCATCATCACCGGTTGCGCGTCCGCGGTCTCGATGCCCCGGCGGTGGAGCGAGTAGAGGGTCTCCATGTCTGTCAGATCGATCCCGAGCGGCTCGTCGGCGAGCCCGCGTTCGACCAGCTCGCGATGGATCCGGCCGGCGAGAACGTCTGGAACACCCGTCTCGCGCGGCATCGCGCCGCGCATGGAGGTCACGCCTGCCTGCCAGCTCGACTCGGGAAACCAGGGCGCGTACAGCCGGTGATGCTTCGCGGCCGACCCGAAGTCCCAGAGCACGGGGTCGCCGTCACGCGGAAGCAGGACGCAGCGCGCGCTCTTGTCGCGTGCCCACTCGCCGATGTGGGTGCTCGTGGTGTAGCGGATGTTGTTCTGGTCGAAGAGGAGAAGCGCGCCGAGGTCGGAGGCGTTCAGGGATGCCCGCGCCTTCTCCAGCCGCTCTGCTCGAAGCCGGGGGAAGTCGATCCTCTGCTCCCAGTCGACCGCCATGGTCGCGCCGCGGGACGCGATGTTCATAGCGCTCCTTCCACGTCGTATGTCAAGGCGCGAGACCGTTGGTCGTCTCTGCAGACCCGGCGATGTTTAGAACTAACGCACACATCCATCTGTGCTTGTGAACATGACGATTGCCGATCATACAAGCCAGAAACGCGGAGTCCAGCCTGTCGAGCGTGTTGATTGCCGAACTCGGTGCTAATGGATACTTAACGAGGTGATCGCTACTTGTGAACAGTAGGAGAATCTGTTTAGTATCCCCGGGCTAGGTGGCTCAGCGGATGCAGACAACGGGCCGGGACGGCATCGCCGACGTCGTCCGGCGTGCCTCGAGCGGGTTGCTCTCGCGTGGTCTTCTCACGGTCGTCGCCGCCACTTTGGGCTTGCTCCTCGTGAGTTGGGCCGCGGCGCCGAGCAGCCTGGCCCGCGGGACGCTGCTGACGATGCTGCCGTTCGCCTCGGCGCTCGCGATTGCCGGGCTGGGCCAGACGCTCGTCGTCATGCAGGGCGGCATCGACCTCTCGGTGGCCGGCGGGCTCTCGCTCTACGTCGTGATCGTGACGAAGTATCCGGCGGGCGTGAACCATCGGCTGCTGCCAGCAATCGGCATCGCCGTGCTTGCCGCCGTCGCGGCCGGCCTGGTGAACGGGCTCCTCGTCGGCCGGCTACGCCTCAACCCGATCGTTGCGACGCTCGGCACGAACGCGCTGCTGTTCGGCGCGGTGCTCTGGTACTCCGCCGGCATCCCGACGACGACGACCACTCGGCTCTCGCGGATCGGCGGCGGGCTCTGGCTCGGCATCCCGATTCCGGTCTATGTCGCCGTCGCCGCAACCGCGCTGGTCACGGTCGTCGTGAAGCTGACTGTGGCGGGCCGGCGCTTCGAAGGCGTCGGCGCGAACGCGAGAAGCGCCTTCACCTCGGGGATACAGGTGCGGCGCTACCGGGGCGGCGCGTACGTGTGGGCGCAACTTCTCTACTGCCTCGCGGCCCTGGTGCACGCGGCCATCGTCAACCAGCCGACGGCGTACGAGGGCAACAACTACCTCCTGCCGACGGTCGCGGCGGTCGTTCTCGGCGGCACGTCCCTTCTCGGCGGTCGCGGCAACCTCGTCGCGACCGCGATCGCGGCTCTGTTCCTCTCACAACTCGACCAGTTCGTCCTGTCGCTCGGTGTGTCGTACGCATCCCGCACGCTCGTTCAGGCGGGCGCACTCGCGGCGGGCGTCGCTCTCTACACCATCGACTGGCGGAGGCTTGCGCGGCGTTTCCTGGGGCGCCGTGCAGCGAGCCTCGCGCCGGCGTAGCCGTCCCTCCGTTCGAAGGTCGTCAGTCGTCCCAGGGCGTGCAACGGTTCACCGACAGGAAAGGAAGGACACGCACGATGTTCAAAAGGAGACGTGGCGTGCTGCTCGCTCTCACGCTCGCCAGCGGCGCCATCGTGTTGCTCGCCGCATCGACGTCCCTCGCCAAGACGGCCAAGGCGCCGTCGTGGTGTGGCCCGAAGAAGATCTCCCTCGGTCTGACGGACGGATTCGGAGGCAACAGCTGGCGCCTGGTGACCACCGCGTCCGCCAAGGCTGAAGCCGCCAAGTGCCCGAGCGTCACATCGTTCAGCTACGCGGACGGCCAGGGCAACACGCAGAAGGCGATCTCCGACATCCAGGGCATGGTCGCCAAGGGCGTCAACGCGATCGTCGTCTTCCCGGACGCCGGCAAGGCGATCCTGCCCGCACTCACGAGCTCCTACAAGGCCGGTGTGGTCACCGTGCCGTACCGCGTCACGCCGGGCGGGAAGGCCGGAGTGAACTACGACGTCTTCATCGACACGAACTTCGCCGACGCGGGTGAGTTGTGGGGCAAGTGGATCAAGCAGGTGCTCCCGAAGGGCGGCAACGTGCTCATGCTCAGCGGGCCTGCCGGGAACAGCCAGGGTGTCGAGGAGAACAAGGGGTTGCACAAGATCCTCGACCCGACTCACAAGTACACGTTCATCGGCGCGCAGCCGTTCGAGGTGACGAACTGGGATCCGGCGCTGACCCAGAAGGTGCTCTCGGCGGACATCGCCAAGTACAAGAAGATCGACGTGATCGTGTCCGACTTCGGGCCGTCGCTCGTCGGCGCGCTGCCCGAGTTCAACAAGAGCGGGCGAACGATCCCTGCGCTCGCGACCTCCGACGGCAACGTGCTCGGGTGCTTCTGGCAGAAGAACCACAAGAAGAACCCGACGTTCAAGCTCTTCACCGTCTCCACGCAGAACGATCACTCCCGCCTCGCGATCGACTGGGCCGTGGCGCTTGCGACCGGAGGCAAGAAGCCGAAGACGACGCACTACCCGTCGAGCGTCTTCGAGAACTCGGTCACCGGCAAGCCGCACCCGGTGGAGTGCAAGGCGAACCTGCCGGGAGACATCTACCTCTCCGCGAAGATAGGTGCCAAGGCGGAGGCCAAGCTGGTGAAGAAGTAGAGAGCGACAACCGTGAGTTGCGCGCGGCGGCCCCTCCTCCGTCGCGCGCAACTCGCTCTCCCCTCGACTGAACACGCACCTTCGACGCTCGTGATCCGGGAATCGACCGCCAACGCCATCGCCGACACGAATGGGGACGCCGGTCGCCCCACCTTGTCCATGTCCGGCATCACGAAGCACTTCGACGGCGTCGCGGCCCTCGAGAACGTCGCCTTCGACGTGCTCCCAGGCGAGGTGCACGCACTGCTCGGCGAAAACGGGGCCGGCAAGTCGACGCTGATGAACATCGCCTCCGGCGCGACCGCTCCCAACACGGGAACGATCCTCTTCGAGGGCGCCACGGTTCACGACCTGACACCCGCGTCCGCGCAGGCACTCGGGACGGCGATGGTCCACCAGCACCCCGCGCTTCTCCCGGACATGACCGTCGCCGAGAACATCCGGGTAGCGGTCGGAGCCGAGCACCTGCGCCGCCGCGCCGCCGACGAGGCGCGTGCGATGCGAGCCGTCCTCGACGACGTGCACTTCACGGGCCACCTCGAGGATCGTGTCTCGTCGCTCAGCGTCTCGCAGCGCCACCTGCTCGAGCTCGCGAAGGCGTTCGCCGTCTCGCCGCGGCTCCTGATCCTCGACGAGCCGACCGCGCCGCTCTCTCAGGATTCCGTCGCTCTCCTCTTCAGCGCCGTCCGCAACCTCGCTGCGGCGGGCGTGGCAGTCGTCTACATCACGCACCGACTCGCCGAGGTCCGCGAGATCGCGAATCGCGTCACCGTGCTCCGCGACGGCACCCTGCGGGGCACGGCCGCGGTTGCCGACATCTCCGACGCCGATCTCCTCGCGATGATCGTCGGGCGGACGCTGGAGGCCACCTTCCCGCCGAAGGTCGGGACCGTGGACGCTGCGGAGCCCCTGCTCACGGTCGAGGGCCTCAGCGGTCACGGCTTCGAAAGCATCTCCCTCACTGCGCGGAAGGGGGAGATCGTCGGGATCGGCGGCGTCGTCGGCAACGGCCAGCCCGCGTTTCTGCGTGCCCTCGCCGGTCGGAATCCCGCGAGGGGCTCGGTCAAGGTCGACGGGAGGGAGCTGCCCCGCCGGCATCTGCTCGAGAGCGCCGCCTACATGCCGGCCGACCGCCTGACCGAGGGGCTGATGAACGACCTGAACGTGCGCGAGAACGCCGCCTTGACGGCGCTTGGACGCTTTCGGGTCGGCCCGCTCGTGAGCCGGCGTCAAGAGCTCGCCGCGGTGCAGCGCGAGCTGTCCCTGCTCGCGGTCAAAGCACCGTCGACCGAGGTTCCCGTGTCGGCGCTCTCGGGCGGAAACCAGCAGAAGGTCGTCATGTCGCGGGCGTTGCTCTCCGAGCCCTCGATCCTCGTCGCGGACGAGCCGACGCAGGGCGTCGACGTCGGAGCGCGCGCGGAGATCTACCGGATCCTGCGCGAGGTCGCCGGTCGCGGTGTCCCGGTGGTCGTCGGCTCGAGCGACACCAAGGAGCTCGAGGGCCTCTGCGACCGCGTGATCGTGATGTCGCGCGGCCAGGCGGTGGCGACGCTCGAGGGCGCCGACGTGACGGAGGAGCGGATCGTCCACGCCGCGATCAGCGCAACCACTCACACGTCGGAGCAGACGGCGAAGCGGCTGAGCGGCCCGTCGCGGCTCGCTCGGTTCATCGAGGGCGACTACGCGCCGGTAATCGTCCTCGCGCTCGTCATGGTCGCGCTCGGCAGCTACATCCTCTCCGGGAACAGCCGCTACCTCTCGAACTTCAACATCACGTCGGTCGAGTTCGCCTGTGCCGCGCTCGGCTTCATCTCCCTCGGGCAAACGTTCGCGCTTCTGCTCGGCGGCATCGACCTCTCCGTCGGACCGCTCGCCGGCTTCCTCGTCGTCCTCGCCTCGTTCTTCGTCCTCGACGGCCGCTCACCCGCGATCTGGGTGCTCGGCTTCCTGCTGATGCTCGTCGCGGCCGCCGCGGTCGGCCTGCTCAACGGAGCGATGGTCCGCTACGCGAAGTTCACGCCGGTCGCCGCCACGCTCGTCACGTACATCGGCCTCGGCGGGCTCGCCTACACGCTTCGTCCAGCGCCTGACGGGTACATCTCGGGCTCTGTCACGAACGCCATCCAGACGAAGATCGGCCCGGTGCCGGTCGCGTTCATCGCCTTCGTGGTCTGCGCGTTCGGCCTCGAGCTCGGGCTGCGCAAATCCCAGTTCGGCATGCGGTTGCGGGCGGTCGGCTCCGACGAGGAGTCCGCGCGTCGGGTGGGCGTGCCGGTCAACCTGACGGCCATGCTCGGCTACCTCGGCGCCGCGCTCATGACCCTCCTCGGCGCCGTCGTCCTGCTTGCCCAGCTCGGCGTCGGCGACCCTGGACAGGGCACGAGCTACACGCTGACCTCGATCACCGCCGTGGTGCTCGGCGGCACGAGCCTGCTCGGCGGCCGCGGGACATTCATCGGCACGCTGATGGGCGCCGGCCTGAGCGTCCAAGTCCTGAACGCCACGGTCTTCCTCAGCCTCGACCAGAAGTGGCAGTACATCTTCCAAGGACTGCTGATCGTCGCCGCCGCCGTCATCTACAGCCAGGTGCGCCGAGGGGCGACGCAGGAGTCGAGCGGTGTCTGATCCCGGCCGCGCGCTCGTCGTCGGGGCGACCGGCATCAGCGGCGGCAACGTCGTGCAGCGGCTCCTCGCCGAAGGCTGGGAGGTAGCCGGCGTCTGCCGGCGGCCGCAGGGGCTCGACGAGCGCCTCACACCCGTCGTCGCCGACCTCGAGGACGCCGCTGCCATCGCCGCCGCCGTCAGCGGTACCGCCCCGACGCACGTCTTCTACACGACGTGGTCGCGGCGTCCGACGGAGGCGGAGAACTGCGACGTCAACGGGCGCATGCTTCAGAACCTCCTCGACGCGACGGCGGCCGAGGGAACCGTGCGTCACGTCGCGCTCGTCACCGGGCTCAAGCACTACCTCGGCCCCTTCGAGGCGTACGCGAAGGCGCAGCCCGACACCCCGTTCTCCGAGGAACAGGCGCGGCTGCCCTACGAGAACTTCTACTACGTGCAGGAGGACGTCCTCTTCGCTGCCGCCGAGCGCGACGGGTTCACCTGGTCGGTGCACCGACCGCACACGCTGATCGGCTGGGCGCTCGGCAACGCGATGAACATGGGCGTGACGCTCGCCGCCTACGCCGCCATCTGCCGGGAGACCGGCCGCGGATTCCGGTTTCCTGGCTCGCAGCAGCAGTGGGAGGCGGTGACCGACGTCACCGACGCCGGTCTCCTCGCCGAGCATCTCGTCTGGGCCGCGACCACGCCTGCTGCGGCGAACCAGGCGCTCAACATCGTCAACGGCGACGTCTTTCGCTGGCGGCGCATGTGGCCGCGGCTGGCCTCGGCACTCGGCGTCGACCCCGTTCCTTTCTTTGGCGAGCCGGCTCCACTCGTGGAGCAGATGGCGGACGCGGGTGACATCTGGCCGGAGATCGTGCGACGCCACGGACTCCGCGACCTGCAGATCGAGAGCCTCGCCTCCTGGTGGCACACCGACGCCGACCTCGGCCGCACGATCGAGACCTTCACGGACATGAGCCGCAGTCGGCGGCTCGGCTTCATGGGTGTCCGCGACACCGAGTCGTCGTTCACCGACCTCTTCGCCCGCCTGCGTGCCGAGCGGATCGTGCCGTGAGGGCGCTTCGCTTCCACGCTGCTCGCGACCTGCGCATCGAGGAGGTCGAGCCGCCGGGCGAGCCAGGCGAGGGCGAAGTCGTCGTGCGCGTTGCGACGTGCGGTATCTGCGGCACGGATCTGCACGAGTACGCCGCCGGGCCGATCGTGACGCCTGTCGAGCCCCATCCGCTCACCGGAGCGACGAATCCGCAGATCCTCGGACACGAGTTCGCGGGCGACGTCGTCGCCGTCGGGCGCGGTGTGACCAGCGTTGCCGACGGCGACCGAGTCGCGGTCATGCCGCTCAGCTATTGCGGGCGCTGCGCGTACTGCCGCCGCGGCTTCCAGCATCTGTGCGCCACGATGGCCTGCGTCGGCCTTTCCCACGCCTGGGGCGGCATGGCGGAGCTGGCGACCGTCGCCGAGTACCAGATCGTGCGGCTTCCCGACACCGTCTCTCACCGGCAGGGCGCGCTGATCGAGCCGAC
>OBLQ010000995.1_pt1 | contig 10702 bp, 9 predicted proteins | sample 1519881 | NCBI WGS metagenome assembly OBLQ01 (sample SAMN01911456, study PRJEB22533) | soil metagenome | biome: Soil | place: Malaysia | collected 2012-04-30 | depth DG_metagenome m | reverse complement strand
GAAGACTGCGCACCCAGGAAGGCGGCAAGACGCGGTTTACGAAATCGGCAAGCGCGACGGCGCCCTTGTCGATCGCATCCATCGGCCAGGTAGACCAGGAAAACACTGCCTGAAAAACGAAGAACAGCAACGTCGCGAGAATAAGGGGGCCGAGCACCGGATTGAGCACAACATCGTCGATTGCGCGCGTCGCCCTGTTAAGCATTGGCTCGCTGACAATCGCCCCGTGGAAGATCTCGCGCGCCTCGCGTTGGAGACTTTGAAGACTCGCGTCGGGCGCAGCGGCGGGATGCGACAGGACTTCCGCATCGAGCATCTGATCGATGCGCGCCAAGAGCTCGGCGCGGCCGGCTTTTCTCGGCGCTCGCGAGGTGACGACCGGAACGCCGAGCGCGCTTTCGAGACGCTTCACATCGATGACGAGTCCGTCGCGCGTCGCGAGATCAATCATATTGAGCGCGACAATCATCGGCCGGCCGAGTGCGCGCAATTGCAGAACCGAATGAAGATGCGTCTTCAGATTGGCGGCGTCGACGAGAACGATGAGAAGGTCGGGCGGCGCCATTCCGGCAGCCTTACCGGTGATTGCGTCTATTGCGACGCGCCCGTCGAGGGAGCGCGGTGTCAGCCCATAAAATCCAGGAAGATCAATGAGCTCTATTTCGCGGCCCTTGGGCGTTCGAAACCAACCCGCGCGCGTTTCAACGGTCGCCCCCGGATAGTTCGCGACCTTCGCTCGCCCCCCGGTGAGGCCGTTAAAGAGCGTGCTTTTTCCGCAATTCGGCGCGCCGACCAGCGCCAGGCGCAAAGCAGTCACAAACCGTCTTTCACCTCGATGGAGGCGGCTTCTTCGGCGCGCAAGGCGATCAGCGTCTGATTGAGCCTTACGCAGATCGGCGTGGCTCCGAGAGGGCCGAAATGCACGACCTCGACCTCATCATGCTCGGCGAAGCCGACCTCGCGCAGCTTTGCTTCAAGCTGCGGATCGGCGCCGCCGACCGCCTGAACTTTGGCGGGCCGGCCCCTTGCCAACCGATCGAGACGCATAAAACCTCCTTCGCCGCCCGTCTTTTGGCACTTTTGCGAATGCTTTGCAATTGCGAAAATGACGCATGCCGTCGTGATCACTGGCCCCGCCCCGAACGGGCCTCGGCTTTCGCCCCCCTAGGATGTTGGACACAGAGATCACTAAATCTTGGGTGATCGCCGGGCGCCCGGGCCGGGCGGCAGACGGGCAGAGCTCAGAGAAACCCGATCCATATCAATGATGATGCGCTGAAATGCTACTTATCCTGCTTAGCGCCGTACATGACCCGATCCGCGGCGGCCAGCGCCTGATCGGGCGTAATTCCCTTCGAAATCTCGGCCGCGCCGACGGATACGCTCACACTGAAGGAAGATCCTTCCCAGAGCACCGGCGCGGCGGCGACCGCCGCCGAAAGTGAGGTCGCCTTGGCCCGCGCTGTCTTGTCGTCGGTGCGCGCAAGGAGAACGCCGAACTCGTCTCCGCCAAGTCGGCCAACCGCGTCCGTCTTGCGAATATTCTGCGAGAGGATGCCGGCGACATGGATGAGTGCTGCATCGCCCGCTGCATGGCCGAATTTATCGTTGATTACTTTGAGGTTGTTGAGGTCGGCGAATACTAGGCTTGACGGCGTAGAAAACCGGTCGGCGACCGCCGTTGCTCGCTCGAGTTCGCGAAGAAAGCCGCGCCGGTTCAATACGCCGGACAATGGATCGGTTTCGGCAAGTTCTTCGAGTTCGCCGATGCGCGCACGACTTGCGGCAAGTTCGGCATTGAGGCTCGCGATTTCCCCACGCAGTAGATCCAAAAGGTCCAGAACGCGCGGCGTCAACTCCTTTTCGGGGATGGCGCGCTCCTCCGCAGGCGTCGGAAAAAGCGTCGTCCGCTGCGAAAGAGCCGAAGGGGCATTGCTGATTGTCATCGCCGATCTATTCGCCAGTCCCGATTCTCAAAGATGCGCGAAGACGACGACCATGCCTGATTCTGGCCGGGGTCTCCTCGAAGATTTTGAGGCGCACACCGTTTCGGCGCAAGAAGCTCTCGCCCTGTCGCTTGGCGGTTGAGAGCTAACACCTAGCTCACCACAATTGTCGCTGCGGACCAGGCGTGGCGCTTGTCCCCTTCACCATAGCGTCCGCCCCCCGTTCATAGAGGAGACGCCGGCTTACGCGCCCCCGTCCAGTCGGCTGGCGTCTCCTCGCCTCATTCCGCGCTTGCCGGGCAAGCCTCACCTGCTATAAGCCCCGCTTTCCGCGGGACCGGAGGCCTTGCCCCCTTGACCAAGCCTGCCGCGACGAAAGCCGCTCTCGTCGGCGTCATCATGGGCTCGCAGTCCGACTGGCCGACAATGCGCCGCGCTGTTGAAGCGCTCGACGAACTCGGCGTTCCCTCCGAGGCCAAGATCGTGTCGGCGCATCGCACGCCGAAGCGACTCTATGACTATGCGGCCAGCGCCAAAGCGCGAGGCCTCAAGGTTATTATCGCTGGGGCCGGCGGCGCGGCGCATCTTCCCGGCATGACCGCCGCGATGACCTCCCTGCCGGTCATCGGCGTTCCCATCCAGTCAAAGGCGCTGAGCGGTTTGGACAGTCTATTGTCGATAGTGCAGATGCCGCTCGGCGCGCCGGTCGCGACAGTGGCGATCGGCGAAGCGGGGGCGGCAAATGCGGGACTCCTCGCCGCCGCGATTCTTGCGCTCGCCGACGAAGCGCTGGCTCGCCGCCTCGAAGACTGGCGCGCGCGGCAGACCGAAGCGGTCGCAGATGCGCCGCAGGATTAGGTGGCGACGAGCAACATCATAGGCCCGGGCGGGACAGTCGGCATCCTCGGCGGCGGCCAGCTTGGCCGCATGCTGGCCCTTGCCGCTCCCCGGCTCGGCCTCAATTCGCATATCTTTGCGCCGCATGAGAATTGTCCGGCGGCTCAGGTCGCCGCGCGCCGAACAATTGCGCCCTACGCCGACGAGCGCGCGCTCAAGGCTTTCGCCGGCGCTGTCGATGTCGTCACCTATGAATTTGAGAACGTGCCGGCCGAGACCGTCGACATCCTCGAAAGACTTGGCGCGCGCGTCGCGCCCGGCGCGCGCGCGCTTGCAATCGCTCAGGACCGGCTCGCCGAAAAAGACTTCATCAATTCAATCGGCGTGCGGACGGCCGCCTACGCGCCTGTTGACGATCTTTCATCGCTTCACGAAGCGCTATTGGAGATCGGCCGGCCGGCGATCTTGAAGACGCGCCGCCTCGGCTATGACGGCAAGGGACAGACGACGATTGCGGACGATGCGAAAGATCTCGGCCGCGCCTGGGAAGAGGCGAACGAGAAAGCCTGGGCGGAGATCGGCGCCAGGCCCTCTATCCTCGAGACTTTTGTCGATTTCGATTGCGAGATTTCGATCGTTGGCGCGCGCGCCGCTAATGGCGACATTGCGCTTTACGATCCGCCGGAAAACCGGCACCGCGGCGGCATACTTCACACGTCGATCGTTCCAGCTTCCATAAGCGAGAAAACCGCAAAAGAAGCACGCCGCATCGCCGCGACAATGCTCTCGGCGCTCGATTATGTCGGCGTCATCGGCGTTGAATTCTTTGTGCTCAAAGACGGCTCGGTGTTCGTCAATGAATTCGCCCCGCGCGTTCACAATTCCGGGCATTGGACGATTGACGCGTGCGCCTGCTCGCAATTCGAGCAACACATCCGCGCCATTTGCGGCTGGCCCCTCGGCGATCCTTCCCGCCATTCCGACGCGGTGATGGAGAACCTCATCGGCGCGGAGGCGGAGAATTGGCGGGGCTGCGCCAAGGAGCGCCAACTCTGCATTCATCTCTACGGCAAGACCGAAGCGCGGGCGGGGCGCAAAATGGGCCACGTCACTCAATTAAAAGGGCGCCAAGAACCAAACCTGGCCAAAGACGCGGCTGACGCGCCGGCCTAACCCCTTGGCAAAGCCGGTCCGATAGGCGACATCAGTTTCATGACGCCGAAAGAAAAACTTCGCGAAGACTTTAAACGCGCGCTGTTGCACACGACCCGCGCCTTATCGGCCCAAAACGAAGTCGAAGTCGCTTTTGGCGGCGACCACGCGACCGTCCAGGGAAAGAAGGCCCGCATTCCGCTTCCGGCCCGGGTTCTTGACCAAGCGGCCGCGGCGATAGCACGAGGAGAGGCCGACGCCGCGGCGCTTCGCCTCGCCCATCATGATGAAGCCGCTCATGCGCGCTTCGCACCGAAGGGCGGTGCGGCGCAGACGGTTTTTGCAGCCCTCGAAAACACACGCTGTGAGGCGCTCGGTTCGAGAGCTCTAAAAGGCGTCGGCGATAATCTTGCCGCAGCGCTCGAAAAAACCATCGCCGAAAAGGGATTCGAGCGCCTGTCCGAGGATGAGGCGCCGCTCGCCGAACTTGCCTCGCTGCTCCTCCGCGAGCGGCTCACCGGCAGGCCCTCGCCTGCGGCGGCGGCCAAGTTGTTGGAGAGCTGGCGCGGCGATATTGAGGGCCGGGCCGGCGCCTCACTCGATGCGCTCGCCGCCGCCGCCAATCTTGAGGATCAAGAATCCTTCGCGCGTCTTGCACGCGCCGTCCTTCGCGATCTCGAACTTGACGACACCGAGGAAGGCGGCGAGCCCGGCGACGAGAACGCCAAGGGTGATGATGACGCTCAGAATAAGGATGAAGCCTCCGACAGCGCCGAGGACAGCGCCGAGGCGCCCGAAGACGCGCCTCCCGAAAGCGGCGAGGATGACTCGGCGGAAGGAGAATTCAGCGAGCAGGATCTCGAGGCATTCGACGAAGACGCCAACGGCACCGCCGATAACGCCAAAATTTCCGCATTGAGACCACGCTTTGAGGGCGATTCAGGAGAGGTCTACAAAGCTTATACAAGAGAATTCGACGAAATCGCGCATGCGGGCGACCTCTGCGATGCTGAAGAACTTGCCCGCCTTCGGCGCACGCTCGACCGCCAGCTTGAGAATTTCCATAATGTCGTCTCGCGGCTCGCCAACAAATTGCAGCGGAAGCTGCTGGCGCAGCAGAACCGAAGTTGGGATTTCGACCTTGACGAAGGCGTTCTCGATGCGGCGCGCCTCGCTCGTGTTGTCGTCGATCCGATGCAGCCCTTGTCGTTCAAGCAAGAACGCGAGCAGGAGTTCCGCGACACGGTAGTGACGCTTCTCATCGATAATTCCGGCTCGATGCGGGGCAGGCCGATCACCATCGCAGCGATCTGCGCCGACATCCTCGCCCGAACGCTCGAGCGTTGCGGCGTCAAGGTCGAGATTTTGGGCTTCACGACGCGCGCCTGGAAGGGCGGCGAGTCCCGTGAAAAATGGGTTGCGGACGGAAGACCGCCAAAACCAGGCCGCCTCAACGATCTAAGGCATGTCATCTACAAGGCGGCGGACGCGCCCTGGCGGCGCGCGCGCGCCTCGCTCGGCCTGATGATGAAGGAAGGCCTCCTCAAAGAGAATATCGATGGCGAGGCGTTGCTCTGGGCGCATGAGCGGTTGATGGGGCGGCCCGAAGCGCGCCGTATTCTGATGGTCATCTCCGACGGCGCCCCGGTCGACGACACCACCTCCTCGGCGAATGGCGGCGCCTATCTCGAACGCCATCTGCGCGATGTTATCGGTCGCATAGAAACCCGCTCGCCGATCGAGCTCCTGGCCATCGGCATCGGCCATGACGTGACGCCCTACTATCGGCGAGCGTTGACGATCGTCGACGTCGAACAATTAGGCGGCGCCATGATCGACAAGCTCGCCGAGTTGTTCGACGAGGAAGCGGCCATGCAGAAAGCGCGGCGGTTCGAACGCGTCGCCTAGCGGGTCGCGACTATGTCCACCGTCACCTTGACGTTGAGACCGACCCACTGATCGTCCGCAAAGTCGCCCTGCCCTACCCCGTAGTCGGTCCTGGCAAGACTTGTCGAGCCTATCGCATGCGCTGTATCGCCGTCGATCCTGAGGCTGAATGGGAGATTGACAGGCTTGCTCGCTTCGCGGATCGTTAATAAACCGTGAGCGATATATTCACCGACGCCCGTCTTTTCGATCTTGGTTGAAGTGAAGTGTGTGCTTGGAAATTTTTTTGCGGCAAACCAGTCATCTTCAGGAAGCGCGATATCGCGCTGCTTGTCGCCGGTTTTTGCCGATGTCATGTCGACTGTCACGTCGATGAACGCGCTCGACAGATCGGCGGGATTGAAGTTGATCTTGGCGTCGTACTTCTCGAAGCGCCCATCGAACGCGGTTCCCGTCTCCGTCGCCGAGAAGCCGAGCGTGCTCTTGGCGTAGTCGACCGTCCAGGCGCCGGACGGCGAGGCGGCGGTACCTGCCTTCGCCGGCGTCGCGGCATCCGACGAGGCTATTTTCGTCTCTGAGGCCGCGACCCCGGGATTTGCAGGTTGCGGCGAGTTAGCCGCGGCGGTCTCATCCATGTTGCTCGACGAATTATCTTCGTCGGCCGGCGCAACGTTTTCTGCGCCGGAAGACGGTTGCGGTTCAGCGCTGCACGCCGAGGTCAAGAGACTCGCGCTTGCAATCAAGGTCATCGTAAGAAAGGCTTTCATGCCTTCAGCTCCGCGGCTGAATAAACGGCGCCATCCGCGAGAGCACGCCGTCGCGATTGACTAGATAATGTTTCAGCGCGGCCCCGACATGCAACACAATCAGCGCGATCGCCGCAAAGGCCGCATATTCGTGCGCCTCGCCGAAATTATGCGACAGCTCACGACTCGAAGGCAGCGGCAAGTTCGGCCAGGGGATCTCCCAATAGAGCACGGTCGGCACATGCCGTGTCGAGCTCGATACGATCGCCCATCCGAGCATCGGGATCGTAATCAACAGCGCGTAAAAAAGAAAATGCGTGGCGCGTGCAATAACTTTCTCCCAACCCGCCATGGCGTCCGGCAGCGCCGGCGGTCTGTGGGTGAGACGCCAGAGAATACGGATAAGGGTGAGCAATAGAATTGTAATTCCAACCGATTTGTGAAGCTGGAACACCTGAAGCTTCAAGGCGGCCGCTTCTTTCGGCAATTTCGTCATCCATAGCCCGACCGCAATCTGGCTGATCAGCAGGACGGCGATAGTCCAGTGGAGCGCGATCGCTCCGTACGAATAGCGGGGAAACGTCATGCTGCTATTCCGTCTCTGTCACATTGGAAAATTCGCATTCAATGACGATGCTGATCTGGTCTCCGACGAATGGAGCAAAAGCGTCAATCCCGTAGTCAGACCGCTTGACCGCGCCGCGCGCAGAAAAGCCCAATTTGTAACTGCCGCTCCGGCCAGCGCCGCCCGCCTTATTGATGACAACGTCGAGGCTCGCCGGCTTTGTCACGCCCTTGATCGTCAGATCGCCGGTCATCACGCCGGAATTCGGCCCGGTTCGGATGAGTTTCGTGCTCTTGAAAGAGATTGTCGGATATTTCGCCGCGTCAAAGAAGCGCTGGCTCTTTAATTCAGCATCGAGCGCTTCAACGCCTGTATCAACTCCGTCAACTTTGATGGTCACCGCGACCGACGAAGCTTCCGGCTTGTCGACGTTCCAGTCGAGGTCGCCTGTCCAGTCGCTCCAGCGCACCCAGGAATGTGAAAATCCCTGATGCTCGTAGTAGAAAAGCAGCTGATGATGACCAGGATCGGCTGCATAATGGCCTGACGGTGCGGCGGAAAGGTCGACCGCATTCTCCGCCATACTCATCGGCGCCACTGCGCCTGACGGCGACGCCCCGGCGCCGAAAGGAGCCGCAAGAACCAATGCCGGCGCGGCCAGCGCCGTCATCATGTTCATCCTCATGAGACAAAGCCTCCCTTATCTTTTCCCTGAAACGATTTTACACGCCTTCCTCGCGTCGGTCTTATTTGCCGCTCGCCTCTTCCTTCACAATTTCGCGCGCTCTTCGCCGAAGCGGGACATCAGCGCCGACAGGCTTGGCCGCAGCCTTTCCTTCGGTTCCTCTCTCGCCGTTCCGAGATAGATGAATCCGGCGATGCGCTCTTCCGGGCCAAGACCGAAGGCGCTCAACACAGCGCGGTCATAGATCGCCGCGCGCACGGCATCGTCATAGGCATACCATTCGGTAATCCACTGCGCGGCGATGCCATGCGCGCTCGCGGCGATCAGCATATTCTCACAGACCGCGCCGGTCGTAAGTATTTGCTCCCATTCCGGCGTTTTGTGCGCCGTGTCCGCGGAGAAGACGACAGCGACAACGGTCGGCGCGCGCAGGAACCGGCCCCGCTCTGCAGCGAGGCGATTTTGGTCGGCCTGCGGCTCGTTCGTACGGAAGGCGCGCTCAATTATTTCTCCCGCTTCCGCGCGCGCGTCGCCCCTGAAAATGATGAAGCGATAGGGATTGACGCGGCGATGATCTGGAACGCGCGCGGCGATCTGCAAAATCGACATCAAGGCCTCTTCGTCCGGACCCGGACCGGTCATCAAGTCGGCCGGCGTCGAGCGCCGATAGCGCAAGAGTTCGATCGCCTCCGCTGAGGGACGCGCCGCCGGCAAGGGCGCGCCAAATTCCGGCGGGGTGAAAGGCTGCATGTCAATATTCTCCGTCTTGCTTCACAATGTCGCCCTTAATCCGACCGTCAATTCGCGCGGCTCGCCCGGAAAGTAGCGCTCTTCGCCGAAAGCGAAATCGGCGCGCTCGGCGTAAAACATGTTCAAGAGATTGCGGATTGTCGCCGTCGCCGTCAATTGCCGCGAAAGGCGCCAGGCGCCGCGAAGATTGAAAAGATTATAGCCCGAATAGATCTGTGTGTTCGCTGCATCCATGAAATATCTATCGACGAAACGCCATTCGAATTCGGCTGATATTGGAAGCCCGCCCGGCGCCCAAAGCGCGCGCGCGCCTGCGAGCCAGCGCGGCGCCGTATCGACCGCGTCGCCGGAACTGATCGCTTCCGTCGCCTGCGGCAGACTCAAGACCGGCCGATCAAAGCGATAAGTATGGCGACCGTAGCTCGCGTCGGCATCGAGCTTCAGCGCTGGCGTAAGCTCGGCAGTTAGTGTCACTTCCGCGCCGACATGACGTGTCTTGCCATTCGAGACGTTAAATCCATCCGCGTCGCGAAAGAAAAAATGTCGCTTTCTCATGAAATAGCCGGCCAGATTGAGCACCAGGCGATCGCCAACGACACCCTTCCAGCCAGCCTCCCAGGAATCAATCGTCTCAGGCCGAGCCGGTTCAGTCGTTTGATTGATCTGCAAACGGTACAAATCCGTTGTCTGCGGCGGGCGCGCGCCGCGAGCATAGGACACATAAGCAGTCGATCGCGCCCTCTCATAGAGAAGGCTCATTTTCGGACTCGCCGTCGTAAACTGATCGACGCGATCGGACGGGCGAAGGAAACGTCCGACGACGCCATCGCCAGTGTGATTGACATAGTTGTAGCGCGCATAATCGAGTCTGACGGCGGCAACCGCTTTCAGATGCGGTCCGACTTCGTAAGTCGCCTGCGCAAAGGGCGATGCCGACACCGCGCCGACGGTATAATCGTAGTGGAGCCCCTGCGTGAATGAGCCGACTGTCGGCATCGCTTGGAATTCGACAAGATCGCCATTTGTATATTCCCAATCGAATCCCGCAATGATCTGCGTACGGCTTGACACCCTCCAATAGATGGCCGTCTGCGCGCCTGCGCTCCAGTGGCTGTTATTTTCAAGCGCTTCACCAGGCACGAAATGCATGAGAAAGCTCATTTTCGTCCAGCGCGCGAAAGGCGTTATCGAAACGAGCAAATCATCATTCGGCTGGTAGTCGATCTCGCTCTGAATGCGTCCCGAGCGCGCATCGCGAAAGGCTTCCGGATTCGGATTCGACTTGCGCAGGACAGGGTCCTTGTAGGCGTTATGTCCGACGACGAATCCGGCCGTCTCCTGATTGAGATTGTCGCCGGAAATTATCGTCGAAACCGACCACGACCCTCCCGGCTTCCAGTCGTCTCGAAGCAGTATCTTCTGCTGGTCGACGCCGGAATTCGCCCGATAGCCATGCCCGGATTCCGCTGTAAAGCCCGCGAGCAGGCGGTGCGCGCCGAAGGCGTTCGAGACCAATCCTGAGCCTTTGAACCGCGCTGTCGTATCGCCGGAAATATCGAGATAGCCAGAGAGGTTCTCTGCCGGGGCAGGCGTGATCACATTGACGACGCCGTGGATCGCGTTGGCGCCGTACAGAGCGCCGCTCGGACCTCTCGCAACCTCGACGCGGCTAGCAAGCTCTGTTTGCGCCTCGAAAAGCTCGTTGACATTCGCAAAGCCCGCCGAGCGTAAGGGAACGCCATCCTGGAGGAAAAGAAAGTCTCCCGCGCCCGCACCGCCCGTCAACACCGGCGAGCGAATGGCCGTCAGATATTCAACGCCGCTGCCGCGATGGATAAGAACCCCCGGAAAACGATCGAGTATTTCGCTTGGATGATCGGCGTTGATGCGTTGAAGCTCGGCAGTGCTAATCACCGAAACGCTTGCCGGAACATCGAGCGCCGACTGCGCGCGCCGTTCTGCGGTGACGATGATTTGCTCGCCGGCATACGCCGAGCTTGCGAAGGCGCCGATAAGAAGGCCAGCAATCGCCGCCAAGCTCTGCACGACGCAGTCGAGCTTCCCAACAGGAAGCTCTGCTTCAGGGAAATCGCTCACTAAGGCAGAGCTTCCTGTTGGGAAGCTCGACAGGAAG
>OBLQ010000994.1_pt1 | contig 10705 bp, 8 predicted proteins | sample 1519881 | NCBI WGS metagenome assembly OBLQ01 (sample SAMN01911456, study PRJEB22533) | soil metagenome | biome: Soil | place: Malaysia | collected 2012-04-30 | depth DG_metagenome m | reverse complement strand
GCCCTGCTTGCGCTACTGCTGACAGCGGCCTCGCCCGCCCAGACTGCGCCATCGCTCGACCAGGCGGCGGCCACCGCCGAAGCCGGCCGCGGCGGCGAGGCGATCCGGATGTACCGCGATATTCTTCAGAGGGAACCGGAGAACGTTGTGGCCCTGGGCGCGATTTCCGACCTGTTGCAGGCCAAAGGAAACTGGCGTGAAGCCATTCCGTACCTCGACCGGCTGGTCACCATCAGGCCGCATGACACGGCAGCGCTGTATCAACTCGGACGCATCCGGAGCTGGCAACAGGAAAACCGCGCACTGGCGCTCGATCTGCTGCACCGGGCCTGTGAGGAAAGCGGGCACAACGCGGAATACTGCACGGCCTACGGCGATGTTCTGAGCTGGCGCCATGAGACCCGCGATGAGGCCGTTCAACAACTCCAGCCGGTCGTCAACGCGCACCCTGAAAATGTGACTGCGCGGGTGAAGCTTGCCCAGATACTGAGCTGGGACACGGCAACCCGCCCGCAGGCGATGCAGACATTCGACGATGGCCTGCAGCTCGACCCGCAGAACAAAGAACTGCTGATGGCTTCGGCCGAGGTGCTTTCCTGGAACCGCGCAACCCGCGCGGAAGCGATGGCGCGTTATGACCGCGTGCTGGAGCGCTATCCGGAAGAACCCCGGGCCCTGACCGGCAAAGCACAACTGCTCTCATGGCAGGACCGTTCACAGGAAGCCCTGGAGATCTACCGCCGGGTGCTGGCGAAAGACCCATCCAATGCGGCTGCGCTTCAGGGAACAGCCGACATCCTGACCTGGAAGGGCCGATATAAAGAGGCCCGGGTGCTGGCGCAGCAGGCGCATGCCGCCGAGCCTTCCAGCGAGGCCATCGCTTTGACGCTGGCGCGAGCCGATATCGGCATGAAGAAGTATGCCGAAGCGCGCAGCGCCATCGGGCAGATCTCCGGCACTCCAAGCCCCGAATACGATCAGGCCCGCCAGGAAATTCGCCGCGGCCTGGGGACCTATATCGAATCGGGGTTCTCAATGCGCGCCGAACAAGGCGAGCTGGATTTCTACCGCTTTGGCACAGCGCTTTCCACTCAGGCGGGCCCCGCGAACCGCATTACCTTCCTCTATCAGCCCACGTTGTGGGACGCGCGCGAGCGCCGCTTCAACTCAAGTTATTTCGGCTCGAACCTCGATTCGGAAATCAACGACAGCCTGAGCATGCACTTCCGGATCGGAGCGGACGTTTACAATAATGTTCCCGTCAACCTCAATGGCGGCGCCAGCGCGCGCTACCGTCCCCTGGAATCGATAACGCTGAAGTTCGCCTTTGACCGTGAGCCGGTGGAAGAATCGCTGCTCTCGACGCGCGGCGACACCGCCGCCGGAGCGCTTTTCGGGCAGGTCCGGTCGAACCTCGGCAGCCTGGGCTTCAGCTATGAAAACGCCGCCCACAAATACGACTTTTCTCTCGGCTACATTGACGGTGTTTATACCGGCCGGGCGCTGGAATCGAACCGCCGCTATTCATTGCAGGGACAGATCGGCAAATCCATCCGCGACCAGCGGCCCTATCTGCGGATCGCTTACGGCATCGACTACACCAGCTTCGATCACAACGCCGAACTCCAGACAAACCAGCCGATTTCCAGCCTGACCGGCGGTTATTTCAGCCCGGCCCGGTTCCTGCTGAACCAGGCGATCATGAGCGCGTCGCACCGTTTCAGCGACAAGCTGCAATGGAACGCCTCGGGCACCCTGGGAGCGCAGAGTGTGGAGACAGGCGATCCGTCCAGGCTCACCGACACCCAGTTCGCCGCCAGCTTCGGGACCAATGTTTACTGGAGAGTGGCGTCCACGGAAGAACTGCGGTTTGGCTATGAATACCTGAACGTATACAACGCTTTTCAGCGCAATCTATTCAGGTTCTCATGGCGGCACTACTTCTAAACGATTCCCCGGTTCCGGCGCGCAGGCGTTCGCGCATCCGCGCTTCGACTGCGTTTTTGTATCCTGCCGGCGAATCTGATCATGACCGGTTCCGGATAGAGCGTTCCTTTGCGTTGCTGTTCATTCTGATCGTGGCCGCCTGGCTGAGAATGCTCGAACCTCTGTACTCCACGGCCTACATGGACGAGTCGATCTACATCGTCTATGGACGCATGTTCCTGGCACGTCATTTCGAAGCGCCGTTGTCGGCGCCCCTGCAATGGAGCTTCGGGTGGTATTTGTGGCCCGCGATGGTGGCGCTGGCCGACCGCATCGGCGGATTGCTGGCCGTCCGCGAACTGGCGGCCACTCTGGGCGTGGTTACGGTTGCCGCGGTTTACGGATTTGCCCGGCGCGTTTTTTCCCCGGCTGTGGGCGTCGCTGCCGCATCCCTGATGGCGGTGCTCGGACCGGCGGTGCTGGTTTCGAGGATCGCCACACGCGACAGCGGTTCCATCACTTTCTTCGCTCTCGGCTTGTGGGCTTTCGCCAGCGGATGGCGTGAGGACAAACCGCGCTTCTGGGCGCTGGCGGCTGCCGGCCTTTACGCCGCGTTCCTCTGCAAATACCTCGTGGCCGTCTATTTTCCCTTCCTGGTGATACTGGCCTTCTGGAAAGGCCGCCGGGCCTTCCTGTGGTTTTCGCTTCCGCTGTTTGTGGCCTGCCTGGGATATGGCCTGCGGCATTACCACGACCTGGCCCACCTGCTGAGTTACAGCGCAGGCTACAGTTCTCTACACGCACCCGCCGGGCATGCCTGGGCCATCTACGCCGGAGGACGCCTCGATTTCTGGCTGCTGGCGGCAGCGTCCCTGCCGGTCTTCATTTTTTCCCGCTGGCGCAGGATTGCGCTGATCCTGCTCGGTGGGATAGCCATCGTCCTGTTCGTGCAGTGGAAAACCCGCGCCGACTTTGATTACTGGAAGCACGTGACCTACGCGCTTCTGTTTCTCGCGCCGCTGGCCGCCGCGGGGATCGTGCTTGCGGTCCAGCGCCTCTGGAAAAACGAACCTTACCGGCAGATGCTGTGGGGAATCTGCGGCGTAGTCGCGCTGGCTTCCGGCGCCGGATGGGCGGGCAATTCGGCAAAGATCGAACCGTTTGTCTTCTGGCCAAACCTGAATCCCGTGCTGGCGTGGTTTGAAGGACGTCTCACCTCCAGCGACCGTCTGCTGGCCGATGATACGGTCCTGCGCTATTACTTCCATCCACCTTTGTCTCAGGGACAGATTGTCGATCCCATGTATTTCGAATTTCGCGGCGAGAGCGGCGAGGAGGCTTACAAGGCGGCGGTCCGCGAAGGCATGTTCGATTACGTGGTCCTGGATGGTGGAATCGGAGAAGAGTCCCTGCGAATGGACAACGCTGTGCGCCCTCTGCTCGGCGGCTACGAATTGCAGTTCTCGGCCATCGAGCCGACGCGCAGGCAACTCGTGGAGATCTACGAGAAGCGGGAACCGACCGTGACAATGCAGGGCCAGCCGGCAATCCACATTGTCACCCCTGCTACAAAGGAGACTGTGCAGACCAAAGCGGGCGAGTTCCTCGCCGAAGGAACCACGTCCGGCGCCGGGCGGGGCTGGTACGCGCGGCTGGAAGTTTTCACCAACCGTTGGTACCGCCAGGGCGGCGACATTCCAATCGCGCCTGACGGATCATTCCATCAGCAGATCAACCTCGGCGGACAGGGCAAACAGCAGTGCTACCACCTTTTGCGGGCGAGGCTTTTTGATCCGCAGGGAAATGCTCGCGCGGTCACAATGAATTACGCTGTCGCCCGCGCCAACGCCGATGGAAGTGAGCCGGGGTGCAAGGGAAAGTAACTCTCATCGATAACACCAGGCATTATCCGATGAAAAACCTGTGCCGGTTTGGGCCGGCCCGGCTGCACAATTTCGCTCGTGCACGATTGGACGCCTTGTTAGAATGCCCTTCAAAACTTTGACAGAGGATGACGTATGCGCAATTTGTTCACCTCCGCTCCTGCTCCACGCTCACGCCTGTCGCCAATCGTCACCCGCCATCGATGGCTCACCTGGTCAGAACAGGCACGGAATACGCTCCATCAGCTTTCAGCCGAGCTGCCTTATCTTCCAAAACCCTCGCTCGATTACTTTGCAAAGGGAGAATATGGATACACCATAGTCTGGGATGTCCGCGAGCACCTGAGCTCCCGGCTCAGACAAAAACTCGATTCAGCAGTTTGGGCATTCCACCGGCTCCGGACAGAATCAAGCCTGATTCTGTTCGATAAACTGATGGACCGGAAGATCGACGGAAACACAATGCGAAGCCTGTTCGCCTACGTCCGATCGAGTCTGGTAGCCGCGACCGGAAACCCCAAGGTTGCCATCTATGCGCCCCTGGGCGCGGCAGGCGCGAGCGAACAGGGCGATTTTCCGCTCCACGCCGATCTCTACGCGCCGGTTTTTCTTCTCAATGTGTTCGACCAGGTGCCACTGGACGGGAGTGGAGCATCGCTCTTTCTTCCAATGAAGGCGCTGTTGCACATGATCGACAAGCTGCCCTCTATGCCCACGAAAATCAAGCAACGGTTTCGTGAGCTGATCATGCGGCCGAGCGAGGCCGACCACTACGAGGAATTTTACGACTTGTTGCATGGCGAGCATCCGTGGACAGATGGGCTGGAGCATGCGATGGCTAAAGAGACTTTACGCATTCCACTCTCACGGGGACAGGGATACCTCGTGCATGATCGGCACTGGCTTCATGGACGAGAACGGCCAACCGGTTACGTTCGAAAGGACCGCCTTCACCGGCTCATTTTTGATACTGACAGAACCTTGAAACTCCGGCTTGTTAAAACAAGGCCTCCTGGCGCCGCGACCGCACGGTTTATCGCGTCCCACCCTTCGCAATAAACGCGAAGGGTGGGGCACCCATCGGTGGAACCCGGATACATTTTCATGCGGTCAGGGAACCAGATACCAGCGATGCCGGATCGGTCTATGATAGTTCGAACCAGGAGATCCCATAATGTCCATCATCACCATCAACGGCGCTGAACTATTTTACAAAGAATCCGGAAGCGGCCCCGAGACCATCGTCTTTTCCCACGGCTTGCTGATGGACCACTCGATGTTCGAAGACCAGCGCCGGGCGTTTGAAGGCCAGTACCGTGTGATCGCCTACGATCATCGCGGGCAGGGCCAGTCGCAGGATACCGGCAGCGGCTATGACATGGATTCGCTCACCGAAGACGCGGCCGCGCTGGTCCGCGGGCTGAAGGCCGCGCCCTGCCATTTTGCCGGGCTTTCCATGGGAGGTTTTGTGGGATTGCGGCTGGCGGCGCGGCATCCGGAACTCGTGCGCACCCTCACGTTGATGAATACCGCCGCCAACGCCGAGCCGTTGCCCAGCCGCCTGCGCTATAACCTGCTGGGACAGTTGGTGAAAATCGTAAGCCCCTCACCGTTCGTTTCTATCGCCGTGAAAGAGCTGTTCGGGCGCAGCACGCGTAATGATCCCGCCAAACAGGCCATGCTCGCCGAGTGGACGGAAAAGCTGCGCAGGCGGCCAAAGAACATCGCCTACTCACTGCTGGAGGTGATGAACCGCAAAGGCGTGCTGGAGGAACTCGGCTCGATCCGCTGCCCGGTGCTGGTCATCGCCGGCGAAGACGACACGGCGCAACCGGCGCGCAACTCCGAACAGATTGCCGCAGGAATTCCAGGAGCGAAACTCGTGCGCGTCCCCGCCAGCGGACACAGCAGTTCACTGGAACAGCCTGAGGCGGTGGTGGCGGCCATGCGGGAAATTATGCAGACACAACCAGAAAATTAACAGCCGCAAATGGACGCGAATAAGCGCGAATTATTCAGGGCCGCAGGATGTCGTGGATCACGTCCATGATCCTTTGAGTGCGCCGGTCGAGGATCAGGATGTCAACGCCGATCGACACCCGGCGGTATTGTTCCGGAAGGCGCGGCAACCGGCGCTCCAGTTCCACAGGGAACGACTCGACGCGCTTCTGCAATCCGGGCGGCAGCGTGCCATCACGCTCCAGGTGCTTCTGGAGTCCCGGCGGCAGATTGCCACCACGCTTGGCCAGCCCCGGCGGCAGGTTGGAATTGCGGCCGAAGTAATAGTCGCGGATGATCTCCCGGTCACGGGAGCTGAAGATGATCCTGACGCCCCGTTTATCGCCCTGGGCCTCTTCCGAGTTTTTGTTGTGCCCTTTACCTTTTCCTTTGCCTTGCGCAACGCCCGGCGGGACAGCGGCGCCGAGGAAGAACACAACAAATAGCAGTGCCGCAAAAATACGCAGAAACATGGCCGCTCCTTGTGAAGATTTATAGATTGAGGATACTCCAAAACTTTCCCGTGCGAACGTCTTCCGGCATCCGAAGGTAGGTTGGCCATTCGGCACCAGTCCGGCCGCTCTCCGGCGGCCCATTCATCCCGCGTATAATCGACGCTGGATTTCCCGCAGCCCAGGAGGTATTCGAATGACGTGGCGTGCTTTTTTTCAGTCCCCCACCGGTCCGAAAGGAACCCGCGATTTCTCTGCGCTGGATATTGCAAGTGGCATCTTTGACCGCATATTTACTTTTTCTTTAAAAATATTTCGCGTTCATTCGCGTTCATTCGCGGCCAATTTCTGTCTGCTGATGTTGCTCGCTGTGGCGGCCCACGCTCAACAGCCCGCGCAGCCGCAACAAACCCAGGACATTCCTTCCGTCAACGGCGAATCCGGGCCCTGTTCGGTGGAGCTTACCGTGGTCGATGCGGACGGGAATCCGGTTTTCTCAGCCCTCGTGAAGGTCAAACTCGCTTATGGATTTGGAGGGTTCCACAAACTCGATCTTTCCGCCTACACCAACGCCGAGGGCAAGACCCGGTTCACCGGACTCCCTGCGCGCGTGCGCAAGCCTCCGGTGGAGTTCCGCGCCACGAAAGGCCCGCTCACCGGCATGGCCACGGTAGATCCGGAGACCGAGTGCCAGTCAAAGCATGACATCGTCATGAAGAAGAAAGGCGCCTGATGCCGGAGCACTCCGCATGACGAGGCGTCACGCTGGATTGTAACGCGCATCACCGCGCGCGCCGGCGGCGGGGCCTATAGTTCTTATGTGGAGGTGGCTATGAGGAAGCGGAGGATTGCCGCGATTCTGGCCGGTGTATACGGCGCCGGGGCCCTGACCATGTATTTCTTCGATCCCCAGCGCGGCAGGCGCCGGCGGGCCGAGTTGCGCGACGCCGTGAACCATTCCCGAAGCGAAATGGCGAAGTTTACCAGCCGCTTTGGCCGCGATCTCGCGAACCGGGTCGAAGGCGTTACGGCTGAAGCAAAGCAGTTTCTTGACCATGCGTCGCCCACCGACTATGTTCTGGAACAAAAAGTCCACACGGCGCTGGGGCGTGTGGTGTCACATCCCGGCGCCATCGACGTAAGCGCGAAAAATGGATGCGTCTTCCTGAACGGCTGGGTCCTGGCGGAAGAGGCCAACGAGGTAGCCAAAGCTGTGGCTTCCATCGACGGTGTAAAAGATTTCACCAGCTATCTGCGCACACCGAAACGGCCGGAGCGCATTCTGGCGCTGCAGGGCGGCGCCGGGCGGCTGCCCGTGCCTGAATTCCGGCAGCAATGGTCGCCAACATCGCGGGTCGCCGCTGGGTCCCTGGGACTGGGGCTGGCGCTTTATGGCAAAGCCCATTGGGGATCATTCAGGAACCCGCTCAGCCTTGCCGGCGCCCTTTTGCTGACACGGTCCGCAGTGAATCGCCCATGGGCCGCGATCGTGGGATCGAACAAGGCCATGGGAATCAACGTTCAGAAGACTATGTACATCTCGGCGGAGCCAGCCGAGCTGTATCAATTCTGGAACAATCCGGAGAACTATCCGAAGGCGTTTTCCCATGTCGTCGAAGTGACTCGTCTGGAAGACGACGTCTACCAATGGCGGTTCCTGGGTCTGGCGGGAATCCCTCTTAAATGGACCGGGGCGATCATCCGCAGAGTGCCGGAGAAGTTGATTGAGTGGCGGAGCGTGCCGGGGTCGGCCATGGAGAACCATGGCGTTATCCATCTGGAACCGGGAGAGAACGGCCAAACGCGCATACACATACAGATGAGTTATCACCCGCCCGCCGGCTTGCTGGGACACACTTTTGCGGCGCTTCTGGGCTTCGACCCGAAGAGCCTGCTGGACCACGACTTAATTGCGCTGAAAGCGCTCTTTGAGAGGGGCTCAACCACGGTCCGCGGCCGTGAGGTTGCGAAAAACGAATTGGCCAGTCCCGCTGCTTCCTGATGAAGCCCGCGGAATCGCGCCACAACCCCTTTCTTACATTCCGGGCGCAGCGGGGAATTCAGGGCCATACCTGACACGCAGGCCCTATCGTTGCAGGCGCACCAGCGTCTCGATATGGAAAGTCTGTGGAAACAGGTCGAACAGGTGGATCTCTTCCACACGGTAGCCTGATTTCAGCAGCGCGTTCAGGTCGCGCGCCAGGGTCGCCGGATCGCAGGAGAGGTAGGCGATTTTCGGAGGGGCCATTCCGGTCAGCAGTTTTGTTGTCCCGCCGCCCAGTCCCGCCCTGGGAGGATCCACCACCACCAGATCGGGATGCCGGCGCGATTTCGCCAGAAACTCTTCGGTCGTGCTCGCCACGGTCTTTACATTCTCAGGGACGTTCACCCGCAGGTCGGCCATCGACGCCGGAGACGACTCCACGGCGTAGACCCGGTTGAATCGCCGCGCCAGATGCCAGGCGAACAGTCCGGCGCCGGCATACAGATCGAACGCCGTTCCGCCGGAGTCACAGGCAGCGACGGTTTCCGCCAGTTCGGCAACAAGAAACCGGTTGACCTGAAAAAATGAACCGGCGCTCACGCGGAAGGCCGCGTCTCCGCACTGATATGTAAGCGCAGTCTGCCCAAAAGAAACAGCTCCCGGGCTGCCGGACCGCTCCGGCGGGAAGAACGCCATGCCCTGGATTCCCGGAATGCCCTGCTGCAATTGATTGAAGAACGTTGCGAGGCCATCTTTGGCATCCGGCCGCGCGCCATAGATTTCAAGCAGCAGGCCGGAATCGGCATGGTCGGCGAAAATCTCGATCTCGGTGACGCCGGGTGGCACCAGCCTTTGCCGGCCCATTTCCCAGAGATGGGCCAGCGCGCGATTGATGGCCGGTGAACTGATCGGGCATTGCTCCACGGCCAGCAACTCATGCGATGCAAGCCGGTAATAGCCAAGGGCAAACTCCGGCGCGTGACGGACTTTAAAACGCGTGCGGTTACGGTAGCCCCAGGGCGCGGCGGAATGGACGATTATCTCCGTTTTCCACTCGAATTTCGCCGTGCGCAGAAGGGTCTCGCGCAGGACCGCCTTTTTGATTTCCAACTGGTTCTGACCGCCGGTGTGCTGGTAATGGCATCCGCCGCAGCGGGCAAAGTAAGGACAGGCCGGCTCGATCCGCTTCTCCGATTTCCTGAGCAGTTCCCGCACGGCAGCGCGCAGGTAACCGGACTTCTCCTCCACCACCTCAGCGCTTACCTCCTCGCCCGGGAGCACCAGCGGCAGAAAGACGGTCTTGCCGCCGGGATTGCGGGCCAGCCCGTCGCCGCCATAGATCATTTTTTCGATGGTCAGATTCATTCCGCTCAAAAAACATTTACCGCATAGGACGCAAAGGAATGCTCTACATATAAAACAAACTCAGCCTTGGCAACTTCGCCAGTTCGAACAGCCGCTTGTGGGTGAATTGTTTCATGAGCTGCTCGATTTGCGGCGCAGGCATCTTGCTGCGATACGGCGCGATCTCGCGCTCGGCCTGCGCGCGGATCTGCACCAGGTCGCCCTCGCGGGCAGTCATGGTCAGCGCCGCAAGCAGCTTTTCTTCGAGCACCGTAAGATGTCTTTCCAGGTCTTCGAGCCTTGGCGCCGTGGCGCCCTTGATGCTTTCGGCCAGTTCGCGCAGGGTTCCGGCGCACTGGCCGGCCACCTGCCTGACTGTCTCCGGCGCTTCGGCCTTCTCAAGCCTTTCGGCGTTAGCGGCCAGGAACCCCGCGATCGTATCCGCTTCCAGGCCGGGCGCGTCTTCACGCCGCGCTGTGCCGACGGCCGCTTCCTTCATGTCCTCGGCAGCGCCCATGACGGCCTGGGCGCAGTAGGCCAGGCTGTTGATCTTTTTTGTCTTTGAAGGACGCCTCTCCCAGGAATCAAAGGCCGTGTCGATGCCGCGCAGCACGGCCTCTAACGGAATCCCCGCCTGTTTCCAGGTCTCGATCAGGGCCCAGTCGAGCGTGGAAAGCAGCAGGCCGGAGCCGCGCCGGCGCTGGTAGTGCTGTTCGATCTCGGTGAAGTAATTGAAGTAATTTTCCACGCACTCAAAATCTACCACGGAGGCGCAGAGGCACGGAGACCAGCAACGGCGGGGACATCAGGAAGATTTCGTCCGGTGTCCGGTGGCGTTTCGTTCCCAGATGATGCGCAGCCCGTCGAGCGTGAGCAGGTCGTCGACGGTCTTGATGTAGCGGGAATGCTCGCTGATGAGTTTGGCCAGACCGCCGGTGGCTATGATGTGGCTGTCGCTGCCAATCTGCTCCAGCAGGCGCTCGAGAATGCCATCCACCAGTCCGAGATATCCGTAGAAAAGGCCCGACTGGATGCTGGCAACGGTGTTGGTGCCTATGACTTTAGCCGGGCGGCGGATATCCACCAGCGGCAGACGCGCCGTGTGTTCGAACAGCGCC
>OBLQ010000993.1_pt1 | contig 10717 bp, 8 predicted proteins | sample 1519881 | NCBI WGS metagenome assembly OBLQ01 (sample SAMN01911456, study PRJEB22533) | soil metagenome | biome: Soil | place: Malaysia | collected 2012-04-30 | depth DG_metagenome m | reverse complement strand
CTCGAACCGTCCTTTCTGGTCCACGGGGTCGTTAAGCTCAGAGAACGCGTTGGCTATCTCTTTGCCGTCAACGAGGAGCTCGAACCTGTCAACGACGCCGGGGTCCTGTTCGTTCTTCCTCGAAAGCGGCGATACGTCGAGCGGGTACTGCGTTACGAAAGTAGGCTGTACGAACATCGGCTCGGCCGTCTTCTCGAATATCTCGAGTATCACCTTGCCGTGGCTGAAGCCCTCGGGGATATCGAGCCCGAGCTCCCTGGAGAAGGCGAGGGCCTTTGCCTTGTCCGCGAATATCTCCTCCGAGGCGTTAGAGTACTTGAGGACCGCGTCCCTTACGGTTATCCGCGTCCACGGCGGGGTGAAGTCGAGGGAGGTGCCCTGGTACGTTATCTTCTTGGTGCCGTGTATCTCTTCAACAAGGGAGCTTATCAACTCTTCAGTCAAGTCCATCAGGTCCTCGTACGTGGCGTAGGCCTGGTAGAACTCCAGCATCGTGAACTCGGGGTTGTGCCTTGTGGAGATGCCCTCGTTTCTGAAGTTCCTGTTTATCTCGAAGACGCGCTCGAGGCCGCCGACGATGAGCCTCTTGAGGTAGAGCTCGGGGGCGATCCTCATGTAAAGCTCCATGCCGAGGGCGTTATGAAAGGTCTTGAACGGTTTTGCCGCCGCGCCTCCGGGTATGGGCTGGAGCATGGGCGTTTCGACCTCCAGGAAGTCCCGCGCCGAGAGGAACTCCCTTATGAACTTCACTATCCGGGTCCTCTTTAAAAAGACCTCCTTGACCTCGGGGTTTACCATGAGGTCGAGGTAGCGCTGCCTGTAGCGCGCCTCTACGTCGGTAAGGCCGTGCCACTTCTCCGGGAGCGGATGAAGCCCCTTTGCAAGGAGCCTCAGTTTCTTCGCCTCTACCGTAAGCTCGTTCGTACGGGTCCTGAAAAGCGTGCCCTCGACCCCGATGATGTCTCCCACGTCGCAGGCCTTGAAAAGGGCGTAGGCCTCTTCGCCGAGGATGTCTTTTTTCATGTAGGCCTGGAGCCTGCCGCTTCTGTCACGCACCTGTATGAAGGACGCCTTGCCGAAGTCCCTTACCGCCATTATCCGGCCCGCGACCGACACTGTGACCGGCTTTGACTCGAGGTCCTCCTTCGACGACCCCGAGTGGTCGTTTGAGACGGCTCCGCAGGTATCCGTCGGCTTGTAGTCGTTCGGGTAAGGGTTTATGCCCGAGTCCCTCAAGCCCCGGAGTTTGCCGAGCCGTTGTTGAAACTCAACGCTGGAATCTTCCACTGTCAACCCCTCGAAAGAAATTTGGAGACCGGGTCTACGCAGGTATAAAGACCGCCGTAGACCCGACGCTTGAAAACAGGAAAGCGGAACGAGTACGCAGGGCCGCGTTTTAAAGATGAAACCCGGCCCCCGAAGCAATGTATAAAATTATCTTATTTGCAGGACCGAGTCAAGGGAAATACGCCGATTTTTATAGGGTTTAAGCGTGCCGGAAAAAGTAAGCGGATGCTGACTTGGGAGGGTGTCGGACTCCCGGCGTCCCCGGAGGGCCGGAAGAAGGTCAAAACGCATGACAGCCCTGTTACAGGCAGGGGGCGACCGGTCAGACCGCGAGTTCCTCGTAGGGCCTTCCTACAGCCTCGGCGGCCCTTCTGTGGGTTACGCGGCCTTTGTGGATATTTACGCCTTTTTTAAGCGCGGGGTCCTCTATCGCGCCCATAAGCCCCTTATTCGCCAGGGTCAAGAGGTACGGAAGGGTCGCGTTGGTCAGGGCAAAGGTCGAAGTACGGGGCACCGCCCCGGGCATGTTGGCTACTCCGTAGTGCACCACCCCGTCCACCACATAGGTAGGCTCCGAGTGGGTCGTCGGCCGTATGGTCTCAACGCACCCTCCCTGGTCAACGGATACGTCCACGATGACCGACCCTTTTTTCATCACCGAGAGCATCCGGCGCGGTACGAGCTTCGGGGTCCTGGCTCCGGGCAGGTGAACGGCCCCTACGGTGAGGTCGGCCTTTTTAAGAGCCGCCTCGATGTTGTAACTATTTGAGATTACAGTATTTACCGTGCTCCCGAAGACCTCGTCGATTCTCCTTAACCTCTCGACCCTCGTATCAAGGAGTATGACCTCGGCGCCGAGGCCCACGGCTATTTTGGCGGCGTTCAGTCCGACGACCCCGGCCCCGAGTATCGTTATCGTGCCCCGTTTTACCCCCGGCACGCCGCTTAAGAGCACCCCTTCTCCTCCGTAAGCCTTCATCAGGTAGTGAGAGCCGACCTGTACGGCAAGCCTTCCGGCCACCTCGCTCATGGGAGTAAGTATCGGCAAAGACCCGTCGGGCTTCTCCACGGTCTCATAGGCTATTGCGGTAGTTCCCCTTTTAATGAGTTCGTCCGCAAGGGCTTTGTCGGCGGCGAGGTGGAAGAACGTGAAGACGATAAGCCCGTCGCGTAAGTACTCGTACTCCGCGGGGCGCGGCTCCTTGACCTTTGCCACAAGGTCCGAAGACTCCCAGACCTCGCGGGCCGAAGCCAGTACCTCGGCCCCGGCGGAGGTGTATTCGTCGTCGCCGATAAAGCTGCCGGCCCCGGCGCCTGACTCTATGAGGACCCTGTGGCCCGCCTCCTTTAACGCCCTCACCCCGGAGGGCACCACGGCGACCCTGTACTCGTTGTCCTTTATCTCTTTCGGGACTCCTATTACCATATAGAGGGTAAGACCTCCCTTTTTTGACAGGTTGCTGAAAAAGCCCCATCTGCTTCGTCGTCATCGGCGTTCGTCACTGCGGCGTACAAACCAGGTACGGCTCGTTGCTCACTTTCTCGACTTCTCGCATCCGGGACCGGGACTGCCGCCCCCTTCAGCTCTCTTTCCCGACAGTACCTTTTCTTCCTACAAGCGGCAGTACTTCGTCCTTAAGGTACTTGAGGTCCTTATCCAGGCAGTCGAGGTCCTCCTTGCTTAAGGGGAAGGGTGTTAAGGGAGCGTCCCTTAAAAACGGGTTCCTGAAGATATCGGTATTTTTCTGCATGAACCCTTCGGGTATGGTGTTCGGGGCCTCAACGCCGTTTATTATCGCCCAGGCAAGTGTCCACGCGCGACTGACGTTACTTAAGTCGTAGCCTCCCCCTCCGAGCGCCACCCACGGTAGAGAGAAGGAGCGGAACCTTTCCACCATCCGCTCGAAGCTCCGGGTGGTAAGGCTTAAGTGCGTTATGGGGTCGGTGTCGAACGAATCGACCCCGAGCTGGGTGACCAGGATATCGGGCTTGAAGGCGTTTATGAAAGGCGGGACCACCTCGTCAAAGACCTTAAGATAGAGCTCGTCGCAGATGCCGGGCGGAAGAGGCATGTTTACGGAGTACCCGCGCCCGTCGCCTATGCCGGTGTCGGTTACGAAACCTGTGCCGGGGAATAGCCACTGGCCGGACTCGTGTAGCGACACGGTAAGGACCCTGTCGGTATCGTAGAAGGCGTACTCCACGCCGTCGCCGTGGTGCGCGTCGATGTCTACATACGCCACCCTTTTGCCGAGCGATACGAGGTGCTTTATGGCGACTGCCGCGTCGTTAATGTAGCAAAAGCCCGAGGCGCGCCCGGGCATGGCGTGGTGAAGGCCGCCGGCGATGTTAAAGGCCGTATCGATCTCTCCAGAGGCCACGAGCGAGGCAGCCTGAACGGAAGCGCCGGTAGAGTAGCACGACCAGTCGTAGACGCCGTTAAATACCGGGTTGTCGCCGAACCCGAGGCCGTGGGCAGGGCCGTCGACCGGGATTATGCCGCTGTTGGCCTCTTTCAAGACCCTCAGGTACTCGTTGGTGTGGAAGAGGAGTATCTCTTTTTCGGAGGCCTTTCTCGCCTCGACCACGGTCGAGCCGGGTAGCTTCGCCAGCCCGAGCTCCCGAATGAGCTCGTACGTGAGCCTGAGCCTCACCGGCTTCATCGGGTGGTTGGCGCCGTAGTAGAAAGAGCTGAACTTCTCGGAGTAGATAAAGGCTGTTTTCACTTTGATCCCCCCTGCCGGGGTCTCAACCCCCGGGAAAAGCGGCGTGGCGGGCAATCGCCCCGCGATCAGGAAATACGGCCAGGAAAAAAGGCTTACGGGATACCGATACCACAGAGCGGGAAAAACCTCAACACCTCAGGCGTTTATTCGTACCTCAGGGCCTCTATCGGGTCCATGTGCGCGGCCTTTCTCGCCGGATAGATGCCGAAGACCAGGCCTACCAGGACCGAGAAGACAAAGCCCAGGACAATGGAGTACGGAGTTATGACCGTCTCCCAGTCGCCGAGGTTCGAGATGAGAAAACCGAGGCTTACGCCCAGGGCTATGCCCATCAGGCCGCCCGTGACGCTTATGACGAGCGCCTCTATCAAAAACTGCCTCATGATGTCGCTCCTGCGCGCGCCGACGGCCATCCGTATTCCAATCTCCCTCGTCCTTTCTGTCACGGAGACGAGCATGATGTTCATAACGCCGATGCCGCCGACAAGCAGCGAGACCGCCGCAATGCCGGAGAGCAGGTACGCGAAGGTCTGGCTCGTCTGCTTCATGGTCGTAACGAACTCCGAGAAGTCCCGTACCGAGAAGTCGGACTCGGTCCCGGCCGGTATCCTGTGCCTTGTCCTTAATATCCGTTCGATCTCGGCCTTCACCCTCGGGATGTCGTCGACCAGGCCCACCTGCACGTAGATGTCGTTAACGAAGTCCTGGTTAAAGAGCCTTTTCTGCGACGTGGTTATGGGGACGAAGACCTGGTCGTCCGGGTCGTACCACGAGGTCTGTCCCTTTGAGGTCATGACGCCTATGACAAGGAAGCTCTGCCCCTCTACCTTTATCTCCTCGCCGATGGCCGGGCCCTCGCCGAAGAGCTCTTTTTTCACCGTGGTGCCTATGTCGGCCACCCGTTTCATGAGCTTCAGGTCCGTTGAGTCAAAGGCCCTGCCGGTGTCAACCGGGAAGTTGTTTATGTCGAAGTACTGGGGCGTCGTCCCGGTGATCATCGTGGTGGAGTTCTTGTTCGCGTACTTGACCTGGGACATGTTGCCCACGGCAGGGCTTATGCGAAAGACCCCGGGGATGGAGGCGAGCGATTCGGCGTCTTCGAGGGTAAGGGTCTCCACGGCCCCGGTCCTTATGTGCCCGAGACGCGCCGCACCGGGGCGCACCCTCAGGAGGTTGGTGCCGAACCTCGAGATCGACTCGAGGACCTGCTTTTTCGCCCCTTCGCCTATCGAGAGCATGGCGATGATGGCCGCGACCCCGATTATGATGCCGAGCATCGTGAGCACGGTCCGGAGCTTGTTCGCGAGTATGCCCCTGAAGGCGACTTTTATGACCTGCCAGAATAACATTAAGACCGTCTTTTCATGGGCCGGGTCCGGCGCACAGCCGCCGGACTCAACCGTTGTTCTGTATTAGGCCGTCCCTGATGGTGATTGTCCTCTGGGAATGGTCCGCGATTTCCTTGTCGTGCGTGACGATGACCATGGTCGTGCCTTTTTTATTGAGCTCCGCGAAGATATCCATTATTTCCGCGCCGGTCCTGCTGTCGAGGTTTCCCGTGGGCTCGTCTCCGAGTATGATCGCCGGCTCCGTGACTATGGCGCGCGCGATCGCAACCCTCTGCCTTTCACCGCCGGAGAGCTCATTGGGCCTGTGATTAATACGCGCGGAGAGTCCGACCTCCTCAAGGGCCTTTGTGGCAAGGACGGCGGTGTTCGTCACCCCGGCGTACAGCAGCGGCAGCTCGACGTTCTCCATGGCCGTGTGCCTTGTAAGGAGGTTGAAGGTCTGGAAGACGAAACCGATGTTCTTGTTCCTGACCGCGGCAAGCTCGTCCTCGTTCATGTTTTCGACCCTTGAGCCGTTAAGCGTATACGCGCCCTCGCTAGGGCGGTCCAGGCACCCGATGATGTTCATGAGGGTTGATTTGCCGGAGCCGGACGGGCCCATGATCGAGACGAACTCGCCCTTTTCCACCTTCAGGGACACTCCCTTGAGGGCCTCTACCATCGAGCCGCCCATGAGGTAGCGCTTCTTGATGTTTTCAAGTTCTATCACGAGGGTATTTCATCCGGTACGCGCTTGTCCGCCGGCATACTGTTAGAAGAAGAACCTTTTCTTCTTCTTGGGTTCGTTCTGCTTGAGGCTCGAGGTCACGACCTCTTCGCCTTCCTTTACCCCGGAGCGCAGCTCAGTGAGGATCCCGTCGGTCTTGCCCGTCTCCACCTTCACGAAATTGGGTGAACCTCCCTGCATCACGTATATCCCGGTGGCGCCGTTCTTCGTCCTCAGGGCCTCGTTGGGGACGATGAGCGCGTCCTTTACGATGTCGGTCAGTATGCTCACCGCGGCGGTCATGCCGGGTTTCAGGAGCTCCTTGTCCTTGTCGGTTATGATTATGACGACGTCGAAGATGGTGACCGTCCGCTCGACCTTGCCCTTCGGGGCTATGCGCTCCACCCGGCCGTTAAAAGTGCGCCCCGGGAGCGAATCGACCGCCACGGTTGCGGTCTGGCCCACGGCTACCCTGCTGATATCGACCTCGTCGACCTGCGCGTTCACATAGATGTTGTCGAGGTTAGCCATGGTGAAAAGGGGAGTGCCCTCCGAGGCCGACGACAAGGTGGAGGAGATGACATGGCCGACGTCTACGTCTTTATTCAGTATGGTCCCGGTGAACGGGGCCTTTATCTGCGTGTCGTCGAGCCTTTCCTTCGCCTCCTTGAAGGCCTCTTCGGACTGGAGGACCTCGGCCTCGGCGAGCTTGAGGTCGGTGTGGCTCTTCTCGAGGGTGATCTGGGCGTCGTCAAGCTCCTGGCGCGAGATGATGCCTTCGCCGAAGAGCTCCTTTGAGCGCTTGAGTTTCACCTCGGCGTCCTTGAGCGAGACCCTGGCCTTATCGAGCTTCGCCCTTGAGATGAGGACTACGGCCTCGGCCTGCTTGGTGCGGGTCTCCTCGGTCTTGGGGTCAAGCTTCACGACGGTCTCGCCCTTTTTTATCTTGTCCCCCTCGTTGAAAGGAAAGCTCGTTATCTCTCCCCCGGCCTTGCTCTTGACCACGACCTCCACATCCGGGGTGACGGTCCCGGTGGAGACGATCTCAAGCTTCAAGTCCGCCCTTTTTACCTTTACCGTCTTTATCGGGCCGGTGGAATTTTCGTTGCCGGAGTCCCGGAAGTAGTAGTAAGCGCCGGCTGCGACAACGGCGATGACTATTATCCATATGAAGCCTTTTTTCACCTATTCACCTCTGGTCCCGCTGTACCCGTCCACGAAGTTTATGCCGAGCTCTTCAAGGAGGGTGCCTTTTTCCCTGTAGTAGTTGATAAGCGCCTTGTTGTAGTCCGTGACCGCGGCGACCTCGTTGGAGCGGGCCTTTGCGAGGTCTTCCTGCACCTGGAGGACATTATACGTGGTCGAGCGGCCCGCCGCCAATTTTTTCTCTTCCGCCGAGAGCGAGTCCTTCGTAAGCCCCGTGGTCTTCTTCGCCTCCTCGACCCTCTCGGCGTCGGCCGTGAGGTCCTTTATGGCGCCGTCGAGGTTCAGCACGATGGTCTGTTCGAGTTTCTTAAGCTTCAGGAGCGCCTGGTCAGCCGAAAACCGCGCGGCCCGGAGGTCTCCGGTGGCGGCGTTGTTGCCGAGCGGATACCGGAGCACCAGCCCCACGGACCAGTCCGGGTTGGAGTCTATGCCCCGGAACGACTCCGAGAGGCTTGCGCCCAGGCCGTTGTAGCCGTAGCTCGCCTCAAGGTCCACCTGCGGGAAGCGCTGGTTGCCGGCGTAACGGATCTCGATGCGGTTCTTCTCCAGCTCGCTCTTGGCCTCAAGGTAGTCGGCCCTGACGACAAGCGCCCTGGCGATGCTGTCGTCGAGTGCGGAGACGCCGTGCGGAAGCGCGGGTTCAGGCGAAGGCACGACCTCGGTGTCCTTGAGGGCATATACGTCGTTCGATATGAGGAGCTTTACGGCGTTCTCCTTTTCGCGCACGGCCTTTTGCGCCAGCAGCACGTCGTCGTTCCTTGAAGAGGCCGCGGCCTTTGCCTGGGTTATGTCAAGCAGAGAGGCCGCCCCGGCCTCGTACTTCTTTTTGTTGATCTCAAGGAGCGCCTCGGCGAGACTCTGCGATTCGACCCTCACGCCGAGCTCCTCTTTGACCCTCAAAAGGTCCCAGTGCGCGACCGCGTACTGGGCGACGACGTCGATTATCTTCTGCTTGAGCTGGTGGACGGATATGTCGCGGTTTTTGCGCGCTATGTTTAGCTGACGCTCCGCGCTGCCCGGGCCGAAGCCCTTCAGGATGGGCTGGGTGACCCTGATCCCCGAGAAAGAGGTGTACTGGTCTGTAAACCTGTTGAGGGTGTTCGCGGACCAGTCGTCCTTTACTTCCAGGGTGAACTCGGTGCCAAGAGAGGTCTTGCCTGAAAACCCGGCGTCAAGGCTGTAGTTCTCGGACTTTATCGAAGGGATCCCGCCCGCGGCGACGCTGGAGCTGGCGTTGAGGGGTTTTTTCGAGTCGGACCTTTTAAAGGAGCCGAAGATATCGGTGTCGAAAAAGCCTTCCTCGCTCTGCACCCTGGAGGCGGCTATCTTCGGCGAGATGCGCTCGATGGTGATGTCGAGGTTGTTCTCCAGGACCAGTTCGACCCCTTTTTTAAGCGTCAGCTCAAGCCGCGCCGCAGGGGCGGCTTGAGTGACGGCAGGGCAGATAATGGCCAAGGCAGCTAAAAGGGCCGTCTTGATTTTGCGGCTGTGTCTCTCCAGCATCTTGCAAGAGCCTTGGGTATATTTTGATTTTCAGCGGCGTTCGATAATCCACGGCAAGGCTTACTGACAGGTCCGGCGTCCTGGCGCCCGGCCCGGCGTTACTTTTTTTTAAGCGCTGTCCTTGCCGGCTCCCTCAGAAGCACCTTCTTGGGCTTTGTCCCGACGGAGTGGTCTTTGGGGGGCGCGATCTTTTTCATGCCGTGAAGACGGTCCTGCTTCTTGAGCCTCGCGTATATCCTCACCCAGGCGCATTCGTTTTCCGTGTCGACCTCGCACATGCCGTCGGCCATGCCCCCGCACGGGCCGTTCAAGAGCCCCTTCGGGCACTCGGTATGAGGACAAATGCCCCCGGTGTCGGCCAGCACGCATTCGCCGCACAGGCTGCACCCCTCGAAGAACCTGCCGACCCGTTCAACGGTCGCCAGAAAGAGCGAGTCGAGCGCCGGGTACACGGGCTGCGTTTCGTCGGCCACGTCGGCAACGGTCCTTACCCCGGCGCCGCAGGCGAGCACCAGCACCGCGTCCGCTTCGCCAAGCTCGGGCTTTTTCCTGTAGTCAAGGAGCGCAAGCTGCCTGTAGCAGGTCTCGGCCGGAAGCGAGCTGCCGACGACCTTCTTGCCGTTCTCGGCGAGTATGGCGGCCATCTCGTCGAGCTCTTTCTGTCCGCCGGTGTTGCACTGCTCGGCGCAGGAGTCGCACCCGAACAGGTATACAGACTCCTTGCCCTCGAGGGCGGCGAGAATTTCCTTTATGTCCTTCTTCTTGGTGATTATCATCGTCCGGTTCCGGGCCCCTGTCACGGTCCTGTTACAGGGGGCGTTTTGCTGGGGTTATGGGATTCGCGGTCAAACAGGGCCGCCGCGCGGGGTGGCTTTTAATAAGGATGTCGAAAATCCTTTGAGAGGACCTTTTTGTAAAAAGTGTCCTGCGGACGGCAGACGTAAATTACGAACCGGTTTGCCTGTATGCGGTTTATCGGCAAAGCGGGCCTTTTAAATCCGCTGACCGCCAGGTCCTCAAAAAGGCGCAACCTATGTGCCGGCGGCCTTACTGGCCGACTCGACCGTGTTTTTAAGGAGCATGGCGATCGTCATGGGCCCCACGCCTCCGGGCACCGGCGTTATAAAAGACGCCCTCCTTGACGCCCCCTCGAAATCGACGTCTCCGCAGAGCTTTCCGGACTCGTCTTTGTTCATGCCCACGTCTATGACCAGGGAGCCTTCCCTTACCCAATCGCCCTTTACGAACTTCGTCTTGCCTATCGCTGCCACAAGGACGTCCGCGGACTTTATCTTTTCAGCCAGGTCCACGGTCCTCGAATGGCATATCGTCACTGTGGCGTTTCTCTGCAGGAGCATCATGGCCATGGGTTTGCCGACTATGTTCGAGCGTCCCACGACCACTGCGTTCTTGCCCGAGATGTCCACGCCGGTAGACTCGATGAGTTTCATCACGCCGTACGGGGTGCAGGGCTGAAGGGTCGGGGCGCCTATCATCAGGCGGCCGACATTGTACGGGTGGAACCCGTCAACATCCTTTGACGGGAGTATCGCCTCTATGACCTTCTCCGGGTCGATGTGTCCCGGCAGCGGCAGCTGGACGAGTATCCCGTTGACCGAAGGGTCGTTGTTGAGCCTGTCTACGAGACTTAGGAGCTCTTTTTCCGAGGTGCTCTCCGGCAGGTCGTACTGGACGGAGTGTATGCCTACCTCCGCGCACGCCTTGCCCTTGTTCCTCACATAGACCTTCGAGGCAGGGTTGTCGCCTACGAGGATGACCGAGAGACCAGGCGTAACCCCGTGTTTTTCCTTTAGCGTTTGTATCTCCGTGCAGAGTTCCGCCCTTAGCCTGGCGGCGATTTCTTTACCGTTTATTATTTTTGCCATTAGATTTTCCATAAATTTTGAGTTTAAGTATACTTTAAGCGGTCAAGGATTGCA
>OBLQ010000992.1_pt1 | contig 10718 bp, 9 predicted proteins | sample 1519881 | NCBI WGS metagenome assembly OBLQ01 (sample SAMN01911456, study PRJEB22533) | soil metagenome | biome: Soil | place: Malaysia | collected 2012-04-30 | depth DG_metagenome m | reverse complement strand
GCGCTGATCATCATCGAGCTTTCCTCGCGATATCCGGCGGAAGGCGGCCTCTACGTGTGGAGCAAAGAGGCCTTTGGCGACTTCCACGGGTTTGTGGCCGGCTGGGCTTACTGGACGTACACCTTTTTCTACTTCCCCGGACTGCTCAGCGCAAGTGTCGCCATGTCGGTTTACATCGGCGGACCAAAGTACAACTGGCTCGCCGCCAACAAACACTATCTGTTCTGGGCGTCGCTCGGCCTGTTGGCCATTGCAGTTGTGCTCAACCTGATCGGGCTGAACATCGGCAAGTGGCTGCAGAATGCGGGCGGTATTGCGACTTACGTTCCTCTGCTCATGCTGGTAGGCATCGGCTGCTATCTGGCGTTGCATCGCGGCAGCGTTTCCCACTTTTCCTGGAAATCGTCATGGGCGCATTGGAACTGGGACACGGTGAACTTCTGGTCGAACATTGCTTTCGCGTTTACCGGTATGGAACTGGTGTGCGCCATGAGTGAAGAGGTGCGCGAACCGCGAAAGACTTTCCCGCGCGCCATCTACGCTTCGGCGGCCCTGATCGCAGGAATCTACATCATCGCCACCGTGGCTCTTCTCTTCATGCTCCCGGCGGGGCAGGTTGATGTGCGCGCCGGAGTCTTTCAAGCGATTTCTTCGGGATCGGCGACGCTGGGCATCGCCTGGTTCGGCATCGTGGCCGCGCTGCTGGTTACGGTAGGCAACGCCGGAGGCGTCGGCGCAACCGTAGCCGGGGTCGCGCGTGTCCCCTTTGTCGCGGGAATCGATTCTTACCTGCCTTCCTTCTTCGGCAAAATCCACCCTCGCTGGAAGACGCCATATGTATCCATCCTCATTCAGGCAGGAATCTCAGCGCTGATCCTGATGCTTTCACAGATTAAAGCCGACCCGAAAGAGGCGTACCAGTCGTTGGTTGACATTGCCGTTGTCCTGTATTTCATCCCCTTCCTCTACATGTATCTGTCCGTCATCAAACTGGCCTATCGTCCGGACCGCGCGGCAAATCAGCAGTCTGTTCTGGTGCCTGGCGGCAAGCCGGGTGTGTGGATTGCGGGATTGCTTGGATTCGCCGTCACGCTTGGCTCGATGGTGTTGGCGATGATTCCTCCAGGCGACGTAGCAAGCAAACCCATTTTCGAGGCCAAGATCATCGGTGCGGCGCTGGTTTCAGTCGGCATTGGTCTTGTCCTGTACTGGAGAGGGGCTCGGAAGAAGCAATAAAGCAAGAAGCGCACCGGACTAGCCGATGCGCTTCAGATGCATGCTCTAAAAGAACGGTTCGTTCGTCGATTCGCGGCTGCCTAAGGCATTACTGAGATCGAGTTCTGGAGCTGGAAGGTAAGCACTGCTTCCGGCTTCAGCACGACCTGCTGGCCCTTGGTTGCGGCGGAAACGCCGGTTCCCGCGCCCGCGCCTGCGGCCGCGCCGATGGCAGCGCCCTTGCCGCCGCCAAAGATCCCGCCGAGGATCGCGCCCACAGCGGCGGTGCCGCCCACTTTAGCTGCCGTCGCCTTGCCGCGCGCCTTGCCTTGCTTGGACCAGCGGTCGGTTGCCAGCGGATACCTCTTGCCGTGCATGCGCAGGCTGGTCAGTTCGATGACCAGGTCGGATTGTCCCTTGAATCGTCCCGCGGGCTTTACGTCAACCACGCGGCCTTCAACGTCCGCCGTGGTCGGGACCACGATCTTGCCTCCCACCGTGATAGGTGTGGAAACGGAGCCGTGGAAAACATCGCCGATCTGCGCTGTTTCCGAACTGATCTGATCGTTCAGGCGGATGCTGATCTGTGTACCAGCAGCAACTTTTACCGGCTCCGGCGCCGGCGGAGGCGGAGGAGTGCTCGGGGCCGGATTGTAATTGTCAGCAGGGGCGTTGCTGGCTGTGGTAGGGGGTACGGTGGTGCGCAACCCATTGTCGCCCCCGGACTGCGGCCGGGACGCGCGCCGTGAACTCTTGCGCGGTGAAGGACGTGCTGCCTTACGAGGTTCAGGCTCGGGCTGAGCTGCTTCCGGCTGAGCTGCTTCCGGCTGCGCCGCCTCCGGTTCGGTCGTTTCGGCCATGGCCGGTGGCGCTACTTGCAAGTTGTTGACCACGGTCTTTACGCCTTCAACCTGGGCGGCATCGGTGGCCGCGGCGTTGCGGGCCGTGTCACTGCTCACGGTCCCTGAAAGTGTGACCACTCCGTTGGTGGCATTGATGGTAAGTTGCTTGTCCGGGACAGTATTGTCCGCATTGATCTTGGTTTGCACGTCAGAGGCCACCTGCGTATCCGTGCGACCACGCGAGCAGCCGGCGGCGATAAGCGCCAGGGCAATCGTGCCCATCCAGAGATATCTCCTCATAAACATAGCTCCTGTTCTTTCCGTGGCGTTTGATGAATTAGATGCAGAGCTGCCGGGGCCGACGGTTGGAATATGTAAATTTTTGTCGGCCAGTTGTCTTGCCAGCAGGGAAAATTGCATATGAGCCTTTTGGGGCCTACGAAAATTCTAACCCCGAACCGGGCCCCTGGTTGCGGCCGAGAACCCTTAGCCAAACCAAAGTAACTTCTTAGTACCGGGCATTAGTACCGGGCAGGGAGTCATCTCCCGCAACCCTGAAACCCGCGTGGCGTGAGGCCAAAAATCCGCTGCATGGGTCCAATGTCACAAGAGGAACCCTCCTTCAGCATGCGCAACTGGCCGGTGGTAACCGGAGGATCGGGCAGGATGGTCTGGAGCACGGCTGCGCCCAGCAACATCAGAGGCATGGGAATGTGTACGGCCGGCTTGCGTACCCCGGCGCAGCGGGCAATCTCCGCCAGGACCTCATTGAGCGAGAGTTCGTCCGCGCCGCCCAGTTCGATGGTCTGGTTTGTGGCCGCTTCCGTCACCAGGGCCCGGGCGAAGCAGAACGTCACGTCCTCAATAAAGATAGGCCGAAACCTGGGCGAGCCATCGCCCGGCACGGCGCGGAAAAGCGGCGACCTGCGCATCATCTCCATCATCTGCGTGACAAATCCGTCGCCGGGGCCGAAGATCAGGGACGGCCGCAGGATGCAGTAGGGAATCCCGCTGCGCCGAACTTCTTCTTCGCCTTTCCACTTTGAAGTCTGGTACTCGGCCACGCCGTCCTGCCGCGCGCCCACGGCCGACATGTGAATGAATCGCCGGACGCCCGCCCGCTTCGCCGCTTCCACCACGTTGCGCGTGCCGATATGATGGACCGCCTCAAACGTATTCGCGCCCTTTTCCGCAATGATGCCCACCAGATGGATCGCAGCGTCACAGCCGGCGATGGCGGCATCCAGCCCGGCACGGGAGACGACGTCGCCTGCAAGGAATTCAACGCTGCCTTGCGCCGTCCTCGCTGCCTGCCTGGGGTCGCGCACCAGCGCGCGCACGCTGTGACCTTCGTCCAGCAGCCGCTTCAGCATGTGCTTTCCTACAAAGCCGGTACTGCCGGTGAGGAAGACTTTCATGGAACGATTCTAAAATGGGAAACCACAGGTGCGCACGGGCCCTCCCTTCATTCCTTCACCTCTGAAATCCGTAGCCGCTTTGGCTCGGCTCATGCAGCGAAACACCTTTTCCGCGCGCTTGGCTTGTGGTACAACTTCGGTTCCTGCTATGTCCCTCAGAGTGGCGCGCGGCGTTTACAACCCGGAAAAAGACCGTTTCCACTTCTACGTGTCTTTCAAGCCCACGCTCGATCCCACTTCAGAAGAGCGTGGCTCCCAGCAGGAATTCAAAATCGACGTTGCCGTCTCCGTCACAGAAACCGGCCAACTCGCCGACCTGGCGTTTACCCTGCCGGAACTCTGCCGTAACCGCCGGTGCCTGGAGTACATCGCGCGCACGCAATCGGCCAGCGTGGTGGAAGACCACGTCTTCGTCACCGTCCCCGGCCTCAACGGCGACTCCGTCCTGGAAGCAGGCGGCATCCTGGAGCTGGACGGCACGGGCAGAATCATGGGGCTGGAGATCAGCTGAGAGAGCAGTCAGCAGTCAGCACTCAGCAATCAGCATTCAGCCCGCTAACCAATGAAATGGACTCAAGTGGTGGGCAGGAACTGCATGATCGCCTTGTCAAAGGGACTCACTGGGGGCGCCACGGAGCATCGCCACGTTGCGAAATTTGCAGGAACTATAAAATGGGCTCATGGACCGCGAAAAGGTAGGAGCCTTTGTCCTGGCTGGCGGCAAGAGCACGCGGATGGGAACGGACAAGGCCGCGCTCACGCTGGAAGGACGCACGTTGCTGGAGCATGCGCTGGCGATCCTGCGCCAGGTCGCGGGCGAGGTGGCGATTCTCGGTTCGCGGCAACTCTACGGCGGCTACGGAGTTCCGGTCATTGAAGACATCTATCCCGGATGTGGGCCGCTGAGCGGAATTCATGCCGCACTGTCGTATGTGGCACAGACCAGCCCGGCCCGCGGCCCATCAGGGTCGCCGGCGATTCCAAAAACTGAGGTAGTCACCGGAGGAGGGCTCAGCCTGATCATCGCCGTGGACACGCCGTTTCTGGAGCCGAAGTTTCTGGCCTATCTAGCACAGCGGGCACAGGAGTCAGGCGCCGTAGTGACCACGCCGGAGATCGCCGGCTACCGGCAGCCGCTCTGCGCGGTGTATTCGCAGGAATTTCTGCCCATCGCCGAGCAGGCACTCAGCGCCGGCAGCCGAAACGCGCAGCGTGAAGCACGCCCCGGCAACGCCGGAACGCCCGGCGCGCAGCAGGAGAAAAGCCGGAAACGTGCAGACTACAAGATTGTTCCGCTGTTTCCTGAAGGCCGCACCTGCGTCATCACGGAAGCTGAGATGCGCAAGTTTGCCTTCGTCCCGGAGATGTTTGACAATTTGAATACGCCCCAGGACCTGGAGCGGGCGCGGCAGCGCGCAGCGGATCTGAAGCCTTAGAACTCACTGGTCGCGCCGAGCGTAAGATCCAGAAGAGCGAATCCATGAGCCACGGAAACGGCCACCAACATCACGAAGAAGAGCATGTGCGGCCGTATATCGAATTTCAGCATGTTTCCAAGGCGTTCGGCGACAACCACGTCCTGAAAGACGTAAGCTTCTTTGTCTATCCCGGCGAGACGCTTTGCATTCTCGGGCGCAGCGGTGTGGGCAAGTCGGTTTCACTGCACCACATCATGGGATTTCTCAAGCCTGACTCGGGTCGCGTGATCGTGGCCTTCCATGACATCACCGACTTCACGGAAGACCAACTGGAAGCCATCCGCAAGAAAGTCACCATGGTCTTCCAGAATGGCGCGCTGTTTGACTCGCTGACCGTAGGCGAAAACGTTGCTTTTCCGCTGCGTGAGCGGCGCGACCTGGATGAAGAACAGATCTACCAGATCGTGAACGGCCTGCTGGACATGGTGGGCGTAAAGCCCATGCGCGACCTGCTGCCTTCCGACCTTTCCACCGGCATGAAGCGCAGCGTAGCCATTGCGCGCGCACTGGCGGCGCAGCCGGAGTGCATCCTCTATGACGAGCCCACCACGATGGTGGACCCGCTGATGGCCACGCTTCTCGGCGACCTGATCCAGAAACTCAAGCACCAGCTCAAGCTGACCAGCGTGGTGGTGACGCATGACATGCGCCTGGCCAAGAAGCTGGCCGATCGCGTGGTTTTCCTGTATGAGGCCCGCGCCATCTTTTTCGGCACCATGGCGGAGATGGAGCAGTGCCAGGACGACGTCATCCGCCAGTTCCTGGAACTGGATGCGCTGGTGGCGCCGGAATGAGGCGAATTAGTAATTGGGCAATCTGGTGATTGGGTAATTCAAGGCCACACTGGTCATTGTTCAATTTACCCAATCACCAAATTACTCAATTACGAAATCCCTCCTCCCGCTCTCTTGGCCAGCACTTCCCGCAGGTAGCCCTTCACATTTGGCGCGAGGCGGGCGTTATGCAGCACATCTTTGAGCGCGCGCAGCGGCAACTCCGCGGCGATCTGTACGACGCGCGCGAATGGAGTATGCCGGTTGCCCAGCAGCGCGGCCTTTACCTCCATGCGAGGCAACCACTTCTGGTGGCGGGCAACGGCCGGGGCCAGCAGTTCGGTCCCGGCTTCAGCTTTCAGGGCCTTCACAATGTGGGCTTCCGTCATTCGCGGGTTCAGGAGCGCCGCCTGCAGGATGCGCTCTTCCTTATGGGTGAGCAGCGCTGCGGCGATCCGGCCTGACGCCTGCTTCGCCAGGCTGAGGCGTTCACCTGAAGAAACGCTCGCCAGCTTGGTTATCAGAACCTCCTCCGCTGCGCGTTTCACGTCCGCGGCCAGTGCGGGAAGCAATGCCAGATGCATCAGCTCAAAAGTGCGCAGGGCGCGGAGCAGGGGAAGAGAGACGTGACGCGGCGTGCGCGGGTGCGCGGCCACGGCCAGCCGGACTTTTTGCAGCCTGGCGACCGAGGTATTTCGATTGAGTTCCTGCAGGACCTCACCCGGCAGATCGCGCCGGTTCAGCAGAGCCAGGGCCAGGTCTTCAGTGAGCCGCTGGTCGGCGGCGACGGCCACCAGAATTTCAGAAGAAGGATCGTGGATAAGCCGGTCAAGCTGTGCGTCGGCGGGAAGGACGATTTTCCGTTTCGTCTGTGTGGTTTCGTTCTTATCGGTCACGATGCATCAGCGCCTTCCCCGCTGCGCGGCGATCGCCAGCGCACCCAGCACGGGACGCACGAAAGAAAAACTCACGGCGGCCTCCGGCATGGCTGCTCTGGTTGCATCGCGGAATGCCTCGCGCACGAGCGCCGAGCCCTGCACCACGCCGCCGGAAAGCGATACGGGCACAACTCCGCCTTCAGGCCAGAGCCGCCGGATCACCGCGCCGGCCAGCCCGGCCAGCGCCTGTCCTGCGCGCTGCGTAATGTCCCCGGCCAGAGCGTCGCCTTTTTCCGCTTCAGCAACCACCAGGGTCGCGAGATCGGCAAACTTCGGTTCTGAGGCGTTGGCCAGGCGTACCACCTCTTCCGGCGCAACGTTCCATGCCTGCGCAATCGCCGACAGCAACCCAGTGGTTTGCCCGCAATCATAATTGCGCAGGGCCGCCGCCACGGCTTTCCGGCCCACCCAGAAGGCCGACCCTTCGTCAGAGACATTCGGCCCCCAGCCGCCTGCGCGCGCCGTCTCTCCCTTCTGGTTGCGGCCAAAGGCAATGGACCCGGTCCCGGAAATCACCAGCACGCCGTGTGAGGTGCCAAAGGCGGCGCGATGGGCAATCACGTGGTCGCCCGCTACGTAGATGGTGGCGTCGGGGACAATCTCGCGGATGGTGTGCTGCGCCCAGCTCACCGCTTCCGGCAGCGAGGCGCCGGCCATGCCGATGCACACGTGCTGCATGTCACGGGCGAGCACGCGCGCGGATTCGCATGCGCTGTGGATCACGAAACGCAGGTGCTCGCGCGCCCTTTCCTTGCCTACGCGCGCCAGCTTGCAACTGGGACCGCTGGCCTGTCCCAGCAACTCTGCGCCGTTGCTCACCGCACAGTCGGTCTTCGTGCCGCCGGCATCAATTCCAAGGTAAAGTGCCATGAAAATAGGTCAGATCATCTTCCCACAAATTTGTTTTTGCTTTGTACGAAATTTGCCCCAATAATGTTTCTCACCCCATGAATCCGCGGACACAACCCCTGCATGCGACTCCACCCTGCTGACGTCTTCATTATCGCCGTCTATCTGGTCTGCATAACCCTTTTCGGGCTGCGGTTCCGCAAGTCTCAGAAGTCGTTGCGGGACTATTTTCTGGCCGGCCGCAACATCCCCTGGTGGGCCATTTCGCTTTCCATCGTAGCCGCGGAAACCAGCACCCTCACCGTGATCGGCACTCCGGCGCTGGCTTACTCCGGCAATTTCGGCTTTCTGCAGGTGGTCTTCGGTTACCTGCTGGGGCGCGTGGTCATCAGCCTGATCTTCATCCCGCAGTACTTCCGCGGCGAGATGTTCACGGCGTACCAGCTAATAGACCGCCGCTTTGGAAAAACGTTGCACCGCATTACGGCGGGAATCTTTCTGCTGACGCGCGCTGCCGCGGAAGGCGTGCGGGTGTGGGCCGTGGCCATTGTGGTGGGCATCGCGCTGGGAACCGGCGAGATCGCTTCCGTTGCCATCGTCATGGTGCTCACGCTGATTTACACCTTCGAAGGCGGGATGGCGGCGGTGATCTGGACTGACGTGGTCCAACTGTGCATCTACGTGAGCGGAACGATCGTGGGATTTTTCACGCTTACGCACCTTGTCCCCGGCGGCTGGCCGGCGATTCACGCGGCCACGAGCGCGGCGGGCAAGCTGCAGGTGTTTGATTTCACCCTGAATTTCTTCAAAACTTATACCTTCTGGGCCGGGCTGATCGGCGGAATGTTTCTTACCACGGCGACGCACGGCACAGACCAGCTCCTGGTGCAGCGCCTTCTGGCGGCGCGCAGCCAGCGTGAATCCAAAGCGGCGCTGCTTTCCAGCGGTGCGGTGATCCTGGCGCAGTTCACGCTTTTTCTCCTGATGGGCGCGGGCCTGTGGGTCTTCTACCGGGTCTTTCCTCCGGTGGCGGCCTTTGCCAGAACGGACAACGTTTTCCCCACCTTCATCGTGGACCACATGCCGGAAGGCATTTCCGGCTTGCTGATTGCGGCGATTCTGGCCGCAGCCATGTCCAACCTGAGCGCCTCACTGAATTCACTCTCGTCGACCACGATGGTCGACTTCTACCTGCGGCGCAGGCCGGAAACCTCGGACCGCACGCGCCTTACACTCTCACGCGTCGCGACCATCATCTGGGGAGTCGTACTCTTCGCGCTGGCCGTGGCGTCGCGGGGCCAGGGCAAAGTGCTGGAACTGGGCTTGAGTATCGCTTCCGTGGCTTACGGCGGGTTGCTTGGAGTTTTCCTTCTTGGCATCATGACCAAACGGGCAACACAAACCGGCGCGATTGCTGGTATGCTCTGCGGACTGGCTTTGAACGTTTATATCTGGAAATGGGTCCCCAGTATCCCGTGGACCTGGTATGTCACATTGGGATCGCTGACCACCTTTTCCGTAGGCTATCTGGCCAGCATGATTGCAACGGATCGCGAGGCCCGCAATGGCGCAAAGCGCATGGAGACCAATGCAGGCGGTTGAGACCAAACCGGGCGAGCTTGTCCGTGAACTCAACGTCTGGCATGCCACGGCAATCGTTGCCGGAACCATCATCGGCAGCGGCATTTTTCTGGTTCCCAAGGAGATGATGCAGGCCGTGGGCTCGGCCGGGCTTGTCTACCTGGTCTGGGTCGTGGGCGGCCTGCTTTCTTTCTTCGGCGCGCTGACCTATGCCGAACTGGGCGCGGTGCGTCCTTATGCCGGCGGCGAGTACATCTACATTCGCGACGGCTACGGCCCGCTGCCCGGGTTCCTTTACGCCTGGACCTGGTTCCTGATCGCCAAGCCGGCTTCTATTGCCTCCGTGACCATTGGGCTGGTGCGCGTGCTGGGCAACTTTGAGGTGCTCGGCTTTCTGCCCCGGCCCATCCTGCATCTGGGCAGCTACGCCGTAACCTGGGGCCACCTGGTGGCGATTGCGGCCACCATATTGATCTCCGTTCTCAACTACGTGGGCGTGCGCAAGGCAGGAAACTTCCAGCTTGCGTTTACGGCCTTAAAAGTTTTGATGATCGTCGTGATTGTTGCCGCGGGCTTCAGTGCGGCCACAGGTGGATGGGGCAATTTCGGGACGACTTTCATGGGAGCGAAGGGCGGCATGGCCGGATTCATGGCGGCGCTGGTGGCGGCGCTATGGGCCTACGACGGCTGGAATGATCTCAACATGGTCAGCGGTGAGATCCGCGATCCCGGACGCACAATCCCCGTGGCGCTGATCGCGGGCGTGGCCCTGGTGGCACTGCTCTATATCGCGGTGAACGGCGCTGTGCAGTACGCAATGCCCGCGGCCTCGGTGGCCGCCGCTCCCGTGCCCGGTTCGGCAGCCACGCAGATCACCCTTGGCCATTGGGGAGTCTTGCTGGTCTCGGCGGGTATGGCGCTTTCCATGCTTGTGACTCTCAATGGCACCATCATGAGCGGCGGGCGGATTCCCTTTGCCGTGGCGCGCGACGGATACTTCTTCAAGGCACTGGCGGAAGTCCATCCTCGTTTTCATACGCCGTCGCTTGCGCTTGTGGTCCAGGCGGCGATGGCCATTATCCTGCTGCTGGTGGGCGGCAAATTCAAAGACCTGTTCTCACTGGCGATCTTCGCGGAATGGCTCTTCTACATGATTGCGGCCAGCACCATCTTCGTCTTCCGCCGCCGTGAGCCGGATGTGCCGCGTCCTTACAAGACCTGGGGATATCCGGTGGTCCCCGCGCTGTTCATTGTGGCTGCGGCGGTTCTGCTCTACTTCACGTTTACGGACAACCTGAGGAATTCCTTCATGGGGACATTGGTGATCCTGGCGGGAATTCCGGTCTATTGGTATTTTGCAAAGCAGAGACGGACAGTTTGATCCGTTCTGAATCAGGGGTCTCTTTCTGAAGTCTCTAGCGGAGCGAGAGATCCCTGCCTCTGTGAGTGACTTACAGCTGTGAATGCAGACGAGCAGTCTTGCTGGTCATTGATCATTGGTCATTATTCCTTGGTCATGGGGATCCCTCACTCGCAAACAACGCGAGTTCGGGATTTCAGAAGTGCTTTACGCCCGGCTGAACTCCACCACTTTCTCCGTAGGCGGCACGTGCTTCGGCGGGAC
>OBLQ010000991.1_pt1 | contig 10720 bp, 10 predicted proteins | sample 1519881 | NCBI WGS metagenome assembly OBLQ01 (sample SAMN01911456, study PRJEB22533) | soil metagenome | biome: Soil | place: Malaysia | collected 2012-04-30 | depth DG_metagenome m | reverse complement strand
GGGCAGCGGCGAGCGCACCGTCGAGCGCCGGCACCGCCGACGCACTCAGCCGCATCCGCACGCCGCTCCGCTCCGCCGTCTCGTGCGCATGACCGAGCAACCCGAAGCCCGTGACGTCCGTGACGGCGCTCGGGCGGAAGGGACGGAGGACGTCTGCGGCCGTACCGTTCAGCGTCGTCATCCAGCGAATCGCCTCCGCAAGCTCGTCACCCGACGCGATCCCCTGCCCGTGGCCGGCCAGCACGAGACCGGTGCCGAGCGGTTTCGTGAGGAAGACGGCGTCGCCCGGCCTCGCCCCGGACTTCGGCCAGATGCCGTCCGGATGAACGGTGCCGACCACGGCGAGCCCGTATTTCGGCTCGGAGTCACGGATGGTGTGGCCGCCCGCCAGCAGCGCACCCGCAGCGCGCACCTGCTCGTCCGCGGCGGCAAAGACGGCGGCGACGACGGCGGTGGGCAGGTCTTCGGGAAACGCAGCGATCGAAAGTGCCAGCAGCGGCGTGCCGCCCATCGCGAAGACGTCGTTGAGAGCGTTCGTCGCGGCGATGCGCCCGTAGACGGCCGGGTCGTCAATGAGCGGCGGGAAGAAGTCGAGCGTGAAGACGAGCGCGCGCTCCTCGTCCAGCTTGTAGACCGCTGCGTCGTCGGCTGGCGAGAGTCCGATGAGCAGGTTCTCGGCCTCGACCGGCACGAATCCCTTCAGCAGCTCCTCGAGCCGAGCGGCGGAGTACTTGGCAGCGCACCCGCCGCCGACTGTGAGCCCGCTCAAGCCGGAGGCAACAGCGGCGTCCATGCCCACATCGTACGGAGGCGACGGCCGAGGCCGTCGCCTCCTGGGGAGAGGGGAACCTGACGGCACCCCGACGCTCTGTTCGCGCCGGGCGCGGCTTGACCTGCAAGCGTCCTCTCGATTAGACAAGAGCTTGTGAATCGCGCAGCGCTCGTCACCGGCGGCTCTTCGGGAATCGGCCTCGCTCTCGCACGCATGCTGCACGAAGAGGGCTTCGCCCTGACATTGGTCTCCCGGCGAGCCGAGAGGGTCGAGGCGGCGGCGGCCGAGCTCGGCGCCGCGGCGGTGGCAGCGAACGTCGCCGACGCAGCTGCGTGCGAACGCCTCGTCGCCGAGCACCGGGAGCGTTACGGTCGGCTCGACGTCCTCGTCAACTCTGCCGGGGTCGGGATCGCAGGCCGTGTCGAGGACCTTCCGGCGAAGCACCTCGACCTGCAGCTCGGCGTCAACTTGCGCGGACTCTTCCTCGTCACGCAGGCGGCGATCCCGATGCTACGAGAGTCACGCGGTTGGATCGTGAACCTCGCCTCGATCGCGGGCACCCTGCCAACGCCGGGCCTCGCGACCTATGGGGCGACGAAGGCGGCCGTGATCTCCCTCACCCGCTCGCTGAACGAGGAGCTCGATGCGGACGGTGTCCGGGCCGTCGCGCTCTGTCCCGGCTTCGTCGACACGCCGATGGCGGAGTGGTCCGGAATCGATCCCGCGGAGATGATCCGCCCGGAGGACTGCGCGGAGGTCGTCCGCATGCTGCTCCGCCTCAGCCCGTACGCGCGCATCCCCCAGGTCGTGATCGAGCGCGTCGGCTCGCGCGACTCCGACATCGCGTAAGAACGGGCACGGGGCCCGCGGGTCGCGTGGGAGTCCTTCAGGTAGAGCGTCGAAGATCTGCCGACGGCTAGCGCTCGATCGGGACGTCCACGAGGTTGCCCCACTCCGTCCAGGAGCCGTCGTAGTTGCGCACGCGTTCGTAGCCGAGTAGCTCGTGCAGCACGAACCAGGTGTGGGCGCTGCGCTCGCCGATGCGGCAGTACGCCGTCACCTCCTTGTCGGACGTCACGCCCTTGCCTCCGTAGAGCTCCCGCAGCGCGTCGGCCGACTTGAAGGTGCCGTCGTCCTGGACGGCCTGCGCCCACGGGATGGACTGTGCGGTGGGGATGTGACCTGTACGCGACGCTCCCTCCTGCTCGTATCCGGGGGGTGCCATCAGCTCGCCGGCGTACTCCTGCGGGCTGCGCACATCGACGAGCGCTCGACCGTTCTCGTCCAGCCAGGCGAGCACCTGGTCACGGCGGGCGCGGATCGACTCGTCGCGCTCGCGGGCCTCGTAGCTCCTGGCCGCCGGCAACGGGACATCGGTCGTCAGTTCGCGCCCTTCGTCGATCCACTTCTGCCGGCCGCCGTCGAGGATGCGCACGTCCTCGTGCCCGTAGATCTTCAGATACCAGTACGCGTAGGCGGCAAACCAGTTGTTCTTGTCTCCGTAGAGGACGACCGTGGTGTCGTTGCCGATACCGCGCGCACCTAGAAGCTCCTCGAAGACGTCCTTCTCGACGAGGTCGCGTTCGACCGGATCCTGAAGATCGTCCTTCCAGTGCAGCTTGACGGCGCCGGGAATGTGATCCTCTTCGTAGAGGTCGGGGTTCTCGTCGACCTCGGCCACAACAACGCCGGCGTCCTGCAGATGGTCGGCGAGCCAGTCGGTCGAGACGAGCACGTCCTTTGCGTAGCCCATTGCGTCCTCCCGTTACTTTCCTTTTTGAAGTCGGACGAGTATCGCAGGTGGGAGAGACGATCGGCAAGTCGGAGCCGTCGATTCAGGGACGCGCTGAGCCCGCAGCGAGCTCCGCCGCGGACGTGGAACGCGTGGGGCGCGCGCAGGTGCGCAGCGCCGCACGCGTCTCCTGAGACGAGCCCACAGGCAACGCGAACGCCGGGCTCGACGACCCGGCGACGCGCTGTCTGCTAGGCGAATCCGCCTCCATTACTCATTCCCCCCGGCCTCCAGTGCATCCCGAGCATGTAGGCGAAGAGCGATGCGATGAGTAGCAGATAGATCAGCCGCGCCTTGGACATTCGTCACCTCCTTCCTGGCCTAGAAGCGAACGTCCTGTAGCGCCTCTGCCGCGGTGCGGTAGAGACGGGCGGCAAGCTTGTCGTCGCCGCGGCGAGCGGCGAGATCTCCGCGCGCGACCCAGACGGACGCGCGATGGCTGGCAGAACCGAGTTCGGCGAAGCTCTCCTCGGCGGTCGCGAAAGCCTCTTCGGCCTCGGTGAGCCGGTCCTGCTCGAGCAGCGCGCGGCCGAGTACGAGCTGTGCGCTGCCAACTTCGTCGGTGTAGTCCTCGCGCCCCACGAGCAGGCTGAGCGCGTGGCGCGCCTGCTCCTCGGCCTGCTCGAGGCTTCCGGTGCGGAGGTGGATCTGGGCGAGCGACGAGACGGCGCGGCCTGCATCCGCCTCGAGCCCGTTGTCGAGCGCGATACGGAAGGCCTCCTTGAGCAGCACGACGGCCTCGTCCGTCTTGCCGAGCAGGAAGTTGAGCCCGCCGAGATTGTTCGTGAGCTGTCCGACGTGCGCCTGGTCGGCGATCGTCGAGTACGCGTCGCGTGCCTGCTCCGCGTAGTTCCGTGCAAGAACCCAGTGCCCGTCGCGGTCGGCAACGAGCGAGGCCTGGAAGTACGCCGCGCCGATCGTGCGCGGGTCTTCGACGCCCTGGGCGAGCTCGAGAGCACGCTCGACGTCCTCGCGCGCAGCGAGATAGTCGCGCTGGAGAAGCCAGCAGCGCGCGCGCCAGGAGAGGACGTTCGCCTTCAGCGCGTCGCACGGCATGCCCGAGCGCTCCGCGAGTGCGAGCGCCTCGTTCAAGAGCGCAAGGGCCGTCTGGACGCTGTTGAGCTGGAAGCGGCAGCCGCCGAGGCGAAGCAAGACGTCGGCGCGCTCGACGTCCGAGAACTGCTCGGACTCCGACAGCGCGCGCGCCTCGTTCAACAGATCGAGCGCCTCGCGGTGGGCGCCCACACGCATCCTCGCCAGGCCGCCGCCGACGAGGGCCCGGAACTCCAGCTCCGGGACACCCGTGGGGCGAACTGCCGTGAGAAGCTCCTCGAAGGCCGCGACCGCGTCCTCGTCTTGGTTCGACTCGTACAAGGCCTCGGCCCGGGCGAGCGCACCCTCGAGCCGACCACGCTCGTCGGTGGCGACGCCGTTCGCGAGGAAGCCCGCGTCGACGCCCAGGCGGCTTGCGAGCCAAGCGATCGTCTCCGTGGTCGGACGCGTCTTGCCCCGCTCGATCTGGGACACGTACTCCTTCGAGAAGCGGTCGCCGGCGAGGTCGCTCTGCGTGAGCCCGGCGGCGACGCGGAGCTGCCGGACTCGCTCGCCGAGACGAAGCCCCTGCGAGAGGGAGTTGCGGCTGGTGCGGGTCGATGCGGCTCGGGTCGTCATCTGTCTGCCGTAAAAGTGAACAGCATGCTTCACCAAAGCGCAAGGTGTCCCCAATGGACATCCCCCAAAAAGGGCATATTCAGCGGAAAAGCCAGTCAAGTAAAGGGATTGCGAAATCACTTGACCGCGCTACTTGACGGACCGGCCGATGGCTCGTATAGTGAGGCCACCTTGCAACCAGGCCGGACGCCAGGCTCACGGTTTGCAGGGGGCGCGCCGGGACTCCCGGCGACGGGAAGGAGGGGCGGCTGGGCCGCAGAGCCGACTCTCTCGAGCCGTCAGGAGGGCGCGCCTCTCGAGAAGGCCCCCCGAGCCGCAGCGGGGGGCCTTCTCATTAACCACGGAGAAAGCGTGGTTCCCCGCTGAGCCCGGGCTTCTTCAGGTACCCGGTCTGCCGGCGGCGATCCAGTCCTGGACCTCGAACCAGTGGCTCGCTCGAAGCGCGCCTGCGACACGGTCGTCCGTATGACCGGCGTGGAAGACGTGGCGTTCGAGATCGCAGCAGATAGCGACATCGCCGAGCGGAACGTGCGGGATCTGCATGAGCGCATCGGCAGGCAGGCGCGTCTCGGCGACCGTGTAGTGCTTGAACTGGAGCTCGGGGGCGATTTCCATCAGCTCCGGCCAGTCCGGACAGGTGCGCGAGCTCACCGAATCTCTACCTGCATGCTCGCCTGCGGCTAGGCACGGGTCCAACTCCCGTCGAGCTTGACGAGACCTCGCTCGTCTCCCACCGGATAGACGACGAAGACGAGCGCGTCGTCGAGGGAGTGGTACTGGGTCCCTCCCTCCGGGTCGGTCAGGTCGACCCGGAGATGGAGACGACCGTCCGAGAACGGCGGTCGTTCCGCCTCGAAGCGCAGCGGCAGCATGCTCGTGCCGGACTCCCAGCCGTGCGCAGCCGTCTCGACTGCGCCTGACGAGACGAGGATGCCCGCGTCGTCCCGCAGCTGCCACACAAGCTGCGGTGGGGGCACGGCCCGCTCGGCGGCCACGTCGAGCGAGATCGCGAACGACTCGCCTGCGAGCAGCTGCGTGCGCTCGTCACCGTCGGGGCCGAGCAGCCGGACCCGCGCGACCCGGACTTCCTCGCCGCCCCACTCCTTCAGCCCGGCGGCCCTCTCGTCCGGCTCGCGCTCGCCCGCGAGCAGGCGGCGGTACGCCACGATCGCCTGGTGCGTGGGGCCGTCGAAGGCGACCGCGCCTTCCTTGAGCAGCACCGCGCGGTCACAGAGTCGCTCGACGGCCGACGCGTCGTGGGAGACGAAGACGATCGTGCCGCCATGCCGCTTGAACTCGAAGATCTTGCCGAAGCACTTGCGCTGAAACGCCTCGTCGCCGACAGCGAACACCTCATCCAGCAGCAGGAGGTCCGCCTCGACATGCGACGCGATGGCGAACCCGAGTCGCATGTACATGCCGGACGAGTACGTCCGGACAGGGAGGTCGATGAACTCCTCGAGGCCGGAGAACGCGACGATCTCGTCGAGCTTCTCGCGGATCTCCGCTCGCCGGAGACCGTGGATCGAACCGTTCAGGAAGACGTTCTCGCGTCCTGTGAGGTCGAGGTGGAACCCGGCGCCGAGCTCGAGCAGGGAGCCCACCCGTCCGCCGACGGCGACGGTCCCCGAGGTCGGCTTGATGATCCCGGACAGAAGCCGCAGCAGCGTGGTCTTGCCCGAGCCGTTTCGGCCGACCAGGCCGATCGCGCTCCCCGGGTCGACGTGGAAGGAGACGTCGCGCAGCGCCCAGACGTCCGTCCCCCGCACCGAGCCACGCGCGACGACGAGATCCTTGAGCGTTCGCTGCTCGCGCGGGTAGACGCGAAAGGTTCTCGCCGCATGCTCCACCGTGATCTCGCCCGCCTTCACGTCGCGGACGGTACCGACAGCGCCCGCCGGACGATCCCGGCAAGCGTCCGCACGAACGCCGGGTCGGCGTTCGGCATCTCGATCCGCCCGAAGCGGAGACCGAGCTCGGCGGCCCTCTCGGAGGCCTCGACGTCGAGATCCCAGCGGATCTCGAGATGGTCGGACACGAATCCGACCGGGCAGACGAGCACCCGCTCGACGCCCTGTGCCCGAAGCGCCTCGAGATGATCGAGGATGTCCGGCCCGAGCCACGGCTCGCCCGTCGGGGACTCGCTCTGGAAGGAGAAGCTCCAGTCATCGACCGCCGCCGCCTTGGCAACGAGGCGCGAGGTCTCGAGCAGCTGGTCGCGATAGGGATCGCCCGAATCGATGATCCGCGCCGGGAGGGAGTGCGCCGTGAAGACGACATGCGCGTCCGTCCCGCGAACGCGATCGGCCAGCAGCCCGACGAACCCGGGCTCGTCGTGCCAGCTCTCGACGAAGCGGAGCGCCGCGCGGCCCGCGAGGGCGCGCTCGAGCTGGTCGCGGTAGCCGGCCACCGAGAGGACCGAGTAGTGCGGCGCGAGGACGAGGCCGGCGATCTCGTCCGCGCCTGCGGAAAGCGCTGCCTCTGCCGCGTCCGCGATGCGGGGTGTCCAGTGCTTCATCCCCGTGAAGACGGGCAGGTCGAGCTCGGCCTCGAGCGCGGCACGCGTCTGCTCGGTGACGGCATTGAGGGGGGAGGAGTCCTCGATGCCGAGCCTCCGGTAGCGCTCCACGAGATCGTCGAGCTGCTCCGGAGCGATCCGCCGTCCTCCCCGGATGTCGGCGTAGTACGCCGGGACGTCGACCAACCGCTCCGGCGAGCCGTACGCCATCAGAACGACCGCGGCGCTCACCGGCCGGACGGTAGCTGAGGGCGCCGGAGACCGGCCGCGTCAGGTCCGCGCAACGGTCGTCTGCTCCTGCACGAACGCCGCGAGTCGCGTGAGAACGTCCGGGTCGGTCTGCGGAAGCACACCATGGCCGAGGTTGAAGACGTGCCCCGGGCGTCCGTTCGCCCGGGCGAGGACGTCGAGCGTTGCCCGCTCCACCCGCTCCCACGGCCCGAGCAGCACCGCCGGGTCGAGGTTTCCCTGGACAGCGGCGTCCTCCCCGACGACGAGCCAGCCGGCGTCGAGCGGAATGCGCCAGTCGAGTCCGACCGCGTCGCCGCCGGCACGTGCCATCTCCCCGAGCAGCGCAGACGAGGCACCGGTGCCGAAGTGGATCGTCGGAACGCCAGCCGCCGCCAGAACCCGCTGGGAGTAGGGGGCGACGAACTCGACGTAGTCCTGCGGCGAGAGCGCGCCGACCCATGAGTCGAACAGCTGGATCGCGTCGGCGCCGGCCGCAGCTGTCGCGCGCACGTATCGCGCGAACTGATCCGCGAGCCGATCCAGCAGCTCGTGCCACACATGCGGCTCCCGGTACATGAGGGCCTTCGTCCGTTGGAAGTCGCGGCTCGGCCTCCCCTCGACGAGATAGCCCGCAACCGTGAAGGGGCCTCCACAGAACCCGATCACGGCACGCTCCGGCTCGAGCTCTCCCCGGACGAGCCGCACGGCCTCGAGAATCGGCGCGGCCCACTCGTCGGGCTCGGCGACACGCAGTCGGCTCAGGTCGGCGGCGGAGCCGATCCGCTGCTCGACGACGGGCCCGACCCCCTCGACGAGATCGACCTCGATCCCCATGCCGAGCACCGGCGACATGATGTCGGCGAACAGCACCGCGGCGTCCACTCGGTGCCGATGCACCGGCTGAAGCGTGACCTCGGCGCACAGCTCGGGTGTTCCGGCGACCTCGAAGAAGCCGTGCCGCTCGCGGATTGCCCGGTACTCCGGAAGCGAGCGACCCGCCTGGCGCATGAACCAGACCGGCGTGCGCTCGACCGGCTCGCGGTGCAGCGCGCGGACGAGGAGCGGCTCCACGAGCCTACAGTAGTGGCCATGACTCTCTCGGGCCCGCTCGTCGTCGGCTGGAGCGCGTTCGAACACGCCCCGGTCGAGGCCGGGACACTGCAGACGGCATCCGTCGAAGTCGCGAACCGGGGTAGCGCGACGTGGCGTACTCGCGGGCCCGACGACGGACTCTTCATCTCCTACCACTGGCTCGACGAGCGCGGCAATCCAATCGTCTGGGACGGGAGGCGCACGCCGCTCGAGCGCAGCGTCGCCCCCGGCGAGACGCTGCACCAGGGCATGGAGCTCCGGGGGCCGGTCCCGCCCGGTCGCTACCTGCTGGCGGTTGACCTCGTGGAGGAACACCGGTTCTGGCTCGCAGAGCTCGGAAACGCTCCCTGGGAGGAGGCAGTAGACGTGCTGCCTCGGGACGCTTCCGGGGCGCGAGCCTTCCTCCCAGACGGAGTCGAGGCCCCGTCGGCGTGGCGCGACCAGATGGCGACGCTCCATGCAGAGGGATACACGGCGGTCGGAGGCGCGATCGAGGCGCCCGGCGGAGGGCTCAGGCGGAGGCGTCCGCGGGCGCTCGAGCCATATGCGCCGGGCGGCGGCAGGCACCCCGGTTTCCCGCACCCGCTCGTGTGCCCGTCCCTCCTACCGCCGCTCGAGCCCAACGATGAGGTCGCCGGCCTTCCCGCCTACCGCCCAGAAGGCGATGAGCCGTGGATGTTCGACGGCCGTGCGGTGCTGAGGCTCGGCTAGGAGCTAGACCTCGATCGCGATCCGGTCGTCCACTCGCGCGAAGACGAAGGCGCCGAGCGCGAGCGCGGCCACACAGGCGACTGCGAGGTAGAGGGCATCGCCCCAGAAGGGCAGCGTCCCCTCGAAGAGCGGAGCCCGCACGGCCTCGACGGCGGGCGAGAGCGGGTTCGCCCAGTGGAGGACCGCGATCACGTGCGGATGCTCGCCCGACGCGCCGGGCACCTTCGTGAGCGGGTAGAGGATCGGAGTCAGGAAGAACCAGGGCACGAGCAGCGCCGCCACGATGAACTCGACGTCCCGAAAGAGGACGTTCAGACACGCGACCGCGAGCGCGATCCCGGACACGAGGCCGACCACCAGCAGCGCGAGCGGGAGAGCGAGCAGCTCCGTTGCGCGGGCGCGGGGGAGGACGGCGGCGTTCAGGACGAGCAGGAGGACGAGCATGGCACCGAAGCCGACGAGATGGGCCGCCACGACCGACAGCGGCACGAGCTGGCGCGGAAACCGCGTCTTGCGGATCAGGTTCGCGTTGTCGAGCATCGAACGAGTCGACGCCTGAAGCGCGGCGGCGAAGAACGTCCAGACGGCGAGCCCGCAGAGGAGAAAGAGGGGGTAGTGCCCACCCTCGGACAACGGCGAGCGCCAGACGACGCCGAAGACGAGCAGGTAGACACCCATCAACAGCACGGGGTTGGCGATCGTCCATAGGACGCCGAGCGCCGATCCGCGGTACTTCGCCTGTACGTCGCGGCGGAAGAGGTTGCCGAACAGCTCTCGGTACGTGACCAGCGCCGCGTAGGTGCTCACCGCGCTCGCCTCTCGCCGTAGACCGAGACGCCCGCGTAGGGGTACGCGGACAGATGCACGAGCGTCCCCAGCGCCGGCCCGATCCGAGGCAGCCTCGAGAGGCGGCGACCGAACGGGATCGGCGGGGCGCCGTCCGCGCGCTCGAGCCGCCGGATCGAGACGCCGCTGCGGACGAATGCGGTCGCATACGCCCACACCGTGTGCACGTGCTCGTTGATCCCCAGCTGCTTCTCGGCCTCCTGCTCCGGATTCTCCGGACTGCGCAGGACGCCGCGGGTGCCCTCGTTGAGACCGGCGACGACGGCGCCCGGGCGCGCGACGCGCGCCAGCTCGCGCACCATCTGTGCGAGATCGAGGGCGTGGTGGAGCGTTGCGACGCAGTAGACGACGTCGAAGGTCGCGTCGGCGAACGGAAGGTGCTCGCCGTCTGCCTGGACCCGCGCGAAGTCTCCGTAGAAGGAACCTCGCCCCAGCCCGATGTTCGGGTCGGCGAGGATGTCCGTGGCGACGAACTCGCAACCGCGCTCGAGCCAGAAGCGCGAGGCCCACGCCTTCGCGGCGCCCACCTCGAGCACGCGCAGACCGTCGCGTGCGCCGACCCGGTCGAGCAGCATTCGAATGGAGTGACTGTTCGAGGCCCAGTTCAGATCGTCCCAGCCGAGCTCCTCGTTCACGAACGGCAGCACGGCGTCGACGGCGTCGTCCGGCTCGTACCACTTCTCGGCGCGCGCCTTCTCCACCCACCCGGCTGCTTCCGCGAGCTTCGCGCGGGCTCCGGGGAGGTCGACGTGGAGCATCAGGGGGATTCCGTCCTCGACGGGGAAGGAGCGACCGCATTCCACGCACGAGAGCAGGCTGTCGGCCGGGGAAAGCGCCGCTCGACAGAACGGGCAACGAAGGAGCTCGAGTAGCTGTGTCTGCACGTCTGGCCCGGCGGCCAAACTAGCCGACGGGAGCCGCCGGCGGCCCGTGCGCACACACCCGATTAACAGCATTCGGTTACCGTGAGGGCCGTGCTACGAGCCGCATTTGGCCCGCGGCCGCAGCGAGGTGCGCCGTGACCGTCGCGGCCGCGGCGCTCACCGCGCTCCCGGCCAGCCTCCTCACCATCTGGGCGCTCCTGCGG
>OBLQ010000990.1_pt1 | contig 10735 bp, 10 predicted proteins | sample 1519881 | NCBI WGS metagenome assembly OBLQ01 (sample SAMN01911456, study PRJEB22533) | soil metagenome | biome: Soil | place: Malaysia | collected 2012-04-30 | depth DG_metagenome m | reverse complement strand
GGTCCGTCCTGCAGAGCCTCGACGATCTGAGCGGAAGGATCGCCCGCGCCGGCGTCGCCTCCGTGGAAGCCGCCAGGGCACGTCACGCCCTGCTCCTCCAGCGGCTCTCCCCGCGCAGCCTGCGGGCGGAGGTCCACTCGCGCCGCGAGCGTCTCGGCGGCATCCGATCGGTGATGAACGGGGCGGTCCGGACGCGCGTCGCCGCGTCGCGCGACAGGCTGGGACGCGCGGCGGCGAAGCTCCAGAGTCTCTCCCCGCTCGCGGTGCTGGAACGGGGGTACGCCATCTGTCATGATGGCGCGACCGGCGCCGTCATTCGCGTCGCCGAGCCCGATCTGGCGGGACGCGATGTCCGGGTCCGGCTCTCGCGGGGATCGCTCGAATGCCGCGTCCGCCGGGTGGATGAGAAGGGCGGAGGGTGAAGTGGCTGCCAAGGAAGTGAAGTTCGAAACGGCGCTGGGACGCCTCGAGGAGATCGTCGGGAAGCTGGAGGAGGGCGAGATGTCCCTCGAGGAGTCGCTCAAGCTCTTCGAGGAGGGCGTGAAGCTCTCCAGGGTCTGCGACCAGAAGCTCCAGGCCGCCGAGCGGCGGATCGAGATCCTGATGAAGGACTCGGAAGGAAAGCTGACGGCCCTCCCCTTCGAGCAGCGGGACGGCGGGGACTGAGCCCGTTGAGAGAGAGCCTGGCGCCCCTGCGCCAACGGATCGACGAGACGCTGGATCGGCTCACCTCCGAGGATCACGTCGCGCCGCAGGCCATCCGCGAGGCCGTCCGGTACGCCGTGCTGGGAAACGGCAAGCGCCTCCGCCCCGTTCTCGTCCTGGCCTCCGGCCGCGCCGTGGGCGGCCGCGAGGAAGAGCTGCTCCAGCCGGCCTGCGCGCTGGAGATGATCCACGCCTTCTCGCTCGTCCACGACGATCTGCCGGCGCTCGACGACGACGATCTCAGGCGGGGGCGCGCCACCGTTCACGTCCGCTTCGGCGAGGCGGTCGCGGTCCTCGCGGGGGACGCGCTCCTGAACCTCGCCTTCCAGACGCTCGCCCGCTTCCCGGAGGGAGACGCGTTCGCGCAGAGGAAGATCGCGGCGATCGGCGTCCTGGGAGAGGCCGTGGGGCTCTCGGGGATGATCGGCGGGCAGGCCATGGATCTCGAGTTCGAGGAGAAGCCGGCGTCGGCCGATGAAATCCGAACGATCCACCGCCTGAAGACGGGCGCCCTCATCACGGCATCCTGTGCCGCCGGGGGCATCCTAGGCGGAGGGTCGGCCGGGCAGATCGGGGCGCTGGAGCGGTACGGCCGCGCGCTCGGCCTCGCATTCCAGATCACCGACGACATCCTGGACGTCGAAGGCACGGCCGAGGAGATCGGGAAGTCCCCGGGCAAGGACCAGCGCGCGGGCAAGGCGACCTTCCCCTCCGTGCATGGACTGGCACGCTCGCGCGAGATGGCGGAGGAGAGCGTGGCCGAGGCCCTCTCGGCGCTCGATCCCTTCGGCGAAGGGGGACGGCTGCTCGCGGAGATCGCCGCGGCGGTCGTCTCGCGCAGGAGCTGACGGCCGGGCTCCCGGGCAACGAACCGGGCGGAGCGCGTGTCTGGAGTAACGTGTTCGGCTCCGGCACCAGGAAACGGGCCCTTCCGGCGGCCGCCGCCGTGATCTCGGGCCTGGCGATTCTCTCCGGCTGCGCCGTGAAGCAGCCGGTCTCCGCCCCCGAACATGCCGCCCCCCGGCCCCGGGGAGTGACCGGAGTCACGTTCGTTCCCGATCCCGAAGCCGCTCGATCCGAGATACCCCCCGGCGCGGAAATCATCCCTCCCGCCGTGGTCCTCTGGCCCATGCCACTCTACCCCCCGGAGGCTCTCGACCGCGGCTGCGGCGACGGGGCCGTCGGTCTGCGGATCGTCGTCGGCGTGACGGGAAACGTCGAGAGCATCAGCGGCAGTCCCCTCGTCCGCACGACCGAGGGAGACTGCGGCGCGCGCTTCCGCGCCGCATCGGAGGATGCGCTCCGGAACTGGCGCTTCCGTCCCGCCGAATGGCGCCGGATGGAGCAGGGCGACGACGTCGACGGTGACGGCGTCCCGGACTTCCAGCGAGTCATCGAGTCGAGGAAGATCCCCGTCTACCTCGACCTCCGGATCGATTTCGAGGTGGACGGTGGCGAGGGCCGGGTCCGGATCGAGACCTGACTCCCGGCGGGACTCGCCTCCGCGAGGGCTTCAGCTCACGCACCCGCCCCGGGCGGGGGAAAGCCGGGCGGGGTGCCGTCCCCGAGCGTCTCGTGCCAGAGCGCGAACGCGAGCAGATTGAAGATGAGCTTCCGGTTGTCCCTCCTCCCGGACCAGTGATCCAGCACCAGCCGCTCGACGCTGGCGGGATTGAAGAAGCCCAGGCGCTTCATCCTCGAAGGCGAGAGCACGTCCCCGACGAGATCCCTCAGCTCGCTGCGGAACCACTTTCCGAGAGGCGTGCCGAACCCCTTCTTCGGTCGCCGGAGAACCGCCTCGGGAATTCTCCCCGCGATCCAGGATTTCATGATCTTCTTGAACCCGCCCCCGGACACCTTCCTGTCGGCTGGCAGGCTCCTGGCGAAGGCGACCATGTCCGGATCGAGGAAGGGCACCCGCACCTCGAGGGAGTTCGCCATGCTCGCGCGATCCACCTTGACCAGCACGCCGTCCTGGAGATAGAAGCGCTGATCGGTGCGTAGCAGGCGCTCCAGGGGTCCGGCGCCGCGCGCGGCGTCCGCCGGCTCGTGGAGCATGGACTCGAGCTCCCGCTGGTGCGCCGGATCGTAGGCCGGCATCAAGTCCGGAAGCTCCTCCGGCGCGAAGGAGCCCAGCCAGCGCTCGTTGCGGAGTATCGGATCGGGATGGAGGCCCGCGAGGGTCTTCTTCACCTTGAAGTCGAACGAGAAGTTGTCGTAGCTGACGGGGATCGTCGCGTGGGCGACGCGCGCGAGGGCGCGACCCCATGCCGGAGGCATCCGTCCGAGCGGTCCGCTACGCACGGCGGCCTGGTAGGTCGGGTACCCTCCGAAGAGCTCGTCCGCGCCGTCGCCCGAGAGGATCACCTTCACCCGGGAGCGCGCGAAGCGGCAGAGAAGGTAGGTCGGGAAGATGGAGCCGTCGGCCAGCGGCTCGCACGCCACCTGGGGCATCCTCGGGAGCAGATCGAGAAGCGCCTGCGCTCCGAGAATCTCCATGTGATGGCGGCTCCCGATGGCCCCGGCCACTTCCCGGAACCAGCGCGACTCGTCGAACGAGGGATCCTCGAAGCCGATCGAGAAGGTCTCGATCGGGGAGCCGGTCACCTCCGTGGCCACCTTCGCGATGGTCGACGAGTCGATCCCTCCCGAGAGGAAGACGCCGACGGGCACGTCCGCCACGAGCTGCCGGCGGACCGCCTCGGTGACGAGCCGGCCGTACTCCTCGACGTCCTCGCCGTAGCTCGCCGCGTGCGCCTCCACCGCCTCCGGCAGGGTCGAGAAGCGGCTCGGCATCCGGGGTCCGTCCGGGGTGACGCGGAGGAGGAATCCCTCCCGGAGCTTGCGCACCCCGCGCAGGATGGACATGGGCGCGGGAACGAAGTCGAGCTGCAGGTAGGCCTGAAGGGCCGCCGGATCGACGTCGGGCTCCAGGAGTCCCGTCCGCGCGAGCGCCTTGAGCTCCGAGGAGAAGAAGATCTCGCGCCCGCGCTCCGCGTAGTAGAGCGGCTTCACTCCCATCGGATCCCGCGCGAGCCAGTAGTGGCCGCTGCGCGCGTCGAAGAGGCAGAAGGCGAAGATGCCGTTGAGGCGTCTGAAGGCCTGCTCGCCGCGGAGGAGGAACTGGTTGAGGATCACCTCCGTGTCCGAGGTGGAGCGGAAGGTCATGCCCTCGTCGAGGCACTCGCGCCGCAGCTCCCGGTAGTTGTAGATCTCGCCGTTGAAGGTGATGCAGGCGCGTCTCTCCGGGTCCCACATCGGCTGGGCGCCGGAATCGGACAGGTCGATGATGGTCAGCCGCTGGTGTCCCAGCCACGCGGTCGGAAGCCGCTCGATCCCCTCGCCGTCAGGACCGCGGTGGCGCAGGAAGGCCCTCATGGCGGCCATGCCTTCCGCGTAGTCCCGCTCCGGGTGCAGGACGCCGAAGATCCCGCACATCGGCTCAGACGCCTTCGCGCGTCTGCGAGAATCCGGCCCTCTCGGAGATCTTGAAGGGACGGGTCCCGCTCGATGCGTGAAGGACCCGGATGTTGATCTCCGCGAGCAGGCCCGACATGAAGCAGACCAGCGACGCCACGTAGAGCAGCATCATGATGAAGATCATGGGCGTCGCCTCGGTGCGCCCGAGCACGAAAACGCGGTAGGCGACCAGGGCGAGGCTCGCCGTCCCCCCGCCGAAGAAGGCGAGCCCGATCTTCCCGAAGAAGTAGGCCGGCTTGGTCCCGTAGGTGTTGAGCATCTTCACGGTGACGAGGTCGATGAGGACCTTGTAGATGCGCGTGAGCCCGTACTTGCTCTGTCCGTACTTCCGCTCACGATGGTTCACCGGCAGCTCGGCGATCCGGGCGCCCTGCGCCGCGGCGTAGGCCGGAATGAACCGGTGCATCTCCCCGAGCAGCGACACGTCCTCGAGGTAGGCCCGGCGGAAGACCTTCAGCGTGCAGCCGAGATCGTGCAGCTTCAGGCCGAGGGAGACCCGGATGAGAGAGTTCGCGATCATCGAGGGGATCACCCGGGAGAGGGCCTTGTCGTGCCTGTGGGCGCGCCAGCCGCAGACGACGTCCGCCGTGCCCTCCAGGATGGGGGCGACGAGGGCCGGCAGGTCGCGTGGATCGTTCTGGAGATCGGCGTCCATGAAGGCGATGAGCTCCCCGGAGGCGGCCTCGATGCCGGCGGCTATCGCCGCCGTCTGTCCCTGGTTTCCGAGGAAGCGGAGGGCCTTGAGCCAAGGCCGGCCCCTGCGGGCGACGTTGATCTCCTCCCAGCTCCGGTCGTGGCTGCCGTCGTCCACGAGAAGGACCTCGGCGGGGCCCGACAGCAACGGCAGCGCCTCTTCGATCTCGGCGACGAGCGGGGCGATGTTCTGCTCCTCGTTGAAGACCGGGATCACGATGCTGATCAGGGGCCGGGCTGGGGATCCGGAATCCGGGTCGGGCATTCGGGCCTCGAGTCGGGAAGGGCGATCGCGGCGCGATCGCCGGCGCGTCGTGGCGGGGATTGTACCGTCTCGGGGCCCCCGGGACTACAGGGCACGGGCGCCTTCCTGTGGCGGGCTCCCCGGCCATCTGGCATCATGCGCGTCGAGGCGGGCGGGCCGCCCGTTAGCGAAGGGGGCATGGCCAGGGAGAGGATCGATCGCATGATGGTGCGGCTGGGACTCGCGGGCACCCGCTCCCTCGCGCAGGCCCTCGTCATGGAAGGACGCGTCTCCGTCGAGGGGCGCCGGGTGGACAAGGCCGGCTTCCTGGTCGCCGAGGACGCGCGCATCGAGCTCGCCGGCCCCGCCCGCCCCTTCGTCAGCCGCGGCGGGCTGAAGCTCCAGGCGGCCCTGGAGTCCTTTCCGCTCGAGGTGGGCGGCGCCACCGCGCTGGACGTCGGAGCCGGGACGGGCGGATTCACCGATTGTCTGCTGAAGACAGGGGCGGAAGCCGTCTTCGCCGTCGACGTGGGACGCGGTCAGATCGACCACGGCCTGCGGATCGATCCCAGGGTGACGGTCATCGAGGGGCTCAACGCCAGGTTCCTCACCCCAGGAGATCTCCCCGGCCCCGTGGATCTCGCCGTCATGGACGTCTCGTTCATCTCGGCGACGATGATCCTGCCGAACCTGCCGGCCGTGCTGCGCGGACGTGACGTCGTCGTTCTCGTGAAGCCGCAGTTCGAGGTCGGCCGGGAGCTCGTGGGAAAGGGAGGCATCGTCCGAGATCCCGCTTCCTGGCGCTCGGCCCTCCTGGGAGTCATCGACGGAGCCGGAACCTGCGGCTTCGGAGCCGCCGGCATCGTCCCCTCCCCCGTCAGGGGGGCCGCCGGGAACCAGGAGTTCCTGCTTCACCTCGTCCTCCGCCGCCCGGATGGCGGCCCCGCCTCCCCCTCCGTGCATGCCCTCGTGAACGCCGCCGTCACCGCCGCGGGGAGGCCGAAGCCGTGAGCCGTTCGACCGGTCGCCGCGGGAAGGTCAAGAGGGCCGGCGTCGTCGTCAAGCCGCGCCACCGGCATTCCCGGGAGATCGCCTCCAGGCTCGTGCGCTGGCTCGAGCGCCGGGGCGTGGAGCCCCTCGTCGATCAACAGACGGCGTCCCTGCTGAGGAACGTGACCGGGCGCGAGCGCACGGAGCTCGCGGCGCACGCGGACTTCATCGTCGTCGTGGGCGGCGACGGGACGCTGCTCGCCGTGGCGCGTGCCACGGGATCGTCCCGCACGCCGATTCTGGGGGTGAACCTCGGAAGCCTCGGCTTCCTGACCGAGACGCCTCTGGACGAGATGTTCGACGCACTCGCCGGCTACCTTGCCGGGCGATACCAGATCGACGAGCGAATGCGCCTGCGTGTCTCCATCGTGCGTCACGGACGCGTTCTGGCCAGGCACGACGTCCTCAACGACGTGGTGCTCAACAAGAGCGCTCTCGCCCGCATCCTGAACATCGACGTCAGCGTCGATGGAACCTACATCACGACCTACCGCGCGGACGGCCTCATCCTCTCGACGCCGACGGGCTCCACCGCGTACTCGCTGTCGGCCGGCGGGCCGATCACTGAGCCGAGCGTCGCGGCCTTCATTCTCAGCCCCATCTGTCCGCACACGCTGAGCAACCGTCCCCTCGTTCTCCCCATGCGGAGCTCCGTGGACCTCACGGTCCGCAACAGTCACGAGGACGTCTTCGTCACGATCGACGGACAGGTGGGATTCCCTCTGCAGCCCGGGGATCTCGTCAGGGGGAAGCGCGCGCCCACCCCCCTGCGTCTCATCCAGGCGCCGGGGCGGAACTACTTCGAGGTGCTCCGCCAGCGCCTCAAGTGGCAGAGCCGGCTTCTGAAGTAAAGCTCAGGGGAGAACGTCCGTCCCGTAGGCCTTGACCATCTCCGCCCGCACCTGATCCGGCGTCAGCCCCTTGTCGAACAGCGATTGGAGGTGGCGCTTCATCGACACGCCGCCGGGGTCCTTCTCACAGCTGCAGCGGCCAAGTCTCATGCCGCATCCGCAGACGCATTTGAGATTCTCCGCAAGCATTCTCGCCTGCGGCGAGAGATTCACGACGGTGGCGATGGCCGTCACGACGCCGTGCTCGTCGATGGGCGGAGGCGCCGGCGCCGTATCGCCCGTCGCGGGAGGTGATTCCGCGGGCTCCCGAACGGTCTCCTGCGCGGTCTGCTGCACGGACGATCCGCATGCTGCAACCGCCGCACAGATGAATGCAACAAGAATGATAGCGAAGCCTAATGAGCTGACTCTCATGGAGGACAGTATAGCCTTTTCAATGGAGAGCACAATTGACGCGGGCTGAATCGTGAGTGCTAATATGTAGGTCCGCTTGCGTGAGACGCAGTATTCCCCAGGCTTCCACTACCAGGAGGTTCGTCCATTGAAGAAAAGCCAGACAAGCGCGGTGACGCGAGAGCTTCGCAACATCAGGAAATCCTTCGTCAGCATCGCACGCTCCTTCGAGCGCATTGCACCGGTTCTCGCCTCGGTCGCCTCGACCTCCGGGGGCAACGGCAACGGGCGTGCGGAGGGCGGACGCCGCCGTCCGCGGCTGAGCTCCACGCAGCTGAAGGCGCTCAAGCTCCAGGGCCGCTACATGGGCACGATGCGCGGCCTCAAGGCGAGGGACCAGGCCAAGGTGAAGGCCGTGCGCAAGGCGCGCGGAATTCACGCAGCGATCAGCGAAGCGCGCCGGCTGGCACGCTGACCACCATTCCTCACGGCGGGACGGTCGCTCCACCCGCTCCATGCGCCCGTCCCAGCCGCGCCACGCGTTGCCCTGACCGCGGAGGTGCCGCCGTGACCGATTCGATCCGTACAGCGCCGCCGCGCGCCGCGCAGCGTTGCGCCCGCCCCGGACGCGCGTGATGGGGTCCCGTCGCCGCAAGACAGCGGATCCAGCGCCTCCGCCTCCCACCGCCCGCCCTGCGAGCGAAAAGCTCGCCAAGGCAGCCTTCATCGTCGCCCTCGTATCGATGGCGATCTACGTCGTCGCCCTCGACTGGTACAAGATGTCGAACAACGACATCTGGATCCACCTGAAGACGGGCGAGCTGATCCTCAAGAATTTCCACGTGCCGGGGAACGACGTCTACTCCTGGAACGCGACGAATCACCCCTACGTGGCCCACGAATGGCTCGCGGCCGTCTTCTTCTATCTCGTCTACCAGGCCGGCGGTGTCACCGGTCTTCTCCTCTCCAAGATTGCCGTCGTCGTGGCAATCTGGCTGCTGCTCTACGATACGTCCAGGCTCCTCGGGGCGCGCCTGTCGGTGATCCTGCCCGGGCTCGGAATCCTGATCTACATCGGCACGGCCCGCTTCCTGGTCCGGCCACACATCTTCTCCTACCTCTTCATCACCATCTTCATCTGGCTCTTCTTCAACTACCGCGAGCGCGGCCGCGATCGCCGGTGGCTCTACGCGCTTCTTGCCGTGCAGGTGGTATGGGTCAACACCCACGGCGCCTGGCCCACCGGGGTCGTCCTGGTGGCCGTCTTCGCGCTCGGAGAGGGCCTCATCCGGGCCCGATCGGCCTGGGCCGGCATTCCCGGCGACAAGGTGGTCTCGGGCAGGGACATGGCAATCCTCGCCGCGCTCATCCCCGCGGACCTCGTGGCGAACTTCATCAACCCGTACGGGTGGAGGGTGATCACCTTCCCGTTCGGTCTGCTCTCAATGGACGTCTTCATGAAGCAGATCTACGAATGGAAGCCTCCCTACGATCCCGCCTACCACTCCTCCACGATGTTCTTCTTCTACCTGGTTCATCTGGCTCTTCTGTGCGGCGGGTTCTTCCTCGCGGTCAAGCCCGACACGCGGCCGCGCGCCGGCGCCGAGTTCGTCCGCGCCGCCAATGCGGCGTGCATCATCGCTCTCGTGATCATCTTCGCGGTCCTCGCCATCTGGTGGATCCAGCCCGCCGGGAGCGGATCGGGCTGGAACGCGGGGCACCTCGAGATTGCCCTCTATTTGCTACTCGGCCTCTTCTCGCTGTTCACGCTCATCAATTACAGGACGGTCGACTTCACGCAGGCCGGACTCTTCGCCTTCCTCTTCCTGATGAGCCTGCAGCACAATCGCAACGTCACCGACGCGGCCATCGGGACGTTCCCCATCATGACCGCCGCGGTCTCCGCGGCCATCTCGCGATTCAGCGGAGGATTCGCCAGGAAGCGGGCGGGCGGAAGGCGCGCCGCCAGGCGCCAGGCGATGGAGGAGCCTGAGGAGCCCGGAGCGAGCCGGACCGGGTGGATGCATCCGAAGGATCCTTCCACTCCGGCGGCCGTCTTCGCGGGATCCCTGCTCCTCCTCGCCGTGTCCGGCTTCTCGGCGACCTTCACCTACTACTACGATTTCAGGGGCTCGGGCCGCGAGAAGGGATTCGGGATCGCCCGGAACATGCCGATCTGCGGTGTCGATTTCATCGCGAAGCACCACATCACCGGTCAGGCCTTCGTCTCCTATCCGTACGCGTCACCTCTCATTCACCGGATGTACCCCGAGGTGAAGGTCAACATGGACTCCCGCAACGACGTCTACGGCGAGGAGCTCTACAACGAGTACGTGCAGGCCCTCCGGGATCCCGCCGCGATGCAGTCCTACCTTCAGCGGCACAGGATCGATTTCTTCTTCCTCGCGAACGGCGACAGGAACCCGGCGGTCTTCGCGGCGATCGAGAAGAGCGGCGAGTGGGCGGCGGTCTACATGGACAATCGCGGGTTCGTCATGGTTCGCCGCACTCCCGAGAATGCCTCCTTCGTCAGGGAGAACGAGTTTCACTACATCCAGCCGCCCTCCTGGGGCTCGACTCCGGTGAATCCCGGCAACGCCAGCGCGATCCTCACGGAGGCGGAGCGGGCCATCCAGGACTGCCCGTCCTCGGGCTTCGGGTACCTCCTCAAGGCGCGGGCCGACTACGTGCTCCGGCGGTACGACGACGCGATTGCAGCGTGCCAGTCGATGATCGCCCTCAGTCCAGACAATGCCGAGCTCTACTCCTTCATGGGAGGAATCCTCGAGGCGGACGGGAAGCCGGCACGTGCGCGCGAGATGTACGAGCGGGCCCTGTCGATAAGCCCCGGTCTCAGCACGGCGCAGCAGGGCATCGAGCGCCTGAGGGGCTTCTGACCTCGCCCCGCCAGCAGGAGCCACACCGCCCCGTCCGCTGGATAGTCGTCGCAGCGCTCGCCCTGTGGGCGGGCTGTCTCGGGATCAGCCGGCTCGCCAATAACGACATCTGGATTCACCTGCGCACCGGCCGGCTCATCCTGGAGACCGGCGGGATCCCCGGGACGGATCCCTACTCCTTCACCGCGGCGGGCCGGGAGTACGTCGCCCACGAGTGGCTGGCCGGAATCTTCTTCTACCTCGTGCATGCCGCGGGCGGTGTCGACGGCCTGATCCTCTGCACCGCGCTGCTCACGTCCCTCACCGCCCTGGTCCTGCTCGCCGCGGCGCGTGAGGCGGGGGCGCCCGCCCTCGTCGCGGCGCCCGGAGTCGCTCTCGCGCTCTTCGCCGCCGCCTCCCGGTTCTACGCCCGCCCGCACCTC
>OBLQ010000989.1_pt1 | contig 10736 bp, 7 predicted proteins | sample 1519881 | NCBI WGS metagenome assembly OBLQ01 (sample SAMN01911456, study PRJEB22533) | soil metagenome | biome: Soil | place: Malaysia | collected 2012-04-30 | depth DG_metagenome m | reverse complement strand
CAGTCCAGCAACGACATCAGCGACATGTTTTCGTTCTGAGAAAAAACGATTGGCAACCGGCTAGATAGCAAGTTAGACCAGCGAGATCAGGATATGCGGGTTGTGCTGACGGCTGCGGGGTTGTCCTGCTAGAGCGCTCTGCTTCTTTTTTGTTGTATATATAGATTTGTTATGATGTATATACATTAAGGAGCACGTGAAGCGAGACCTATGGCTGTGACCATGACATCGATCAGGCTGGACACGCACCTTGCAGACGAGGCTGCAAGAATTCTCGGTGTAAAGTCTCGAACGGAAGCGGTGCATACGGCGCTTCGCGAGATCGTGGCGCTCAAACGCTTCAAGAAGCTGATGAAGAAGCACGCCGGCAAGCTTGAGTTCGCGGGACATGGCCGGTAACTTCGTCATCTTCGATACGGCCGTGCTGATCGATCATCTGCGTACGGGCTGTCATGAGCAGCGAATCGAATCCATAACCGGCCTCATCCGTACATCGTCCGTCGTCCTGGCCGAGTTATGGCGAGGCGCCACCAAGCCTCAGGAACGCAAGTTCCTCGAGGCCCTTGCCAGGAATCACCCCATCCTGACTCCTACGGAAAGGAACTGGCTGGAATCGGGCCAAATCCTGGCAAAAATCTACGCGCGTAAAGGGTTCACCCCGGACAAGCTGCGCGAACTGCATTTCGACGTCCTCATTGCACTCACGGCGCGGTCGCACGGCGCACGCCTCATCACTTCAAACCGCGCTGACTTCGAAATGATCAGCGGCTACAGGAAGCTTGAGCTGGAAGTTTGGTAGCGTAGTCCGGATGGTAGAATAAAAGCTACACCATCCTCATGGATCGCCTGCACATCCGCAATTTCGCCATCATCGCCCATATCGACCATGGGAAGAGCACGCTCTCAGACCGCCTCCTGGAGCTGACGGGGTCGCTCACCCAGCGGGAAATGCAGGCGCAGGTGCTGGACGCCATGGACCTGGAGCGCGAGCGCGGAATCACCATCAAGGCCCACGCCGTGCGCATGAAGTACACCGCGCAGGACGGGCAGGAGTATCAGCTCAACCTGATCGATACGCCCGGCCACGTCGATTTTTCCTACGAAGTCTCGCGTTCGCTGGCCTCCTGTGAAGGCGCGCTGCTGGTGGTGGACGCTTCGCAGGGCGTGGAAGCCCAGACCCTGGCCAACGCCTACCTGGCCATCAACAACGGACTGGAAATCATCCCCGTCATCAACAAAATTGACCTGCCCAGCGCCGAGATTCCGCGCGTGAAAGAGATGATCGAGCAGACGGTGGGGCTGGAAACGAAGGACGCTCTGCTGGTAAGCGCCAAGACCGGGCTGGGCGTGCCGGACGTCCTGGAAGCGATTGTCAAACGTCTGCCGCCGCCCAAGGGCAACGCTGAAAACGCGCTGCAGGCGCTGATCTTCGATTCCTGGTTCGATCCTTATCGTGGCGTCATTGTGTTGACCCGCGTGATGCAGGGAACGCTGCGCAAGGGCATGAAGATCCGTCTCTGGTCCAACGGCAATACCTTTGAGGTGGAAACGCTGGGCGTGCTCACGCCCAAGCCGGTGGAGATTGACGAACTCGTCGCGGGCGAAGTCGGCTTCATGATCGCCAATATCAAGAACGTGGCGGACACCAAGATCGGCGACACCATCACGGAGGACGCGCGGCCCGCCATCGAGCCCCTGCCCGGCTTTGAAGACATCAAGCCCATGGTCTTTGCCGGCCTGTACACCGTGGACGCGCACGAACACACGGCGCTGCGCGAGGCCCTGGAAAAACTTCGCCTCAACGATTCCTCCTTCTTTTTTGAGCCGGAAAGTTCCGCCGCGCTGGGCTTCGGTTTTCGCTGCGGCTTTCTCGGCCTGCTGCACATGGAGATCATCCAGGAGCGGTTGGAACGCGAGTTTGGCCTTGACCTGATCACGACCGCGCCCGGTGTGCGCTTCCGCGTCACGAAAACAGACGGCGAGGTGATTGAGGTGGACAATCCTTCGCGCTGGCCTTCCCAGAGCGAAATTGCCAAGGTGGAAGAGCCGGCGATCCTGGCCACCATCCTTACCAATGAAGAGTACGTGGGCGGGATCCTCAAGCTGGTGGAAGAAAAACGGGGCAAGCAAAAGGGGTTTGAGTACGTGAGCTCATCGCGCGTGATGCTGACGTATGAACTGCCCCTGGCGGAGATCGTGCTCGATTTTTACGATCGCTTGAAGACCATTTCCCGCGGCTATGCTTCTTTGGATTACCATCTCGCCGGATATTGGGACTCGCCCATGGTGAAGCTCGATATCCTGGTGGCCGGCGACCCCGTGGATGCGCTTTCCATCATCGTGCATCGCGACTTTGCCTACGAACGCGGACGCGCGCTTGCCGCCAAGATGAAGCAGCTGATCCCGAGGCAGATGTTTGAGGTCGCCATTCAGGCTTCCGTCGGGGCCAAGGTCATCGCCCGCGAAACCGTTCCCGCCATGCGCAAAAATGTTCTCGCCAAATGCTATGGCGGCGACATTACGCGCAAGCGCAAGCTGCTGGAAAAGCAGAAAGAAGGCAAAAGGCGCATGAAACGTATCGGGAAAGTCGACATTCCCCAGGAGGCGTTTTTGGCTGTTCTCAAGGTCGGTGAAAGCGCCTAGATTGCCCTAAAAGAGCGCCTAGATACCCTAAGAATAAGAAACGTTTCATAAAGAAATCTGTGCAAATCCTTTACTTTGCGTCCCGACCTTCACATTTTCCGCCACAGTTCCTCTGTTTTCCGCGTTCGACCTTCGAAGTGTAAGAAATCACGACACTTAAACGCTGTTGCAATTTTTTAATGTTCATCTTTCTGGGCCTCGAAAACTGCTTGACTAAAGAATCGTGTGATGCGAATTGCACAGTTTTTTCCACAGGGTTAAGCGAAGTTTCGGTATTCACCGCCCCGCCTTGCGGAAATTGACCGTGATGAAAGTTTCCACCTCAACCGCCTCGCCGTTCAGAAGGTACGGCCGGTACCGCCATTGCGCCACCGCATCCCGCGCTGCAGCCGCAAGGATCGGATGTCCACTGATCAGGCTGAGGCTCTGAATTGTTCCATCTTTGGCGATGATGGCGTGCAGTTTTACCACTCCCCAAATTCCAGTCACTTTCGCGATGTGAGGATAGACAGGCTCCACTTTGTAGACCAGCAGGGCTTGCGACGGATCTGAAAGCCGCAATGGTTTTTTGGGAGACGCCAGGGAAGGGGGAGCAACATTGGCGGTATCGGCAAGGCCTGTCGGCAACCCAGGCGTTCCCCATCCAGGTTTTGCAGTGGGCTTGGCGTCGGAGTTTGTCGGCCGCGGGGGGCCGATGTGAAGGCCCGTATTGTTGATCGTCACGATGGCCGCGGCAGAACGCGTGCCAACGCTGGTTCCGGATGCACCTGAATTCGGCGGCTGACTGGCCACATTGACTTTCAGAAGTGGAGCGATGATGGGAACGGGAGCGGAAGTGGAAATGACGCCGGTGGAGAGCAGGGGCAAAGCAACCAGGATACCGGCAACAGTTATCTCGAGCAGGAATGCAGTCGCCATGGGCCAGCGTTTGCGCCGAAGTACAGCGCACGAAGAATCAAGCAGCGTTTCCTGGAACATTCGAATTTCTCCTTGCTGCAGGCATTGGACACCGTGCACCGGTTGCGAAGTTCCCAGTTGCGTGCGCATGAGGAAAAATAAAAAGGCCGCCTCCATGGCGGCCGAAGAGAAAAACCAGGAACCATTAACGTTTTTTCGGTGTCGTTTTCGGACGCGGCGCTGAAGGACGGGCAGCTGCTCCGGCCGGTTTAGCAGCGGGCGCCGCGACGGGGTTTTCCCTGTTATAGGCGTCCACCAGCTGTTTGGTGAAGACCGTTCCCTGGCTGGCCCACAGGACCGGGGTCTGCGGGTTGGACACATCAAGAACCACGGTGTATCCGTTGGCCTTGGCATACTTTTCCAGGACCTTGAGCATCTTGCCGCCGATGCGGTTCAGCAATTCCTGCTCGGACTGCTGAAACTCGGTCTGCGCATCATCATAGTTGCGCTGCAGGGTCTTCTGCTTGAGTTCGATTTCCTTGGCCTTGCTGTTGCGCTCCACATCATTGAGCTTGGCGCTCTGGGCCTGAAACGTCTTTTTCAGCTGTTCGACTTCGTCGTTGAGGTTTTTCAGTTCCGCCTGCTTCGGGCTGAACTTTTTCTGCAGCGCGTCGACTTCCTTTTTGCCTTCGTTGCTGGCGAAGATTGCTTCTTGAATATTGACGATGCCGACCTTGGTGGCGGCCGACGGCGTGTTGGCGGGCGTGGGCGCGGACGCAGCCTGTGCCAGGGAGGCGGCGGTAAACAGGGTGCTCAGCCCGAGGCTGAGGGTGAGAATTCGCAGGTTTAGCGTACGGAACATGGGTTAAGTGACTCCTTGAATCTTGTTAACAGAGCTTTTGATCGCACTGCAGCTTCTACAGCGGGCCGCCCTTGCTGATCCTGGGACCCCTGGCATGAATGCGTGAAAGCGCAGAAGGGACGAATGCAACCGATTATAGGCCGTGCTCCCGATAGCGTCAAACAAGGGCGTTCTCCCTTAGAACGTGGTGCTGATGGTGAACCGGAACGTTTTCTTCGGCTCGCTCAGCTTGAAATTGGGGGCCAGATTCGCAATGGTCTGCTGAAAGGTGAAATCGCCGGCGCCGCCCGGCGGGAACAAGGAGCGCTTGATCGGGCTGGGCGAATTCACGGTCGTGTTCAGCGTCAGCGGATTGTAGGCATAATAAATGCGGAACGGCTGCTGCACGATGGGCAACAACACCTGCAGTTCAAGCCCCGTGGACATGCGCGGCACAAAGTTGGTGCCTGCCACCGGCTTCAGATTGGCGCTGATGGGAACGGTCGAACCTCCGACACACTGGAAATTTGCGCCGATCGCGGGGCATCCGAAGATGGTGTTGCTGAGCTGCGTAAAAGCTCCGGGTGCGATCTGGAGCTGTGAATCCAGGCTGACGAAGTCCATTCCGAAATCGAGAAAGGGCGCCAGCACGACCGGGCCCACAATCTTGATTCTGTATTCAAAGTTGCTGACGAAAGAAGTGTCTCCTCCGGGCAATGTAATGTTGTTTACCGGAACGGGGATCAGCACGTTGCCCCGCCGGGGATTGGTCGGATCCACGGGAACGGGGCTCCCGTCGGGATTGGTCAGCTGGACGTTTTGCACTGTGGGGACGAACACGTAAGGCGAAACAGTACGTATGTCGAAGCCGCGCAAGTCGGACTCGCCGCCCATGTAGAAACGCTGATAGGGTGGCGCATCCACTCCGCCGAACCCGCCGACGAAACTGCCCTGGAAGTGCATGCCAAAGGTGTTCTGGTGGTCCGTGGGGATCCACTGCGTATACACCGCCAGAGGGCGATAGAATTTCACGTTCCCGCCCAGCCCGGCGACTTCCGTCGAGAGGAAGAAACTCTTGCCCTTGTGCGGCCGGATGGGACTGTCGATCGTGCTGAAGCCGAAAGTCGGCGTTACGGAACTGGTGACGATGCCCTGCAGGGCGTTGGGGCCGGAAATGCTGCGGAAATTGACGGTCTGGAACAGATTTCGCGACGCGTCGCTGAACGTGTTGATGGAGGTTTTGTCCAGCGCATAAGTGATGCCGACCCGCTTGAATGAATGCCCGAGAGCATAATTCAGGGAGCTCGTGAACCCGGTGCTGGTCTGGTTGTAATTGAGCAACTGGTTTTGCTGTGCCGATGAGAGATTGAGCTGCTGCCCGGCGAGGATGGCCGCCTGGCGCGCCTGATTGAAGTCGAAACGCCGGCTATACACCGTAAAGCCGAGCTGCAGGGGACGGTCGAACACGTATGGTTCGGTAAAGCCGAACAACAGGACCCGGGAGAGACTGCCGACGTTCGCCTGCACGGTGAGCGTTTCACCCAGGCCGAGGAAGTTATTGGTCTCGTAATTCAGACCAATGAAAGAACCTTCCAGACCGCTCACGCCGCCGGTGAGCCCGATGCTGTTCTTGCCCTTTTCCCTCACTTTCACCGTGAGGTCCACGGTGCCGTCCTGCTGGTTGAGCTTGCGCTCGGTGTCATCTTCCGGCTTGAGGGCTTCAAAGTAATTGAGCTGGTTCAGGCGCAGGATGCTCACGTCCCACAGGCGCGTGTTAAACACCTGGCCTTCCTGGACCAGCAATTCGCGGCGGATGACGCGGTCGCGCGTGGTGGTGTTGCCCTGAAATTCGATGCGCCGGACAAAAAAGGGCTTGCCTTCATCCACGTCAACATTCAGGGTGATCAGCTTTTTCTCATCGTCGATGTCGAAGCTGGGCACCGCGGCGAAATTGATGAACCCGAGTTCACCGTACGCCTTCCGCATGTTTTCAATCCCTTTTTGCAGTTCGTGCGTGTCGAAGGTCCCGCCGTCCTTGATGGGGAACAGGCCGCGCAGAAATGTCGTGTTGTTGAATGCCTTATTGTTTTTGAAGCGGATGGCCTTCAGCCGGAATTTATTCCCTTCTTCGATCGGGATGGTGATATCCATCACCTTGGCTGGACGCTTCTGGATCACCGGGATATGGAAGCCGCCTTCGATGGTGCGGAGCTTGGTCTGCGGGTCGCCGACCACGGCTTTGAAGTATCCGTTGTGCTGCAGGGCGTCGCGCACGCGCTCGGCGTCTTCATCCAGCTTGGAGGCGTCAAAGGTCTTGGAGAAAACGCCTTCCAGAAAAATGGAGTTGGGAATACCGATGGGGTGCAGGTTCTTCATGGCCGCGGTCAAATGGCGGCTGGAAACGTGCTTGTTGCCATTGAACCTGATCTTTCCGACCTTGATTTTCGGGCCCTCTTTCACGTTGAAAGTCACCCCCACCGAGGCCGGCGGGATCTGCTGCACCTGCACGGCGATGGTGGCGAACTGGCGCCCGTGTTCCGCCAGGAGCTGCTCCAGCACGACCTTGGCCTTGATGACCTTGGTCGGGTCATAAGGGCTGTCCACGGTCAGGCCGACCTTGACTTTTTTGTAGCGTTCCAGCACGTCGCTTTGCGTGATGGAGTTCAATCCACGGTATTCGATGGTGCGGATCGTGGGCTTTTCCCGCACGTAAATGTGAATCAACCAGCCCTTAGGAGTCTGTTCGCGTTCGATCCGCACGTCGTCAAAGTAGCCCGTGTTCCAGATGGAGCGGAGATCGCGCTGCAGGGCGTTCTGGTCGTAAACATCGCCCGGCCGGGTGTAAACGCGGGAAAGAATGGTCTCTTTGGGGATTCTGCGGTTCCCGACGACGTCTATATCCACGATCACTTGCCCGCTTTGCTGGGCGGCGGAAACCGGAGGGACCAGCCAGAGAAGACAAAAGCCGAGGACCAGTGCCAGTGGTCCAATCCGCCGGACGTACTTCCGACTGGGTTCCTTAAAAAACACCAAGATATGACTACCCTCAGAACAAGTTGGGAAAAGCCCAGATTATACGGGAGTTACGGCTGAAGTGCCACTCTGGTTCCGCCTCCCATCCTGTTCAGAAACTGTCCGTTCCGAAAGCGGACCGCACAGGCAGACGGTCTCCTCCGTGCTCTTGAACGGCTCAGGAAGAGAAACTTGCAGGATTTTTGTTCGATTGCGGCTTCGGGCCTCCGGTTTTTGCAGCCGGTTGGACCTCGACCAGACAGGAATAAAAAGTCGGCCCTGCTCCGATGTCTGTAAGTGTTTCGGAAGTCAGCGCGTTGATGCTTCTGCCTTCCGGCGCCAGGCGCGCCCAATCCAGCCGCGCCGCAACCACCCCCGGCTGGACCGCGCCGTTGACGTGGGCGCGGAGCCGTACTTCGCCGCGATCATTGAAGACGCGGACCCAGTCGCCGTCCTTGATGGCGCGGCGCTGAGCGTCAGACGAATGGATTTCCAGCAACTCCGGTTCTTCCATCTTCCGCACGGAAGACACGTTGCAGAAACTAGAGTTCAGGAAGTTGTCCGCCTTTCGCGCAAGCAGCTCAAGGGGGAAACGCTGTGCCTGCTCCGTATGCCGCGACTCTTGTGGCGGAACGAACGCTGAAACCGGATCCAGGCCGCGCCCCGCCAGCGCCTCGCTGTACAGCTCAGCCTTGCCGCTGGGCGTAGTGAAACCGCCTTCAGCAAAGGGCAGGAATGGGCCTTCGCCGAAATTCAAGCGCGCATGGCCTTCCTTTTCCAGCCGCTCGCGGGTGATTCCCGCCAGCCAGCCCTGGGGATCCAGGCTGCCGTCGCCGGCGCTGAGAACATCGTCGATCATCTCATCCACGCTCTGGCTGAAGCAGTCGTCGGTGAAGCCCATGCGCGCGGCCAGCGCGCGGAAAAGCTCAGTGTTGGACCTGGCTTCACCCAGTGGCTCAATCGCCTGGCTGGAAACCTGCACGTAACAATGGCCGTAGGCGCTCAGCAGGTCCTTGTGCTCGAAGAATGTCGTGGCCGGCAGGACCAGGTCCGCGTACCGGGTGGTGTCTGTAAAGAACTGCTCGTGGACGACGGTAAACAGGTCGGAACGGAGAAAACCGCGGACCACGTCGTTATGGTTGGGCGCAACCACTGCCGGGTTGGAGTTATAGACGAAAATCGCTTTGACGGCCGGGTCGGCGGTTGAGGTAAGGACTTTGCCCAGTTCGGACATGTTGAGAATGCGCGAAGGCCGGCCCAACGGGCTCTTCTGCATCAGTTCCGGACGCTCCGCGCTGCGGCGGTTCAGAGGAAATGCGCCCCCGGTGGAAAGCTGCAGTCCGCCGCCGGCTTCCTTCCACGATCCGGTAATGCAGGGCAGCATCGCGACGGAGCGCACGGCCATGCCTCCGTTCTGCGCGCGCTGCACGCCGTAGTTCACCCGGATGACGGAGGGCCGTACCGTGGCGTATTCGCGCGCCAGCTGGCGGATGTCAGCGGCGGCGATGCCGGTCCACTGCGCCACCCGCTCGGGAGGATATTCCTGCACGCGCTGCTTCAGTTGCTCAAATCCCAGCGTATATTTCGCGACGTAATCCGCGTCGTAAAGATTTTCGTTGATGATGACGTGCATCAGCCCCAGCGCCAGCGCCACGTCAGTCCCGGGGTTGATGGGCAGATACCAGTCGGCGCAGCGCGCGGTGCGCGTCTTGTAAGGATCGATGACCACGAGTTTTGCGCCGTTGCGCCGGGCTTCTTCAATGAACGGCCAGAGATGAATGTTGTTGCCGTGAATGTTGGCGCCCCAGGCGATGATGTACTTCGATTGCGCAAATTGCTGCGGCTCGGTCCCTATCTTGCGTCCGAGCAGGGTCACCAGGGCCTCGCCGCCGGCAGTCGAGCAGATGGTCCGATTCAATTGCGACGCGCCCAGCCGGTAGAAGAAACGATGCGACATGCCGGCGTAGCTCAATACACCCATGTTGCCTGCGTAGGAATAGGGAAGGATGGCCTCCGGGCCGAACTCACTGGAAATCTTCCGGAAGCGATCTGCTATCTCCTCCAGCGCCTCGTCCCAGGAAATTCGTGCAAAGTCGCTGGCGTCGCCCTTGCCCTCGCCTTTGGGCGCAACCCGTCGCATGGGATAAAGCAGGCGGTCGGGCGAATAGACACGATCAAGGTACTTGGTGACCTTGGCGCAGAGAAAACCGCGCGTTACCGGATGTGCGGGGTCGCCCTGGATGCGCGTGGCGCGCCCGTCTTCCACCGTGACCAGCACTCCACAGGCGTCCGGGCAGTCATGCGGGCACGCGGCATGGACCACTTTCTTCATGCTGAAATTATAGTTCCCGGCCGTGCAACGGACTTCAAGAAAGTACGATGAAACAAGGTACGTAAGTTTCAAGCACAGCGTTCAAGCGTTTAGAGAATCACGCCACGGTTTCGCCCGCCATCTCGCGTGCCCTGGTTTTCAGCGCCCGCAGGTCCAGCTTTCCCGTTCCCAGATAGGGCAGCGTGTCCACGCGGAAAAAATGGTCTTTGCGCGGACGCCACAGCGGCGGCAGATCGGACTCAGAAAGCTTTGCCAGCATGGGGGCGAGCTGTTCTTCGGCCATCGTATGCAGCACGATGATCCGCTCGCCCTTCCGGGGATCAGGCAGGGCCGAGACCACAAAGACCTGGTCGGTGGTGCCGGCCAGTTCGTGCAGCTTTTCTTCAATCTTGATGTGAGGGACCATCTCTCCGCCGATCTTGCTGAAGCGGCTCAGGCGGTCCGTAATCGTGATGAACCCATCGTCGTCCACCGATGCGATGTCGCCGGTGATGTACCAGCCGTCGTGCATCGCTTCCTGTGTCTTGTCGGGGCGTCCCAGGTAGCCTTGCATGAGGTTTGGACCTCTCACCAGCAGCATGCCGTTTTGGTTGGCCGGCATCGGCTCCAGCGTGTCCGGGTCGACGATGCGCACGCTCACACCGGGCAGCGGATGTCCAATGGTGCCAGGGCGCGCGCCCAACTGGCGGAAGCCGGGTGCGCGATAATCGTGGACGTTCACGGCCACCACCGGTGCGCACTCGGTGCAGCCATACCCTTCCAGCGGCCGCACTCCAAATGTTTCCTCAAAGGCGGCGGAAACCCGCGCCGACAATTTTTCAGCGCCCGCCAGCACGGTCTGCAGGCTGGCGAATTGTTGCGGCGTGCAGCGCCGCATGTACGCCTGAAGGAACGAGGGTGTAGCGACGAGGAACGTGATCTTGTACCGTTCCACCAGTTCGCCGATGACCTGCGCGTCCAGCGGGTTGGGATGAAACACGACGCCTACGCTATGCACTCCCGGCAGCCACA
>OBLQ010000988.1_pt1 | contig 10738 bp, 9 predicted proteins | sample 1519881 | NCBI WGS metagenome assembly OBLQ01 (sample SAMN01911456, study PRJEB22533) | soil metagenome | biome: Soil | place: Malaysia | collected 2012-04-30 | depth DG_metagenome m | reverse complement strand
TATTTGAACAAACGATAAATTTTTATAAGAACCGGAGAAATTTTCGATGTCTACGATAAAAACTCAAAGCCCTTTCTCAAACACACCTGCCGTCTTCCGCCGGCTTTGGCAGCTATGGTCCTGGGTCCTGATTCTCATCTCTATGGTGTGCTCATCTTCCATCTGGCCTTCTGCGGCCTGGGGAACGGAATCTCCCCACATCAAGAACATTGTCCTGGTCCATGGAGCCTGGGTTGATGGATCGAGCTGGTCAAAGGTGATTCCATTGCTGGAATCCAAAGGTTTTCATGTCACAGCAGTGCAGCTTCCATTGACTTCTCTCGCGGATGATGTTGCCGCAACCATGCGAGCGATTGCCCGGGAGGATGGGCCAGTGTTGCTTGTGGGACACTCCTATGGCGGAGCCGTGATCACGGCAGCGGGCAATGATCCCAAAGTGGCAGGCCTCGTTTATGTCGCCGCAGTAGCGCCCGATGAGGGAGAATCCACGTTCGGACTGCTCACCGGCGCACCGACTCCACTCGGCACTGAACTTCGATCCGACAATAGTGGCTTTCTGACATTGACGCCCAAAGGAATTGCAGAAGATTTTGCACAATGCCTTCCTAATCGCGAAATAGAGGTCCTGACGGCAACTCAGGCGCCAACAAATATAGTCGCGGTCAAGGGAGAGATAACTACACCGGCCTGGAAGTCCAAACCATCCTGGTACATCGTCGCTGCTGAAGACCGGGCGATTGCCCCGGATTTGCAAGTTGCTACAGCCAGAAAGATCAATGCGATCACGCTCACGCTGCCAACCTGCCATGTAGCGATGCTAGGCGAACCAGCCAGAGTCGCCAACTTCATTGCGGAAGCTGGCGTAAATTAGTCCTGCAGGGGCCCGGGATTTCACTGCGGCCTCAGCATGGCTTTCGATTGGAGTGGACTTGTCCCATCAGAGCCGACCGCGAAAGGCGCTGTGTCACCCGGGTCTTTATGAAACAACTATTTATTTCGCTTCGTCAGGGGCGCTTTGCCGCTTCAGGTGATATCGACCATCCTCCCCCCAATGCCTTATATAAGGCCACGAGGTCGGTGGCGATAGCGGTCTGGCTCTGCGCCAGAAGGTCCTGGTTCGCATACAGCTCGCGTTCAGAATCGAGCACAGTCAGAAAGTCGGCCAACCCAGCCTGGTATTGAGCATGCGCCAGATCCACAGCCGTCTGATTGGCCCGGACTGTAGCTTCCAGGCGTTCAAGCCGATCCTGTTCATTCGCATAGGTCAAAAGAGCGTTTTCCACCTCTTCCAGTGAAGTGAGAACCGTGGACTCGAAGTTATCGAAGGCCTCTCTCTCACGCGCGCGCTGAAGGGCGACGTTGGAACGTATGAGGCCCCCGGTAAAGAGTGGAACTGTCGCCGAAGGCCCAACGGAGAAGAAATTTCCGAGACCGACAGTCAGCTCATGCAATTGCGTGGCCTGGCGTCCGGCCGTACCGAACAGCGTAAATCGCGGAAAGTAATCTGCTTTGGCCTGTCCGATTCTTGCGGTCGCGGCCGCCAGTTGCGCCTCTGCCCGCTGAATGTCGGGTCGCCGTTCAAGCAAATCTGTGGGCAGACCGACCGGAATCCCGGGAGGAGCCACAGGCATTGCAGCCCGCGCGGCGAGTTCTTCATCAAGAGCGCCGGGTTGCTGTCCCAGAAGGACGGCAAGCCGATGCATTGTGACGGCGATGTTGCTCTTGAGGGTTGGCACCTGCGCCCGGAGAGATTCCAGCAGAGCCTCAGCCTGCGCCACGTCGCGTTCCGTCGCCTGGCCCCCCTGTACAAGGGCCCGCGTCAGCTCAACCGTCTCTTCCGCGGCGCTGATGTTCTTTTCCGCGAGAGTCAAACGAAGCTGATATCCGCGTAGAATCGCGTAATTTCGCCCGACGTCACCCAGAAGGGTGATGAGCACGTTACGGCGGTCGTGCTCGGCGGCAGCCAGGTCGGCCCGCGAAGCCTCTACACTGCGGCGGATGCGCCCAAAAATGTCGAGTTCCCAGACTGCATCAAAAGATCCCTGGAAGTTATTGGTCTCGAATGCAAATGGCGTCAGCGCCACAGCGCCGTTGTTTGCAGAACCGGGTATCGCCGCTACAGTGAACTGCCGGGAACGAGTTCCTGAAGCGTGAGCATTCAGCTGGGGGAAAAGTTCGGACCGCACCAGACCTTTTGCGGCCCGCGCTTCAAGCACGCGGTCCGTGGCCAGCTTCAAATCGTAGTTTTCAGCGATCGCGCGCTCAATCAGCGAGTCCAGCTCCGCATCATGAAACGACTTCCACCACAGGTCGGTTTGCGGTTCAACTCCAGGCAATGTGCCACGCGTCATTTTGGCGGTCCACTGAGGAGGAACAGCCGTCTGCGGACGGTGGTAGTTCGGCCCCACAGCACATCCTTGCACAATACACAGAACAATCCCCAGAACAAGAAAGGAAGTGGATTTCAATGGGACGCTCCAGACATTGCCGCTGGGACGGCCGCCGATTGGGCCGCCTTCGAACGCGGTTGTGCGTCAATGTACACGTCCATCTGCTGTCCGTCATACAGGGGCGCTTTCGAGTCCTTGAAACGGTAGATTACCTGAAGAACTCTTGTATCCACTCGTTCGGTAGCATCGCCGGTGAGCGATTTCTTCGGCACAATATACGGCTCGACACGAACAAACTCGAGTGGATAGGAGACAGTGCTTGCGCCGCGCAGGCGCGCCAGGGCTGTTGCTCCGGCGCGGACTCTCCAGGCGTCGTTCTCGTCAATGTCAATTCGCAAGTGCAGATTTCCGCCGCCACCGAACACCATCAACGGCTGCGATAATGGCCCGCACTGGGCAAACTGGCCCAGGCGAACTTTGTTCTGCAGGATGATTCCATCCACCGGAGCGGTGACCGTAAGACGAGTCAAATTGATTTGGTCCTGGCGAACCGCTGCTGACGCCTGGACCACTTCGGATTTCGCGATCTCCAGGTCCGGCGCCCAGGTTCCCGCTTTGAGAAGCGCCAACTCTTTCTCGGCCTGCTCCAGCCTTGCTTTGGCCGCGTCGCGGTTCAGTCGCCGGCGCATTACGTCTTCCGCTTTCACCGCGCGGGGGTCTGTCACGCTTTCGATCAACTTGACCTGGACATCAGCATCGGCAAGCTGGGCCTTCGCTTCCGCTATTTTTGCTTCGGCTGGAGGAATTTCCTCGGCCCGGGGCGCCTGCTCCAGCCTGCGAAGACGCGCATCCGCGGCCCTGAGAGCAGCTTTCTTGACTCCGAGGTCAGCCAGCAACTCGCGATCGTCAACGGAAAACAACCGCTGGCCCTTGCTGACATGTTCCCCCGCTTTTACATATAGCCCGGTAACCATTCCGGAAGACGAACAACTGAGCTCTATATTCTCCGATTCCGGTTCGACGAGTCCCACTCCGGCTACTGTCCGGTCGGTCGGCGTTTCCGGCGGTGGCGCAGGGGGAAGCGTGGCAATATGCTTCGGACGCACGCTGTAAGTCCATCCAACCGCCGCCAGGATTGCGATAGAAGCAATAACCGGCAAGATATAAGCCTTCATAGCCCTACACTCCTTAATTACTGTCCGTTATTGTGAGAATTCGCGATCGAGATATCCGCCAGAGCGCGCACACGCCCTTCCAGTTGCGTAGTCTCCGTGATGAGCCCGTCATCCATATGGGCGATCATGTCGGCGAACTCAAAGATGCGGCTGTCGTGAGTGACAACGATCACTGCGCGGCCCGGCCGCACCGCCTTCTGCGAAAGAAGCTCCATGACCCGGTGGCCGGTCTTCGCGTCCAGAGCTGAAGTAGGTTCGTCGCAAACAATCAGCCTGGGCTCATGTATCAGCGCCCGGGCAAACGCCACGCGCTGTTGCTCGCCACCGGAGAGACGCGAGGGCAGCGACCCAATTCGTTCTCCAAGGCCCAGCATTACAAGCAACTCCGACGCTTTTTCGATCGCTTCCCGCCGCCGCCAGCCCGCAACCAGGAGCGGCACCGCGGCATTCTCGGCGGCAGTAAGCACCGGGAGCAGGTTAAATTGCTGAAAGACAAAACCAAGGTTCTGCTGCCGGAAATGGATTTTCTCTTTCTCCGACATTTCCTCCAGACGGGCACCCAGTACTTCAACGCCGCCCCCGGTGGGGTCTAATAACCCTCCAATGATCGAGATCAGCGTAGTTTTGCCGCATCCTGATGGCCCCACGAGCATGGTCATCCCCCCCATGGGAACCTGGAAATCGAGACCCCGCAAAACCTGGGTACGCGTGTCTCCAGAGCCAAACCACTTCTCAACCCGGGCACAAACCGCAGCGTGCTTCATGTGTAGTTACCCCCGGAAGACGATTGCCGGTTCGAGTAGCAGGACTTTGCGAATACTGGCGAAGCTGGCGGCAAGGACAATCAACAGCACGACAACTCCCGCGCCTGCCATTGTTTGCCAGAGAAGGATGAAGCCTCGTGTCGCCTCCTTATGTGAAATAACCGCGAAAAACATGGCCGCAAGCCCCATCCCCAGGCCATATCCTATGGCGCCCACAAGCAATGCCTGCAACACAATCATGCGGACGATCCGTCCGTTTGTTGTTCCGATGGCCTTGAGCGCGCCAAACTGCTTGAGGTTTTCAAGGGTGAACATGTAGAAAGTCTGCCCCGCCACGACCGTGCCCACTAAGATAGCGATAAAAACAGTAATGCCGACACTGGCAGGAATGCCGGTGTTATGGATGTAATAAAAAATAGTGGCCCAGCCAAAATCCTGGCTTGTCTCCGCGCGAAGGCCCGTTCCGTCGTGGATTCGCCTGGTCAGATCTCCCAAGGGTATTCCCGAGCGTGCCTTCACCAGAACAAAGGACAAGAGCTTTCGTTCCCGGCCAACGAAGCTCAATGCCTCTGTATAGCGTGTGTAAAAGACTGGAAGCGTGCCAAATGGGGCCGAAGCATCGACGATTCCAACAATTTTCGCACGATGGTCATTCATCTCAAGAATTCTGCCCAGCTCGGGTGGCTGGCCGGGGAAGAAAAAATGATAGCCGGCCAGATCGATGATCACAGCATCCGGTTCACGCAGATTATCAACGGAGCCGAGAACCATGCGACGCGGTTCAGGCGCTCCTGCAAGTGAGGCGTCATCGATCCCCAAAAGAATGGTCTGGCGGAACTTGCCTTCGGGCGATATCGCACGTGAGCTGCCCCTGAAAAAGGGCACGGCCCAGCGAACCCCCGGGATGCCGCGCACCCTATCCACGTCGCTGTCTTTGAGCGCGTATACCTCGTCGATATACCGTGTTGCTGGATCCATCACCCATATGTCAGCATCGGTTACGTCGAGGACCACTGAGCGGGTGCGATTCATCAGCGCACAAAACAGAGATGACTGCTGAGCAATCAGGAAAGAGCTAAAGGCAATGGCAAACACCAGGCCCAGATACTTGGCTCGATCTCCCGTAAGCATGCGCAAAGCGAGCCAATCAAGGGCCGCAGATGAGCCGCGCCTTCGAACGGGAGGGGAGAGAGAAGGCGAGGGCGATCCGGCCAGATCGCGATGTGTCAGATCAGATTCTTCAGTGGCAGCTTTACCGGTCAGGATTGATTGCATAATATCTCGCTATCCGGGCCTTCAGGACTCATGGATTTTTCCCATTGCCATGTCCATTGATCTTCAAGGTTCTGTGCAGGTTTTGCACTATGGTCTGAACCACAGTGCTCATGCGCTCTGACGCCACAGCCCGTCCGGATTCGGCCTGTTCACGTCTTAACTGGTTCTCAGCATGAATGAATGTGACGTCGGTCAGCCCGATGAAGGCCAGGACCCGGCGCAGATACGGTTCCTGGAAGTCGGATTCAAAACGAGGCGTTCCCGGTTGATAACTGCCACCACGGGCGGTAATCACAATGGTCGGCTTGTCATCGACAAGGCCTCTGGGACCCTGGCTTTCGTACTGGATGGTTCTGCCCAAACGAACCACCTGGTCAATCCACGCCTTGAGTTCCCAGGAGACCGTAAAGTTATGCATGGGCGCACCGATAAGGACGACGTCCGCTCCCAGCAACTCATTGATGAGCTCATCTGAGACTGAGAAGTACGTCTGCTGCTCAGGCGTCCACGTGGACGGATCGGAAAATGTGGCCATCCAATCATCGGTGATATGCGGGAGCGCGGTCCGGGCGAGATCTCTTTCGACGACCTCGGCATTGAGGTTGAGCTCTTTCCAGGATTTCACAAACTCGGAGGTCAACTTTCTCGTCACCGAACGCTCACGCGCACTGGAATCAATCCTAAGCAACCGCACTCAATTTCTCCTCTAAGACATTCTGGTTAACCGCCAACGGACTAATCGTTCGAGGCGCAGGGAAGAAAATTTGCTTCGGTCCGGCCTTATGCGGAGATCATGCTCAGGCGTCTGTAATCTGAAAACATATGCCAGACCATTCACTGCCGCACTTCGAGAAAGCCAATGGATTCATTCTGGCGCTCCGCCCAATGCATCCGCGTCGCGCTGCATACCCGCAAACTGTCTGCCGGCAGAAGACAGGGTGAAACTCCACAGGACCTGAGGGTTCCGCAACAAGGCGCCAATCCACAGCAGGGTCAGGACGATTGCCGGTTGAATGAAAGGATGTCCATGCTGTATGTGGGTCGCTATCGCGCCGCCCATATAGGATGAAACAAGTAGCAACCCGCCTGACCGGGTAATCGGAATGATAAAAAGTATTGCGCTTACCAGCTCCAGGATCGCAATCATCAACAACCTGTTTCCCTCAAACCCCATAGCGCCAAGGTCATTGACGACTTTGGGAACATGAGCGAGCTTTGCAACAGCGCTGGCGACGAGCATAAAGCCGCCTAAAGCGACCAGAATATTCCCTGCAATCAGACGTCTCCGGCTGACCATGTAACCATCCGCATTCATTTTTGCCTCCTGTTTCCGAACCGACCAGGCTGGAATTCACAAATACCAGTGCAAAGCGGCGAGCTTTGTGGTTTTTAATATGTCATGCGGTTTTGAATGCCGCAGTATCGCCGGCCCCATACCTGTATCAGGTCGAGTTGAGCGCAATGATTCTTCCCGCTGAAGCTGTCGTCTCCGCCGTTACCCGAGACATCGAACCAAAGACCAGAGACCGGCCCGGACAGGGTTTCCAGCCCATGCCGAAAACCCGCCCGGGCGACGTACTACCTCCGACGTTCTGGGGGGAGGAACTTCTTCGCATTTCTTGCATGCGAAGAAGTCGTACTCGAAGACAATTCAGGAAGTACATGTGTGACATAGCACTCCGCGCCGGGGGCCACCCGGGCGCCAAGTCTGAGAATCCACTAAGAAGGAATCGAATGCACTCTCCCGAGTTTATCGGGGTTGCGCATAATGTAGATATTTCGAATTTGACCATCTATCACATCAAGAGTGAATACAGCCTGGACCTGTGCGCCGAGATAGCTCACCAGACCGGGCTCACCATTGATTTCGACGATACGCAGCACCACGCCGGCTGGACGAAACTTCCGGTGCACCCCGAGCAACATGCGCGCTATATCATCCGGACCATGAACCGCATTAGGCAAGGCCGTAGCTTTTCCTCCGCCATCGGTGTAACACACGATACCCCGAGAGAAGAGGGAGAGCAGCCCGTTCATGTCCCCTCTCAATGTGGCGTCCAGGAATTTGTCCATCAGCTCCCTGCGCTGCTTCGGAGACGAGTCGAAACGAGGCCGGCCCTCAGTTACACGCTGGCGGGCGCGGCGCAGAATCTGCCGGCAGTTGGCTTCACTCTGCTTCAATATCCGCGCGATTTCAGAGTATTCATAATCGAAAACCTCACGCAGAAGAAAAACAGCCCTTTCCACCGGCGTAAGGCGCTCCAACAGAACCAGGAATCCCATGGACAGCGATTCGTCGATCTGCAACGCGGTCGATGCCCCGCTGAGTGGCTCGGTCATCAGAGGCTCAGGCAGCCAATGGCCAACGTATTCTTCGCGCCGCGCCCGCGCTGACTTCAATTGATTGATGCACAGGCGGCTGACGATAGTCACCAGAAAGGCCTTTGGCGATCGGATTTCTTCTTCCGTACTCTGCTGGAACCGGATGAAAGTGTCCTGGACCATGTCTTCGGCATCGGCCGCGCTTCCCAGCATGCGATAGGCAATGGAAAACAGCAGAGCCCGGTACTGGTGAAAGGTTGCCAGGCGGTCCACGGCTTGCGTATTGCTGTCTTTATTACTATTCAATGGAAATCTTGATCCGGACATAAATGATATCCCATTTCCGGATTATGCATTCATCAAACCGCGGCTTGAACTCCCCTGGAATAGTCTTGCGGCTCACTTCGGGGGTCTCGGGTCCCATTTCGGGACACGCAGCCGCATCATTGCACAATTCATTCTGTAAGACCGGAGAGAGCCGGGCTTTGTGACAGGGTGTACTGAGAAAAAAACGGTGGGCGTGATGCGGGGATTCGGATGCGAGGCGTCTAACGGGAGTCCTGGCTCTCTCTGGTCCTGCAACAAAATCATGCGGCGGAATTTTACGAACAGGGACAGATGTTCGTGCTCTCTGTCCCTTTTCGTCGAGGCGCGTTATCCATCGGCTTAACGCGCAACGATTCCTTGCATAGTGATCGGCAAACCACTCGCGCTCGACACGAACGTCAAGGACCCATCCTCTTCGACCCGGTAGCCTTTAATCGTACCGATGAGAGAAGTGATGATGTAGATGTATTTGCCGTCTCTTGTGATATCCATGTCGATGGGTACGCTGATAAATCCTCCAGTATCGGCGGCTGCTCCAGCTATCAGGCTTAATTCGCCCCGAGGCGAGACGCGATAGGAAGAAATCGATCCGCTGCCCGTGTTCCCGGTGTAAACATAGTGGCCGTTTTTGCTGAAGCGCAGCCAGCATGTTGCGGTCTGGTGGTTGGGCACCGCTGCGCTGATCGGCTCAAGCCTGCCGTCACCGGTAATCCGATAGGTAGAAGTGCTCGACCCGTTTGGCGTACCCTGCTGGGGCGCGAGATTGTTGCCTTCCGTTATGGCCAGGATATGGTGGTGCGTATAGGCTATGGCCAGTGGCGTCTTGCTGTTCGATGCAAAGCGTACGCGATCACCCGCCAGACCATTTTCGCCAACGTGAAAGACGTCGATGAAATCCGCAAGCGTTTCAGCGACGATCAGGAGGTCGCCTTCCGGCGTCAGCGATACCTCGCCTGGCGCGGAACCGGGAGCGCCGACCACTCGTTCGGAACCCGGAATCGGGCGCAGGCGTCCTTCCGGCTCCAGGAAGAATCCCATGATATTGGGCGTTCCGCGCTGGTTCAGCACGTAGACGAGTCCGTGGCGGCAGGTCACACTGACCGGGAACTCACCGCCCGAAGGCACCTTGTCAACCAGCTTGACTCCAGCGGGTGTAACAGCCAGCAGAGACAGCTCATTGCTTCCGGCATTTGCAGCCAGCAGGAAACGGCCGTCTTCAGTCATGATAATTGCATCCGCCGAGTTCAGCGGGTCAGGTCCGGGACCATCGCCGAATCCCGGTGGGCGCGGGCCGGGACCGCTTCCCAGACCGCCTGTCGAAACTTCCTGGATGCGGGTCAACGAACCATCGGCGCCGCGATGATAAACGACAATCGTGTTGCCTGTCAGTTGATTTGCAAGAACATAGACTGCGCCGTCTTCGCTCTCGCCGTTCTCGTCTTCGGCAACCGCGCTGCTGACGACGACAAACGCCATCAGGCAGAGACTCAAAACGACCACGGCCATCCGCCGCAAGAAAATTGCCACTGTTTTCATCACTCTTTTCCTTTCACTCGACCGTGAACCACTTCGGCACCAAACAATGTGGAGATGTTGTTCTGCCGCCACTACGCTACCAACTCAGTTTTTCACCGATCACACTCCACGTCATTCAAGTAGATGAAGTGGCGGCGTGAGGCTGTTGAGAGCACGAGAGATCAAAGTGTCCGCACCGCCGAACGAGAAACGCTCTGATAAAAGCGACGTCGATCGTCCAGTGTTATGGCCGGCGGCTCAGTAATTCCCCAATCCGCCGCATACATTGATAGCCTGGGCTGTGATCGGCGCCGCAGTGTCCTGCGCCAGAAATACCGCAAGGGGCGCCACTTCTTCAGGAGCCACATAGCGCCCAATGGGGATGCGCGCCTCAAACCGGCGAAGAACTTCCTCCGGTTCGATTTTCCAGATTTCAGCATATTTGCCGCGAGCGGTCCGGGAGAGATCGGTCTCGACGAAACCGGGACAAATGGCATTGACCGTAACTCCCGATTTCGCCAGTTCCAGCCCCAGAGATTTCGAAAAACCAACAACCCCGTGCTTGGAAGCGGTGTATGCCGCGGCCAGCATTACGCCCTGTTTGCCCCCGGTCGACGCCATGTTGATAATCCGGCCCCACTTTTCCTTGAGCATTCCGGAACGCTTCAGGACCGCGCGAGTCATCCGGTAAGTACCGTGAAGGTTGACGTCAATCACGTCAAACCATAGCTTCTCCTGCGTCTCGATGGTAGATCCGCCACCGCCACGTCCGGCATTATTCACCAGGACATTAATTTTGCCCATAGTGTTCATGGCATCATCAACTACCTTTTCGATCGCATTCTGATCGCGCACATCGAGCACTCCGCCAGAAATATGCACGCCATTGACGGCGCGATTCTTGCGGACTTCATCCTCGAGGCTCTTCATGCCCTCACGCGTGAGCAGCTTGCTCGCGGTGTCGGCCGGG
>OBLQ010000987.1_pt1 | contig 10742 bp, 7 predicted proteins | sample 1519881 | NCBI WGS metagenome assembly OBLQ01 (sample SAMN01911456, study PRJEB22533) | soil metagenome | biome: Soil | place: Malaysia | collected 2012-04-30 | depth DG_metagenome m | reverse complement strand
CTTCTAAGATCTTGAAGTACTCCTGTTTCAGTCCCGGCACGAACATGCCTTCTTTGGTGACTACACTGACGTCGAGTGTGACCAGCGGCACGTTGACTTTGAGGGAGAACTCCGGCTGGTCGGGCCTCTTCTGCGGCCTGGGCGTGTCGTCTTTCTTCGGCGGCTCTTCTTTCTTTTTCGGGATGGCGATCGGGCCGATGTCGCCCTGCGGGCCGCCGGCCTCCGGCGTGGTGTTCTGCTCCGGGGGCTTCTGCCCTGCGGGCGGCGTGGCCGGCGCAGGCGGTTTCTGGTCGCTCTGCTGGCCCCGGGCTTGCCCGGCAGGCAGGGCCAGACAAAAAGCAAACAAGGCCGCCAGCGGCAGTAACCTCAGCTTTCCTTTCAAAATAGAGAAATAACCGTGGATCGAAGAGGGGGTTCGCATCATGGACTGCCCTTTTGGGAGTTTCTCCTTTAGTATAGATGCACCTGGAGCTTTCGAGGGTTTTTTCCTGGATCCCGGCGCGGTCAAACCGCTACCGAAAGCGCCTCAACCCGCAATGGGCGAGGAGGGCGCGCGGGAATCCGCAAAGAAACGAGCAGGCGATTCAAGAGTGAAGAAACGCCGGGCCGGAGCGGGCCCTCGAAACAGCAGCAAAAAAGCAATTTCGTGTCATGGTGTTCCGCGGTATGAAAAAAGCAGTTCTTCTTCTCAGTTTCGTCTTCGTATTCCTCACCCTGGGCACGGCCCGGCAAAACAACGGAAGCGCCCAGCCGTCCCCAAAGCCCGCCGCCACGCCACCCATTATGCCTGTGGAAGATGTGCGTCCCGGCATGAAAGGCGTCGCCTATACGGTTTTTGAAGGCACGCGTCCGGAAGCGATGGACGTGGAGATTCTCGGGGTCCTGAAAAATGTCAACGGGCCACAGAGCAGCACGGTTCTGGCCCGACTGCGCGGCGCAAAGCCGGAATACACAGGCGTGGTCGCCGGAATGAGCGGCAGCCCGGTCTATATTGACGGGCGCCTGCTGGGAGCAATCGCGTTTCGCATCGGGTCGTTCTCGAAGGAAGCCATCGCGGGCATCACTCCGATTACGGAGATGCTTGAAATCAATGAATTCGACCGCAGCATTCCGGCGCCGATTCCCGGCCCGATCACCAGGCCCGTGGGACGGCAGAAACAAAAAACATCAGCTCCCGGCGACAGCGAATTGCAGAATTATGCGCAGATGCTCCAGCCCATCGAAGCGCCGTTCGTCTTCAGCGGAATCAGCGAATCCTCGATCCGGATGTTCGCCGACCAGTTTGCCGCTGCCGGCATTGTGCCGGTCATGGGTGCAGGCGCGGAGAAGCAGCCCGACCCCGTGGAACCGGGCTCGGCCGTCAGCGCGATTCTGGCGCGCGGCGACATCGAAATCGCCGCCACCTGCACCGTAACCTACATGGACGCCGAGCATCTTCTGGCCTGCGGTCATCCCCTGCTGCAGTACGGCCTGGTGGACATGCCCATGACCAAAGCGACAGTGGTCGCCACGGTCTCGTCGCCGCTCAACTCATTCAAGATCATCAATACCACCGAGCCGATCGGGGCGTTCGTCCAGGACCGTCATGCCGGCATTCTTGGCCGCTTCAACCGCAAACCGGAGATGATCCCGGTCACCCTGAACCTTACGGGGGGCGACAAGGAGCGCACGTTTCACTACGAGATCCTCAACAACGCCAAACTGACCCCGCTCATGATGATGGTGACGGTCTTCAACGCCCTCCAGGGCATGAACATCTACGGCGAAGACGCCACTTATCGGATGAAAGGACGCATCGACGTCAAAGGATATCCCGAAGTGAACATGGCCAACCTCTTCTCGAACGGAGAGAAAGTGCCGGCTCCCTTCGCGCTGGCAACCTCCCTCGGCGACCGCTTCGGACGGATCTTCGATAACCCAATGGACGGAGCAAAAATTTCCGGCGTCTCCCTGGACATCGATGTTGAAAAAAACCGCCGGACCGCCGTGCTTGAAAGCGCGCGCACGAATGTAAGTGAAGTCCGGCCCGGAGAAGAGATCACCGTCGAAGCTGTGTTGCGTCCCTACCGGGGCGAGCGCATCGTTCGCCATGTCCACATGCACGTGCCGGCCTCGACGCCGAAGGGATCCCTGCGCGTTCTTGTCGGCGATGCCGACACATTGGAACGGATGCGCCGCCTTTCTCCGGCCGTGACCCAGAAGCTGGACCTGCATTCGACCATCGCCCTGCTCAATCGCGAGCATCGCAATGACTATCTTTATATAGCGCTGCTCGAAGCCAACCCGCAGGCGACCGTACAGGACAAGATCATGCCGGCCCTGCCGCTTTCCGTAATCAACGTAATGGAAGGCATGAGGGCCACGCAGGAAATGATGGTATTCCGGGAGTCGGCGGTGAATGAAGCGGCGGCCCAGGTCGGCTACGTTGTCCATGGCTCGCAGGTGCTGAATCTCACGGTGAAATAGCGCATTGCCAATCTCAACCATGTCAGGAAAAATGACCAGAAAAATCTGCTGTGTTCTTTTTCTCCTTCTGCCGGCATGCTGCGCGCTTGGGCAGGGCACCCGCCAGTGGAGGGCATCCTCCTACGAAGAATTTGAGCGGGGGACAGCACGCTCAGTGGCCATCAGCAGCGCTGGATTTCTTGAGCTTGCTCCGGCCTTCAAGCTGCTCTACACCAGCCCGTCAACCTATGTCTGGTCGATGGTCGCCGGTCCGGACGGCGCAGTGTACGCGGGCACCGGCTCGCCCGCGCGCGTCTATCGGGTAACTCCCGACGGCAAGGACCAGGTCATCTTCGAACCCCAGGAGTTGCAGGTGCAGGCCGTTGCCCTGGCGCCGGAGGGGACGGTCTACGCGGCCACCTCCCCGGACGGCAAGGTCTATAAGATCACGCGCTCCGCGGGGAAGGCGGGCGCCGAATATTCGTCTGATGTCTTCTTCGATCCGAAAACCAAATACATCTGGGACCTGGCCCTTGACGCCCAGGGCCGCCTTTATGTCGCCACCGGAGATCGCGGCGAGATCTTCCGCGTCGAAAAGAACGGCCAGGGTTCGGTATTCTTCAAGTCCGATGAAACCCACATCCGCGTCATAAAATTCGACGGCCAGGGAAATCTTATCGCGGGCTCCGACGGCAGCGGACTCGTCTACCGCATCACGCCCACAGGCGAAGGATTTGTGCTTTACAGCCCGCCCAAAAAAGAAATCACCGCGCTGGCGGTCGATCCCGCAGGCAACATCTACGCCGCCGCCACGGGCGACAAGCATCCTGTGCCGGTGCTTACGCACGGCGCTGTGGCGGCGCCGGTGATGCCGACGCCCGCGATCCCTCCACCCGGCAATGCCCCGCCCGCCAACGTGAGTCTCGCGGGTTCAGAAATTTACGTGATTGCCGCTGACGGTTCCCCGCGAAAGTTGTGGTCATCGAAGGAAGACATCGTGTATTCGCTCTACTTCGAATCAACCCGTGATTCCGGACAACTGATCGCCGGCACCGGCAATAAGGGACGCGTCCTTTCCATTCAGAAGAACGGGACATTTACCGATCTGCTCAAGGCCAGCGTCGCGCAGGTCACGGCTTTCAGCCAGGCCCCGGGCGGCGGCCTGTATTGCTCCGGCAGCAACCTCGGGAAGATCTTTCTGATGGGCAACGCCCTGGAAATCGAAGGCACGTTCGACAGCAGCGTTCAGGACGCGCGCATTTTTTCCCGGTGGGGACGGGCCGAAGCGCGCGGCCGCGGAAACTTCGAACTCTTCGCGCGCAGCGGCAATGTCGACAACCCTGACCGTAACTGGAGCCCGTGGATGAAGATCGATCTGGGACGCGGCAGCCGGGACGAGGAAGGCCAATTGCCGGTCCCTGCCGCCCGGTATGTCCAGTGGCGCGCGGTCCTGAGACCCGCCACACCCTCCACAAAGATCGACGAGGTCACCATCAACTATCTTCCGCGTAACGTGGCGCCCGTCATCGACGATGTCTATGTGCAAACCGGCGCTCGTTTTCAGCCGCCGGTGCGCGTTGCCCAGCCCGAGCAGGTGCCTGTCGGTCCTCCCCCCACAACTCCTCTTGCCGTGCCTCGCGTGGAAGCGCCTCCGGCAGCCATCCGCGACCGCGATTACCTGGCGGTCCGGTGGACGGCCCACGATGATAACGATGACGATCTGGTCTTTGCTCTTTATTATCGCGGCGACAACGAACGGGAATGGAAGCTGCTCAAGTCCGGCCTGACCGACAAGTTCTACTCATTTGAATCCGGCCTTTTGCCCGACGGAGGTTACACACTGAAAGTGAAGGCCAGTGACGCGCCCTCACATACTCCGGAGGACGACCTGAGCGACGAAAAGGAAAGCGCGCGCTTCGAAATCGACAACACTCCGCCCCGTATTCAGAAGCTGGCGGCCCGCGTGGAAGGCGGAAAGCTGCATGCCAGCTTCCAGGCCACTGATGACTTCTCACCCATCAAAAAGGCCGAATACTCCATCGACGCCGGCGAATGGCAATACCTCGAACCGGCTGGTGGAATCTCGGATTCGCGGACGGAGAGCTACGATTTTCTTGCAAAGCCCGCCGCACCGGCCAGTGCGGAACACGTGGTCGTGGTGCGCGTGTACGACCGCTACGACAACGTTGCGACGGCCAAGACTGTGGTGCATTAATTCGCGGCTAATTGGTTTTTGGTTGTGGCTCTGCCACGCCGTGCCTCCGCAGTGCGCTCCTGGTTTTTCCCAAACCCGTACGCCAGTTTCCTGACCTCAGAAATGCTGCGCACCAAGTGGTCCGCTTCTTCTTCCGGGCCTGCCGGTTCCTGGGCCGCGAATTCGCCCCGCTGCAGCCGCACGGTGCGCATACCCAGGCTCCTGCCTGCGCGGATCTCGCTCATGGGGCGGTCGCCGACCACGAGTATCTCCTGCGGCGGCAGGCCGGTCTTTTCCAGAATGTTGCGGAATGCTCTGTCCTTGGTGAGCGCCTTCATTCGATCGGCATAGTAAATGGCCTCTACGGTCGGCTCGTCTTCGAGACCCAGGGCCCTCGCTTTGGCGCTCTGGATCTCCGGCTCGCCGAAGCTGACGATAAAAATCCGCACGCCGCGGCCATGCAGGAACCGCAACAACGGCCGCGAGCCCCGAAAGAGCTTCAAATGCCCAACCGGCGTCCTGAAATATGCGTCGCGCGCCGCGCGGCTGATCGCTTCCGGGTCGTCCGCGCCGAAATGGCGGCACACGACATCATCGATATGACGAAGGGTCGGATCGTGGAGAAATGCTCTCAGGCGCGCCCGATAGACGGCCTCCACACTGGCTTTGAGCCCGGCCCTGACCATGGCTTCGGCTGCGTGGCGGTGCGCCGGTCGCACGCGCTGTCCGAAACAGTCATACAGAGTGTCATCGAGATCGAAAACCACGCAGTGGATCAACGGAAAAAGTGGTTTTCGATTGCTGCTCCTGGCAGCCTGTTTTTTCGTGAATTTCATATAGCCGGGCTGGAACATGCATTGTAACCCTCGGCCCGCCGGCGCCATGATTGGTAAAGAGGGGCGATGATCAGTGTATTCTGTGGCGTTCCGATGGCCCCGGCGTAGCGGGGCCGGCGCCACCGACCAGCGCCAGGGCTTCTTCATAGGCGCCGCCGAAATCAACCCTCGTGATCTCGCTGAGGCGATACTGCGTTGGCTTCCGGTCCCAAACCGCGTCCGAACCGATTTCCAGCAGGGAAACACGGCCCTTTGCCGCATCGATGACCCGGCCGATGTGGCAGACATCCGGATCAGCCAACTCACGATGGATCGTCACGAGCGGAAACGCGCGGCCCGCCGAAAGCAACAGGGGTTCAATGCTGCTGAGATTCACCGGTGGCCTGGGGGGCCGCCGCTGGTTTCTTTTACTGAGGGCTGCCTCATAAAACCCGGCGTCTTTCGGCGGGACCTGCAGCCTTCGCACATCAGCGACGCGAAAGCACTGAAAACCGTTCAAACGAATATATTCATCCAGATACGCGATAAGAAAAAAGCGCGGGCCGGCATCAAGAACGTATCCATTGACCGTTCCCTGTTCAAGTGGCCGTGTAAACCCCACCAGCAGCTTGTTGCGAATCGCCAGCGCGAGTTGAGCGGAACATTTCGACGGCATGATCGATTATCTCATCACCCTGCTACAATCCCCTCATGCCGGAGCAACTGCTGTTCATTCCCTGGGCTGTGGGAGTCGTTTACAGCAGCATTCCGTTGTTCTGGTTCGCAATTCACCCCTTCGCCGCCCGCTGGCAGCGGATGCGGCGCTCTCCCTACCTTGTTCTGCTTCCGTTGTGGGCCGTGGTGATTGCCGCGCTTGGCGCATTGACCTGGAAATGGCGCGCGCACCAGATCTACTCCGCATGGTGGGCATGGGGCCCGGCGTTGCCGTTGTTCTTCGCCGGCGCGCGCACCTACAGCCGCATACGCGCGGCCTTCGGGGTCGAAAAATTTACCGGGCTGGCGGAATTGCGCCCGGCGGAAACCCAGCAGGCCCTGGTCGTCACCGGTCTGCATGCCAGGATGCGGCATCCGATCTATATCGCCCATCTCACCATGTTCGCCGCCTGGACCCTGGGAAGCGGGCTGCTCGTCAACTACGCGCTTCTGGCGCTGAGCGTGCTCTGCACCTATCCGCTCATGATCTCGCTGGAAGAAAGAGAACTGGTAAAACGCTTCGGTTCCAGCTATCTTGAATACAGGAAATCTGTTCCGCTGGTGCCTTGCTGGATGTCTCATTCAAACAGAGAAAGCGCCCTTGCCGAAACGGCACGCCGAATGAGGAAGCCGTAGCTTGCGATTCGAACTCATTGTGGCCACCCGCTACCTGCGCGCAAAACGGCGACAGGCGGTGGTGGGCGTTATCACCGTCATTTCGATCATCGGCGTGACCGCGGGCGTAGCTTCGCTGGTCATCGCGCTCGCGGTCAACAACGGGTTCCGCCAGGACCTTCAGGACCGCCTGCTGGGCTCGACTTCGCACGTCAACGTAATGCGCGTCAAAACCGACGGTATTGCACGCTGGCCGGAGTTGCTCACACGCCTGGAAAAACAGCCGGGTGTAATCGCCGGCGCTCCTGTGATTTATGAACAGGTGCTGGTGTCGCGCAACGCGCGCGCCAGCGGCGTGCTGCTGAAAGGCGTAATTCCGGAATACGAACGCAAAGTCAGCGATCTGCTGAGCAAGGTGAAGTTCGGATCGGCGGAAAAACTTGCGCCGCAGGCGCCGCCTCCTGGCTGCGACGCTTCTGAGGGCCCGGACGAGAACTGCCCGGCTGAGATGCCGCCGATTGTCCTGGGCAAAGACGTGGCCGCCAATCTGGGCGCCACCGTGGGTTCCATTGTTCTGGTGACCAGTCCCCAGAGCGAGTTGACTCCGTTCGGCGTCATTCCGAAGTTTGTGCGCTTCAAGGTCGAGGGCATCTTCGATTCCGGTTTTTACGAAAACGACAGTGCATGGGGATTTGTCCGCCTGGGCGATGCACAGAGGCTTTTCGGACTGGGGGACGTGATTTCTGTCCTGGAATTTAAGATCAAGGATATCGACCAGGCACAGGCGGTCGGCCGGGAACTGGAACAAGCAGCCGGCCAGGGTTTTATGGCCACGAACTGGATGGACCAGAACCGGGCGCTGTTCCATGCTTTGCGCCTGGAACGCGTGGTGACATTTGTGATTATCGGGCTGATCGTGCTGGTTGCCGCCCTGAACATTCTGATTTCGCTCATTATGATGGTGATGGAAAAGACCAAGGACATCGCAGTTCTTATCTCTATGGGAGCGAAGAGGATGCAGGTACGCCGCATCTTTATTCTTCAGGGCGTCCTGATCGGACTGGTGGGTACCATTTTGGGACTCCTGACCGGATATGGGGTCTCGCTTGCGGGGGCGAAATATCACCCGATCAGCCTTTCCGCGGAAGTTTATTCAATTCCTTACGTGCCCTTTGCCCCGCGGGCGCTGGATGGCCTTTTAGTTGCAACGGTTGCACTGGGGGTATCTTTTGTTGCGACGATTTACCCGTCCTGGTCGGCATCCCGGGTTTTGCCGGCCGAGGCGTTACGTTACGAATAACGCGGTTTTAATATTTTCTTAAGCAGATTCCCTATGTTGCGACAGATAATCGTAATTGCATCGTCTGCCTGGAGCGGCCCCGATGGGCGCCGCAAGGCTGCCGGTACTGCAGCATCGGATACCAAATTCGGTAGGCTGCAGGCTGAAGGAAATAAGGGAGATGCGGCATCGGGAAAGCGATATGAAGCAATGAGGGCGCCGCGTGCATCCAATTAATGAACAACAGCCTGAGGTCCTCAGGGTCGACGGCTTGAAGAAAGTTTACCGTTCCGGACAGTCGGATTTAGTGCTCTTTGACAATCTGTCCTTTAATGTGCATCAAGGGGAGATGCTCGCAATCGTTGGAGAATCGGGTGCGGGGAAGAGCAGTTTATTGCACATCATGGGAACTCTTGATCGTGCTTCGGCAGGTGACGTATACTGCGCCGAGATCAGGTTTTCCAGCCTCTCTGACGATGGAGCCGCAGCCTTCCGTAATGAGGAAGTGGGCTTTGTATGGCAGCAACACTACCTGCTGCCCGAATTCACGGCGCAGGAAAACGCTGCGATGCCTCTTCTGATCCGCGGCGTGGCTTACGGGAAGGCGATGGAACAGGCGGCGGGCTGGCTGGCCGAGGTTGGCCTGGCAGACCGCAGGCACCATCGAGCGGGAGAGCTTTCCGGCGGCGAACAGCAACGGGTTGCTCTGGCCAGGGCGCTGATTACCGGCCCGAGGATCCTGATGGCCGACGAGCCCACCGGCGACCTCGACGCCAAAACGGCGGAAATGGTCTTCAGCCTGATCCAGAGACTGCATCGCGACCACCGGCTTACCTCCCTTATTGTCACTCACAACCTGGAGTTTGCGCGCCGTTGTGACCGGGTGTTGCGCTTACAAAGGGGCCGGGTTGAAGAGTTGTCACCCCTCGCTCTTTCCAGTTGATCTGAGCGAGGTGAAAGGACATTATGTACTGTACTGTCCGCCAATGTGAGGGGCGGCCAGAAGAATTAAGCCTGGATGGGAGACCGGAAGACCATCCGGGCAGCAAGCTTCCTGCTCGACCGGCCCATAGGGCCGTTAGGAAGGGAGAGATGCTCATCGGCAGAGGTGACCGGCGGGCATCAGGGGTGAGGGACCATGTTTGAACGGTATACAGAAAAAGCCAGGCGGGTAATATTTTTTGCGCGCTACGAGGCCAGCCAGTTTGGTTCTCCGTACATTGAGACGGAGCACCTGCTGCTGGGCTTGTTGCGCGAAGACAAGGCGTTAACCAACCGCTTTCTGCGTTCGCACGCGTCGGTTGAATCGATCCGCAAGCAGATTGAGGGGCACACCACAATCAGGGAAAAGGTCTCCACATCGGTCGACCTGCCTCTGAGCAATGAGTGCAAGCGGGTCCTGGCCTACGCCGCCGAGGAAGCCGAGCGTCTCAGCCACAAGCATATCGGCACCGAGCACCTTCTGCTGGGACTGTTGCGCGAAGAGAAGTGCTTCGCCGCCGAGATTCTGCATGAGCGCGGCCTGCGCCTGAGCGCCATCCGCGAAGAACTGGCGCGCAGCACCCAGGAAAAAGCCCAGCCCCAGCGGGGCGCTTCCCGCGAATCTTCCCTGCTGTCAGAGTTCTCCCGTGACCTCACCCAGGCCGCCATGGACGCCCAGCTCGACCCGCTGGTGGGCCGCGAAGGCGAAGTTGAGCGCGTCGTGCAGATCCTGTGCCGCCGCACCAAGAACAACCCTGTGCTGATCGGAGAGCCGGGCGTAGGCAAGACCGCCATTGTGGAAGGCCTGGCCCAGCGCATCGCCGATGGCGATGTGCCGTCGTTCCTTTCAGACAAGCGCATTCTGGCCCTCGACCTTTCCCTGATCGTCGCCGGCACCAAGTACAGGGGCCAGTTCGAAGAGCGCCTCAAGACCATCATGAAAGAGCTGATGGAAAACCAGAACTGCATCATTTTCATCGACGAGCTGCACACCCTGGTAGGCGCCGGCTCCGCCGAGGGTTCGCTGGATGCCGCCAACATCCTCAAGCCCGCGCTGTCGCGCGGCGAGGTGCAGTGCATCGGCGCGACTACGCCCGGCGAATACCGCAAATCCATCGAAAAAGACCGCTCCCTGGAACGCCGCTTCCAGGCCGTCAAGGTTCCTCCGCCGAACGAAGACCAGGCAGTACAGATCATAAATGGCATCAAAGAACGCTATGAGAAGTTCCATGCGGTGAGCTATACCGATGAAGCGGTACAGTATGCGGTGTTCCATTCCAACCGCTATATTCCCGACCGCTTCCTGCCCGACAAGGCCATCGACCTGCTCGATGAGGCCGGGGCGCGGGTCAAACTGCGCCAGACCTCTCTGCCGGAAGAGATCACCGAGGTCCAGAAGCGCATCAAGTTCATCGTCCATCGGATGGAAAATGCGATTGCCAACCATGAGTTCGAAAAGGCCCGCTTCTATTCCGACGAAGAACGCAAAGAGCGCGAGAACCTGCGCGCCCTGCGGGAAAAGTACCATCTGGACGACTCTTCGACAGGCGTGGTTTCCCGCGAAGACATCGAAGATGTGGTGAGCCGCTGGACCGGCGTGCCTATCACCTCGATCAAGGAAGAAGAAACGCAGAAGCTGCTGCGGGTGGAAGAAGAGCTGCACAAGCGGGTCATCTCGCAGGAGAAGGCGATCAGCGCC
>OBLQ010000986.1_pt1 | contig 10750 bp, 7 predicted proteins | sample 1519881 | NCBI WGS metagenome assembly OBLQ01 (sample SAMN01911456, study PRJEB22533) | soil metagenome | biome: Soil | place: Malaysia | collected 2012-04-30 | depth DG_metagenome m | reverse complement strand
GCGCGATCCGCGCAGCGCCCGATCGGGGGCGCGCCTCGAAGCGCTTCACGAGCCCCTTCCGGCGGCGCGTGCCCTCGGGGAACATCGCGACCACGTGCCCTTCCCGCGCGAGCCGTACGGCGGTCGAGATGGCCTCGACGTCGGCCTGGCCGCGATGCACGGGGAAGGCTCCGGCGCCGTCGAGCACGAGGCGCAGCGGCCACCAGTAGAGCTCCGACTTCGCCATGAAGCGGAGGAACCGCCGCGGCCAGAGCGGCAGCCCCAGGGGCCACGGGTCGAAGCTCGACACGTGGTTGCACGCGAGCACGAACCCGCCCTCCCGCGGCAGGCGCTCGAGCCCGCGCGCCCGCAGTCGGAAGAGCCCGTACAAAACCGGCCAGGTGATGCCGGCGACGACGTTGTAGACGGGAGTCGGCCGCATGGCTGCAGTATCTCCTGTCGACCTGCGAGCTGTTGGTGCCGTTGGGGGGGCGCGCTATCGTGACGCGCCGTGCCTGAGGCAACGCACAAACGGCTCGTGATCGTCGAGTCGCCGGCCAAGGCGAAGACCATCGCCGGCTACCTCGGCAACGAGTTCGTGGTCGAGTCGAGCGTCGGCCACATCCGCGACCTGCCCGACAGCGCAGCCGAGATCCCCGAGCAGTACAAGCGAGAGGCGTGGGCGCGCCTCGGCGTCGACGTCGAGCACGACTTCGAGCCGCTCTACGTCGTCGATCCCGACAAGCGGAAGAAGGTGAGCGAGTTGCGGCGCCTGCTCGCGGGCTCGGACGAGCTCCTGCTCGCGACGGACGAGGACCGCGAGGGCGAGGCGATCGCCTGGCACCTGCTGCAGGTGCTGAAGCCGAAGGTCCCGGTGCGCCGGATGGTCTTCCACGAGATCACGCGCGACGCGATCGAGCGGGCGCTGGACGAGCCGCGCGACGTCGATCAGAGGCTCGTCGATGCGCAGGAGACCCGCCGGATCCTCGACCGTCTCTACGGCTACGAGGTCTCGCCGGTGCTCTGGAAGAAGATCATGCGCGGGCTCTCGGCGGGCCGTGTCCAATCGGTCGCCACACGTCTGGTGGTCGAGCGCGAGCGCGAGCGAATGGCGTTCGTCGCCGCCGGCTGGTGGGACCTGCTCGCGCGGTTCGATCCCGAGTCGTTCGAGGCGCGACTCGTCGCGGTGGGCGGCAGGCGCGTCGCGCAAGGACGCGACTTCGGCTCGGACGGGAAGCTTCGCTCCGACGAGGTGCTGCCGCTGGACGAGGAGGCAGTACGCGGCCTCGCCGAGCGGCTGCAGAACGCGAGCTTCCACGTCTCCCGAGTCGAGCGCAAGCCGTACACGCGCCGTCCGAGCGCGCCGTTCATGACCTCGACGCTGCAGCAGGAGGCGAGCCGCAAGCTCCGCTACTCCGCGCAGACGACGATGCGCATCGCCCAACGCCTCTACGAGAACGGCTACATCACCTACATGCGCACCGACTCCACGACGCTGTCGGAGTCGGCCCTCACGGCCGCGCGCTCGCAGGCCGCTGCGCTCTACGGCGCCGACTACGTGCCCGAGCAGCCGCGCCGGTACGAGCGGCGCGTGAAGAACGCCCAGGAGGCGCACGAGGCGATCCGTCCATCCGGCGACGCCTTCCGTACCCCGCAGGAGATCCGCAGCGAGCTGTCGCGCGACGAGCACGCGCTCTACGAGCTGATCTGGATGCGGACGATCGCCTCGCAGATGAAGGACGCCGCCGGGCAGACGGTCTCGCTCCGGGTGGCCGGCACCTCGACCGCCGGCGAGCACGTGGAGTTCGGCGCCTCGGGGACGGTCATCACCTTCCGCGGCTTCCTCGCCGCCTACGAGGAGGGGCGCGACGACGAACGCTCGGCCGGCTCCGACGGCGAGGACGAGGAGCGGCGGCTGCCGAACCTCGCCGAGGGCGACGCAGTCGAGCTCCGCGCGCTCGAGCCGCAGGGGCACGAGACAAACCCGCCGCCCCGCTACACGGAGGCGACGCTCGTGCGCACGCTCGAGGAGCTCGGCATCGGGCGGCCGTCGACGTACGCGTCGATCATCGGCACCATCCTCGACCGCGGCTACGTCTTCAAGAAGGGGAGCGCACTCGTCCCGTCCTTCCTGGCCTTCGCCGTCGTGGGGTTGCTCGAGCGGCACTTCGGCAGGCTCGTCGACTACGACTTCACGGCGCGGATGGAGGACGACCTCGACCGCATCGCCGCCGGCGACGAGGAGCGGACCGGCTGGCTGCGCCGCTTCTATTTCGGCGCCGCAGGCGACGCGGGCCTGCACGAGCTCGTGTCGGATCTCGGAGGCATCGACGCTCGTGAGATCAACTCGATAGCCATCGGCGACGGGATCGTGCTTCGCGTCGGCCGGTACGGCCCCTACCTGGAGGCGGACGGACGGCGGGCGAACGTGCCGGCGGATCTCGCCCCCGACGAGCTCACCGTCGAGCGGGCGAGAGAGCTGCTCGAGCAGCCGTCCGGCGACCGGAGCCTCGGCCTGGACCCCGAGACGGGTCGCGAGATCGTCGTCCGGAGCGGGCGCTACGGGCCCTATGTCACCGAGGCGCTCCCGGAGGGCTCAGCCGAGAGGCCTCGAACCGCGTCGCTCTTCAGGTCGATGTCGCCCGACACCGTCACCATCGAGGACGCGCTGCGGCTCCTCCGGCTCCCGCGCGTGGTCGGCGTCGCCGAGGACGGGGAGGAGGTCGTCGCCCGGAACGGCCGCTACGGCCCGTACGTCCAGAAAGGGTCCGAGTCGCGCTCGCTCGAATCCGAGGAGCAGCTGCTGACGATCGGGCTCGACGAGGCGCTTGCGGTGCTCGCAGCGCCACGGCAGCGGCGCGGTCAGCGTGCCGCCGCTGCTCCGCTGAAGGAGCTCGGGGCGGATCCCGTCAGCGGCAAGGCGGTGGTCCTGAGAGAAGGCCGGTTCGGTCCGTACGTCACCGACGGGGAGACGAACGCGAGCCTCCGCCGCGGCGACGAGCCGGGCTCGGTGACGCTCGAGCGAGCGATCGAGCTCCTGGCGGAAAGACGCGCGAAGGGGCCTGTGAAGCGGCCCGCCCGCCGGCGGCGGAGTGCGTAGGGCCATCGCCGCGAGCTCCTAACAATCCGTGTCCGGCGAGCGTCGTATTCTTCGGATGCCGCGCGGCGCCAGGACGGTCGGCGTGCGCCGGAATAGCGAGGCGCGGCGGCTCGTTCGAGCGACGAGGAGCCGTTCCGTCGGTTCCGCTGGCAACGAGAGGAGTTGCCTCCTAAAGTGAGAACGCCGACGTCTTCGAGGTAGGACCGAAAGGATCGAGACCCTGACGCAGAACCAGCTCAACGAGTTGCTCGAGTCCGACCAGATCCGCGCGCTGATCGAGGCGGCGGAGGAGCGTGGCTACGTCGAGCCGATCGAGATCGAGGCGTTCGCCGTAGAGGTCGACCTCACGGACCACGAGGTGGAGGAGCTCACACGCGAGCTCGAGCGGATCGGGCTCGAGATCGGGGCTCCGGCGGCGGTCGCTGCGAAGAGCGAGAAGGCCAAGCCGGCCGAGCCGGAGGCCGCCGTCGAGGCGACGACCGAGATCTCGGGCGCCGCCGACAGTCTGCAGCTCTTCCTCGCCGACGTCGGCCGGCACAAGCTCCTGACCGCCGCCGAGGAGGTCATGCTGGCCAAGCAGATCGAGCGCGGCGACCCCGTCGCGAAGCGCCGGATGATCGAGTCGAACCTTCGCCTCGTCGTCTCGATCGCGAAGGGCTATCGAGGGCTCGGTGTGCCGTTCCTCGACCTGATCCAGGAGGGGACGCTCGGTCTGAACCGCGCGGTCGAGAAGTTCGACTGGCGTCGCGGCTACAAGTTCTCGACCTACGCGACCTGGTGGATCCGCCAGTCGGTGCAGCGCGCGGTGGCTAACCACGCTCGCACGATCCGTGTCCCGGTCCACGTCGTCGAGCGCCAGCAGAAGCTCTCGCGTGCCGCGCGGCGTCTCGAGGTCGAGCTCGGCCGCGAGGCGACGAAGGAGGAGCTCGCCGAGGCGACGGGGCTGCCCATGCAGCACGTCGACGAAGCCCTGGGGGCCGCGCACGCGTCGGTCTCGCTCAACCAGACGGTCGGCGCGGACGACGAGGGCGAGCTCGGAGACCTCTTCGCAGACCGCGAGGCGGCCGACCCGTTCGACGAGGCGGAGGAATCGCTGCGCCGGCAGGGCGTGCGGCGTGCGCTCGAGGCGCTTCCCGAGCGCGAGCGGCGGATCCTCGAGCTGCGTTTCGGCTTCGACGGCGAGCCGTGGACGCTGGAGGCGATCGGCAACGAGCTCGACCTGACGCGGGAGCGGGTGCGCCAGCTCGAAGGCCAGGCGCTGGCGCGGCTGGGTGCACTGCGGGATCTGATCTCGGTCGCCGCCGCGTAGCGTCGCCGTCTCGTCGCCCGCAGGCTCCTACGCACGCGATCGGGTATCTGTGATACTCGGGCGCATTCGGAGGAACCGCGAAGGAGGAGGGCTTTCGTGAAGGCACGATTGAGGTTCTTGCTCGTTCCGGCTGCGCTTGCGGCCGTCTCGCTCTTCGTCGTGGCGGCGGCGACCGCCCGGACGAGCGCGAGCAGCTCGATCATCATCGACGGCACGACCGACAGCGTCACGAACGTCGACCCGGCCGGGAACTACGACTTCGGCTCCGGCACGGTCGACTACCAGATCTTCAACAGGCTCCTCGAGGCGGGTCCCGGCAGCCTGTCGCCCCACCCGGCCCTCGCGAAGAGCTGCGGGTTCAAGGGCAACCTGAAGACGTACGCGTGCACGCTGCGGCAGGGCGTCAAGTTCTCGAACGGCGACTCGTTCACGTCTACGGACGTCAAGTGGTCGTTCGACCGCGTCATCAAGATCAACGATCCCTCGGGGATCTCCTCGCTCCTGACGAATCTCAAGAGCGTGACGGTCAACGGCGCCTACGGCGTCGTCTTCCATCTCAAGAACCCGCAGTCGACCTGGCCGAACATCCTCACGACCGGCGCGGCCCAGATCGTCGACCATGCGGTCTACCCGGGCGACAAGATCCTGCCGAACAGCTCGCAGCACGTCGGCACCGGGCCGTACATGCTCTCGACGTTCACGCCGGGCCAGCAGGTCGTCCTCAAGCCGAACCCGAACTACTGGGGTAGCCCGAAGCCGGCCAACGGCGGCGTGATCATCAACTACTACTCGAAGTCCTCGACGATGAAGCTCGCGCTCGAGAAGGGCGACATCGACATGGCGTTCCAGACCTTCACTCCGACCGAGCTCCTCTCGCTCCAGAAGGAGAAGGGCATCAAGGTGCACCAGGGGCTGGCCGCGGTGATCCGCTACCTCGTGATGGACGTCGGGGACGCGGCGACGACGACCTCGTCGCCGACCGACGAGCTCGCGGTGCGCCAGGCGGTCGCGTACCTGTTCCCGCGCGACACGATTGCGAAGCGCGTGTACCACGGCCAGGTGACGCCGCTCTACTCGATGGTGCCGAAGGGCCTGCCGGGACACATCGACGCATTCGCGTCGAAGTACGGCAAGAAGCCCAACAAGGCGAAGGCGGCGGCGGTGCTGAGCGCAGCCGGCGTCTCGACGCCCGTCGACGTGACCTTCTGGTACACGCCGAGCCACTACGGCGACGCTTCGGCGGACGAGTTCGCCGAGATCCAGCGGGCGCTCGACGCGAGCGGACTCTTCAAGGTGACGCTGAAGAGCGCCGAGTGGGCCCAGTACGTGAACACGCTGGGCAGCACGAAGGGCGTCTTCCAGCTCGGCTGGTACCCCGACTACGTCGACGGCGAGAACTACCTGCTGCCGTTCTACCCCAAGGGTCAGTTCCTCCAGAACGGATACAGCAACCCGAAGATGGACGCCCTGATGAAGAAGGAGCAGGGCACGAAGTCGGTCGAGGCGCGACTCTCGGTCATCAAGCAGGCACAGCGGCTCGCCGCGCAGGACGTTCCGATCATCCCCTTCTGGCAGGGGAAGATGATCGCCGTCTCCAAGAACACCGTGAAGGGCATCGACAAGACGCTGGACCCGACGTTCATCTTGCGGTTCTGGCTGGTCTCGAAGTAACGACTGCCTTCGACGCCCGGACGCGTGTCTCGAGCACGCGTCCGGGCGCCGCACACTCTCGATGAGCAACTCGGGAACCTCGCTCAAGACGTATGCGCTGACCCGGCTCGCGCTCGTCGTGCCGATGGTCTTCATCCTGCTGACGCTCGTCTTCCTGCTGATGCGGGTGGCCCCCGGAAATCCGATCTCGGCGGCGCTCGGCGGCCACGTGCCGGCGTCGGTCATCAACCAGATCACGCACCAGCTCGGCTACGACAAGCCGCTCTACACGCAGTACGGCGACTACCTCTGGGACGTCGTTCGCGGCAACTTCGGCACGACGATCACGGACCGGCGCCCGGTGAGCTCGATCATCGTCGAGAACGGCGGGGCGACGCTGGAGCTCACCGTCGCCGCCAGCTTCATCGCGATCGTCGTCGGCGTCGTCGTCGGGCTGCTGGCCGGCCGCTTCCGGGACACGTGGATCGACGTTCTCGGCAGGATGTTCGGGATCGTCGCCTACGCGATGCCGGTGTTCTTCCTCGGCTTCCTCGCGCAGCTCTTCTTCGGCGTCTACCTCGGCTGGCTCCCGACCTCCAACCAGGCGAGCCCGATCACCCAGGCCTTCTTGCCGGTGCACACGCACATCCTCTTCATCGACGCGATCTGGGCTCACGACTGGGGTGCGCTCTGGGACATCACGCAGCACCTGATCCTGCCGGCGACGACGCTCGGCATCGTGATCGGCGGCATCTTCATCCGGCTCGTGCGCGTCAACGTGATCAGGAGCCTCAAGGACGACTACGTCGAAGCTGCGCGAGCGCGCGGGATCGGCGAGCGCGCCGTCGTCTACCGGCACGCGTTTCGCAACGCGCTCGTGCCCGTGATCACGATCGTCGGCCTGCAGCTGGCGCTCCTGCTCGGCGGGGCGATCCTCACCGAGGAGACGTTCAACTGGCCCGGTCTCGGCTCGACGCTCGTCAAGTACGTGGCAAACCGCGACTACGCCGGCGTCCAGGGGATCGTCGTCGTCTTTGCGCTCGTGGTCGTGGTCGCAAGCCTGATCATCGACTTCGTGAACGCGTTCATCGACCCGAGGATCCGCTACTGATGGCCGTCGTCTCGAGCGGTCTGCGCGGCCGCCGCCGGGCACTGCCTGGCCTGCGCAGGCTGTGGGCGCCGATCGCCGAGACGCGAGGGCTTGCCCGGGTGATGCTGGTCGTCGGCGCGGCGGTCACCCTCTTCTTCGTCGTCCTCGCTTTCTTCGCCCGCTGGATTGCTCCCTACGGCTTCAGCCAGTACGCAAGTGGGGGGCACCGCTTCCCGCAGCTCGCGGCGCCGTCGGCTCAGCATGTGATGGGGACGACCGTGGAGTCCGACGACGTGCTCGCCCGCGTGGTCTGGGGCGCGCAGACGGAGCTGAAAGTCGTCCTCTTGGCGCTTCTCCTCTCGCTCGCGGCCGGCGTTCCGCTCGGGCTCGTCTCCGGCTACTTCGGCGGCGTTCTCGACCGAGTCATCGTGCTCGTGATGGACGCGCTCTTCGCGTTCCCGACGCTGCTGCTCGCGATCGTGATCGCCTTCCTGCTCGGTGGTCAGGGCGTGATCACCGCGGCGATCGCGATCACGGTCGTCTATGTCCCCCAGTACTTCCGCGTCGTCCGTAACCACGTGATCAGCGTTCGAGAGGAGACGTATGTCGAGGCCGCGCGCGCGCTCGGGGCGCGTCCCGCCACGATCATCCGCAAGTACGTCTTCTTCAACGTCGTCCAGAACGTCCCCGTGGTGGCCACGCTGAACGCCGCCGACGCGATCCTCACGCTCGCCGGGCTCGGCTTCCTCGGCTACGGCGTACAGCCGACCCAGGCGGCGGAATGGGGGTACGACGTCCAGCGCGCCCTCTCGGATGCCACGACCGGGATCTGGTGGACGGGGCTCTTCCCGGGCCTCGCGATCGTCATCCTCGTGACCGGGCTCACGCTGCTCGGCGAGGGGCTGAACGAGACGATCAACCCCGTTCTGCGGAAGCGCCGGATCGAGAAGGTCACGTTCCGCGGCAAGGCCCAGGGTCTGGTCGAGTGAGCGTAGGCTTCACGGAGCTCGCTTGGGAGCGGAGGTGCCGGCTGTGTCGGCGGGAGCGGGCAGCGTGAGCGTCGTCTCAGTTCGGGGCCTCCGCGTCTACTACGGCACGCCGCGGGGCCCGGTTCGAGCTGTCGACGGCGTCTCCCTCGACATCAGCGAAGGCGAGACGCTCGGGCTCGTCGGCGAGTCCGGCTGCGGCAAGTCGACGCTCGGCCGCGGGATACTGGGTTTGCTGCCCGAGGGGGCAGGTGCCGACGGCGAGGTCCTGTACGGCGGCCGGAACCTCGTGACGCTGCCGCCGAAAGAGCTACGGAAGCTGCGTGGACCGGATCTCGGCCTGATCTTCCAGGAGCCGATGACGCGGCTCAATCCGCTGCTGCGGATCGAGGATCACTTCGCGGAGACGCTCCGGCGGCACGAGCCGGGAATCAAGGACGCGGAGGTGCGGCGGCGGTCGCTCGACGTGCTCGGGAAGATGGGCATCCCGCCGACCCGCTTCCGGCAGTATCCGCACGAGTTCTCCGGGGGCATGCGGCAGCGGATCATGATCGCCCTCGCGCTCGTGCTACGCCCAAAGCTCCTGATCGCGGACGAGCCGACGACCGCGCTCGACGTCATCGTCGAGGCCCAGATCCTCGCGATCCTTGCCGACCTGAAGGCCGGTTTCGGCACGGCGCTTCTGCTGATCACGCACAACCTCGGGATCATTGCGGAGTCCTGTGACCGCGTCGCTGTCATGTACGCCGGCAAGCTCGTCGAGGAGGGGCCTGCGCGGGACGTCTTCGCCGAGCCGGCGCACCCGTACACGCGAGAGCTGCTGCGCTCGACGATCTCGCTCGAGACCACGGCGCTGCACTCGATTCCCGGTGCTCCACCCAACCTGCTCGACCCCCCAAGCGGGTGCCGCTTCCACCCACGCTGCCCCGATGCGATGCGCGTCTGCGTCGACCTCGAGCCGGTGGAGCAGCCGTTCGATGGCGACCGCCGGGTCGAGTGCTGGCTCCACGGGCCGGAGAGCGAGGTGCCGGCCGGAGGCCGCGTCGAGCTCGTGCGGGAGGAGATAGCCGTTGCAGACGAGGCTTGAGTCACCGGCCACTGAGGCGCCGCCTGCGCCCCTCGTCTCGATCCGTGGCCTCAAGACGTACTACGCGATCCGTGGGAGCTTCCTCGACCGGCTGATCGGTCGTGAGGCAGGCCTCGTGAAGGCGGTCGACGACGTCACGCTCGACCTGGCGAAGGGAGAGGTTCTCGGTCTCGTCGGCGAGTCGGGCAGCGGCAAGACGACTCTCGGCCGCACCCTGCTCGGCCTCGTCCCTGCGACCGAGGGGAGCGTAGTCTTCGAGGGCCGCGACATCACCAAGCTCCGCGAGTCGGAGCTGCGCGCACAGCGGCGGCGGATGCAGCTGGTCTTCCAAGATCCGCATGCTTCGCTCAACCCGGCGATGACGATCGAGCAGTCGGTGGGGGACCCGCTGCGGATCCACGGGATCGCGCGCGACCGGGCAGGCATCCGGCGCCGGGTCGCCGAGATTCTCGAGCGCGTCGGGCTCGCTCCTGCCGAGCAATTCATGGAGAAGTACCCGGGAGACCTCTCTGGTGGGCAGAAGCAGCGGGCGGTGATCGCTCGCGCCATCATCCTGGCTCCGGTGCTCCTCGTCGCCGACGAGCCCGTTTCGATGCTGGACATGAGCGTGCGGGCCAAGATCCTCGAGCTGATGCTCGACCTCAAGCGGGACTTCGACCTCACGTACCTCTACATCACGCACGACCTGGCGACAGCGAAGTTCTTCTGCGACCGGATCGCGATCATGTACTTGGGACGGATCGTCGAGATCGGGCCGTGGCAGGCGATCTACGAGGATCCGAAGCATCCGTACACGAAGGCGCTCCTGCGCGCGATCCCGGAGCCGGACCCGCGACGAACTGTGCCGCGCGACCTGCCCCGCGGGGAGGTGCCGGACGCGGCCCGGCCTCCGCTCGGTTGCTCGTTCCACCCTCGCTGCCCGCAGGCGTTCGGCGTCTGCGGCTGGGAGGCGCGTGACCTCAAGGAGCTCCTCGAGGCGCGCTGGGCGCGGGCCGGAGAGGAGCGGTACGAGACGGAGCGCGGGCTTTTCGGTGACCTGTCGGTGTTGGAGACACCTGCACCGCGGGTCCGCATTCCCGCCCGGCACGGCAGGGACAAGGAGCTGCTGGCGATGCTCGAGTCGGTGCGCGCGGAGGATCCTGAGGAGCCGTTCTGGCTCGGCGTGCGGCGGCTCGAGATGGTCGCCGACCAGGTCGAGATCGAGTTCAACGAGCCGCGCAAGCCGCAGCTTCTTCCCCACGGCGACGTGGAGGTCGAATGCCACCTCTACGATCCCGCGGTCGCTGCAACCTGACATGCTGCGCGCAGAATCGCCTCGCGATCGAGCGGGACGACACGCAGCTCGGGTGGCGGCTTCCGCAGGAAGGTCTCGACGAGGAGCAGCTCGTCGAGCCCGCCGAGTAACGCAGTGTCACTTGGCGCGAGCGCGCGGCGGGCGGCTGCGAGACCGGCCTCGACCTCGAGCACGGCGCCGCCGCCGGGTGGCAGTGTTCGTGCCGCTGCGACCCTGCCGCCTGCAACGAAGCACGCGCGCACGTGGCCGGTCTCG
>OBLQ010000985.1_pt1 | contig 10756 bp, 12 predicted proteins | sample 1519881 | NCBI WGS metagenome assembly OBLQ01 (sample SAMN01911456, study PRJEB22533) | soil metagenome | biome: Soil | place: Malaysia | collected 2012-04-30 | depth DG_metagenome m | reverse complement strand
GGGCACGTTCTATCGATCGCCGTCGCCGGGCGCAAAGGCGTTCGTTGACATTGGCAGCGAGGTAAAAGTAGGCGACGTGCTGTGCATCATAGAAGCCATGAAGATGATGAACCAGATCGAGTCGGACAAGGCTGGCGTCGTCAAGGCGATCCTTAAGGAGAACGGCCAGCCCGTTGAATTCGGCGAGCCCCTCTTCGTTGTCGAATAACCGGCGAGCTATGTTGGAAAAGATCGTTATTGCCAATCGTGGCGAAATCGCGCTGCGCATTCAGCGCGCGTGCCGCATGCTCGGGATTCGCACCGTTGCGCTGCACTCCGAAGCCGACCGCGACGCCAAGTACGTGCGCCTCGCCGACGAGTCGGTTTGTATCGGGCCGGCGCGCGCACTCGACAGCTACCTAAACATTCCAGCCGTCATTAGCGCCGCCGAGGTTACCGAAGCGCAGGCGATTCATCCGGGTTACGGATTCTTATCGGAAAACGCCGACTTCGCGGAACGCGTCGAAAAGAGCGGCTTCATCTTCATCGGCCCCCGCCCCGAGACCATTCGACTGATGGGCGACAAGATCTCAGCCATCAAGGCGATGAAGAAGGCGGGCATTCCCTGTGTCCCCGGTTCCGACGGACCGCTGCCGGCGGGCGATCGCGATCTGTTGCGGCTGGCCACGCATATTGGTTATCCCGTACTGATCAAAGCAAGCGGCGGCGGGGGCGGTCGCGGTATGCGCGTGGTTCATACGGAAGCCGCGCTGCTGAACGCCATCGCCACGACACGCGCCGAAGCGCTCGCAGCGTTCAACAACGATACCGTCTACATGGAGAAGTACCTCGACAACCCGCGCCACATCGAGTTCCAGGTGTTGGCGGACGAGCACGGCAATGCGATCCACCTGGGTGAGCGCGACTGCTCGATGCAGCGCCGCCATCAAAAGGTACTTGAAGAATCCCCGGCTCCGGGATTGCCGGAAAGACTTCGACATCGCATCGGCGAACGCTGCGCCGAGGCGTGCCGGCGCATCGGTTATCGCGGTGCCGGAACGTTCGAGTTCTTGTATCAGGACGGAGATTTTTATTTCATCGAGATGAACACCCGCGTGCAAGTCGAACATCCGGTGACTGAAATGGTGACCGGTGTCGACATCGTCAAAGAGCAGATTCTGATCGCATCCGGTGAGAAGCTTTCGCTGCGGCAGAAAGACGTGACTTGGCACGGCCACGCGATCGAATGTCGCATCAACGCAGAGGATCCTCAGAAGTTCACACCGTCTCCCGGCCGCATCACGTACTACCACCCGCCGGGCGGTCCAGGCGTACGCGTCGACACGCACATCTACAACAACTACCTGGTACCGCCGTACTACGATTCGATGGTGGCAAAAGTGATCGCGCATGCGGAAACGCGCGACCTCGCGCTTGCCCGCATGCGCGTGGCGCTTTCGGAGATGGTCGTCGAAGGCATTAAAACGAACATCCCCCTACACCAAGACATCTTGAACGACGCGAACTTCGTTAAGGGCGGAACCAACATTCACTACCTCGAAAAGAAACTCGGTCTTTAGGCGCGAGCACGTGCGAGACTCGCACGCACCGAGGTGGGCTTGTATGCTGTTGTTGTGTCCTGGTTGCGAATTAAACTGAACGCATCGCAGCACGACGTCGAAGCCGTCGCCGACGCGCTCGAAGTAAGCGGTGCCCTGGCTGTATCGATCGAAAGTGCGAGCGAGGCGCAACGCCTGCAGGGTGCGCGGGAATCCGTTCCACTTTGGGACGTCAATCACGTTATCGGACTGTTCCGCGCAGAAGCGCGGCCGGCCGATATTCTCGATTCACTGCGCAAGACGCTCGGTGTGGATCACATTCCGTACCAAACCGATCGCCTGGATGACGCGGACTGGGAGCAGACTTGGCGCGTGCAATTCACACCGGTTCAAATCGCCGCCAACTTGTGGATCGTGCCGAGCTGGCATGAAGCGCCCGATCGGTCGGCTGTTAACGTCATCGTCGACCCGGGACTCGCCTTCGGCACCGGCACGCACCCCACCACGCAGCTTTGTCTCGCCTGGCTCGCCGAGCAGACGCTCGCGGAACGCACAGTGATCGATTACGGTTGCGGCTCCGGCATCCTGGCGGTCGCCGCGCTCAAGCTCGGAGCCGCCCGCGCCATCGGTGTCGACACCGATGCACAGGCGTTAGCCGTGAGCCGGGAAAACGCGACGCGAAACAACGTAGGCGATCGATTCGTTGCGTGTTTGCCGGAAGAGTTGGCCGCGAACCAGGCCGCGCCGATAACGATCGCTAACATTCTAAGCGACACCTTGATCGCGCTCGCGCCTGTATTGACCGCTCGCGTGGCACCAGGCGGGCGGCTCGTCCTGAGCGGAATTCTTGTTGACCAAGCCGACGAGGTGGTTGCCGCATTTTCTCCGACTTTCAAGTTCGAATCGCGTAGGCGCGGCGAATGGGTTCTGCTCGCAGGGTCGCGCGGACGGTAGTCAGACATGTACACCCGATGCCCCGAATGTCAGACGGCTTTCAAGATAACCGTCGCGCAGCTTAAGGCTCGCGATGGTTTGGTACGCTGCGGCCGGTGCGATTCAGTGTTTCGCGCCGATCTGCGTCTGTTCGCCGCGCCGGCACCCGGTGCCTCCGAAGCCGAATCCGAAACGCAGATAAGTTTTCCAATCGAGTCGGATGAAGACAGCGAATTCATTGACGTCGGCGAGGGCAATGAAAACGAGATTCCCGTTGTTTCGGATCTGTCGTTGTTCTATACGCCGCGACGAGGGTTGCCCACGATCGTATGGGCGCTCGCGGCCTTACCGCTTGCCGCGGCGCTGCTCGGACAGTTTGCGTACTTCTATCGCAATGAGCTGGCCCAACTGCCGCAACTTCGACCCGCGCTCTCAGAATTCTGCCGCTGGGTGGAGTGCGAGCTGCCGCCGTTGACGGCAAATCTTGTTCCCGAGTTGCTCAAGACCAGGATCGCGCCCCATCCGCGCTACGCCAACGTACTGCGGATTCATGCAAGCATGGTTAACCGGACCGATGCCGTGCAAGCACCACCACTTATGGAGATAAGTCTCACCGACAGCGCCGGTCACCTGCTGGCGCGCCGCACGTTTACGCCGCGCCAATATCTCGGTTCGCAGGCCGCCGCCAGTGCGCCGCTCAGCCCGAACGTCGTCGTGAACGCCTTACTTGATGTCACGAACCCCGACGGCAAGGCAACCGGTTTCGAAATTCGATTGATACCGCAACAAGTAGCGCGACAGAACTGACTGTGCGCGTTCGTTTCTAGACGCAAGCGAAAAATTTGTTTCACCCGGCGCTTGCAACACGACCGCCGCGGTGTCAAGTGATTATTGATTTACCGCACGCTCACGCGCTTGCACCATTCTTTGGGACAATTGTCCGTTGCCTCTTCCCCCGGCGAAGAATTTCTGGTTATGATTCGCCCCCCGCCGAGTAATTGGGTAGAGAAAGATCCGACATGCGAATCGGACCTCACGAACTACGCAGTAATCTTTTTCTCGCGCCGATGGCGGGCGTTACCGACCGACCGTTTCGTCAGTTGTGCAAGCAACTCGGCGCAGGCATGGCGGCATCGGAAATGGTTTCGTCGAATTCGCTACTCTGGGGAAGCAACAAGACGCTGCGTCGTGCCGACCACACGGGTGAAGATGAGCCACGCGCCGTGCAAATTGCGGGCGCAGACCCCGCGATGATGGCCGAGGCAGCGCGCCACAACAGAGACCGTGGCGCACAGATCATCGACATCAACATGGGATGCCCCGCAAAGAAGGTCTGCAACGTCATGGCTGGTTCGGCGTTGCTGCAACATGAGTCTCTCGTGGCACGCATCTTGCGTGCTGTTATTTCCGCTGTTGACGTTCCCGTGACGTTAAAGATTCGCACCGGCTGGGATCGCTCGAATCGCAACGGCGTTGCGATTGCCCGCATCGCAGAAGATAGTGGTATTCAGGCGCTTGCGGTACATGGCCGCACGCGCGCGGACCTTTTTCAAGGTGAAGCCGAGTACGAGACGATCGCAGCCATAAAGTCCGCGGTGAAGATTCCGGTAATCGCCAACGGCGACATCAGTTCACCGGATAAGGCGAAGACGGTTCTCGCCCAAACCGGTGCCGACGGCCTCATGATCGGGCGCGCGGCCCAAGGAAACCCCTGGATTTTCAGGCAAATTTCACATTTTCTATCGACCGGAACCCGGCTCGCGCCGCCGTCCATCTCGGAAGTACGCGACACATTGATTAAGCATTTGGAGAACCTTTACGCGTTCTACGGTGAACACACCGGCGTTAGGGTCGCCCGTAAACATATCTCGTGGTACAGCAAGGGACTCGTCGGTGGCGCGATGTTTCGCCACCGCATCAATCAACTAGACAGCGTCGCCGCGCAACTCGCCATGGTGCGCGAATTTTTCGACCGGCAACGCGAAACCGTCGAGCTCGCCGCATGAGAGAACGCAAAGTCCTGCTGTCGACGCACGTGAAAAACTCGCTGGAGCGTTACTTCCACGATTTGAATGGCGAGAAGACCACCAACGTGTACGACATGGTTATGACCGAGGTCGAGCGCCCGCTGCTCGAAATCGTCATGCGTCACGTCAAGAGCAATCAATGTCGAGCGGCAGAGTTGTTGGGCATCAATCGCAATACGCTGCGCAAGAAACTCAAGCAGCACAAACTCAATTGACCGGTGCGGTCGCCGTGATTGAGCGCGGCCGCCGCAGGCACCGATAGCAACCAAAGTGATCGTGGCGATCAAGCGCGCGCTAATCAGCGTCTCGGACAAAACCGGCGTTGGCGACTTTGCGCGCGCGCTTACGGCACGTGGTGTTGAGATCCTGTCCACCGGCGGTACCGCGCGGCTGCTCGCGTCGCATGGCATCCCGGTCATTGAAGTCTCCGACCACACCGGCTTCCCCGAGATGCTCGACGGTCGCGTGAAGACATTACACCCGCGGGTGCATGGCGGCGTGCTCGCGCGGCGTGACGAAGAAACGCACATGCGTGCGCTACGCGATCACAATATCGCACCGATTGATCTCGTCGTCGTCAACCTTTATCCGTTCGAGCAAACGGTGGCTCAGCCCGGTTGTAATTTTGCGACCGCGATCGAAAACATCGACATCGGCGGGCCGACGCTGCTGCGTGCAGCGGCAAAGAATCACGCCGCCGTAACCGTCGTAGTAGACGCCGGTGACTACGAAACAGTGCTTGCGGAGATGGGAGCGCACGAAAATTCCGTGACCGACGCCACGCGCTTTAGGCTCGCCGTAAAGGCATTCGAACACACCGCACGCTACGACGGTGCCATTGCCAACTATCTCGGTGCGCTTGATCACGACAAGAAGCTTCTCGATTTTCCTCATACCTTCAATCGCCAATTCGTGCATGCGACGGAATTACGTTATGGCGAGAACGCGCACCAACGGGCAGCGTTTTATGTGGAGCACGATCCGCCGGCCGGCACCATCGCGACAGCTCGACAATTGCAGGGCCGGGAGCTCTCCTACAACAATATTGCCGACACCGATGCCGCGCTCGAATGTGCAAAGGCGTTTGGTCAGCCCGCCTGCGCCATTGTGAAGCACGCGAATCCTTGCGGTGTCGCCGTCGCAGAATCCATCGGTGATGCGTACGATCGGGCCTTCGCCACGGATCCGGTCTCTGCCTATGGCGGCATCATCGCCTTCAATCGTGCACTCGATGGCGAAACTGCCAAAGCGATCATCGATCGCCAGTTCGTCGAAGTCATCGTTGCACCGAGAGTTGATGCGGCAGCACAGTCAGTGCTCAAAGCCAGGGCGAATGTGCGCGTACTCGCGTGCGGTGAATGGTCTGCGGCCCCCGTACCAAGCTGGGACTACAAACGCGTCACGGGAGGACTGCTGGTGCAAGACGCCGATATCGCGGTCGTGCGGCAGCAGGACTTGAAAGTGGTCACCGGGCGGGCGCCAAATGAAGACGAAATACGCGATTTGCTGTTCGCGTGGCGGGTCGTGAAGTTTGTGAAGTCGAACGCCATCGTTTATTGCAGGGACAACCGCACCATTGGCGTCGGCGCGGGCCAGATGAGCCGCGTGTACAGCGCCCGCATCGCCGCTATCAAGGCAAAGGACGCGGGGCTGGAAGTCCGTGGAAGCGTCATGGCCTCGGACGCATTCTTTCCCTTCCGTGATGGCCTCGATCAGGCGGCCGAGGTCGGCATTACCGCTGTCATTCAGCCGGGCGGATCAGTTCGCGATAAAGAAGTCATCGACGCCGCGAACGAACACAACATCGCCATGGTGTTTACGGGCATACGGCACTTTCGGCACTAGATGAACATCCTTGTCGTCGGCGGCGGTGGGCGGGAACACGCACTCGCGTGGAAACTCGCACGCTCTCCGAAAGCATCACGCATCTACGTCGCGCCCGGTAATGCCGGCACGGCAGAGGAGGCGAAGTGCGAGAACGTCGCGATCGGCGCCGAGGACATTGAGAAACTTCTGCGCTTCGCAAAGGCCAGTCGCGTCGATCTCACCGTAGTCGGTCCCGAAGCGCCGCTCGTCGCGGGGATCGTTGATCGATTTACCGCCGCTGGGCTTCGCTGCTTCGGCCCGACCGCGGCGTGCGCCCGGTTGGAGGGCTCAAAAGCATTCAGCAAGAATTTTCTTGCGCACCACGGCATTCCGACGGCCGGCTATGGCTGCTTTGCCAGCGCCGAGGATGCGAAACGATTCATCAACGACAGCGGTCGCGCCATGGTGATCAAAGCGGACGGACTCGCGGCGGGCAAGGGCGTCATCGTCGCACAGTCGATGGAGGAATCTCTAAGCGCGATCGACACCATCAGACGCGATCTGGGTAGCGCTGCTGGTCAAATCGTCGTCGAAGAATTTCTGGAGGGTGAGGAAGTCAGCTTTATCGTGATCGTTGACGGGCGTACGGCATTGCCGCTCGCTACGTCTCAGGATCACAAGCGCGTTTTCGACAGCGATCAAGGTCCAAACACCGGGGGCATGGGCGCTTATTCTCCGGCGCCGATCGTGACGCCCGCGCTCGCGGAACGAATCATGCGCGAGGTTATCGATCCCACCGTACGCGGTATGGCGGATCAGGGCACGCCGTACACCGGTTTTCTCTATGCCGGCCTGATGATTGCACCGGACGGCACGCCGAATGTGCTCGAATTCAACTGCCGCTTCGGCGATCCCGAAACCCAGCCGGTGTTGATGCGCCTGCAAACGGATCTGGTCGACTTGATAGAGCTCGCGCTGGATGGAAGACTCGATCAGGCGAATCCGCAATGGGATCCGCGGCCGGCGGTAGGTGTTGTCATGGCGGCCGGCGGATACCCTGGCAGTTATCGGAAGGGCGACGTCATCAAGGGACTGCCAGCCGCCGATACGCTCGATGCAAAAGTCTTTCATGCCGGCACCGCGGAGCGAGAAGGGCAGGTCGTCACGAACGGCGGTCGCGTGTTGTGCGTCACGGCGCTGGGCGCTACAGTGAGTGCGGCTCAGGCTCGGGCCTACGACATCGTTGAACGGATTCAATGGAAGGACGCGCATTATCGGCGCGATATCGGTTACCGCGCGGTGGCGCGTGAGAGACAAACAGAAACCACAGATGAGCACGGCTAAATGCGACTGAAGAAACTCGCGTCGCATCCGATCCGTGTTCATCTGTGTTGATCTGCGATTTTAACATTCAATGACAAAACCATTTGTTGCCATTCTCATGGGTTCGGACTCGGACCTCGAGGCGATGCAATCGGCGGTCGAGACGCTGGACGCGCTCGGGATCCCGCGTGAAGTGCGGGTGCTGTCGGCCCATCGTACCCCCGATCTGACCCACGCTTTTGTGAAAGAAGCGGATGCGCGCGGATGCGCCGTGTTCATCGCCGCCGCTGGCATGGCGGCGCATCTTGCTGGGACGGTGGCGGCGTTGACCATCAAGCCCGTCATCGGAGTACCGCTCGATGCTGGTCCACTCAAGGGGCAGGACGCGTTGCTATCGACCGTGATGATGCCGGGCGGTATACCGGTCGCGTGCGTGGCGATCGGCAAAGCGGGCGCCAAAAACGCTGCCTATCTCGCGGCCGAGATCATGGCCTTGTCCGACCCGGCGCTTGCTAAACGCCTGGCCGACGAACGCAAAGCCAACGCCGCCGCCGTAGCGGCCAAGGACAAATCCGTTCGGGAGCGTTTCGGTTCGAGATCCTGATGTCCATTCAGTACGCGGCGCGGGTGATTTCATCGGGCGGCATCGTCGCGTATGCCACCGAACACTGTTTTGGTCTCGGCTGCGATCCATGGAACGGACGCGCCGTACAACGGATTTTCAGGATCAAACACCGACCGTCTAACAAGGGGTTGATACTCATCGCGGCCGACGCCGGGCAGCTGGCGCCGTTTGTCCTGACGATTCCCGAGCGCGCAACCAATAGCTGGCCGGGGCCCTATACCTGGCTGCTCGATCCTCGCCCGAGCGTACCGCGATGGATTATCGGATCGAATCCTCGTGTCGCGGTTCGCGTCACCGCGCATCCCCAAGCGGCACAATTGTGCCGAGCCGTTGGCGGGGCGATCGTGTCGACCAGCGCCAATCGCAGCGGCCAGCGGCCGGCGCGCGATTACCGCGAAGTCTTGCGTCGCTTCGGCACAAGCGTCGACTACGTACTCCCGGGAATCGTTGGCGATCTCGACGCACCGACGTCGATCCGCGACAGCGGGACCGGGAAAGCGATACGGTCCTGACCGCAACGACGATGCGGTAACGTTTACTGGGTTCCCCGGCTGCTCTGTGATGAAATTTCACTGACCATGACCCCGAACCTAGATGTCGTCGAGAGTTACTTGCTCGATCTGCAGCAGCGGATTTGCTCCGCGCTCGAGCATGAAGACGGCAAAGCGCGTTTTTTCGAGGATCGCTGGGAGCGCCCGGGCGGCGGGGGTGGTCGAACACGCGTCATCGCGGATGGCGCCGTCCTCGAACAAGGCGGCGTAAATTTTTCGCACGTACACGGCGCGGGCCTTCCGTCTTCGGCAACAGCACAACGTCCCGAACTCGCCGGTCGATCGTTTCGAGCGTTGGGGGTCTCGGTGGTGATCCATCCGCGCAACCCCTATGTTCCGACATCGCACTGCAACGTACGCTTCTTTCAGGCTGAGAAGGCCGATCGCGAACCTGTTTGGTGGTTTGGCGGCGGTTTCGATCTCACACCGTACTACGGCTTCGATGAAGATTGCATGCACTGGCACCGCGAGGCAAAAGCGGCGTGCGATCCCTTCGGCGCGGACTATTACGCGCGCTTCAAGAAGTGGTGTGACGAGTACTTCTTCATCAGGCACCGGCAGGAACCGCGCGGCATCGGCGGCCTGTTTTTCGATGACCTGAACGAGCGTGGTTTCGAACACTGTTTTGCTTTTATGAAAAGTGTCGGAGACCACTACATCCGCGCCTATCTCCCGATCGTGCAGCGGCGCAAGTCCGTTCCTTACGGCGAGCGCGAGCGCGGCTTCCAACTATATCGGCGCGGACGCTATGTCGAGTTCAATCTCGTGTACGATCGCGGCACGCTTTTCGGCCTTCAATCCGGCGGCCGCACCGAATCCATTCTGATGTCGCTGCCGCCGCGCGTGGCCTGGCGCTACGACTGGCGCCCGGCACCCGGCAGCGCCGAGGCGAGACTGTACGAGCATTTTCTGAAACCACGAGACTGGCTGATGGGCGAAGGAGAATTGACGCCATGACGATACGGCTTCCTGAAAACGAAGAACCGATCTTGCGGGTGTCGCCCATGCCGTCCGACACTAACGCCACCGGCGACATCTTCGGCGGCTGGATCATGGCGCAAGTCGACGTCGCCGGCGGCATTGCGGCGGCGCGGCGGGCCAGGGGGCGCGTAGCAACCGTCGCGGTAAATGCGTTCACGTTCAAGAAACCTGTATACGTCGCCGACGTGGTCAGCCTTTACGCGAAACTCGTCAGGGTCGGCACCACGTCGATCACGGTCGATGTCACGGTTTACGCCGAGCGCAACTGGAACACCCCGATTCCTGGGGAGGTCGTGGTGGTCACCGAGGCGGTGCTCACCTACGTGGCGCTCGACGGTCGCGGGCGCAAGCGGCCTGTACCCGCGGAGTAGTCGTCGTGGGCAAGCGTGGAAATCTAAACGCCGGACCACTACGCTCTAATTCGGCATGCCAAGCTTGAGAAGTCTGTTCAGCGCTTTGATCCTCGCATCGTGGATCGCCTCTCTTCCGGCGACCGCAGAGGATCGCGTCTTGTTCACGCTCGAGGCATCTTTGTCGCCGCAACCCATCGTGGTGTCGATTGCCGATGTGCCGGAGGTACAACACCCGGACCCGATCCCCACGTCTGCGCGATGGATTCTAAAACCGGGGGATAGGTTGCGTGTTGATGCTCAACCCGCCGATCGCACGGTCGATATTTTCACCGGCACCGCGCTGGCTCCGACGTTACTCTGCCGCATCGTTATACGGTATTACCTCGGCAAAGAAGGATGGATACCGCAGTTTCGGCTGGAAGAGCAGCCCGCTGTGGCATTCATCAAGGGACGCTGGCGGCCCGTCGGAAACATTGGTGGGCTGGTGCAGTTCGGTAACACCCCGCCAAACGGCGATGGTTTTCTCCCGACATTCGAGTTCGGCGGGAGCAGCGGCGACCTCCCGATCGTCGCGTGGCAGGTACACTAACTCTCTGCGAGTCTCCGAACTGTTCTATTT
>OBLQ010000984.1_pt1 | contig 10764 bp, 9 predicted proteins | sample 1519881 | NCBI WGS metagenome assembly OBLQ01 (sample SAMN01911456, study PRJEB22533) | soil metagenome | biome: Soil | place: Malaysia | collected 2012-04-30 | depth DG_metagenome m | reverse complement strand
CCGGTCAGAAAACAGGCGGAAAGTTTTTTGAATTCTCTTTCAATTCAAAAACCTTTTGTTTGCAAGGGTCCCTGGTTCCAGAAAAGTAACTTTGGTACCTTTCCGCGTCAATATCCCAGAAGAGCCTGTGCGCAATCGAGGGTGATAGCACTTTTGGTGCATTTACGCCGGGGCGGTCTTGCCTGGTTTCGGCATGCGATGGGGAAGATCCCCAACAGAATCAGTGTGATGCAGCATGCTACCGCGCAGCTGATTTGGTTGTAGAATAGCTGCTATGACTCACCTTCTCCGTGTCTTTGTGCCGGGGCTCCTATTGACCCTGGCGGCTTTTGCCCAGCAGAACAGCTACCAGGACGTCACGCCGACCGGGACAGTACGTCTCACCATCGTCCGGGCAAGCAACGGCAAGCCGGTCAACAATGCCGAAGTCGTCCTGCATCTGGTGGATAAGTCGGGCAAAGAGAAGGACGAAGGTCTGGAACTGAAGACCCATAAAGACGGCAAGGCCGCAACAGATGGCATTCCTTATGGCACGGTGCGCATCCAGGTGATCGCCCGCGGGTTCCGCACGTACGGCGAGGATTATGAGATCAAGCAGCCTACGCTGGATCTCACCATCAAGCTGCAGAAGCCCACAAAGCAGTTTTCCATCTACAAATAGCCCAACCCGGCCGAAACGGCAGCAGCGAACTTCGGGCGGCAATCCTGGTCCGTCGTCGCAGGTTCCTTGACAGGAACATCTCGGCAATGTCATGTTCGTTAGCTTTACTTTTATGCAGCGGAACTGGAGGGGAAACGTTCGAGTGAAAGTCAGGGTCTTCTATCACGGAAAGTGTTTTGACGGCACTGCATCGGCGGCGCTGTTTTACCGCTTTTACCGGGAACGGATCCGGCCTGATTCGCAGTTTCAGTTCACCGGACTGGTCCACCGGGCCGGCGCCCTCTTCGACGAGAACCAGTTCGATGGCGACGAAAACGCCATCGTGGACTTCAAATATTCGCCTTCGCCGCGAATCACTTGGTGGTTTGACCATCACGAAAGCGCGTTTCTCACTCCCGAAGACGCGGAGCATTACCGCAAGAGCGACAAGAAACAGAAGTTTTACGATCCAGGTTACAAGTCGTGCACCAAGTTCATCGCTCACGTGGCGCAGGAGAAGTTCGGTTTTGATCCCCGTCCGGTGGCCGAACTGGTGCACTGGGCCGACATCATCGATGGCGCCCAGTTCAAGGACGCTCAAGAGGCCGTGGAGATGGCCCAGCCGGCCATGAAACTCACCATGGCCATCGAGTCCACCAACGACGATGCTTTTCTCCCCAGGCTGATTCCGCACCTTGTGGAGCAGCCGCTTGCCCAGGTGATTCAGGAGCCTTTCGTCGCCGAACTGATTCCGCCTCTGCTCCAGCGTCACCGGCGGTCGATTGAGATTCTTCGGGAGCGCTCCGAGTGCCGTCTGGGAACCATCTACTTCGACATCACGGACCACGAACTTGAGGGCTACAACAAGTTCATTCCCTACTACCTGCATCCGAACTCCGTTTACAGCGTAGGGTTGAGCAGCAGCAGCTTCCGGGTGAAAGTGGCGGTAGGCTCGAACCCCTGGACCACGCGGCAGAACATGGTCAACCTGGCAAAGATCTGCGAGCGCTATGGCGGCGGTGGTCACGCGCGCGTCGGCGCCATCTCTTTCCCCGTGGACCGCGGGGACCAGGCCCGCAAAGCCGCCGCGGAGATCGTGGCCGAATTGCGTGCGGCGGAAGCCGCTCAAGCCGTCCAGGGTTAAGACGCGATTGTTTTCATTTCCAACTTGTTGTGTCTTTACGGTGGATTAAGGGAATCCTTTCAATCCTGAATCGCGGGAAATGATTGCATCTCCGTTTTACAGGTTGAGTCAGAATAGATGCTCCAGTAGCCTTTGCAGGAAAGTGCCAACTCGTGATTCCCAACCCCAAAGGAAGTTTTTGTTACTGGAGATGAAACGGCTCGTCGCTACCGGCCTAATCGCTGCGTCGTCAATCCTGGCGCTGGCGCAGAACAGCGGTCATCAAGGATCCCATGACGTATCCAATGGCACACTCAATTCACCGCAACAGAATCACCGGAAGCCTGAACCGGCGAAGCTGACCCCGCAGCAGAAGTTTGTCATTGATACGGTGCGGATGGCGGTTGCGCTACCGCAACCCGACCCACAAGACCGCCTGCGCGTGCTCTCCACCGCCGCCGACGTGATTTCCCCCTTTGACCGCAAGATGGCCAGGGGGCTTTGGCGCGAGGGCGTTCGCATTGAATCCGAGCTGATCCAGGTCGGCCAGACGCCGGCGGTGTCGCTCATGTCGAGCGGCCAGACGGACTGCCAATCCGCTGAGAGCTTCGTGGAAAATCTGCCCGAAGCCTCTGTTTTGCAGGCAGAGCAATCGTTGATCGGCGCCGTCACTACCTGTCCCAAAGAGACCCTTGATCCGGTTTCGCGCAAGCTGGATGCCGCGCTCGAGAAGGGCGTGGTGGCTCCCCGCGCTCTGATGGCGGCCATGGACGCGCAAGGCGCTTCTTCGCAGTGGTCGCAGATCCATTTCGAAAAGCTGTTTGCGTCACTTCCTGATCCAGGCGACTCCGCCGGGGAGGTTGAGAATTTCGCGGCGATGTACGCCCAGATGGCGCCGCAGATGAACAAGGACATAGCGCAGGACGCGGGCCTGAAGCTTCTGGTCTGGCTGGGCAGGTTTCCAGATTCACCCCGGCGCGCCCTTGCCATTCGCATCGCGGACGAGGCCATGCAGCAGGCTTTGGGCGACGAGGCTTACCAGAACGCCCTGAGCACTGACGTGATGGCCCAGTCCACAGTCAAGAATGCGGGTAGCGAACGCGAAATCAAGCGCCCGGAAGAAGAAGGTGTTTCGGTTCTGCAGGCGATGTCCGACGAGGGCACCGACCAGATGGACAGCCTGCGCGGTCTGCCTCCGACAAAACGGGCCCGCGAGGCCGCTGCCCACGGCTTCGCCGCAGGCGTGGCCGGGGACAAACAGCAGGCCGGCAAGTATTTCGACATGGCGTTTTCGGCGGTCGATGAAGCATGGGAGGAGCGCAAGCCTGGGAAGAACGTTGCAGCGGTAGTACAGGAAGTCGGCGAAGCGGCGGCCCAGGTGGATTCCATGAATGCGTTGCTTCGCGCCCAGAAGTTACGCGATAGCTCGGCCCAGGCCATCGCCATGCTGGCCGTTGCGCGCGTTGTCGCCGGCAACGGCATCACTCCATAGCCAGCCCTGAGTTTTTTCGGATTGCGAGCGTTCCGCCGTGCTTGCTACGCTGGCCGCGGTTGCTTGCCAAAATATGTAAGTGGAAACGGATCCTATGAGCGATTCCACTGGGGCACGTTTGCCTTTGGTGAAGATCATAGAGGTGAACTGTCCAAAGTGTCTGCGCAAATTCCGCACGGTACCCGCCGTCGTGGAAAATGCCGGGGCAATGTATTGTCCGGTGTGTGGTTCGCGGATGAAAGTCTCGCAGCCCAAGCCTGTTTCCGTCCTGTCGGCCAAAAAGGCCCATGGCTCTGCCTGAAAGCAGCACCTCTGGTGCTGGTCTGGCGGACCGTTACACTCTGTCCTAAAGTCACTTTTGCGGGCGTCCTCTCTGGATGCAGACTGTGAATGGCCCCAATCCTTGCCAACAGAGGGTTTCATGGTCTCCCGCAGATTCCATCTGGTCGCATTTTCTGCCTGCTTTTTTGCCGGTGCATTGCCGGCGCAGCAGAACATGGTTGCTACGCAGTCTCCACGCCAGGCGCTGGTAGAGATGTTTTCCGGATCGGAAGAAAAGTTCAGAAAACACCTCACGCTGGAGGTCCAGAACCGGCTGGACCAGCTGATGAAAGACGATTCTTCCGCCGGGGCGAAACTGGTCAGTGTTTTCTCTCCGCCCACAAACAAGTACCAGAAGTTCGATGCGTTCGATTATGGGCCCATCCTCTTTGCCTTGAATGATTCCAAACAGAATTCCCGCCTGGAAGTGCATATCGATTCGGACGAACTCAATGGGGACCAAGACGCCATCTCAGTCTCGCTCCATTCGTTCCACGGCGGCATTGAACAGGACCTCCCGCTGGGTGTGCGCGTGCTGCTTAATCTCAAACTTGAGGAAGGGGTCTGGAGGCTGAACGCAATCACCTGCAACGCTACAGTTCCTCTGGGTGATCCCCGTATTCTCGACAAGTCCTGGTGGAACCTGCCTGCTTTAAGCTTCATCGGGGCGGAAAACGCGCCCGCACGGGCCTCTGAAAGTGCGGACGAGGCGCCGGACGACTCACCGAGGATGGCGCCTTTTCGCGCCGTGAAGATGATCGGTCTGGCGGAGAATATTTATGCCCGGCAGCACCCGCGCGTGGGATACACGTGCGATATGCCCAATCTGGTCAATGTGGGGAAAGGTCTGGACAACGGCGAGTTCTACAAGTTTATGGATCCGGGATTTGCCGATGGCGTCTATAACGGGTATCGCTTCACGCTGATCGGGTGCGAAGGTAGTCCTGCCCGGACCTTCCAGGTCACCGCCGAACCTTTGATGGGCCGGGGCCGGGCTTACTGTTCCGACGACCGGCACAATCTGCGCTTTTCTGAGGATGGCAAAGCCACGACTTGCCTGGTCGAAGGAAAGATCGCCCGGCGATAAACGCGCTATTTGTTCGACTGGCTGTTACTTGCCACCTGCAGGTTATTCTTCACGGAAAAGACCCCCGGCACTCCGTTGGCCCTGATGCCGGCTTCATTCTTATCGGTCTGGTTGTTGACCTCGCCCATCAGGGTCACGTGACCGCCCTTCACAATAATATGGATCGGCGGGACAGCGCCCAAGGAGTAGGGAAACAACCGTTCATCGTTGAACAGCGCGCGTGCCACCTGGCGCCGGATGCGGTCGTCATTGGGCGAAGGTGGAAGAATCTCAATTTCATTCTTTACCTTCTCCACGCCTTCAATCTTCTTGACCGTGCTTGCGGCCGCGTCCTTGAGAAAGGCGGTCCGTACCTGCCCCATCAGAATCACCTCGCTGCCGTTCACTTTGTATGCCAGATGATCAAAAATGGTGAGCTGCGGCAGCATGATGAGCCTGTGATAGACCTCGCGATCGATACGCTGCTGCATCCGCGTCTGTCCCGAAGAGGACTGCGGCACGCTGGTTTGCATTTGCTCCTGCGCGTGCAAGGCGGATACGGTTCCCAGCGCCACTACTGCTGCCAGAAATAAACCCAGTGTCTTTTTCATCGCTCCTCCCTTGATTGTCAATCCAGTTCTTCTGTTTGTTTGGATGCAATGCTGGCACAAGAGTTGCGACGCCTGACGATTCTTAACATGCTGGCTGTGACCTGCGGATGAGATATCAGCCCAGCTGAACTTTTTCCAGCCAGTGCGCGATCTTCACGTTCCACGAGAGATGCGACGCGATGGCCTCTTGCAGTAGAGACGCGGCTTGCGGTTCGCCATGGACCAGAAATGTGGTGCGTGGTTGTTTCTTGAAGGTGCGCAGCCAGCGCAGTAGCTCTTGCGTATCGGCATGGTCGCTGAACTGTTCCAGCGCATCCACGTGGGCGCGGATGTAGACCTCTTCGGAAAAAATACGCACTGATTTTGCGCCGCTTTTGATGATGGCGCCGCGCGTCCCCGGCGCCTGGAACCCGATGAAGATGACCTGGTTGCGTGGGTCAGACAAACGATGCATCAGGTGGTGCAGCACACGCCCGCCCGTCACCATTCCGCTGGAAGAAACAATGATGCAGGGATAATGCTGGTCGTTGATTTGTTTGGATTCTTCCTGCTTTGCCGCAAAGGTGAATCCCTGCCATTCCAGCGGCGATCCGTATTTCCTGATGAGTTCGAGCGCCTCTTCATTGAATTCGCCGGTGTACCTCATGCAGATCTCGACCGCCTTGATCGCCATGGGACTGTCTACGAAGACGGGCACACGCGGAATCCGGTTACTCTCCATGAGTTCCTTCAGCAGGAAGAGAAATTTCTGTGTGCGCTCCACGGCAAAAGCCGGCACTACTACGGAGCCGCCGCGATGCACCGTGTCTGTGATGAGCTGCGCCAGTCGCGGTCGAACGTCGTCGTGCGGATGCTGTCGGTTTCCATACGTCGATTCCATCACCAGCAGCTCGACATCCTCGCCCGGCTTCGGGCCCTCGTGAACTACGCGCCCGGGTGCGGGGTGCGTATCTGGCACACGGCCGATATCGCCGGTGAAGAGGTATTTGTGTGTGCTGTTCCCCTGGCGAAGAAAAACTTCCACCATGCTCGATCCCAGAATGTGCCCGGCATGCACGAAACGGAATGAAAGCTTCGGGCTGAGTTGTTTGGTCTCGCCGAAGTTGACCGGCTGGAACAAGCCCAGGCAGTCCAAAGCTTCCTGCAGGGTATAAAGAGGAAGAGCAGGGGAATGCTTGGAGGTCCCACGTTTGTTGTGGTATCGGGCTTCTTCCTCCTGCAGGTGGCCGGAATCGGGCAGCACCACGGAGCACAGATCAATGGTCGGCGGCGTGGCGTAGATCGCACCTTTGAATCCTTCTTTCACCAGCCGTGGAATCCAGCCACAGTGGTCCAGGTGAGCGTGGGTCAGGACGACAGCGTCGATTTCCCGCGCCGGCACCGGTGTGTCCTGCCAATTGCGCAGCCGCCACTCTTTCTGGCCTTGAAACATGCCACAGTCAACCAGGATCTGCAGCCCGCGTTTTCCTGATGTGTCTCCGGAAATGTTGATGAGATGTTTCGATCCGGTAACGGTGTCCGCCGCGCCGAGAAATTGAAGATATGCCACGGTGCGTCCTTGCTGCGTGGAGTAGAAAACAGTTATTTAACTCGGGCGCCGCCATTATGGCAATGAGTTTCGGGTCTGTGAGCAACGGCCAAATAATGCGCAAAAAGAAATGGCGCCGGCGTTCGGAGTATAGTCAAAGCCCCATGCAAGCCTTACTTCACGATGTTCGCTACGCTCTCCGCCTGTTGAGAAGGTCGCCTGCATTTACCTGTGCAGCGATCATTACTCTTGCTCTGGGGATGGGAGCAAACACCGTGATATTCAGCGTGCTGAACGCTGTCCTGTTGCGTCCGCTTCCTTATTCGCACCCCGAGCGCCTGGTGCAGATCTGGGAGGTGATTTCCGATCGTGGTGATACGAGGGGCCCGGTTTCACCCTATAACTTCTTGGACTGGCAGCGCCAAAGCCATACGCTGGAAGCGATGGCCACCTATCAGTTTGAGAGCTTTGTGCTCACAGGAGAGAAGGCTCCCGAGCGTCTGCGCGCCGTATTGGTGACTCCGGACTTCTTCCGCGTGTTCAAGGCAGTACCGCTCAAAGGCCGCACCTTTCTACCCAATGATGAGAAGGCCGGCGATGACCGCATGGCCGTCTTGAGCTATGGCGCCTGGCGGCGTTATTTCGGCGGTGACCAGAACATCGTGGGAAAGTCGATCACTCTCGACGATCAATCCTATTCGGTTGTCGGAATCATGCGGCCGGAATTTTCTTTTCCCGGTACTTACACGGACGTCTGGTGCCTGCCTGGATTTGACTTGAAGAATAGAGGGCGAGGGAGCCATTTTCTGTTCGCAGTGGGGCGAATGCGCTCCGGCGTTACTTTCCTCCAGGCGCAAACAGAAATGAACACGATCGCAGACCGCCTGGCAAAACAATACTCTGCAAATCGTTTCAGCGGCGTGCGGCTGGTGCCTCTTCACGAGGAGATGGTTGGCAATTTACGGGCGCGGTTGCTGGTTCTCTGGGCAGCGGTCCTGGCAGTGCTGCTGATTGCGTGCGCCAACGTTGCCGGTTTGCTGCTGGCCCGAGCGGTCTCGCGGCAAAAGGAAGTTGCCATTCGCACAGCGCTGGGCGGAAGCCGCTGGCGGCTGATCCGCCAGTTTCTCGCGGAGAGCGTGTTGTTGGCGATTGCAGGTGGTTTGCTGGCAGTCCTGCTTGCTTTGGCGGCGGGAAAATTTCTCCGCACCAATACCATCATGCCTCTTCGCGGCGTTCATATTGATGCCACGGTCCTGGCGTTCACGGGACTGGTTTGCCTTGTCACGGGTCTTCTCTTTGGCTTGGCCCCGGCGGTCCACGCTGTTACCTTCGAACTCGTCAGCGCCCTGAAGGAAGGCGGCTGGAGATCGCAGATCGCAGATCGCTGGCGTTTACGCAGCCTTCTGGTGATTGCAGAACTCGCCGTCTCGATGGTTTTGCTGGTCAGTGCCGGCCTGCTCACCAGAACATTGTGGCGCCTGCAACATGTTGATCCAGGGTTTCAGCCTGAGAATGTTCTCGGATTCCGGATTTCTGTACCGCAGGCAAAGTATACGGAAGGCCGCCGGCGGGCTGAGCTATATCAGCGGATTGTGGAGCGCCTGGCCGCTATTCCCGGCGTGGAATCGGTGGGAGCGACGAATGACCTTCCCTTTAGCGGCTCCCGCACCGGCACTTCGTTTGATATCGAGGGCCGGACGGCCGATCCAGCTCATCCTTTTTATGCGGACAGCCGCAATGTCAGCCCTGACTATCTGCAAACCATGCGCATGCGCCTTCTCTCTGGGCGCGAATTTACCAGCAGCGACAATCGCGACGCTCCCGGTGTTGCGGTGGTCAATGAGGCATTTGCCAGGAAATTCTTTCCCTCGCAGAACCCCATCGGCCAGCGCGTTAAACATCATGACAGGATCCTCGAAATCGTCGGGGTTATCGGTGACATAAAGTTTGACAGCCTCACCAAAGCCGGCAGTCCGGAACTGTACATTCCGTACTTGCAGGATGACCCGCCCTCCTGGACGTTCGTCGCGGTGCGCAGCCGGACCGATCTACCGTCTCTGATCCGCACCGTGCGCAAGGCTGTGAATGAGGTTGCGCCGGACGAGCCTATCTACGATGTCGAGACCATGAATGACCGCCTGAGCTATGCCCTGGGGCCGCAGAAGCTCAGTAGCCTGCTCCTGGCCATCTTTGCCGGCCTGGCTCTGGTGCTGGCGTCCGTGGGGATCTACGGCGCGATCTCTTACTGGGCAACACAGCGAACCCACGAAATGGGCATCCGCATGGCCCTCGGAGCCAGCCAGCGAGAAGTCATGCAACTGGTGATTGGTCAGACATTGCGCTTGCTGGTGATTGGGCTTGTGGGCGGGATGCTGGCCGCCATGTTGACCACACGCGCCCTTGCCGGTTTCTTATACGGAGTGGGAAGCTACGATCCTCTGACATTCGTGCTGATTGCGATTTTGCTGGGCGGTGTTGCGGTGTGCGCCGGATACATCCCTGCACGTCGTGCCACCATGGTGGATCCCATGGTGGTTCTCCGCGACGAATAGCCCAGCATTCCTTTGGTCCTTCAACTTCATAAGTTCCACTTTTGTCGTACCGGTAGATTCTCCTGCCGTCTCCAACAGTGGACGTGAACATCGTGCTGTTCGTTTTCGAACAGTCAAATGCGAGAGCGAACACTGGAAGTGTCCAGGAAGCCCGTCGAAAAACTGGTTAAGTATAGTGTATTCAATAAGCTGCAGACAGCCTGTGCTTCGGCATACAAAGTGCGTTCCAAAACGGCAATGCTCAGTCTCTTGGGCAAGTTCGCCTCGCGTGCAAGAGACTCGACGGTCATGAGGAGTTGGCTTATGAGGGAACAGCACAAACCGGGCGTTGTGCTGGGGTTGGCCGTAGCGTTGCTGGTTTTTTCTGGGTTTAGTCCCCGGCGCTTCGCAGCCGCCCCGGCTGCAAAACACAGCGTTGATGCGATCTCCCGCCACATCGCTGTTCTAAGGTCAGGAAAAGCACAGGAAAGGGCAGCGGCGGCATATTGGCTGGGTCAGCAGAAGGCGAAGGCGTCGGCAGCGGTGGATACATTGGTGGAGTTGCTGGGAGATGCAAGCGAAGTCAACCCGGCACAGTATCGCTCGCGAACTGTTTTGCAAAAGCTTACGCTGGGCGAAGAAGCCGCGGCGGCCCTGGTGAACATCGGGCGTTCGTCGATCGAACCGCTGATTCGTGTGCTCAAGACATCGCCTCTGCCGGAGGCACGCAAGAACGCAGCATGGGCATTGGGCGCCCTGCACGATACCGGCGCCACCACGCAGATTTGACAGCTTCACCTCTTTGCATCGCGGTTGGGGCCGCATAATGGAAAAAGTTTTTCAAGACATCCGCTATGGCCTGCGCATGCTGCGCAACAGCCCTGCCTTTACCGCGATCGCTGTTCTGACGTTGGCGCTGGGGATCGGCGCAAACACGGCGATCTTCACCCTCATCAATGATGTTCTTCTGAAAATGCTGCCGGTCAAGGCCCCCGGGGAACTGGTTGTGGTGGGCGACCCCGGAAGGGCCCACGATCGCAATCTGGGAACACCCCAGACGGACATTCTTTCCTATCCGCTGTACCGTGAGTTGCGCGACGGAAACAACGTCTTTTCCGGAATGATCGCGTCAGCCGAGGTCAACCGGTCAAAAGTTGAAACCTCTGAAGCCGGTGTGGTGACCGAAGATGCCACGGGCACGCTGGTCACGGGCAATTACTTCACGGTGTTGGGCGTAAACGCCGTTCTGGGGCGCACGTTGAATCCGGAAGACGACACGGCGAAAGGCGCGCATTCGGTCGTGGTTGTCAGCTACGACATGGTCCTGCGAGAAGCCATGAAACTGGTGTTGATCGGCATCGTGGTGGGAATTCCTCTGGCGCTGCTTGTGTCGCGGGTTTTTGCTTCCATGTTGTTCGGATTGAGCCCGGCGGACCCGCTATCCATGGTGGT
>OBLQ010000983.1_pt1 | contig 10769 bp, 2 predicted proteins | sample 1519881 | NCBI WGS metagenome assembly OBLQ01 (sample SAMN01911456, study PRJEB22533) | soil metagenome | biome: Soil | place: Malaysia | collected 2012-04-30 | depth DG_metagenome m | reverse complement strand
GAGCGGGCCATTGAGGGAACAGGCGCGGTCACCGTCGCGCCGCCGGGACGACCCGGGCGCCCCGGCGGGGCCGTGCGCCTCCTTCCGCAGACGCCGCCTTGCGAAGCCGGTGCGTCCGTGCGACAGTCGCGAAGAGCGAACGAGAAGCCGAAACCAAGGAGGAATGGATGCAGGAGAAGAAGACGATCGCGGTCATGGGAGCGACTGGCGCCCAGGGCGGAGGCCTGGTGCGCGCCATCCTGGAGGACGGGACGGGCGAGTTCGCGGCGCGGGCGGTGACACGGGACGCGAGCTCGGACAAGGCCAAGGAGCTGCAGCGGCTCGGGGCCGAGGTCCGCGCCGCCGATCTCGACGACCCCGAGAGCGTGCGGAAGGCCTTCGAGGGCGCCTACGGCGCCTACTGCGTCACCTTCTACTGGGCCCACTTCTCGCCGGAGAAGGAGCTGGCGCACGCGAAGACGATGGCTCAGGCGGCGAAGGCCGCGGGGCTGAAGCACGTCATCTGGTCCACGCTCGAGGACACGCGCAAGCGGGTGCCTCTCTCCGACGACCGGATGCCGACACTCATGGAGAAGTACAAGGTCCCGCACTTCGACGCCAAGGGCGAGGCGGACCGGTTCTTCACGGAGGCCGGAGTGCCGGTCACCTTCCTCCTGACCTCCTTCTACTGGGACAACCTCGTTTACTTCGGCATGGGGCCGAAGAAGGGCCCGGACGGGGTCCTCGCCTTCACGATCCCGATGGGTGAGGGAAAGCTCCCGGGGATGGCGGCCGAGGACATCGGCAGGTGCGCCTTCGGGATCTTCAAGCGGGGTCCGGAGTTCATCGGCAAGACCGTGGGTATCGCCGGGGAGCACCTCACCGGCTCGGAGATGGCGGCCGCCCTCTCTCGCGCGCTCGGCCGCGAAGTGCGCTACAACGCGGTCTCTCCCGACACCTACCGTGGCTTCGGCTTCCCCGGGGCGGACGACCTGGGGAACATGTTCCAGTTCAAGAGGGACTTCCAGGAGGCCTTCTGCTCGCCGAGGAACGTGGCCTTCGCGCGGGAGCTGAACCCCAAGCTCCAGAGCTTCGCAGCCTGGCTCGAGCGCAACGCGAGCCGCATCCCGATCGAGTGATCCGCCGTCCCGGCGATCCAGGCGGTGCGACCCAGGGCGGCATCACCGGCCCGGACCCGCCAGGCAGGAAAAACCCCGGGAGCCGGGCCCGTCTCCTTCGAGGAGGGGCCCCGGCAGCCGCGGCGGCTGCGCTCCCGGGGGCGGTGGCGCTGGAGGTACGCCTAACGGCGGCTCACAGAACGCCGAAGTGGAAGTGCATCCGCTAGGACGACGCCACCTCACCAGCCGCAGGTTTATCGTCTAACACTGGATCACCTCCTTGTCCCGGCGTGGACCAGATCGGGCCGGGTCCAGACCCGCCCGTTCCCGGAGGGCCCGATCGCCGAAACCGCGGCCCGCGGGTCGCCGCGGCACGCGCCGCGACTCGGAAGGCAGTGTCGGCCTTCCTCCGTTCGTAATGAATACCACCAGAAGAGGCGGGAGACCAGCCTGAAGTCGCCCCGGGCGGGATCTCAGAAGTTCATCGTGAAGCCCAGCTCCCAGTAGCGGCCGAACCGGCGCAGGCCGAGCGGCCCTCTCTCGAGCTGGACTCCGGTGAAGGACGTGGTGCGGAAGGCGCCGATCGTCGCGTCGTCGGCGTTGAGGATGTTGTTGACGGCCAGGCTGGCGGAGGCGGCGGCCTTTCCGATGTTGAAGCGCTTGATGGCCTTGAGGTTGAGGCTCCAGAAGCTCCCGTTCCTCTGATCGTTCCTCTGGCTGGTCGGGTAGTAGGTCCGGAAGGTGACGTTGCCGTCGCTGTCCTGATCGGCGACCTGGCCGATCACCGAGTAGGGCGTCCCGCTCTCCCAGAGGATGCTGCTACCCAGCTCGACGTCCTTCGGCAGGATCGTCGTGGCGATGAAGATCACCCTGTGCCTCTGGTCGTAGTCGAGGTAGCCCGCCTCGTCGTCGGCGGTCGAGGGGTCGTTGCCGAGGTCGGAGGAGTACTCCTCCGCCTGGCCGAAGGCCTCGGACCAGGTGTAGGTGAGCTGCATCTGCCAGTTGCGGTGGAGCCGGCGGTGCAGCTCGAAGGCGAAGGAGCGATAGAGCGAGGAGTTGTAGTTGCCGACTCTCAGGACCTGGTTGTAGTTCGGGTTGACCACGTAGAGGTCGGGTGCCCCGTTGGGCTTGCGCCCGCTCGTCGTCACCTTGCCGAACTGGTCGGCGGTCAGATGGACCTTGCCGCTGGAGTCGGTGTAGAGCGGGCAGATGAGGCGGCTCGGGATGTTGAACTCGGTGGGGTACTGGGTGCACAGGATGTGGTTGAGGTCCGTGTCCTGAAGCAGGTCCCAGGCGAGCCGCTGCGTGTAGGTGACCTTGACCGACCACTCCGGAGCGATCTCCCTCTCGAAGCCGAGCGTGAAGACGTCCGTGAAGGGGGTCCTCAAATTCCGATCGACCTGGTTGAGCGAGACGGCCGACGAGGATTGGGAAACGAGTGCGGGCGTGAACTGTCCGCTGTCCGAGGGGCCGAATCGCCCGTTGACCACCTTGCCCGGGAAGAACACGTAATTGTAGCGCTGCGGGCTGCTCTCGCCGGCGACCGTGTCGAGGAAGAGGCGGTCGAAGTAGCGTCCCCAGGTGCCGAAGACCTTCGTCTTGCCGTCCGCCCAGGGGTCCCAGGAGACGCTGAACCTCGGCGACAGGTTCACGTTCTTGATCTCGAAGTTCTCGGTGGAGAGGTCCTGAAAGTTCGTGTAGGGGTTGTACCACACGGGACCGTCCACGCCGCTGTCGAAGTAGCCGTCGAAGTTCGTGTCGTACTTCCGGAGCTTGTTGGGCGTGTCCCTGTCCATCTTGTATTTGAGCGGAAAGGCCGGCGGCTCGCCGGGGATGCGGCTCGTGTCGTCGCAGACGGTGGGGCCGTTGCTGATGCCGCTCCCGAAGCGCGCCACGCGAAGGGCGTCGTCGCAGAGCCCCTCGACGATGGCGATGGATTTCCTCTTCTCGTTGCGCGGCTGGAAGGGAGTGAGCCCCGAGGTGTCGATGGCCTCCTCGTCGACCCGCAGCCCGGCCTGGATCGTCAGGTTGGGCACCGGCTTCCAGACGTCCTGGAGGTAGGCCGACGAGTTGAAGCTCTCGACCTTCTGATCGAGGGTGATCGGGGAGGGGGCGAACAGGATCTGGAATCCGGCGACGTCGTTCACGAGGACCGCTCCGCTGGTGGTCTTGCACAGGCTCGGGCAGCTCGGACTGTTCGGATCGACGCAGACGTCCTCGCAGCGATCGTATCCGTTGAGGAAGTAGGGATTGTTGATGGGGGCGTCCTGGTACTTCTCGTCCGCGAACTCGAGGCCGGTCTTGAGCTGGTGCTCCCCCCAGGCGTCCTCGATCGTGTAGGTCAGGTCGGTCCTGATGGAGTTCCGCTGCCGGTCGTCGTTGGTCTTGTTCGGGTACGGGCCGGTGGTGATCCCCCGGTGCAGGTCGATCTCGTAGATGGATACCGGGCCGTTTCGCGGATCGCAGTTGCGGATGAAGCCCGAGGAGAACCCGTTCGCGGAGCAGGGCTCGGTGGGATAAAGGGCCTGAAGGGTCTTGAGCCCTCCGAACACGAAGGGCTGGGTCTCGACCATGATGGGGTGGAAGCGGTCCGAGACGGGGGTGTAGGCGACCCCCGCGTCGTAGCGGGCGAGCACGGCCTCCACGAGGAGGCTCGGCGAGACGATCGACGTCCAACGGAGCAGCAGCGTGTTGCCCCCGCGCCGGATCTCGGCGTCCGAGTTCTTGTCCACGCCCAGATCGAGAAGCTCGCCGAGCTGCCTCTCCGGGTCCTCGTTGTACTGGAGCGTCAGCTTGTCGTCGCTGTCCACCTGCCACGTCAGCTTGCCGAAGAGCGTGTGGCCCATCGTCCTGCGATCGAGGGTCAGTCCGGCGAGGTTCAGCGGCTCGATTCTGTCGATGGACTGGTAGGAGACGAAGTACCAGAGCTTGTCCTTCCTGAGCGGCCCGCCGACGGTCAGGAACGGCGAGAAGTCCCTGAGATTGCCGGTGATCGGGCTCGTCCGGGCGACCGTATCGTTGTTGTTGGCCGCTCCCACGCCGTCGAGGATGGCGCCTCGCCAGACGAGGCGGAATGTTCCCTCGAAGTCGTTACCTCCCGACTTCGTGATGATGTTGGCGAAGCCGCCGTCGGCGCGGCCGTACTCGGCGCCCGCCCCGGCCGTGATCACCTCGATCTCCTCGATGGCGTCGATGTTCAGATTCTGTCCGAACTTGCCCGAGGCCGGATCGGTGATGTTGCCCCCGTCGAGGCGGTACTGGAGCCCCGTCTCCCGGGCTCCCTGCACGTTGGGGTTCCCGTCGCCGTTCGTGTCGGTGACGCCGGGCGTGAGCGTGAGGATGTCCTGGTAGTTGCGGCCGATGATGGGCAGACCCTCGACGAACTCCGTGTTGAAGGTCGACGACGTCCGCGTATTCTCGGTGTCCACGACGTTGCCGTGGGCCGTCACCTCGACGTGCTCGGTGAGCTTCTCGGCGGGCTGAAGGGTGATGTCCTGGATGGTGGTCCTGCCGGCGTTGAGATCGATGGGGCCGAGCTCCGTGCTCGCGAATCCCGGGTAGTTCACACTCAGGAAGTAATCCCCGGCGGGAAGGAGAAGGGGAAACCTGAAGCGTCCCTTGATGTCGGTGACGACGGTTCGCGCCGAGCCGCCCCTCGATGCGCTGCTGACGGAGACGGGGACGCCCGGAAGGAGGGTGCCCTCCGGATCATGGACGGTGCCGCGGAGCGTAGCAGTGACTTCCTGGGCGACGGACAGACCCGTAACCCACGCGACACACAAAAGTAATGTGCATGCGACGCGGCCCGCTTTCATGGCCGCACTCTCCCCTTTGATGATTCCCTGCCGCTGAGGAGCCTCTTCCCGGCGCGTAGTGTGGATCACCTCAGTCACGGAAACAACTGCCGGATACCAGCCGAACTCGGCCTCGAATCGGCGACTACGGTCACTCGTCCGGCAGGGTGCGGAAGGTTGTGAACCTCTCCGGACATCCGCGACCGGCTGAGATGAATACTTGCTGCAAGATCTTCTTCGGATCGCAGTCACGATCCTGAGGAATCGACGGAAGGGTATTGACATGAGCGGGTGCCCAAGGTAGAAAGGCCGCGGTGGAACCAGCGGACGGCTCGTCTCGCTGGTCCGGTCTGCCGCTCGGCGCTCCAGGGGAGAAGGGCCCTCTCCCGTGCCCCCGAGGCCGGTGAGGGACCCTTGAGCCCGCGCACGCCGTGCAGGGTGCGGCGCGGCGGATCCGGTCCCGGTGCGACATCGGCCCTCTGCAGTTTCCTTCTTACTCCGGCAAGACATCGCAAGCAGTCACGGCGAATCGCACGGCAACCGGGGTCCGGTCCCTTCCCGCGACCAGGGCCCCGAAGGGGGGCACCAAATGCCGCGTCCGAGATTCCTCAGTGTCGTAGTCTGTCTACTCACGCTCGCGCTTCTGACTGCCGGCGCACCGGCCATCGGAGCTCCCGGTGGCAACGGTGCGCACCAGGGGCGGCCAGAGTTCGTGCCGGGCGAGCTCCTTGTTGGCTTCCAGCCGAATGCCAGGGCGCTCGACCGCGCGAACGCGCGGGCGCTGGTGCACGGGCTCAAAATAAAGCAGTTTCTCTCGGGCGACGAGCACTGGAAGCTCGGTCCGGGCGTCAGCGTCGATCAGGCGATCGCGGCGCTCTCCCACAACCCGCACATCCGTTTCGCGGAGCCGAACTACATCCTCCACGCGGATGTCATCCCCAACGACCCGCGGCTCGGCGAGCTGTGGGGGATGATCAACAACGGGCAGACGGGAGGCACTCCCGACGCGGACATCGATGCCGACATGGCGTGGGGCGTCTCCACGGGGAGCGACAACGTCATCGTGGGCGTCATCGACACGGGCGTCGACTACAACCATCCCGATCTCGCGGCGAACATCTGGACGAACCCGAACGAGATCCCCGGCAACGGCATCGACGACGACAACAACGGCTACATCGATGACGTGCACGGCTACGACTTCTACAACCACGACGGCGATCCCCTCGACGACCACGGCCACGGGACGCACGTGTCGGGGACGATCGGCGCCATCGGTGACAACGGCATCGGCGTCGCCGGCGTCAACTGGCACGTGAAGATCATGGCGCTCAAGTTCCTCAGCTCCGGCGGCAGCGGCAGCACCGACGACGCGGTCTCGGCGGTCGACTACTCCGTCATGATGGGCGCGGATCTCACCAGCAACTCGTGGGGAGGCGGGGGCTTCTCGCAGACGCTCTACGACGCGATCGCCAATGCGAACGCGCACAACATGGCCTTCGTGGCCGCCGCCGGCAACGACGGCCAGGACAACGACATCACCCCCCACTACCCCAGCAACTACGATCTTCCGAACATCATCGCGGTCGCGGCGACCGACGACAACGACGCGAAGGCCTCCTTCTCGGATTGGGGCCTCACGACGGTCGACCTCGGCGCTCCCGGCGTGGACATCCTCAGCACCCTGCCTGGAAACAGCTACGGGTTGCTCTCCGGCACGTCGATGGCGACGCCGCACGTCTCCGGTGTCTGCGCCCTGATCCGCGCGGTTTCCCCCAACATCCCGGTTGCCCAGCTCAAGAGCGTCCTGCTGGCCGCAACGGACCCCGTCGCCTCCATGCAGGGCCGGACCGTGAGCGGCGGGCGGCTGAACGCCTTCTTCGCGATCGCGGCGCCCGACGACATCGCTCCTGACGCCATCGGAGATCTCACCGCCGCGAATCCCACGTCGAACACGATGGGGCTGATGTGGACGGCGACCGGCGACGATCACAACGTGGGGACGGCCACCTACTACGAGGTGCGCTACTCCACCTCCTCCATCGACGAGACCAACTGGGACATGGCGACGCGCGCCGGCAACGAGCCGACGCCCTCCCCGAGCGGCTCCGCCGAGAGCATGGAGGTCCGCGGCCTGACGGCGAACACGCCGTACTACTTCGCGATCAAGGCCTTCGACGAGTGGGGCAACGCCTCGCCGGTCTCCAACCTGGCGACCGGGATGACGCTGCCGCCGCCGACGGGCAGCGTGTCGCCCACGTCCATCAACGAGGCGCTCTTCACCGGCGGGCACGTCACGCACACGGCGACGCTGAGCAACGTCGGCGTCGGGACGCTGGACTTCAGCATTCCAACGCCGTCGGTTGGCGAGCCGCTTGCGGTCCAGCCTCCGCTCATCGTTCAGAAGGGCGAGATCGACCCGCGGTCCTTCCCGCCCCAGACCCTCGGCTCCGGCGGCCCGGACGCCTTCGGCTACCGGTGGACGGACAGCGACGAGGCGGGCGGCCCCGCCTTCTCGTGGATCGACATCTCCTCGACGGGTACGCCCATCGCGGGACTCGACGGTGACGACCAGAGCGCCGGACCGATCGCCCTCGGATTCGACATGCCCTTCTACGGGCAAATCTTCGACTCCGTCCACGTCAACACGAACGGATGGCTGTCGTTCACCAGCACGCTGAGCAGCGGCTCGAGCACCTACAGCAACCAGCCGCTGCCGACGAGCGCCGGGCCCGAGAACCTGGTGGCGCCCTTCTGGGACGACCTCCACTTCCGTGGTGTCCAGCGTGCCTACTTCCAGAGCTTCGGGAGCAGCGCCATCATCCAGTGGCAGGATGTGGACACCTACACCACCGGATCGGATCTGACCTTCCAGGTGATCCTGGAATCCAGCGGGGCGATCACGTTCCAGTACCTCACCGTCACCGGCACGACGACGAGCTGCACGGTGGGGATCCAGAACGCGACCAAGACCGACGGCCTGGAGGTGGCCTTCAACCAGACGTACCTCCACGACAACCTGGCTGTCCGGATCGCGGCCATCCCGCAGTGGCTCTCGGCGGCTCCCACCTCGGGACGCCTGGGGGCCGGCGAGTCGATCCCGCTCGCGGTCAACATCGACGCCTCGGGCCTCGAGGGAGGCACCTATCCCGGCACGATCAATATCCAGACGAACGATCCCAACAACCCGGTCCTGACCATTGCCGTGACGCTCGACGTGACGGGGGCGCCCGACGCCGCCGTTCAGCCGGCGTCGCTGGACTTCGGGGACCGGTTCTACGGCCTGCCCGACAGCGTGACCCTGCACGTGCTCAACAACGGCACGGACACCCTGCATGTGACCGGGATCGGAACGAGCAACCCGGGCGAGCTGGAGCCGTCGCCTACGGTCTTCGACCTCGCGCCGCACGCGTCGCAGGAGGTGACCGTCACCTGGACGCCTTCGATGCTCGGTCCCTTCTCCGGATCGCTCATGGTGAACAGCAACGATGCGAGCGAGCCCACGATCACCGTGCCGGTAACGGGCAACGCAATCCCGGCGCCCATCATGACGACGTCCCCGGGCTCGTTCGACGAGACGCTCTACTCGGGCAACATGGTCACCCGGACGCTGACCATCGGGAACACCGGCGGCAGCGATCTGATCGTGGATACCGCGGCCGACCAGGGTAACGGAGGCACCGGCCTCGTCGTCGGCAAGGACCTGACGACCGCCGGCGCCGGCGGGCCCGACGGCTTCGGCTACCGCTGGAAGGACTCCAACGAGCCGGGCGGTCCGGTCTTCGACTGGGTGGACATCAGCTCGACCGGGACGCCTGTCTCCTTCAGCTCCTCGGACGACAGCTATTCCGGGCCGGTCGACATGGGGCTCACCTTCCCGTTCTACGGGAGCAACTACACCCAGTTCTGGGTCTCGACGAACGGGTGGCTCGCGTTCACGGCTCCCACGAGCTCCTCGGCCTTCAACTACTCGCTCCCGAGCACGAGCGGCCCGAAGAGCCTCGTCGCGCCCTTCTGGGACGACCTGCACCTGAGGACGGGCGACGTCAGGTATCTCTACGACGGCAGCCGGCTCATCGTCGAGTTCAACGGCATCGGCCGGTACTCCCCCTCGACCGGGCAGACCTATACCTTCGAGGTGATCCTCTACCCGAACGGCAAGATCGTCTTCCAGTACCTCACGATGGACGGCCTGCTGAACTCGGCAACGACGGGCATCCAGAACGAGGCGAGGGACACGGCCACGCAGGTCAACTACAACGCCGACTACCTCGAGAACAACATGGCCATCCAGATCAGCCGCGTGCCCGACTGGCTGACCGTGACGCCGGTGCACGCCGTCGTGCCTCCGGGCGAGACCGTGCCCTTCGACGTCACCTTCGACGCGACGGGGCGGACCGGCGGCGTCCTCAACGGAGGCGTCGTCCTCTACACGAACATCCCGACGCAGGCCGAAGTGCACCTGCCGGCGGTTCTGACGGTCATCGGGGCGCCTCAGGCGGCCGTCTACCCGGCCTCCTACGACTTCGGCACCGTCTACTCCGGATACCCGCACCTGACGAACTTCCAGGTGGTGAACAACGGCACGGACGTCCTCAACGTCCTGAGCATCGTCAGCAGCGATCCGAACAACCTCTTCGTTGAGGAAGCACCCGGCAGCACCAACGTTCCGGAGGCGGCCTTCCCGCTGGCTCCGGGGCAGTCGCGGCTCTTCAACCTGCGCTGGTCGCCGTCCATGCCCTACATGATGAACGCGACGGTCGAGATCCACAGCGACGATCCGGCCAACCCGGTTCTGATGATGCCGGTGACGGGCGTCGCCATCCCGCCGCCGATAGCGGCCTGGTCGCCCTCGTCGTTCATGGAGTCGCTGAACGTGGGCGACGTCGTGCACCGGACGCTCCACCTGTCCAACAACGGGGACAGCGACCTCGACTTCGCCTCGTCGATCCACGTGCTCGGCGGGACGCCGATGCCCGTGGCTCCCGAGTTCGAGCTCAAGAAGGGCGATCCGGATCCGCGGCCCGGAGTTCTCGGCACCGGCGGACCCGACGTCTTCGGGTACGAGTGGATCGACTCGGACGAGGCGGGCGGTCCGGCCTTCAACTGGGTGGACATCAGCGGGATCGGCACGCCGATCACGTTCTCGTCGACCGGCTACTGCGACGACTGCGTGGCCGGGCCCATCCCGGTCGGCTTCGACATGCCGTTCTATGGCAACGGCCTCGCCGAGCTGTACGTCTCGACGAACGGCTGGGCCTCGTTCGACTCGACGACGGCCGCCGACTACTCGAACGATCCCCTGCCCAGCGCGGGAGCCGCGGGGAACCTCCTCGCCCCGTTCTGGGACGACCTGGTCCTGAGGAGCGGAACCGGCAGCGAGCCGGTGGCCTCGATGGTCTACTACTACAACGACGGGACCCGGTTCATCCTGCAGTTCCAGCACATGTACAGGCTCAGCAGCTACACCGACGACCTGAACTTCGAGGTGATCCTCTACCCGAGCGGGAAGATCACGTACCAGTACGAGACGATGGCCAGCTCGACGCTGAACTCGGCCACAATCGGCCAGCAGAACGCCGCGAAGGACGACGGGCTGACGATCGTCTACGACACCGCCTACGTCCACGACAACATGGCGATCGACATCCACTCGCCCTTCGAGTTCCTGAGCGTCAGCCCGACGAGCGGGACGGTGCCGCCGCACGGCAGCCTCGATCTCGACCTCACGATCGACACGTCGAGCCTGATCGGAGGGGACTACTTCGCGAGAGTGGATCTGGAGACGAACGATCCGGCCCACGCCCTGGTCCAGGTCCCGGTGACGCTCCACGTCACCGGCGTCCCGGACATCGACGCGGACGCCACATCGCTGGCC
>OBLQ010000981.1_pt1 | contig 10773 bp, 5 predicted proteins | sample 1519881 | NCBI WGS metagenome assembly OBLQ01 (sample SAMN01911456, study PRJEB22533) | soil metagenome | biome: Soil | place: Malaysia | collected 2012-04-30 | depth DG_metagenome m | reverse complement strand
CTCACGGTTGGAAACCGGCGGATAAGGAAACGTGCCTGCTCCCTCACCTTCCTCCCCGAGGGTCGTGAGGGTCTCAAGCCACCACCGGCCGTCTTTACCCTGAGTGAGGTTGAGTTCGCGGAGGAAGCAAAAGAATATCCCTCCAGGGGCAAGAAGCGAGAGAAAAAACCGGACTAGTTCAGAAACATCTTCTCTCGGAATAAGATCCAGAAGGTGCCAGCAGCAGATCAGCCTGAGAGAAGCCGGAGGAATGGCAGGTAACTGTTTGAGCAGTTCGGAAGGGCAGAAAAGTGTTTGCTTACCCTCCTGCCGCCAGAAGGCCGGGTCACCGCGCTGTAAAGGAGCGATCAGGTCCGCCACATAAACTTTGGCATGTCGCTTGATCAGAATACTGACTGTAGCGGATGAAACGGTGCCGCAGTCAAGGACGTGAGGGTTTTCAACATCCTGCAAATAATTCCAGATCCACTGGAGAGCCCGGCTTGAAACGGCGGGGCTCTGGCCTGAGGAAGGCTTCTTGCGGGAAGCCTCCTGCATCTTCACTGAAAACATCGGCAGACCCTGGTGCGATGCGCGATTACCTTGGAATCGATTAACCGGCCAGACAGGAAGCTCGCGGCTTCGCAGACAGATCCACATGGCACGCGGATCCCGCGCCGCGTCTGTCAATCGAGAAAAACGATCGTTCTCTTAATTCCCGGGCTTGGATGTGGCCGCCGCGATAACAGGCTTGCGTTCCTCCGGCTTTGCCTCACGGAGAATATCAATGCTGCCCTTGAAGTAGGCCCCTTCTTCAATGGAGACGCTCGCCGACTTCAGGTCACCGGTCACATTGCCAGACCGGCGCACTTCAATCTTTTCACGAGCAGTCACGTTCCCATTCACGGTCCCGTAAATAACCACCTGCCGTGCCTGGATTTCAGCCTTTATTTTTCCGTTCGGGCCTACTGTCAGACAATGGTCCTGCAAGTTAACGGTCCCTTCGAACTGCCCCTCGATCACGAGGTCTTCGTTTGCAGACAGTTCTCCCTTCAGGACAATTGAACGGCCAATCGTGGCCTGCACCTGGCCCTGGGAACTTCCACTTGTATCTCTTCGAATGCTTTCAGGCATAGAGGTTTCCACCTTAGAAGGATTAGAGAGTGCGGGACCGGTCGGCTTTGCTAATGGGACACCGGGTTGCGACTTTTTGTCCTTCTCCCACCACATAATATGCTCCTGCCATTATAATTGTGGCGGAAAAAACCGCCTGCCGCCCCCCGTCGCCATGCATATTAACTCGAAAGCGAACGAGATTGCAACGGTCTTTCCCCCGGAGACCGATGTGTGCGGCTTTCACACCGTTCTTAAGAATCTGGCGCCCCTTCCGATGGGGAATCAAACCGCCCTACGCTTTCTCTTTGGGCCGGAAGCGGGAGGATGAGAGAAGCTTGGTTGTTGCAGCAGCAATCAGGTTACCCATGCGCGAGGTCGAGACTGGTCGCTTGCGCCCCGGTAGATCAGGGGTCCGAGCTCCACTCCTTAGGATCTTTTCTATGGCCGCCTCAATGGCTGCTGCGGGACGTTCCAAGCGGAAGGAGTACCGCAGCATGAGCGCAACAGAAGCAATCGTGGCAATGGGGTTGGCACGTTTTTTTCCCGCAATATCAGGCGCGGACCCGTGCACCGGCTCATACAGGCCACACCGCTCACCCAGGCTGGCGGACGGAAGTAAGCCAATCGAGCCTGTCAGCATCGCAGCTTCATCGCTCAGTATGTCGCCGAACATGTTGTTGGTAAGGATAACGTCAAAGCTGGTCGGTTTTGAAATCAACTGCATGGCGCAGTTGTCAACGTATAGATGGTCCAGTTCAACGTCCGGATAGGATTGGCCTACTCGCGTGACCACGTCACGCCATAACCGCGAACTCTCAAGAACATTCGCTTTGTCAACCGAAGTGACTTTGCGCCGCCTCAGGCGCGCAAGCTGGAAGGCCCGGTGGGCCACCCTCTCAACCTCGTGCTCGCGGTAAATTTCTGTATTTACGCCCATCCGCTCACCGTTCTTGGAAAAGATGCCGCGCGGATTGCCAAAATAAATTCCACCCATCAGCTCACGAACAATAACAAGGTCCGTGCCACGCACAACGGCAGGCTTCAGTGCCGAAACGCCCACCAGGGAATCAATAACGCGCGCCGGCCGCAGATTGGCATAAACCCGAAGCCTTTGCCGCAACTGCAAGAGTCCAGCCTCAGGCCGACTATCCGGACGCCGGGAGTCCCATCGAGGCCCGCCAACGGCCCCCAGAAGAACGGCTTGCGCGTGATTGCAAATCGAAATAGTTTCCGGCGGAAGCGGTACGGCGGTGGCGTCAATTGCGCAACCACCAATCAATCCGGTCTGGAAACGGAATTTGGGGCCGATGACACCCTCAATCGCTCGCAAGACCTTGAGGGCTTCTTCGGTTACCTCAGGTCCAATCCCGTCACCGGGCAAGACGGCTACTTTGAATATGGATTGCATTTGATGCAAGGCATCTTACACGAACAAGCGTTGAAAGGACAAGATATAATTGAACTTAAGGTGATGAAAATATTTTGAGGTGTCGAAACAATGGAACCCAGATAAGATAACTCATTTAATATCATATAATTGAAAAATTGGATTTCCTGCCGGTCAAGTGACATTTTTTGTCACTCACGATTGGAGCTGCGCCATAAATGCACACAGGGTTACCTTCGAATATGTCAGAGTCGGGGCGGAAAACTCAAGCCCGTTCAACAACCATACAACCGGTAAATGGGCGCTTACCTTAGGAAGTCAGTACCCGCCGGGCAAAAGGCGATCCACCAGCTCATTCTCGTGGACTGAACCGCCTTTAACGGCCGCCTGCTTCACAGCCCGCCTGATTTCGTACACACCCTTGTTCGCAGCCTGCAGGTAGGCGCGCGCGGCAGCTTCAACTACGTTACAGCTCAGCGATTTGCCGAAGAACTGCTTATCCCGGAATCGGGCCCGTACCGAAACCTCTGCCGTGCTGTCCGCTCCTGCATTCACCGAATGCACGGAGAAATCCACCACCGTCCCAGGGATCCCTGTAATCCGGTCGATCGCCCGGAACGCAGCATCGCAGGGACCCTCGGCGGTAGCTGATTCGCGGAATGATTGCCCATCCCGCTCCATCTCAACGGTTGCCGTCGATCGCCCCTCGCTGCTCGATACGCTCTCAAGGAGCTTCAGCGTGTAAAGCTCGGGAATGTGTTCGAACCCCTCGTTCACAATGCTGATCAAGTCTTCGTCATAAACGTTTTTCTTGCGGTCCGCCAGCCTTGTAAACAGCTCATAGGCACGCTCGATTTCCGGCTTCGTCAGCTCATAGCCCAATTCCTTGTAGCGGTTTGCCAGTGCATGACGCCCGGAGTGCTTTCCGAGTACAATGTGGTCAGCGGGCATACCCACCGTTTCCGGCGAAATGATTTCGTAGGTGATGGCGTTCTTCAAATAGCCATCCTGGTGTATCCCCGCCTCATGCGCAAAAGCATTCTGCCCCACAACGGCCTTGTTCCTCTGCACCTGCATGCCGGTCAGGCGGGTCAGCAACTGGCTCGCGGTGTAAAGCTCTTCATTGTGAATGTCGGTATGGACGGGTTCAACATCCCGCCGGACAAACACTGCCATCACAACTTCTTCGAGGGCCGCGTTCCCTGCCCTCTCTCCAATCCCATTGATGGTGCACTCCACCTGCCGTGCTCCCCCGCGAACCCCCGCAAGGGTGTTGGCGACAGCGAGGCCAAGGTCGTTATGCGTGTGTGTGCTCAAAACAACTTTCTCAATGCCGGGAACCTTGGCAATAACGTCGGCGAACATCTTTTCGTATTCGGGCTCCAGGCAATACCCGACGGTATCGGGCAAATTCAGGACCGTCGCGCCGGCCTCCACGGCCGCGTGGCAGCACTCGATCAGATAGCTTCGATCAGTCCGGCCGGCATCTTCAGGAGAGAATTCCACGTCCCGGCAGAGCGAGCTGGCGTGGCCAACTGCCCACGAAATCATTCTTAGAACTTCTTCCCTCGTCTTGCGAAGTTTGTATTTCAAATGGATATCTGAGGTGGCCAGAAACGTGTGAATCCGGGGTATTGCGGCATCCTTCAAGGCTGCCCAGGCCCGATCAATATCAAGTTGGTTTGCACGGGCCAGCGCTGCGATCGTGGGGCGGCGAATTTCCGCAGATATAGCGGAAACGGCGTCAAAGTCCCCCTGGGAAGCAATCGGAAAACCGGCTTCAAGGATGTCCACTCCCAGGCGGTCAAGCTGGCGGGCCATTTCCAGCTTTTCTTCAAGATTCATGCTGCAACCGGGTGATTGCTCACCGTCACGTAAGGTTGTGTCAAAAATAAACAACTTTTCGCTCATTCAGGTTCCTCCGCCCGTGGGAATGGCGTGAATTGCAAGAGCCGTGATTTAGATACCTGAGCCGACCTGACAATGACAATATTTTCCAACCGGTCGGTAAGTAAAGTCAAATCAATCTTCGCCGAAACAATATTACCCGGTGGTGATCCGGCCGCAGCGAATTCTCCAGCGGATCAGGAAATCATATGCCAACGCCTGTCGCAAACCCTGAGGGGCAGTGGCTGGGGAAACAGTCAATTGCCTCCTTCGGCCCATAACTGGTAGCATGAAGAATTGGACCCCCGGGGCGGCGTCCTCATAGTTCACAGCCGGGGCGATTTAGAGCAAACTCCTATGAGAATCTGCTATATCGGTATGAGTTCCTATTACAGGTTTTAGAACCCTTTTGTCAAATCTCATTCACCACCAATTTTGAAGGTCAGCGCATCCGTTTTATCGATTGCTTCATCTCATAAGGTGGCGGGTTAACAGCAAGTCAGGACTGGGGCCGTCAAGCAAGAGGGTCATCCATGCCCGGACCCGGCGAGAGGAAGAGAGAGATTTGTGAGAGCGGTGAAGAACGGCATGCAGCCACGGTTCATTTCGGAAGCCGGCATGATTGAGGGTGACGTCAGACCGTCGGCATCCTGACAAACTCGGCAGACCGCAGCGGAATTGTTCAGAACTTGTCCCTGCCGTCAACAGCCAATTTCGGATAGCGGGAAGTTCCGCCTGCAAAACGCAATGGAGAAGACTCTCATCTACTGGAACCAGGCACGCTGCCGAGTATTTAACACAAGAAACGAATAGGAAGGAAATTCAGGCGAAACCCCACTGATGAGAAGTATCTACGAGCACATTTCTGTCCAGAAAGATCACCCGGTCAAAATTAGAGTGTACCTGTCGTCCCGCTTCCGGCCACTTCTGTCAGCGAGCCGGAATGACCAATTGCCCGCCCGTCGCTCCATGCTGGCGACGGCATTCTTAATAGCGCTTATGCTGACCCCGGTTTTTGCCTCAGCACAGATAGAAACCGGTAATCTTCGGGGCGCCACGACCGCCATGAATTCCCAAGGGAAACCGATTCCAGTCGGCGGAGTGGCCGTCAAGCTGACGGCCAACGCTCCGGGCCTGCCGCCTGAAACAGCCTATTCCGATGAGAATGGGGATTATGAATTGCGTGACATTCCAGCGGGTCCTTACACGCTGGAGGCCACCATTGAGGGGTTCAAGCCGGTCACACGAAAAATCACGATCACCGCCGGCCAGACCTTCACCCAAGACATCCAGATGCAGCTTCAGGAACTCAAACAGAAAATCGAAGTGAGAGAGTCCGCTCCAATTGTTTCAACCCAAGGAACAAGCCCAGCAACTCAAACTCTAGAGACGAAACAGCTTCTCACCATCCCCGTTGTCCGCCAGGAATTCAAACAGGAATTGCCGGTCACGCCTGGAGTCCTTCAACTCCAAAGCGGAAAACTCTTCATCAAGGGCGTTCCAGAGAGCGAGAGCATGCTTCTGCTGGACTCTGCGCAGGCCGTTGACCCGGTTACGGGGACGTATTCGATTGATGTGCCAATCGATACAATTCAGAGTCTGGACGTCTACAAGGCGCCATTCGGCGCACAGTATGGAGGATTTGTCGGTGGCATGACTGACATCCAACTGAAAGCTCCTCCGAACCAATGGCACCTCACCATGCACGACTTGAATCCAAGTGTACGGGGCAAAGAAGGTAAACTTGTCGGTTTCGCAAAATCGACCCCTCGGATCATGTTTGGCGCTCCCTTGTGGAAGGACAAGATCAACTTTGCCGAGTCCTTTCTCTATGAAATGAGAAAGCCGGACGTGCGTGGCCTCGCATGGCCCAATGACTCGACAAAGATCCAGGGCTACAACTCGATTACGCAGTTTCAGTTTCTGTTATCTCAGAGGCACGTTGCGTCTCTTACGGTCAACCTCTTCCCCAGGCGTTACCAGTGGTCCAACCTCAACGTATTGATCCCGCGCCCCGCGACGGCGGACACCGGCCAGAAGGGTTATTCACTCGACGGAAGCGACACCTACCAGTTCAACTCGGGAAGTATCCTGCGCACGCTTTTCAAGTTCACCCGGATGGAGGGTTACGCCCACGGACACGGCCCAGAGGATATGCTTCTGGCACCTACGGGCATTGGCGGCAACTACTTCAATACACTGGCCAGAAACGGACATCAGGAGGAGGGCCAAACTGTCTTCAACCTAGCGACCAAACAATGGGCAGGCAGCCATGAAATGTTGTTTGGGATTAACGTGATTCACCGCGACTTCACTGGCAGCAGCCAATCACATCCGATACAGATTCTCCGGAACGACGGAACTTCGGCAGAGCGAATCGACTTCAATGGGCCGGGAAATCTGAGCGCCAGTGATACTTCTGGCGCGGGCTTCGTCCAGGACCATTGGATCTTTAACAACCGCCTGGCGGCAACTCTTGGGCTTCGGTATTTTGGTGAGACCAACGGAAACGCGGCAAATTTCGCGCCTCGCCTCGGTGTGGTCTATGCCCTGGACGAGTCGGCAAGGACCGTCCTGCAGGGCGGCGTCGGAATGTTCTATGACCGAACGCCTTTGCTTTCCGCCGATTTTGCGGACAATCCCATGCGTATTGTCACGCCGCTCGACCTCGCGGGATCTCCCCTGGGCCCCTCCGTGGCCTTTCGCAATGAATGCGCCCGGGTTTCATCCGGAGGTCCACAGGTCCTTCCAGACTGTTCGGACCTGGGCAGCACGCCGCGCAACCTGACCTGGCGGGCCCAGGTTTCCCGCCGCTTTTCAAAGAAGGTGACGGCAAAAGTCAGCACGCTCTACAGCCACACCACCCGGCTTTTTGTCATCAATCCCGTTACGCAGCCGGATGGCACCGGGATAATGCTGCTGTCGAACCGCGGAAGTTCCCGCTATCACGAGTATGAATTCACGGTGGATTACCGGGCCGGGGAAAACGCTGACTTGAGCATGTCTTATGTCCGCAGCGACGGTCGAGGCGATTTGAACACCACGGACAACATCTTCGTGCCGCTTGAAATCCCGGTTATCCGTCCCGACGTTTATGCCAACCTGCCATCCGATGTTCCCAACCGGCTTACAGGGTTTGGGTCATTCAAACTTCCCTGGGAAATGACGTTAAGCCCTTCGATCGATTTACATTCCGGCTTTCCTTATTCCAATATCGACGAACTCCACAACTACGTGGGAGAACCCAACGGCAAGAGATATCCCATCTTCTTTTCGCTGAACTGGAGGCTTTACAAAGACTTTCCCCTGCCGTTTCATATCCATCGCGGTCATACATTCCGTTTTGGCATTTATTCCGTCAACACAACCAGTCGGCGAAACCCCACGGCCGTTTATAACAACATCACTTCTCCCATGTTCGGGCAATTTACCGGCCTCGACAAACGCATTAACGGAATCGTCATTGAGTTTACGCAGTAGCCTGAATCGTTGCCCCGCCCGTTCGGCATCTGGTGTTGAATGCACATTTTCCAAGGTCTGTGCATTGCAGTAACGGCCACAATCATGGCGGTCTGTTGAGTTCTCCAAGACGGTTGCCGTGGAACGCATAGATTACCTAGCGTAACGAATGGTTACTTCTGGTAAACCGTGGAGCCACCTGTAACGGTTCGCACGATCTCGATGTCTTTGATTTTGCCCTGGTCCACCGTGTGAGGATCGTCGGCCAAAACGACGAAGTCAGCCAACTTTCCCGGCGTGATCGATCCTTTGATTGTCTCCTCGTGCGCGTCGTAGGCGCCGTTGATGGTGTTCACCTGCAAGGCTTGGTCCACACTGACACGCTGGTTGGCTCCCCAGGTCTCTCCATTCCAGCCTGTGCGCGTCACCATTCCCTGAATGCCCATCAGGGGAGCGAACGGCCCGGGACCGAAATCTGAACCGGCCGCCGCGCGAATTCCGTAATCGAAGAAAGAATGGAAGGCCATGCACCACTTCATGAGCTCCTGGCCGTAAAAGTGGAATTTGTCGGAGTTGTAATACGCGTAGGTGCTGAAGACGGCCGGAACCGCATCCAGCGCCTTCATGCGGCGTAACAGGTCATCATTCACCAGCGTGCAGTGAGTGATCTTGGGACGCACGTCAGGCCGCGGCGCTACCTTTCGTGCCCGTTCATATGCCGAGAGCACCATATCGATGGCAACATCCCCATTCGCGTGGCAGTTGGGTTGGATGCCCGCCCTCTGCACACGCTCCACCCATGCGTTAAGGTCCTCCTGTTTCTCGGTGATGTTGCCGCTGTAAGGAGGATTGGTTCCGGCATACGGCTGGCTCAACGCCATGGTGCGCTCGGAGAATGAGCCATCGACAGTGTGCTCCGAGGTGGCGCCGAAACGAATCCATTCGTCCCCGAAGCCGGTGGTGATTCCATTCCTGATCATTGCCTCCAACATTTCACCGCTGGTCTCAAAGCTCACGCGATGCATCAGTTCCCCTCGCGCTCTCACCTGCTGGAGCACAAACAGATTGCCTTCTTCGTGGTGAACGCTAGTGAGGCCGTAGCGCACAAACTGTTTGGAGATGAAAGCCAGCCCGTCACGGTCGCGCTGCTGATTCTGTTCGGGAGTGAACGTCTCCCGCTTGCCAACGTGTTCGAAGACGTCAATGGCCAGGTCGGTCACGCGGCCGGTGAGCTCGCCGTTGGCGTCGCGGTCGAAAGTTCCACCTGCAGGGTTTGGAGTGTTCCTGTTGATCCCGGCCAGCTCAAACGCTTTGCTGTTGTAAAAAGACGTGTGCCCGCCACGATGGTGGACGCAGACCGGATGCTCCACAGGATGCTCCGTCGAGACCTTGTCGAGGTCGTGCACATTGAGCTGGCGGTTGTCCTTCACCTTGGTGTCGTCAAAGAAGTATCCATCCACCCAAAAACCCGGAGGAGTCTTCAAGGCTTTGGCGCGAAGTTTATCGACGATGCTGGCGACGGAGACAAACTCGACTTCATAGGGATTGCCGACCAGGACCTCGTAGAGCAGCGTGGTGCCTTCCGCATGGTTGTGGCAATCGATGAATCCGGGAACAACCGTCATCTGTTTGGCGTCAAAGGTGCGGGTGCCCTTGCCCATGAAGGCCCTGGCTTCCGCCGTCTTCCCGACGTAAATGAAACGCGAACCTTTTACGGCAAACGCCTCCGCGATGGGCATGCGGGAATCCATGGTGTAAACCCTGGCGTTAAACACCACCAGGTCGGCATGGCCCGGATCGACATCAGCGGTTTTGCTTTCAGCGAATACGTTCGTACGGGGAAAACCACTACCTGCAAGGCCGGCCATGCCGGCTCCAGCCACACCCAGGAATTCCCGGCGACTCTGGTGGTGTTTTTTCATCCTTCTTCCTCCTCCTGATCTGCACCATGGGGGTCCTGTTTCAGCTGCCAGGCCGCGGCTTGAGGTCATGAGCGGTGTGCGGCCCATGATTGAGACGTTTCTGTTCGAGCGAGTCGATGAGGCCTACAATCGAATGCAGGGTGGCAAAGTCAAGCTTGGATTCGTCATCACTTTGCGGTCATGAAGGGCGATTTCGCCCTCGGACCCGGAACGGGGTTGAACGGGTGCGCCTATTGCACCTTTTCAGGGAATGAAAAGACGGGGTCGATATCGACGGGCACGTCCCCTGTTCTTTTCGGGGAATGAAAAGACCGGGTCGATATCGACGGGCACGTCCCCTGTTTTGGCAAGAGCCGATTGGAGGGTCTCCGGCATCTTGCCGTAACGCTTGAACCAGGCTTCAGCGCGGGCGCGGTCGCCGGTGGCTTCAATCTCCAGAAGTACCTGGGCCAGTTTTCCAAGCGCGCCGGGCATACGCAGGTAATCAATTCTGTACTTTCCCGTCTCCGCACTCCAGGTGATGGCCTTTTGCTCGCTCAGGTAGTTGAACTCCATGATTTCTGCCTGCCCGTGCGCCTCGCCCACGCCAAAGCGCACTGTCCTGAAAATTCCTCCCACGTAGGAAGCGTAGCTTTCATCAAGCCCTGATTCGGGAAGCGCGTGGTGGTCAACCAGCCACTTCAGCCCATACATGCCCACAACGTCTGCCTTGGCTTCTTCCAGCGGTGAATAAATCGGGCCAAGCGCCTCAGGGATTCTGACTTGCTTGTTCCTGACGTGCGCAAACGAGGGGCCCAGACCATGCGAAATCTCGTGCATCACCACCATGGCCATGAAACCGTCTCCGGTGACTTGGGCTGCCTGCCTGGGCTCCATCAGAAGCTTGACCAATGGCAGTATCACATAATTGACACGAGCATCCATGAAGTTCTTAAAGAAGATCTTCTTGGTCCCTTTGGTCTGGTGGATTCTGGGATCGTTCGGCAGATTGTCTGCGACGGCCTGGTAACCGTGCCGCAGGTC
>OBLQ010000980.1_pt1 | contig 10774 bp, 5 predicted proteins | sample 1519881 | NCBI WGS metagenome assembly OBLQ01 (sample SAMN01911456, study PRJEB22533) | soil metagenome | biome: Soil | place: Malaysia | collected 2012-04-30 | depth DG_metagenome m | reverse complement strand
GGAGATGCCGCCGATAGGAATCAGGCACCACTATGCGCCGCTGGGCGTAGTTACAGTGAAGACCGGCGGTTCGGTAACAGTGCTCGGTGACAAGTCGGAGAGTTGCAGGCATTCTTTCAAGGCGCTTACGCAGCTCTGAGAAAGTCATTACCGTGACATGAAGGCGCGAGGAACGCGGAAGGGCCGGTTGCCGCCGATTTTGAATGGTGAAGCCGTCCTTCCCGCTTCGTGCCGTTTGGTCCAGGGCATCGAAAAGAGGACCACAGCGAAGCACGCCCTTGAAGCGGTTGCGGGCATGCTCGTGCAGTTCCTTGTCGTGTGCCTCAAGCCCCGATAAGACCCCTTCCCATCTGAGAAATTGCCTCGTGCCCCTTGCACGGCCCGCTGCCGTGCGCGGCGACGCCGTATCCCTCCGGGCGCGCCAGAAACTCCCTTGATTATTTTCCATTCCGATCCATAGCCCGAAAAACGGGCCGGATTGCGCCTGCGGGTCTCCACCCGCAAAGCGCGCGGCTTTCACTGCCCGAAAAAAGTTACCCGCCGACATCACATGAGGCAGAACTCGTCGGAAATCGAGATCGTCTTCTTCCACCTGGATATTGGATTCGAGTTCCAGGTTCGCGATAAGCCCCATCAGGCCGAGCGAATCGAAACCGATGTTGCGGAGCGGCGCATCGGCCTCAACCGTGTACGCAAGATCTGCGCGGGGCAGGGCGGGGGCCACCACTTCACGGACACACTGCTCAAGCGCCTGGCTCATTGGCCGGGTCCTGCCATTTGAATTTCTCCACCAACCTGGATGCCTCCGTCTTCCGTGACGCGCACACGGATGCGTCCTGTGTGGTTCCTCCCGACATACTGGTCCACTACGAGCCACTGATTCGGCCGGTCGTCCCGGCGCACCCACGCCAGGGCGGCAGCAGCCACGCCGGTTGCGGCGTCTTCATCGACGCCGGCTGCCGGGTTGAAGCCACGGGCCGCGACATCAGGGCCGCTGGTTCCCACTGTGGCGAAGACATAAGCGCCGTTCACGGCGCGGAGCCGGCTGATTTGCTTCAGGGCAGGGAGGCGCGGCTGCATGCTCAGCAGTTTCTGAAAATGATTTACATGCACCAGCCATTTGGGACTTCCGGCATTCGCTACGATACCGGAATATCCCGGCGCAAGGTCCGCGGCCTCCAGACCCAGTGCGTCGAGCACCGGCTGAAGATCCGGTTCGGGACGCACCTCAACCGCGCCGGTCAATGTGATGGCGGCGGTATCGCCGGCTTCCCTGCAAACTTCATGCGTTTTGCCCCGGATGAGAATCCGGACACTGCCGCAGTTCCGGGCATCGGCCAGGGAGGCGCCCGCCGCGAGCGCGCCATGCACACAGAATGGCAGTTCCGCGACCGGGGTGAAGAAGCGCACTGAATTGACCGGGCCCCCGGAAATAAATGCGCACGTTGGACCGCCGCAGCCTGCTGCGGTTGTTTTTAATTCCTGGTCGGAAACCGCCGAGCGGCAATAGAAAACCATCGCGGGGTTTCCGTTTCGCCCGCGAATGCCGAATACGGAAAGGCGCCGGGCATCGGGAAACTCCGGAAATTTCAAATCAGACATGGCCATGGCCCCTGAATCGATGTACCTGAGTGGATGACAGGCAGGGTGTGCCCGGCCTCAAATATAACTCGCCGTTGTCGGGAAACATACTTCGAGGGCGATATCCGGAAGGCGGAGTTCGATGATGCGCGCGCTTTCTTCTATGAATCCTGAGACCGCGGGCAGGCCGAACGGGTCCCGGCCACCGCGTCCGATGCGCACCCGGATTTCATCGAGAAACACCCGGATACGCTCCAGCAGGGCGGCGCCCATGATCCGACCGCGTTCACGCGCGGGGCCTGCGATACTGACTTCTGAGACCGGAGCAGGACCGTGCAATTTCCCTTCATTCCTTTCCGGAAAATTGCCGGGCATGAGCTTTTACAGGCTCGTTGACGGTGTCACCGACGATCTGGCCATCATCCAGCTTTATGATGCGGTCAGCCACGGAGTAGTAGCGGTCATCGTGGCTGATGACGATGACCGTCTTGTTCCGCGCTTTAAGCTCGGGAAGCAGCTGCGTGTAAAAGATATTCTTGAAATACGGGTCCTGGTCGGCCGCCCATTCGTCGAAGATATAAATGGGGCGGTCTTCCAGAAAGGCCGTGACCAGCGCCAGACGCTTGCGCTGGCCCTGGGAAAGATCAATGGTCGACAATTTCCCGTTGGTGACCTGCAGTTTGTGCGAGAGTTTCAACTGCTCCAGATATTCGCGCGCCTGCCGGTCAACGTCGGGCCTCATCAGTCCCAGCATTTCATCGAACAGATAAAAATCGGAAAACACGGCTGAAAAATGCTGGCGGTAGAATTCCCGGTTTTCATTTCCAATGGGGCGGCCATCCAGATAGATACCGCCCTTTTCCGGCGCATAAAGGCCGATCAGAAGTTTGACCAGCGTCGTCTTTCCGCTGCCGTTGCCTCCGATGATGAACACCAGTTCGCCGGGCTCGAAGGTGAGGTTGATCGGACCGAGAACAAAATCGCGGGCGTCATCTTCGCGATGATAGGCATGAGTAACCGACCGCAGCTCCAGCGTGCGCCAGTCTTTTTCCGGCACAGAACGCCCGGAAGTGTCCTCGGGGTCCTGGCTGGCGAGGTTGAGGCCCAGTTCTTCGACGGTCTGCAGCGCCACGTTGGCGCGCGCCAATTGCGGCAAGGCCGTCATAATGATCTGTAACGGCGTCATCAGATACAGCAGCGTCAGCGTAAACCCGGTGAGGGCGGCCGCCTTGACGTTGCCCATGGAAGGGACGGCGAATACAATGAGCCCGATCACCACAAACACCAGCACCTGTCCCCAGCTCGCCGCCGCGCTAAAAATATTCAAGCCGCGAACGTTATGCCTCCGCAGGGAAGTCGCGGTCGATGTAAGGGACTCGGAAACAAAAGCGTGCCGGCGCATGTTGTGGATTTTCAATTCCTTGATGCCATTCGTGAGCGCGCGGAAATGCCCCTGCAGCACGTCGGTATCTTTGCGGGCGAGGCGGAAGATCGACTGCACTTTGATGATGGGCAACTGGTAGGTGGTGACGCCGAACGCCATGAACCCGAGCAGTATCGCCAGGAGCCTGCCGGAAAGCGTGCCCAGATAGATCAGGCAGCCGATCACCAGCGCCGCGTTCACGCACAGGATTGGAAGCACGGAGACCGTGTTGGTGATGGTAGGAATATCTTCCGTGAGCGTGGCGAGCAATTTAGGGATGCCAAGATTTTCCAGATGGCGCAGCGGCGCAGCCAGCACCTTCCGGCACAGACTCATGCGCAATTCATACATTGCCCCCTGCCCCAGCTTTGTAAGAAGGCTCTCGGAGGAAAACCGGGCAAGAGGAAGAAGAACACAAAGCCCGACGAAACTCCAGATCAGGACCCCGGGTACGCTGTTTCTTTTCAGGGCGTCATTAATGACTGCCAGCAGGGCGGCATTGCAGGCGCCGGAGATGATCCCGGCAGCCACGCTTGCCAGCACGATCGAACGCGAATACCGGAAAAAGAACGAAATGATCTTCACTGGACCTGCTTTCTTCCGGACTGATTTTTATTGCGCCCGGCACACGTTTGCCCCTGTCCTCGAACTGTCTTTAAACGCCGGCGCTGTTCACCGGCCAACCGGAGGCCCGTGGAGAGATACGGTCGTTCGTGAGCAGGCGCTCGCTATGGTAAGTGGCTCATTCGGCGGAAGTGGTTGTACGGCGTAGCTTCTGCGGCCCAATTCTTCGGTAAATGCCGGCGTGGCCGAAGCGTCCGGGCGGAACGTTTCAAAGTGAAAAAGAAGTTCCGTTCCGGAATTCAGGTTCCAAAATGGGAGGACCGCTAAATGATGGCCAGTGTGCTCCGCCCATGACGGGACTTCGCTACTGGCGCCGTAGCGCAATCGTTGGATCGGTCCGCGCAGCCCGTCCAGCGGGTACGCAGGCGGCGATGAAAGCAACCACACCGAGAATCACAACGGCCGCGGCAATGGTCGCCGGGTCGAGCGCGCTGAGGCCATAGACCCAGTTGGTAATCAGGTTCTTCACAGCCATCAGCAGAGCGACTCCGAAAAGGCTGCCGATCGCGATCAGGATGCCGGTCTCATTGACGACCATGGCTACGATGCGCCGCTGGTTCGCGCCCATCGCAATGCGAATCCCGATTTCGTTCATGCGCCGGTCCACTCCGTAGGAAAGCACGCCATACAGGCCGATGATGGCCTGCAACAGGGCGACGAAGGCGAAAATCGAGCACAAACCGGCGATCATGCGCGAATGCGCCGTCTTCCCTTCGAGCGATTCAATCAGGGGCCTGCAGTTTCTTGGATACAGGTTGTCGTTCAAAGACACGACCGCTTTCCTTACAGGTTCAACCATTTCCGCCGGATCGCCCCGGGTGCGGATTTCAAAGGTGGCCCATTGATTGGGGCCCTGAATACCCTGGTCGCCGGGAACGAAGAAGCGCGGCGGGACCGGTTCCCGTAAATCATGGTCGCGGGAGTTCCTGACAATGCCGACGATCATCATCTCGCTTCTCTGGTCGCCTGATTTTTCCAGGACGTGGCGGCCGATGGGGTCCCTACCTGAGAAATAGACGCGGGCGAACGATTCATTGATCACGCACACATGAGGGGCGGAGGAGGTGTCCTGCAGAGTAAATTCGCGTCCCCGCAGGAGTGGTATGCCGATGGTGGAGAAATATTCCGGGCCAACCATGTCAAAGCGGGAATCGATTTCATCTTCACGTTGCATGGCAAACCCCTCGACCTCGATCTCGTCGTCCGCTTCAGCGTCGCTGAAGAGGCCATTAATCGAATAGCTCGCCGCCTGGACTCCCGGCAATGCTCTGAACCGGCTGGTGAGTTCACGCCAGAGGGTGGAAAGCTGGTCGCCCCGGTAACCGGCAGACACGCCGTCCACGGTGACCAGCAGGAGATTTTCCTTCTGATATCCGAGGTCCACCGATTGCAGGTTTCTTATGGTCCGCAGCAACAGACCGGAAAAGACCACAGCCAGCAGGCAAAGGCCGATCTGGCAGATTGCCAGCGTCCTGGCGATTACCAGCTTTCCCCGGGCGGATGTACTCTGAACGCCTTCTTTCAGGCCCGCAACCAGGGCAAGGTTGGCGCCGCGCAAGGCCGGCGCGAGGCCAAAGAGAATGCCGGTGAACATCGTCAGGCCCAGTGTGGTTACCAGCAACCTGCTATCGAGAGACGGCGAAAGATCAAGATCAGTTCGCAGATTGCCGAGCAGCGCAACCAGCGTTCCCGACAAGCCCGACGCCACGGCCAGGCCCGCGGCCCCGCCGAGAAATGAAAGCACAAGACTTTCGGTAAGAAACTGCCGCACCAGGCGAGCGCGGGAAGCGCCGGTCGACAAGCGTATGCTCACCTCGCGGCCTCTAGAAAGCGCGCGCGCCAGCAGAAGGTTGGCGACATTGAGGCATGCGACAGCCAGCACAATCATGGAAGCGCCAAGGAGCACGAGCAATTGCCGGGAAAGCTCTTTGCGGCCCGCAAAGGCCCCGGTACGGGCCTCCCGCACCGTGAGGCGCTGGTCCAGGACTTTCCGGCGCGTTTCCGGAGCAATCGTCGTGGGATAACCGTCGTCAAGCACGCGATGGAAGAGAACATCGATTTCGGCCTGGGTGCTCGCCCTGCTCGCGCCGGGTTTCAGGCGCCCAAACGCATGGAGCCACATGACTTTGGAAATCTGGCCGCTCAGATCATCGTGGAGCCAGTCTCTCCCGGGAATGGCGATGGGCTGCATCATCATGGGCATCCAGAGGTCGGGCTGGTCGCCCATGTTTTCGCCTCGAAACCCGGGCGCAGTGACCCCGATGATGGTCAGGGCGCCGGCGCGAAGCTGAATCGAGGTTCCCAGCGCCGATGTCCGGCCGCCGAACCGGCGTTGCCAGTAGTTGTAGCTGATGACCACATAAGGGTCCTGCCCGGGGCCGCGCGCATCTTCGGAAGTGAAAAGGCGTCCGATGGCGGGCCGGGCGCCGAGCACGGTGAAATAATCTTCGGAAACCAGGCGCGCGCGGGCTTCTTCGAGAGGGCCGCCACCGATGCGAAGGTGCCAGCGGTTCATCTCGGCTTCCACGGCGCACAGGCCGGCCAGAGTGGTGACCTGTGCGCGCAGGCGCTCAAATTCAGCGTAGCTCAGCAGCCGTCTTTCGCCCGTATCGATGCCGCTTGTTACCCCTGTGGCCTCGGGGTCGGTCAGCATGACCAGCTCTTCAGGATGCCGGACCGGAAGCGGTTTGAAAAGCGCAGCGTTAATGATGCTGAAGATGGCGGTGTTCGTTCCGATTCCGATAGCCAGTGAGGTTACCGCTACCGCCGTAAACACCCGGTTGCGCGCCATCTGGCGCAGGGTGTAGTTGATGTCCTGCAGAATTGTCTCCAGCCATATCAGCATATTCATCGTTCAAGCAGATGGCTCAGCAAGCCGTGAAAAACTCTTTTTGTATTCTTCGGAATGCGACCGGGCCTTCAGGTCAACCAGGACAAAACGAAACTCACTCGTGTATTTCGCGCCTGAAATATCGGACAGCCATGTGTCTTCCGCCCGCGGCAGCATCTCGCAAAATGTGATTTCCCTGTCAGGCAGAGAAGCGCATTTAAGACGGCGAACCATTTTACACAGAATCTCCGCATAGACAGGACTGGAAAGATCGATGTACGACGGTTTAACCTCCAGCGGAATCTTGACAAAAACCGTATCGGGCAGCGCGAATTTTCCGGCCCAGCGCCGGAGCCCCAGAAAGCGCTCCGCTTCGTCTTTTTCTTCGGCGAAATCCAGCTCATCGACGGGGAACCGCCATGTTTCCCGCTGAATCACCAGCTGGTCGATAAGCACACGCGGAAGGCGCCTTTCCGGGGGAAACCATGTGGCCCTGTGGATGACATACGAGAACAGCAGGTCGGCGAAGGCTTCGAGGATGTCAAATGAGCGCAATCCGTCGCGGGTGGTGGCCATCAATTGTCCATGGCGCTCGGTCACCAGCAAGCCGCTGAATGGGTGCGAGATGAATCCATGGGGGGCCACTGCATCCGTCGCAGTCGAAAGAAAGTAATCACCCGGCCTCAATATCCGCTCGCTTGTGCGTGTGGTGGGCTTGCCTTCGGCGCGTGATTCCGCAATTTTCAGGCAGGAGCTGGAAATGTCCCACTCTGTGGCCTTGCTGAGCGAGGCTATGTCAGCGTGTTGCTCGACCAGCGCCGCGTGAGCGAGGCTGTTTTTGCCGCAGTGGATTTCTCCCAGCACATAGGTGGCGTGGCCGTTCAGGATTGCGCCGATATCCGGGGCTGCGATCAGCAGATCGGGGCAGTAGTAACGGACCGGATGGTAGTCGCCTGGAAGGTCAGGGAAGGCCTGGTCCACGAGTTCGCTTAGCTGGCAGGAATTCCATCGAACGATCCGCGCGCCGGCTGGTCGAGGCGCGAGGGCCGCCCATTTTTCCGAAAAAACGGACTTGAGCGCATCCAGTTCGGCGTTGCCGATCAGGCGCGGTTCTGCCGCCAGCCACCATTCCAGGGCGGAAATGTCCGGTTTCCCGCTGCGCTCCGCCATCTCGCGATAAACCTGCCGGAATACTTTGAGAAACGTCAGCGAAGTCGATTGCATCAGCCAGCGCAGGCTGGTGAGCAGCAACGACAGCGGGGGAACGATGGGCGCCAGAAGGTCGAGCGAGGCCCTGAGTTCAAGGTCGCGCTGGCAGTCTTCATAAACGAGAGTGCGCCCGCCATAAGTCGCGCCGGCGTTCCTTGTGCTCGAAGACCGGGTGATTTCTTCAAACTTCTGTTTCAGGCCGTCCATGGCGGCATTGAGGCCGTCAGGATTTCCGCTCGCCTTGCCTACTGTCTGGCGCGCCGCCTCGAGCATGTCCAGTTTCTCGATGGCAGCGCCTCTTATGCGCTCGTCCTCAATCCTGAGTAATTGATTGCGCAGATTGATCTCGGAATTTGCTTCGACGGGCACGATGAAGCGCCATAGCAGAACTCCCTGACTGGCCATGGCCCTGAAGAGCTCAAACAGCTCCTGTTTCTCCACGCCGGAGAAAAGCGGATTCTGCCGGATGCGCGCGTGTATTTCGAGGGGAAGATGTTGACCGTCGCAAAGCGGAAGCGCGGCCTGCGCCAGCGGCGGGACCGCTATCGGGCCGGAGCCGGGCGCGTGCAGCATTCCGTCTTCGAGGCGGAAATAGGGCGCCAGCCGCGGTGGAATCCATGCCTCTATCCCGGGGACGGATGACAGGCTTTCCGCGAGGCAGTCGATTGCCCAGTCTTCAAAATATACCCTGCGGGTTTTCACCAATGCGGCGCCGGGGGCGGCCGCAAGGGCGGGTCCGTTTCGGTGAAACTCAAACCAGGCCACCGGGCCGAAGAATCCGATTGTGTCATTCTTCGCGCAATACCGCTGCAGGTAGCTGGCGATCAGTTGTTCCCGCTCACGCTGGCGCTGGTTTCGCGTGACGGCGGGCTGCGCCTCACGGGCGACAGGCTGAATTGCCGTTTCGAATGCGTGCCGGTTCTGCCACAGCACGGCTTCCTGAAACAGCCCATCGCGTGCGACTTCCCACAGGATGTGGCTCTGGCGCGCGCTGCTTCGCGCAAATGCTTCCTGAAAATCGTGAAGACTGCATTGATGCTTTGCCCGGGCGTCTTCAATCTTCCGGAACAACTCAAGGATGCCCGTTTCGCGCGCCTGCGTTTCATGGAGCTTGCCCGCTTCCGCAAGGCGCTTGGCTTTGAGCGCCGCCTTGAAGGCCGGGTCTTTCAGTCCGCGCCCTTCCCTGTGCAGCGCGGCAAGACGCGCATCGATCTGTAAGACCGCTTCACGATTCAGGTTTTGCAGAAATGTAGCGCATTCGAGCGCCTGTTCCGCCAGAGCGGCACATTGTTTGTCAGACAGGCGGGACGCCATTTCCACCGGGAACCCCGCTGCCCTGAGCACAAACCATTTCCACAACCCCCAATCAGGATTGGCAATCGGAAGGAGGTGCTCCGGAAGGTAGGTCATGAAACGCCTCTCAAAATCAAATTAAGGATATGGCCCGCAAGGCAGCCGCCCATGAGTCCGCATTCGGCGGGTTTGTGATTGTCAATGCATATTCAACGAATCTATGCAAAATTGCCGATCGCCCGTGATCGTTCCGCGGCTGGCCGTTGTATGCGAGGCCCCGGGGCAATCTGTCGTTGTATCCCTGAACGATATATTTAGGTTGCTGGAAGCGCTGAAACGTTGCCAGCGGGAAAAGAATTCTCGCTCCCTTCCTCGATTTTCCACAGAATCATGCGGTGACGGTCTGGCCACATTTGTCATACGTGCTCGCATCTAACCTGAACAGCCTGCCGTGGAATTATCAAGGCCGTCACTGATCACGCGGGCGATTCGAATACCTTCCATTCGAGAGACGGATGCACTCCACTGAAAAAACGGAACTGCGCGCGTTGTCTGCTGCACAGTCTGGTGTCTGGCTCGCCCAGACGCTTGACCCGGAAAGCCCAGCGTTCAATATCGCGGAGTACATAGAGATTCACGGGCCAGTCGAGCCGGCAAGGTTTGATCGCGCACTGCGCCGCGCCGTTGCGGCCGCCGGATCGCTGCATACCCGGCTCGAAATAGATGGTGGAGAATTGCGCCAGTATCTCCGGTATGACGAGCATTGGCCTCTGCCGGTCGTCGACGTGAGCTGCGAGGCGGATTCCCGGGCTGCCGCTCTTGCCTGGATGGAACAGGACCTGGCCAGGGTTTTCGATCTGACCAAAGGGCCGGTATTCAGCTATGCGCTGCTGCGCGTGTCGCACGACCGCTATTTCTGGTATGCGCGCAATCATCACCTGTGCATGGACGGTTACAGCGGTGCCCTGGTCGCCCGTGAAGTGGCGCGCCTTTACTCGGGCGAAGGCCATGATGCCGTGCAGTCCACCGACGCGGGGGCCGGCTACTTCGCATTGCTCGACGAACTTGAGCGGTATCGCGGCTCGTCACAGTGTCAGCGTGACCGTGATTACTGGAACCGGCAACTGGCGGACCGGCCGGAGTCGGTAACACTCTCGCGCAAGCTCCCGGGCAGGCCGCGCGGCTTTATGCGCAAAACCGCCTTCATTCGGCGCGAGCTGGCCGAACGCCTTCAGGAAATCGGACGGCGATATGACGCCGGCCTGGCGCAGGTGATCTACGCCGCCGCGGCGCTCTACATCCATCGCTTCACAGGGGCCGATGATTTTATTCTTGGCATTCCGCTTCTGGCCAGAGTCGGGCGCGCGATGCGGTCCGCGCCGGGGATGGTTTCCAACATCCTGCCCCTGAGGATGCGCTTCGATCATCGCTGGAATTTCAACGACCTGCTGCAATACACAGCGCAGCAGACCAGGGCGATGTTGCGCCACCAGCGTTACAGGACGGAAGACCTGCGCCGCGATCTGGGACTGAATCCGGGCGGACCGGGCCTCTATGGACTGGTCGTCAATTTCATGTCGTTCGACTACGAGTTGCGTTTTGGCGGATATCCGGCGCGAAGTCACAATCTTTCCAACGGCCCGGTCGACGACCTCTCAATCGCGGTTTACGAGCACCAGGATGGATCGGCGGTCCGTATTGATTTTGACGCCAACCCCGGCAACTACACGGCAGAGGAGCTTGCCGCACATCAATCCCGCCTTCTGGAATTGCTGAAGCAACTGACCGACCCGGAACTGCCGCTGGGGAAGGCT
>OBLQ010000979.1_pt1 | contig 10776 bp, 8 predicted proteins | sample 1519881 | NCBI WGS metagenome assembly OBLQ01 (sample SAMN01911456, study PRJEB22533) | soil metagenome | biome: Soil | place: Malaysia | collected 2012-04-30 | depth DG_metagenome m | reverse complement strand
GGCCGGTCCAGAGCTTCGGGCTTTTGGGCGGCGTTAACGGGTAGCAGGGTGGAAGCGAAACCTGCACGGTCGCCCCTACGGCCGAAGCCAGAGGCGTATGTACAACGCCGCAAATCCTTTGGGTCGGATTGAAAAGATCGCCCCGAAGGCGCGCGGGACGCGTGGCGTCCTCGTGTTATTCAAAACGGATGCTTCGCGTCTCGCGCGGGCCTCTCCACTTTTTTCAAACCTCGGGGTTCGGCCGAACCCGCGAGAAGGAGACCCTATGTCCGCATGCCGAAAGCGAACTGAAATGCGTCATCCAGGATGCGACGCAGCACGTCCTTCGAGACGCCCTTGTCGCTTCATCCTGAGGGCGCCGCGAAGCGGCGCGTCACGAAGGGCGAAGCGACAAGGGCTCCTCAGGATGAAGAGTGCTGCGCCGCTGGTCCGGGATCGGCCGGTGGTTCTCGGCTTGTTGAGAGCGATCCGTCCCGAGCTTCGCTCGGAACCTGCGGAGCAATGCTTCGCATTGCACCGCGCACGGGATGACGAAGCAGTTAGAACAGCGGCTTTCCTTTCGCGCTCGGGAAAGGAACATTCATAATCTTCGCGACAGTCGGCGCGATGTCGCGCATATTGATCTCGCCAAGGTTCCTGGCTTTGGGAATGCCGAGTCCGACAATAAAGAAACTCGCGCGCATCTCCTTGTGGTCGGGCGAAAAGCCGTGATTGCCCATGACTTTCGACGGTGTTTCGAGCGGGCCTTCCAACTTATAGCCGATGTCGAAGCCGGGCTTGAAATCGACCCAGAAGCTTGCTTCGCGCGCGCCGCCGCGTTTTTCGATCTCGTTCTTATCGTACACGGCATCGATGCCGGTCGACGGATCGGCCGCAAGTTTTTTCAAGAGCGCTGCGACCTTTTGCTGAAGCGTCTTGTCATCCGGTCGCGACAATACGATCGCTGCGGAGCCGCCGGCGCCCCACGGCTCGGCGTCCCAACTCGTCACCTGATGCCTGTCCGCGTCATATTGAATGAGGCCGGCTTCGATGAATGCAATCATGAGATTGGTGTCGGTCGAGAGATTGGTGTCGGTCGAGACCGGCGCGAAGCCGTGATCGGAGACGATCGCGATAACGATGGCAGGCTCGGCCTGGCGCGCGGCTGCGATGAGATCGCCGACCGCGCCGTCGATCACCGCAAGCGTCGCCTTCGCCTTGTCGGAGCCCGGCCCTGTCTCATGTTCGAAATGGTCGAGGCTGACGAGATGCAGCGTCATGAATTCGGGATGCTTTGCGGCGATGAGCGCGGCGGCGAATTTGGCGCGCGCGACATCGCTTTGCGCCTCTTCCGAGCCGAGGGCGGCAAGCGGCAAGCCGGTCGCCATTTCAAGCTCGCCGACAAGGCCGGGCGAGGAAAGCGCTTCGACCAGTTTCAGATCGTCAGGCGTTCGCGTACGCCAGATCTCCGGAATATTCCAGTCAATCGACCGCGCGCCGGCGCTGACCGGCCAGCCGAGGCTCGCAACGCCTTCGCCATTTTGATGAACGGCGTCCCACAAGGTCGGCGCCTTGATGTCGGATGCGTACCAGTACCAGCCGCCGTCATTCTTGTGCAGCGGATCGAAGGTCGTGTTGTCGGAAATGCCGTGGATTGCCGGTCTGACGCCAGTGATCAATGTCGTATGATTGGGATAGGTGACGGTCGGCAGGACATTGACGACGCCCGTCGCATAGGCGCCCTCGCGCATCAGCGCCTGGAGATGAGGCGCAGCAAAGCCGCGCTTGCCGGCGTCGATCACATCGGCGGGGCGCAGCCCGTCGATCGAAATCATCAAGACCGGCGCGGCTTGCGCTGCAAGCGAAGCGAGCAGGGTGGAAGCTAAGACGAGAATGAATGATAGGCGCCGCATCTTCCGTCCCTCCCGAGGCCGCCTTCGGCGCCTAATCCTTTTGTGTGACAGACATGTTACGATAAGCGCGCTACGGCGCCGCGCTCGGCTTGTATCGTTCGACGTCAAAGCCTTTGGCGGCGAGGAGGGCGGGAACGGAATTCTTTCCCACAAGGTGAGCAGCGCCAATCACGATAAGCTCCTTTCCGGACCCCGACATTTCTTTGGCGATCTTGTCGGCCCAGGCGGCATTGCGATTCGTGACAAGGACGGCGAAGACGCTCGGCGCTTCATCGCGCATCGATTCGTTCATCAGTGCGTCGATCGCGCGGACATCGCCAGTTCGCCAGGCCGTATACAGCTTGCCGAGTTCGCTCGTCTGCTCCTCCCAGTCCTCGAGGGTCACCGTCAGGAGCTTCTTCTCCGTTTCCGAAGGAAGAGATGTGAACAGGCCGAGCTGCTGGTCGGCGGTTTCAAAGAAATGCAGGTTTTTGTGCGCGGCGCGCGCTTCGGAGAGGAGCGTCGCTTCGACCCCGGCGTCAGGGTCGAACCCTTTGGAGGCGATGAACTGCACGCTGATCGCAAGAAAGGCGTACCAGGGCCGCATCACGTCGACCGCCTTCATTGGAAGGCCGACTTCGGCAACGATCTTGTTAAGTAGGGCGCCGTCTTCTTTGCTGAGCGTATCGGAAAGTTTTGCGCCGCCTTTGTTGAACCCGTCGGTCATGACGATCTGTGTTATCCTTTGTCTCGCCTCGGGCGTGTCAAGTTCGGCTTCAAACCAGATCGCATCGGCGGCTTTGAATGCGCGATCGATATAATCCGTATGCCACACGAGATCCCGGGGCAGGATGTGGAACGAGCCGAGGAGATAGATCTCGCTGTCCTTGTCCTTGACGATCCACATGGGCGGCGTCGCCGTCTTCGCGGCGAATGGCGAGGCGTCTTCGCCCGTTTGCGGCTCGGCGGCCGGCGGAGGCGGGGCGGCCTTGCCTACAGCGCCCGCGGCGAAGGACGCCGCTATGAGGGCGAGACCGGCGAAAAAGGCGCGCCTGCGATTGCGCGGCGGAAGACGAAATCGGGTCATCGGCGCTCACTCCTAACTGGGACGGATCAGGCGCCGCCACCATATCAGGCCTGCGGCCGTCGCCTAGAGCAGGTGATTGAAGAGCGAAGGTTGATGATTGGCGAAAGCGCGGCGGCCGCCGCAGAGGAAACTCCATTTGAAGCGAAATTTTCGGACGCTCGTCATGAGATAACCGGCGTGGCGCCATGCTGCGATCGGCCGGCCGCGCGCCGCGCCGCCTTCGGTTGCCGCCTTCGCCCGTTTCGCGTAAGGAGGCGTGCCAAAATTGCGCCCGTAGCTCAGCTGGATAGAGCGTTGCCCTCCGAAGGCAGAGGTCACAGGTTCGAATCCTGTCGGGCGCGCCATTCCCGTACCAAACTACGAGCCGGCTCTGTTCGCCGCGCTCTCTCGGCCCGGATGACGGGGCCGATGTTCGACGATGCCTTAAGGTCCGCTTTCGTGATTTCTATCAACAGCCAATACATCCGCTCCATATAGGAAAGATGTTCGCTGCCGATGAGGCCGCTATCCCGGGCGGCGCGGAGATTCGTTGGCTGGCCTATGAACCTTAACCTCACGTCATTGGCGGCGCGGTGCGTTCGATTGCCGGCATGCAGCAGCCGGTGAAGTTCGCCAATGATGTCGACAGTAAAGCGCAGGGGCGCGCCCCCCTGCGCAATCTCCTTGTCTCCTTTGACCGGATCGGTCGCCCGCGGCCTCTTCGCACATGCCCCTCGATATTCAACGCCTCGGCGCCGTTATTTTAAAACATTATCGGGATTCAGAAAAAAGATGACGAATTCTTAGAATTATGATGTAAAGTCGGAATCGATTCCGGCGCGCGCCGAAAAGCGGCGCGAAGGCGCTGTGTTTCTCTGCTCCGAAAGCGGGGCCGGGACATGGCGGAGGGAGCCGAGCCGGAAAAAATCATTGTGAAGTCGCGTGAAGTGTAGCGCTGCGCGTCCCGGGATTGAGAAAACGCCGCGTTGATGCGCGGCGCGAACGCGTCAGGCGCGTCGTCGGCGCGTGCTGCAGTCTTTGTTGCGTGCGTCGGCGTTCGCGGCGCGCGGTCGCCTATGCGTAAATCCGTGAACGAAAAATGAGGGAGAGCGGCGATGCTGATCGGCCGAGCTTTTGCAGTCAACCTGGTCGCGGCGACGATTTTGGCGACGATGCTCGCCTCCTGCGGCGGCGGCGGCGCGCCGAAACGCGTCTTCGTCAGCGGCTATGTTTCGGCGGCCGTGACGACGCCGGCGACAAAGTTGCATGACATCGCCCTGCCGCACGCCAGCGTCTTCCTCTACTTGTCGTCGGCGCCGGCGAACCCTGTCGCCTCGACCCTTTCGGATTTGAGCGGGCGCTTTAAGCTGAAAGCCGACAAGCCCGGCGTCTATGATCTTTGCGTGGAGCTGAAAGGCTTCCCTAGGACCTGCCAGCGCCATCTCACCCTCGCCAAAACCTCGACGACGATCAGCCCGTTCCGCATGGCGAGGACGCATGGCGACACGCGCGATCGCGCGACCTTGTTCGGCAAGACGACGCTCGCCGACGGCTCCATCCCGCGCGGCTTTGCGCCGATGCTCAAAGTCAACGCCTTTGTGAAATATCAGGTGAAGAGCGCGGCGGGGATCGAATTCGAAGGCTATTTGAACGAATTCGGCGAGTATATCGCGCCCTCCGTACCGACGAGCGAGGACTTCACGATCGAACTCGCGATCGACAACGCAAAAAGAACGATCCTCGTCCGCAAGGAAACCCAGCTTGCGCCGAACGCCGATCACGAATTCAACATTTACCTCAAAGATCATCCGCCGAAGATCAACCTGGTCTCGGCCGCTATCGCCGGCAAGCCGGTAGAGACCGTCGCGTTGAACGGCGTCGTCACCTTGACCGCGACGGCGAACGATCTTGACGGCGACCAGCTCGCCTATCGCTGGCTGTTGCCGGACGGCGCGACCGACGGCGTCCTTGCCGGGCCGAACGCCAGCAACAAGGTTCAGTGGACGGTTCCCGGCAAGAAGGGCGCCTATTCCGCCGTCGTCGTCGTCAGCGACGGGCGCGGCGGCTATGCGACGAGTTCGGCGACGGTCAATGTCGGCGATACGCGCGTCACGTTCAGCGGCGTGGTCGTCGATGTCGCTGGAAACCCGATCGACCAGGCGCAAGTCGACATTAACGGGCGATTGCTCAACACCAACGCCGACGGCCGCTTCACATTGAAAGTCCCGGTCGACGATCGCTATGTCATGAATTTGCGCAAGCCCGGCGTCGACAGCCCCGGCGCCAAACCGGCTACTACGTCTATGCGCGGGCGGTCAATGTCGGGCGCTGGGTGATGCGCCCGGCGCAAGTTTTTACGGTCGACCCGACCCAGCCGATCAAGATTCAGCAAGCCCGCAACGAACGCGACTGCCTGACGCCCGTTCCCTGGCGCATCGACTGGGGCGCGCATCCGGGAACCGGGATCTTTCAGTGGCAGGACGGGCGTGGCTATCCGACGTCGATCCCGGAACGCGCGCAACGGGATGAGCGCGCAGTGTTCAATGTCGCGACGATGCTGTCGCGGCTCGATCCGTCATTGCCGGGCCTTTTCTATCAGGCGGGCTACGGGCCGAAAGGCGCCGATAACCCGCAAAGGGAGACGCCGCGGCCGCGCAAACTTCCCTGTCTCGACGGCCCGGCGATCGACATTCCCGCCAATTCCCTGGTCGATGTCGACACCCATCAGCCGCCGCCGGGCGACGTGCAGATCGCGCTCTCTGCGGTCTCGTTGAGCACGCCGCAAATGCCAGGCGACTTTTCGGCGAGCGACGGCAGTGGAACCATCTCGGCGATGGAAAGTTTCGGCGCCGGCAGCATCGAAATCGGCGACGGCGGCCATCGCTATAATTTAAAGCAAGGGGCGAGCGCGGAAGTTTCAATTCCGGTCGACGCAACGCAAGTCGCCGGCGGCGCGGCGTTGGCGCCGACGATTCCCTTTCTTTATTATAACGAGACCAACGCGACCTGGGAGCAGGACGGGGCGGCGAGCCTCGTCAACACGGCGGCCGGGCCCCTCTATCGGCGCAAAGTCGCGCATTTCTCCAATATGAACGCCGATATTCTGAAGACCGGCAATTCCTGCGTCGCGGTCGAAGTCGACCCCGCCGCCGGCTTCACCTTGCCCTTGCATGTCGAAGTGACGTTGCAGCCCTCGGTCGTCAACCCGAATGTCATCCAGGTGCGCGACCTTGTGGTCGAAACCCTGAAAAGCACGGCGATTTACAACCTGCCGAACAATAGCGACATCGTCCTGACGCCGATCGTTCAGGGAACGAAGGCGGACGGCTCGACGGGCTCCGTGCCGGCCGGCGTTTTCGTCGTCAACACCGGCGGGCCGCAAAGCGGCGGCTCGGGCGCGCCGACGATCAACGCCGACGGGACCTATTATTCCGAAGACGCCGGCGGCAATCCGACGGGGCCTTGCGCCTCGCGCGTCACGCTGACCAATCTCGCCTTGCCGACGCCTTCCTCCGGCGAATTCCTGCAGGGCCTTTCCTTCCAGTCGAGCAATATCGACGAGTTCAATGCGACGATCGGCGGGGCGATCCTGCAAGGCGCCGCCGATTATTACTTGCAGGCCGATCCGCGCGGCAAACGCGCGAACTTCACCCTCTTCAAGTCGGAGAACAAATTCGGCGAACCCTTGAACGTTCCGAACGGCGAGGTCGAATGGGACGCGCAATTTGCCAATTCCGGCGATCTCGGCTTCGGCCGCGACATGCATTGCCGGCGCAACCGCGCCGACGACGGCCAGTTCGACGTCGCCTGCTATGTAACGAATTACGGCCAGCCGCCGAAGGATTTCGCCGACCAGGTCGACGCCGACAATGCGCTCGCCGGGACCGATCCCGATGCGACGGTCGCCATGGAGTTTTCGCGCGTCGAAAACCCGGCGAGCGCCGCCGTCGAATTCCCCGACAATGATCGCGCGGTGAAGTTCTATGTCTACGGCGGCGACCCCAACGCCGCGCCCCTGCAAAGCGCCGATCTCGACGGCGTCGGCGCCCGGCCCGTGCCGCAGCTTTGCATGGTGTGCCATGGCGGCGATCTCGCAAGCCTCGCCGCCGACCCGGCGAACCCCCTGGGGCCGAAGAAAGGCGCCTTCACCGACCGCGCCGACATTGTGGGGATGAAATCGAATTTCCTGCCCTTCGATTTAACGCTCTATAATTTCCCGGCTGCCAAAGACAAGAACGCGCAAGAGGCGGCGTTCAAGGGCCTCAATATCGATATCGTCCAGGAAGTCGCGAGCCATAACGGCGCCGACGGCGCCGCCGTCAACGAACTCGTCAACGCCTTCTATAATAACGGCGCGCTCGCCCAGCAGGCGACAAAACCCGTGGTCGCGAACTGGGACCCCGGCAATCCGAATTCCGACGCGCATCGCTTTTACGCGAATGTTTTCGGGCCGACCTGCCGCACCTGCCACATCACGGGGCCGTTCGGCGCCCCGAATTTCACGAGCCAGGCCGAATTCGAAAGCAAGATCGACAAGGTTCAAAACCGCGTCTGCGGGCAAAAAATCATGCCGCATTCAAAGCGCACCAGCGCAGTTTTCTGGTCGAGCCTCGATCCCAACATGCCGGCCTTCCTGGAGCTTTACGGGCAGACCCTGCCAAACTGGTCGCCGGCCCCCGGCCAGCAATGCGGCGAGGTCTATCAAGCGGGCGGCGTCGTCGCGCTGTCGACCTTCACCGACCAGATCTTTCCGATTCTGACGAATAACTGCCTTGCTTGCCACGGCTCGACGGGGAACGCGAATTTCTCCGTCGGCGGAACGCCGCAGCAAGTCTATAACTCGATCATCAATGCGACGGCGAAAGACGGCGTCTCGAAATATATCGTCGCCAATAATCCGGGCGCGAGCCTCATCCTCAATCGCATCAAGGGGATCGGCGGCGCCCGAATGCCCTTGGGCGGCCCCGATCTTACCGCGACCGACACCGACTCGCCGCCCGACGGCGTCAATGACAGCGTCGAAATCGAAAACTGGATCAACGCCGGCGCGCCAGGCCCCTAGAAGAAAGCGCCCGGCGGCCCCCGCGCATGGCGCGCATTGCTTCGACGCAATGCGCGCCATGCGTTATGCGCGCCCGTTTGCTCCGATGTCGCACCGCCGCCGCCGGCGCGCGCTTCGCCCGAAGCGCTGTTTCGTTCAAGCGTTGGCCGTCCGTCAGCCGAACGTCTTGCGCAGCCTCATGAACAATACCGGACCGAACCGCCTTTGCTGAAAGTCGACGAACTGGAGCGGATCAAGATTTCGCGGTCCGGAGAATACGTCGCGCTCGACCTTGTAGTTCGACCGATTGTAGAGCTGGATGCGAAAAGCAAGGTCGGTTCTGATCTTGTATTCACCAAAAGCGTTGATGTCGTAGCTGGTCTTGCTGGCGTCGATTTCGTCGAAGAGAAAAGTGCGCTGGCGATTGCCCAAGATAAAATTGACGCCCCAGTTCAAATGCCAATGCGGCATATCCTGATTGAAATGCAATTCCGTTTCGAGCGGAATTTGCGCCGAAATGCGCCGCCGGTCGTGCGTGGTGGGATCGGTGATTTGCGAGGCGCGCCATGTCGCGGCGCCCCGCAACAATGCGCCCGACAAGCCGAGCTTTGCGAGAGGAAGATTGAAAGACCCGATTATGTCGTCTTCGACGCCGTCGCCGATATTGGCGGGTTCGTCAAAGACGCCCGAAGGGGTGACTATCGGGGCGCGGTCGATGGCGTCGGTGATTTCGAGATGACGATATTTGACCGACAAGACCCCGTCGCCCCAGAAGCGATGTTGCCCCAGAAGCGATGTTCAATGGCGCCTTCGAATAACCAATTCTGTTGCGGGGACAGATCGGGATTGCCGGCGGTGACGCCGCTGCCATTGAGCGCCGCATTGGCGGTGAAGGCGCCGAAGTCGAGCTGTCCGACTTCGCGTTCGATCCTCATCTGGATCTGGTCGGCGGTCGTCGCCGACCAGGTAAGCAACAGGCGCGGTTTTGCAAACAGCAATGTCTTGGACAAGGCGACGTCGCCCGAGGACGCGATCGTCGAGTCCTCGACGCGAACGCCGGCTTCGATCGCCAGCGCCCTTGAGGCGCGCCAGGTCGCGGCCGCAAAGACTTCGCCGCGGGCTTCGTGAACGCGAACATTGGCGGCCGGCAGCGCGATGGCGACGCCGTTGTCCTCGAAGCTCGTCGCCGCGTCGAGCCAGTTGTAGGCGAATTCGCCGCCAGCATCGACATTGAGCGCGTCGCTTGCGCGCCAGTGCGCAATGCCGCGCATGATGCTTTCGCCGCCGTTGTTGTCGAGATGGAAATGCTGATCGTCGTCGACGGTTTTGAACACGGAGTCGACGCTGGAATCGGCCAGATGCTGAAGCGCCAATAGTTCAAGACCAAGATTGGCGGCGAGACGGCGCGTGTAATGCAGCCCCAATTCGCCGTCTTTTGCATCCTGCTTTTGATGCTCGCTTTGGGGGCCGACGAACATGAAGAAGTCAGCGCTGCGGATTTGCGAGGGTTGATCTTCGAGTGTGAGATTAGCGCGAATTTTGCCGCCGAGGAGCGGCGTCTCATAGGCGGCGGCGGCTTTGTAGCCCTCGTTCGGCGCGGTGTTGCGCATGCGCGAGAAGTCGAGCAAGGCGCCGTCCGGCGCGCGAATCTCGTGCGGCCCGCTGCCCCAGGAATCGTCGTGTCCTTCGAAACTGTGGAACGAGGCTTCGACAGTGCGGCCGTTCCGGCGCCAGGTCCCTTCGAGCTGTGTTTGCGGATCGGTGTAGCCGTCGCCGGTTGTGTATTGGCCGACGCCCGCAATGCCCGTGAAACCTTCGGCCTTGCGGCGGATGACATTGGCGACGACGGGTTTGCCTTGCATGTCGATGCCGGGCGCGCCGCCTCGGATGAGATCGATCCGTTCGACCTGCGCAGCGGGCAGACGCGTCAGGATGGCGACGAGGTCGTCGGTCTTGCTGGCGGGACGCTGACCGTCGATCAGTACATTGCCGACGGCGCTTGCAAAACCGCGCGCTGAACCGCCGTCGTCAAAGGTGAAGCCCGGGATGCGGCGGACCATGTCGTAAGCGGTGTCGAGGCCCATCGGCGCAAAGAACGACGCGGGATAGCTGATGACGCTGGATTGGGGCGCCGCCGAAGCGGTCGGGGACTGCTCGGGCGCTGCTTGCGCTGAGGCCGAGTGAACAAACAGGCCCGCCAACACTACCGCCAGGACCCAACGCAATCCCTACCCCATGATGACTGTTGAAAATACGCGGTCAGGCGGCCGGACGCATCGGATGCGGACGATACTGCCAGCTACCTTGAACGAGCGAGTTACACTTGCGAGTTTACCCTGTGAGAGCCGCCCCCGAGTTGCACTAAAGCGCGGGCCTTAGACTCGTGTCGAGAGACAGGAGGGCCGATCTCAATCAAGATTGCGCGAGTCGGTCGAAGCAGAGCATCTCATTCGGCGGGTTCGTCGCGGATGCGTTCGGCGCCAGACACGGCGGCTTTCAGGCGATAGCGGACGTTAGCATCCGCCTGGCGGTGATGGTCTCGCGCAACGACCGCGCCGTCGCGAGGTCCCCGGCTGTCGGCTTCGGCGCCGTGTCCGCCAATCCCGCTGACACCAGCCACCGCGCGAGATCCTTCGGCGTGCTGAGAAGTTCGCGCGGGGACGCACTCAGCCTCGCCTGCAGCGTCGCAGCGAGATCAATGGCGTTCGATCCGCCGCGAAAGCGGAAGCCATCCCTGTCTTCAGGCGGCGCCTTAGAGCTCATATAACCTCATTGACAGGTTACTCACCCTGTGGCAA
>OBLQ010000978.1_pt1 | contig 10777 bp, 7 predicted proteins | sample 1519881 | NCBI WGS metagenome assembly OBLQ01 (sample SAMN01911456, study PRJEB22533) | soil metagenome | biome: Soil | place: Malaysia | collected 2012-04-30 | depth DG_metagenome m | reverse complement strand
GTTCTACTTGGCCGCACGCTTGGGCGAGTAGTGAGTCGGGCGCGAGCGCATCATTCGCGCACGCCGACTTGCCCGCCGAGAGCGCGCGCGAACAACGCGGCTCCCACAACCAAGCCGACAATGATCACAGCCACCACCGTGGCCTTCTCAAATTCCGCGCCGGCTGCGAAGTCGAGCATCAACAAAGACAACGTCCGCGATTGCCCTGAGCCCAGCAATACCACGGTGCTGATGTCGCGGGCGGCGGAAATAAAGCCGACTAGCCCGACAGTGATTAGCGCCGGCATGGTCAAAGGCAACACTACGCGCCGGAAGGTATCGAGCCACGTGCCGCCGCACACTTTTGAGGCTTCTTCGAGATCCTGGCCCAGTTGCAGCAGCACGCTTTTGATAACCTGAGTTCCGAACGGCATACTCTTGATTACCATCGCGATCATCAAGAGATAAATCGTCCCGTAGATCGGCAGAAAGATCTTGGTTTGCAGAAAAGTCCATAAGAGCGCCACGCCAAGCAGAATGCCCGGAATCGACCAAGGCAGCCAGGAGAGAAAATCCAACACCGCGCGCCCGCGGTGGCGCGTCTTAACCACGACATACGCAATTAACGAATAGAAAAACACACCAATCACGCCGGAACCAACGCCGATCGCCAGGGTGTTCCACAGCGATCGCAACAACACCGGATCGCCCAGTGTCGCACGCCAGTTATCGAGCGTCCACGGATTCGGGATATTGAAGAAACCAAAAAGTTTCATGAATGTGCCGGAAACCAGGAGCACCGTAGGCACCACCGTCATGATCAACGCGAACGCCAGAACCAAGCCAAATGCCGGGTAGCGCCACCGCCCCAGATGGGTAGGGCGGATGCTAAAACCTCGCCCATTCAGCGTAGCGTAGCTTTTGCCCGCGATATAACGCCGTTGTAGCGCGACCATAAGCAGCAGAATTACGAGAAAAACCGTGCTGAGGGCCATGGCCGGTGCGAACTGCGGCGGCTCCCAAGTGACCAATTCATGAATCTTGGTCGAATAGACCTGCAACCCAATGGGTGTGCCGAGTACGAGCTCGATTTCAAAAGACTCCAGCGAACGGATAATGCCGAGAATCGTCGTGACCAGAATCGCCGGCATCATAACCGGAACGACGATACGGAAAAACGTGCGCCAACCGTTGGCTCCGGAAATCCGCGAGGACTCTTCTAGGGCCGCGTCCAGATTGCGGAAAGCCGGAGTGAGCAACATGACTTTGATGCTGACCGTGCCGGCGAGGTGCGCCCAAACGATACCCCAGAACGAATAGATGTCGAACGGGGCCTGACTGAAGATGCCGAGAGACAGAATGGCCTGATTGAGCAAGCCGTATTTGGGATCCAGCAATAAAATCCAACCCATCGTCGCGGGCAGAGCGGGTAGAAAAAAGGCTATCCAGAAGAAAAATTCCAGGAATCCTTTCATCGGAAGGTCGGTCCGCGCGAGCAGCCAGGCGAAAAAACAACCCACGACAAGGGCGATGCTCTGGCGGGTAATCGCCAGCGTAAAAGTGTTGGTCATCGCTTTGATTATTCCCGGCGTGGTAAAAGCTTTGACCCAACCTTCCAGCCCCCAGACGATCGGTTGCCCCGGGCGCGCTGTTTGAAAACTGTTGAGGATCAGCAATATCAAAGGCGTCAGCACCAGGAAACCGACAACCAAAAACAAAATAGCTATCGGCAGCGAGGGCATGCGAAAGCCCAAGACGGGCGCTCGCCAGGCCCTTTCAAACGTGACGCCCTGCGTCAGGATCTGCGATTCCTGCCTCATACTCCGGCTCCACTTTCCATTAAATTGACCGCAATCAATTCATTCATATCGGTGTCGATTCGACGCTCGTTACACGTCTCTCCGTGGCGCGGGCCCGCCGCCAATTTTCCTTATTAGAACCCGTATTCCTTCCATCTCCTCTTGAGTTGCTCGGCCATACCCGGGGAAACCGCGGTACCGAGCGGCGGATACCTCTCGCCGCCGTATTGTTCCTGCGGCTCGAGCCGCCAATTGATGGTCGCGTCGATGAGCACGCGCGTCCAATGGCCGTGGCCGTACTTGACTGAGTTGCGCTCTTCCAATGGCACGCTGGGATCAAGCATCGAGCCGCTCGTCCCGCCAAAAAAGGAGATATCGCCCATGGCGGCGTTTACACGATAGCAAAGCGCCCACTCGATAGCCTCCCAATCGTGAATGTCGATATCGTCATCGACCACGATCAAGTGTTTCGCAGCGTAATTGCCCAAATGGGAACCCCACAGCGCGTTGGCCACCTGCTGCGCGTGGCCCTGGTGGCTTTTGCGGATTTGCACCCGCATCGTCTCCGGCCATTTGCCGCGCCAAACGGCGGTGATATTGGGGACGCCTGCCTGTTCCAGGTAGTGCCAGGCCATGGCTGAGAAGGTCGCAGGCGTCCAGGTCGTACCTTCATTGGTTCTCCCGGGGCTCGCGCCGGTAAGGCAACCATGGAAAATCGGGTCGTCGCGGTGCGTGATGCATTCGACGCGGAGCGTATGCTTTGCCGACTTGCTGCCGCCGTAATAGCCTGGATACTCACCGAACGGCCCCTCGACCGTGAATGTCTTTGGATCGGGCGAGATCCGCCCCTCCAATACGATTTCGGCACTGGCCGGCACCATAAGATCGCTGGTTTCGCATTTGACCAGCTCCACCGGCGCCCCTCTTAGTGAACCCGCCATCTCGTACTCGGGGTGATTAACCGGCGTGGAGGCAACGACGAAGAGCGACTGATCCCAGCCGATCACGACGGCAACCGGCATTTCCTCTCCTCGGCTCTTGTATTTGCTGAAATGTTTCCCCCACCCCTGAGTCATCGCAAGCAAAACGCCAATCGTGTTTTTGCCAGTGATCATGCCGCGGTAGGTCCCGGCATTGAGAACGCCGCTATCGGGATCACGCGTGACCACGCTCGCGGAAGTCATGATGTAGCGCCCGCCATCCAAGGGATTCCATTTCGGCACTGGCAATTGAAACAAATCTACGGCGTCTCCGCGGATGATGTTTTCTTTCACCGGGCCGCGCGCCACCGCAACTGGTTTTACCGGACGAGAGAACCGCTCCTTAAAGATGGGCACCATCTCGCGGTACGACGTCTGTTCGGACACCTCGATAAAGCGGCAGACGCGCTCGCGCGTGCCGGTCCCATTCGTAAACAGCCGCCGGCATAGCGTGCGCTTATGGTCTTTGATGTTTTCGAAAAACAGCGCCGGACCAAACTGGCCGGAAACTTCTCGCGTAATCGCGCCGATTTCCTCGTCCCAATCGACCTCGGCGCTTATGCGCCGCAGCTCCCTGCGCTCTTCGAGATCATCGATCCAAGCGCGCAAATCAGTAAATGCCACGTCAAAACTCTCCCTACGCCAATCCAGTATGACGGTCTGCCGTGACCATTAGGAGCCGAACAGCTTGCGCGCCGCAGCGGCGCCCGGCTCCCGCAGCTTATAAACTTTGTCTTCCGATTGATTCTCGAGGCGGTAATACTGTTCTACGGTGAGCGCATCTTTCGACGCGATGACGCCGAAATCTTTGAGCCATTTGGTATCGATATCAAGGCGACGACTCCCTACTCCCATGCTCCGGCCGAAGATTTCCTGCCCGTCTCTCCCGAGCAACCAATTAACAAAAACTTTCGTCGCGTTGGGGTGGGGTGGATTCTTGATGATCATTAGGTGGCCATATCCGCCAGTGGTAAACAGCCCTTCCTTCGGATACGGGAGTGGGGCGATGGGAAGGCCCGCCTTTATAAAAGGAAGCAATTCGGAATAGCCGATGCCAACAGTTACAGCGATGGTTCCTCTACCCAGGTTTTCCCCTAGCAGGCGAAGATCCCGTGCGACCAGCGGCTTCTGCGCGGCGAACTTTTTTAAATATTCCTCTCCTTTGACCGCCAGCATATGAGACCACATAGAATTGCCCGCGCCGGCCGTGCGCGGATCGCTCAGGCCGATTTTGCCGCGGAGTTTGGGGTTCAAGAGGTCGTCGAAAGACTGAAATTCGCCTGGCTTATATTCGTTCGGGTTGCACCACAAACTTACGGTTTGGTAGGCGACGAAGGGGTAAATAAACCGTTTGGCATTGTCCACCCACATGTGACCGCCCCACCACTGCTTCGGGTCTCTAACTTCCGGGAGGATAAAATACGGCTCCACAGGCTCGAGCACCCTCTCAGGCAGCAAGCTACTGACCGCGGACTCCGTGCCACCGATATGCACGTCGAAATAGCGCACGCCGGCCTTGATCTCACTCACCAGTCTCTGGATGATAGCGCTGCCACGCGCGGGCACGAATTCGACGGCGATGCCGTAGCGCCGAGAAAACGCCATTTCCATTCCCTTGCGTAGCACCGGACTCGGTGGAATCGACGCCACAACCTTGCCTTCCTTTTTGGCCGCTTCGACAACCTTGTCCCATTCGCCCGGCTTAACCTGACCCGTTTGCGCGAAGACCATTTGTGGGCAAAAGAACACCGCGGCAATCAGGCTCCCCCACAATTTTTTTCTCATCTCTCTTCCGACTGCGAATTTCACTTGAACAGTTTCTTCGCCAGTTGCATGGCGGGTTTGCGAATCTTCAGAACGACATCTTCCGAACTGTTTTCGAGTTCATCGTACTTTTCCGGCGACAGAGATTCTTTCACGGACACGTGACCGAATTCGCGCGTCCATTTGGTATCCACATCCAGGCGACGGGTAGGTTGCCCCACAGCTTTCGTGAACACGGTCTGCCCTTCTTTCGACAGCAGCCAGTTGAAAAATACGATGGCCGCGTTCGGGTGCGGCCCATCCTTGATCAGAACGACGTTGCCGCTCCCGGTGGAAGCGTAGAATCCTTCTTTGATAACACTAATCGGTTTGACCGGGAGGCCCGCCTTTATAAACGGCAAGTATGTGTAGTAGGAGACGCCGATCGACAGTGCCGACTTTCCCCGCGCCACCGCTTCCGCCAACTGGCGCAGATTGCGTCCGACCAGCATATTCTGAGCCGCTAGCTTGGTAAGAAACTGCTCTCCTTTAATCTTCCACAAAAACGACCACGTGGATTCTCCCGACCCTGGCGTACGCGGGTCGAGTATGGCGATTTTTCCCTTCCATTTCGGATTCAGCAGATCGTCGTACGAAACGATTTCCTCGGGTTTGACCAGAGTCGAATTGTACCAGGCTGTCTCCGTGATATAGGCGGCAAAGCTGTAAACATATTTCTTTGCGTCGTCGATCCAGATATGGCCACCCCACCAGTTTTTGGGATCTTTGACTTCTGGCAGCACCATCGCCGGCGCCAGCGGTTCCAAGATATTCTGCCCCAGAAGACCGGTAATGATAGAAGTCGTCCCGCCGATGTGAAGATCTATGGTGTGCACGCCGGCAGTGTATTCTTCCACTATCTTGTTAACGTTGATCCCGCCGCGAGCGGCATTGAGGTCAAGCTCGATCCCAGGAAATTTTGCTGTAAAGGCGGCCTCAAACTGCTTGCGCAGCTCCGCGCTCGTTGGAATCGAAACCACAACCCTCCCCTCATTGTTGGCCGCCGCGAGGATTCTTTCCCAATCCGCGGTTTTCCCCTGAAGCGCTTGGCCAAAAGCGAAATGACACTCGGAATCGAAGCTCATCGCGATTATAAGCAGCAAAATGATTCTTATCGCGCGCATGTCCACTCCTAATCTAATAGTTTTCTCGCAAGCGCAGCCCCAGGCTCGCGCATGCGGTTAATTTTCTCTTCCGACTGATTCTCGCGTTTGTAATATTGATCCAGCGTCAAACCGTCCTTCGCCGCGATCACGTCGAACTCTTTGAGCCACTTTGTATCCACATCCAGTCGGCGCGTGCCCTGAACCAAAGCTTTGGAGTACGTTTGTTGACCCTCTCGGCTGAGAAACCAGTTGACGAATATCTTGGCGGCGTTGGGATGGGGCCGGTTTTTGAATACCGTCAGGTGACCGCTTCCGCCGCTAACGTAAAGGCCTTCTTTGGGCGTGGGCAACGGCTGAATCGAAAGCCCGGCTTTGATAAACGGCGCATAGGAGTAATAAGTCAAACCGATGACGACCGCGATCTTTCCATTGGCGAGATTCTCTGCTAGCAGGCGTTGGTCACGATTGATCAATAGTTTTTGGCCGACCAGGCGCTTGAGGTATTCTTCGCCCTTGACCTCTCTCAGGTAAGACCACATCGAAGCGCCGGAGCCGGGGGTGCGCGGGTCAAGGATGCCGATCTTGCCGCGCCATTTATCAGCCAGGAAGTCGTCGAAAGAACGCACTTCATCGGGCTTCATCAGCCGCGGGTTGTACCAAAGATTTTCCGACTGGTAGGCCAACGATGCGTATGCGAACTTTTTCGTGTTATCGACGTAGATATGGCCTCCCCACCACTGTTTTGGGTCTCGGACCTCGGGCAGCATCATCAATCCATCGATCGGATCCAGCATGTTCTCGGGGAGAAGGCCGGTAATGATCGACTCGCTGCCGCCGATATGGAGATCGTCATAGTGAATTCCCGCTCTGGCTTCATCGACAATTTTCCTGATCACAGTGGAAGCCCGGCTCACCACGGGTTCCACATCGATGCCGAAACGGGCCTCAAATTGTTTCTCGATTGCCCTGCGGAGCTCGGCGCTGGCAGGAATCGAAATCACGACTTTACCTTCTTTTTTACCCAGAGCCTTGTCCCATTCCGTCTGCGGCGCGGCTTCGCCGCTTTGCGCCATGGCCAAAACAAGCGCCAGATGGAACAGCGCCACTAAAAAGCGTAAGGTTTTCACTTCGAGAGGGTCCATCGTCCTCAAGCCGCCGCGTAGTTGAACTGCGGCATCTCCATCGGTACACCGACTTTCTCTATGGCGGCCTCGAAGTCCCGCCGGATCTGCGGATCCTCATCTTCGTATTCGATCAGGGTGCCGCCTTCGCGAATGCTCGTGCGCACGCCCTCTTTATTGATGGCGCGCCAGCAGCCGAGAAGGAATTTTCCCGACTGCCCGCTGTAGCGAAACGCCAGTTGTCGCGCTTTCTCTGTGCCGGTATTAAAATGCTGATGAAACCAGCCGCTGGGCGGGCTAAAAACGCTACCTTCGCGCCAGCTCACCTTGATGACCTGATCGCCATGACCCGAACGATAGGGCCTCATTCCGGCTTCTTGCGGCCACATCAACGTGTAGCCCTGGGAGCGCAGGATAAGCAGGATCGCGCCGCCCTGATGAAAATGGGCTTTGTGGTAGCGGCCCACAGGCCACTCGGCGATGTGCCCCACCAGGGTGCTGCCGCCCATATCGAAGGAAGTGATGCGCACGCCGAACCCCTTGGCTTCCGACGGATCGACCAAGGCGCCGCGCGCATCGGCGATAAAATTCGACTCCCAATTGATAAAGCCCCCGATCTCTTTGCGGTCTGCGGTGGGAACGAAATAGTTGGCCTGTCCGTCAAAGCGGTCGTCGAATTTATAATCGCAGCCAAAGACGAACGGAATGTTGTGCAGCAAATCGATCATCAGCGGCGCGCTGGTAACAGCCAAAAACAGCGCGGGCTCGTTGCTGCCGTTGACCATGCGGTGACGCGTGTTAAGCGGAATCGCGAACAGACTTCCCTGCTGCCATTCGAAGTGCTGTTTTTTCTTTTCATCTCCGGGAGACCAGATCTCCGTTGCGCCGACACCGCGCAGAATATAAATCAGTTCCTCGTAAAGATGGTTTTCCGGATTGAGCGCGCCACCGGCGGGGATTTCGCCGACGTACATGCCGGTAAATCCTTCCATTCCCTTGAGATCAATGTAGGAACCCCTGCCTCCCGTTCGCTGCCATTGTCGGCGCGGGAGTATCGTCACATCCTCGATGCCATATCCCTGCGCGACGGGAATCCCTTCTTCGCGCAGCCACGCATCGTAACTGGTTTCTCGCATAGCCACTTTAGCCGTGTCCTTTCTGCGCTTTTGACTGAAAGTATTCGCCACGCGCCACCGCCTCCGCGAGAGCATCGTCCTCTGCGTCCCAAAGGCCCAAGGGATATCCGAACCAAGGCGCTTTAAGTTTCAATTCCGGCATTTGCTCGTCACGCCAGATCGTTAGAGCGCTCTCCATGTAGACTTTCTTGGGCAAGCCCACCGGCGGAAACGGTCCCTTTCGCGTAGCGTCGATAAGCAGCCCGGAGCAGCCCACCGGTCCCGGGAAACTGCGCTCCTCGCGGTTGTTCATGAGCGGATGCGCCGACGGGTCGAGCAGCGGAACCCGTCCCGTGCTGATCTCGACATCACGGTGCGGCTGCATGGAAAAGCTGAGCGCCCACATCACCATGTCGGGATCTTTCGGATCGATGTCCTCGTCGACGACGATAATCATTTTATTCGTAGGGTCCATTCCAGAAGCGGCGCGCAACGCTTGCTTGGGTTTGCTCGGATGGCTTTTTTTCATCCGAATCACCCACCAGTTCCAACCGCCACCCATCTCTGGGCATGACACTTCTAATACTTCGGGCATGGCGCAGTTGTAGCGGAGAAAATTGTAGAGCATCATTTCGCGACAGGTGCGGGAGATACCGTTGGATTCGCTGGGAGGCAGGCCCACGAGAATCGCCGTGAAGATGGCGTTGCGGCGCATCGTGATGGCCTTGACGTCGATGACGGCACGGAACTCTCTTTCAACCATGAGATAACCCGGATAATCGCTGAAAGGTTCTCCGCGCTCCTTTCGGTCCGGCGATACTTCACCCTCGATGACGATTTCGGCTTCAGCGGGGACTTCGAGCGGAATCGTTTTGCACGCCACGACATCTACCGGACGACCGCGGATGCCACCCGCCACCGCAAGCTCATCGACACCGTATGGCAGATTGGCGGCGGCGACAAAGTTAATGTCGGGCAACGCGCCCAAGACAATGGCGACGGAAAGGGGCTGGTTGCGGCTTGCCGCAGCGCGATGATGATAAAGCATGGCATGATGGGTCGGCGCTATGCCGGCAATCAATCTGTCGTCGCTGCGGAAATGTCCGCTATACATGCCCACATTTCGCACGCCGGTCTCCAGCTCTTGCGTAATAAACGGCCCCGTGACGCGAATGCCACCGCTAAATCCCGGCTCCTCAACTGGCGCCGGCAGGCTGGTTACGCCGAAGTCTTTCAATCTCGCTCCGGTATAGACCTCCTCTTGAACGGGCGCTTGAGTGACTTTCCGCGGTTCAATCGGCGTGGCCAGCGCCCGGCGCCATTTTTCGTAGATCTCTAGCGGCTGACTGCAGCCCAGACCTAGCGAGACGATCTCACGTGAGGAGCCGTAAACTCCGGTCGCGACTTTGATAGCGTGCTTGCGATTCCGGCTGTCGAGCACGTTTTCGAACAAAAACGCCTGTCTTTTCTCATCGGCGATGCCGCGATATTGGAGGCGCATCAAAGGCATCAGCTCGGTGTCTTTATTAACCGGGCGCCGCCAGCGGTGGAGCTTGCCGCACTTATCGAGATGTTCTATATAAGCGCGAAAATCTTCGTAGTAAGCATCGGGCATTCAATAAAGTTCCTGTCGGGAAAACTAGTTGTTGAGACACAGGCTAAGGCAACAACGCCTGCGCCACTTTCAGTGCCGGCTCGCGCACCTTATCCAGCTTTTCTTCGGATTGATTCTCGATTTGCAGGTATTCCTTTACAGTTATACTGTCCTTTGCCGCGATCACACCGCTCTCTTTGAGCCATTTGGTGTCCACGTCCAGCCGGCGCGTGGCCTGACCCAACGCGCGTGAAACGACTTCTTGCCCTTCGCGTGAAAGCAGCCAATTCACGAATACCTTCGTGGCGTTTGGGTGCGCGGGAATCTTGATGACAGCCAGATTGCCGCTGCCTGCGGTACCAAATGTCCCTTCTTTCATTGTCGGCAGAGATTTGACCGGAAGTCCCGCCTTTATGAATGGAGCGTAACTGTAGTACGTGAGCCCGATCATGAGCGCCACCCGGCCCTTAGCCAAGCTTTCCGCGAGGACTCTCTGGTCGCGACCCAAAAATAAATTCTGAGCTACTAGTTTTTTTAGGTACTCCTCCCCTTTCGCGCTCCACAAAAACGACCAGTGAGAATCTCCGGCACCGGGGCTTCGCGGATCCAAGAAACCGATCTTCCCTTTCCATTTGGGATTTAAAAAATCGTCATAGGAACGTATCTCGCCCGGCTTTACGAGATCCGTGTTGCACCAGAGACTTTCGGTGATGTAAGCCTGAAATGAATATATGTAACGTTTTGCTTTATCGACCCACATATGGCCGCCCCACCAGTATTTCGGATCTTTGACCTCCGGCAAAACGAACCATGGCTCAACCGGATCCAAAACTCCTTCGTCTAGCAGTCCGGAAACCGCGGAGTTTGAGCCACCGATATGCAGGTCAAAATGGCGGACGCCGGCCTTAAACTCATCAGCCATGCGCCGCACCGCCGCGCTGCCGCGCGCGGTAAAAACCTCGACCTCGATGTTGAACTTTTTCCTAAAATTCTCCTCTACCTGTTTTCTCATTTCCGCCGTCGCAGGAATCGAGACGGTCACCTTTCCTTCTTTTTGAGCGGCTTCGACGACATTCGCCCAATCCTGGGCGCCTGTAGTCTTGCTTAGTTGGGCGCGCGCCTGAAGGGGTGTTAATAAAAGCCAGGAAAAGAACAAAAGGATTGAATTATTAAGGTGTTGTAACAGTGACCACTTGCGCATTTTCGTCTGCTTCCGTTGAAGGTCGAAAACGCAATTGGACGGGTTAACAAGATCCATCAATGTATCTTTTAAACGGTAA
>OBLQ010000977.1_pt1 | contig 10778 bp, 11 predicted proteins | sample 1519881 | NCBI WGS metagenome assembly OBLQ01 (sample SAMN01911456, study PRJEB22533) | soil metagenome | biome: Soil | place: Malaysia | collected 2012-04-30 | depth DG_metagenome m | reverse complement strand
AACAACCAGCAGGAAAACGCCGTAAAAACGATCACACGTTCTGTTAATAGCTACCGGACTTTTTTATTAAACGGCATTACGGGAAGCGGCAAAACCGAGGTATATATACATTGTGTCCTTGAAATCCTCAGGCGCGGGATGCAGGCGCTCGTCCTGGTACCGGAAATCGGCCTGACCCCGCAATTTACCGAACGCTTCAGGCAACAGCTGAATACTGAAACAGCCGTTCTCCATTCCTCCCTGACCGACAGGGAACGGCTGAACGCCTGGCTCGACAGCCGGGAAGGACGCGCCGGGATAATAATCGGCACGCGTTCTGCGATCTGGACCCCGTTCCACAGGCTCGGGATCATAATCGTGGATGAAGAACACGATATTTCCTACAAGCAACAGGAAGGTTTCAGATATTCAGCCAGGGACCTTGCATTAATCAGGGGGCAACAGGAAAACATACCGGTAGTGCTTGGTACGGCAACACCGTCACTTGAATCCGTACACAACGTTCGCAACGACCGCTACCACGAGATCAAACTGGACAAACGGACAACCAATGCCGCCCTGCCGGCTATAAATATCCTCGATATACGCGGCAGCAGGATGGACGGTGCCGTCTCTGCAACATTACTTGGAAAAATCCGGGAACACCTGGACAGGAAACAGCAGGTCCTGCTGTTCCTGAACCGGCGCGGTTACGCGCCCGTGATAATGTGTCATGACTGTGGCTGGGTTTGTAAATGTCCCCGTTGTGACATTCAAATGACATATCATAAACACACAGGCAGATTATGTTGCCATCATTGCCAGCACAATGAAAAAGCAGTCCGGGAGTGTGCGCAATGCGGCAGTGAAAAAATTATTGAAATCGGTTACGGGACCCAGCGGCTGGGCGAAACGCTGGAGAAGAATTTTCCCGGGGCGAGAATATTACGCATCGATCGTGACTCTACAAGGCGCAAGGGATCGATGCAGTCCATGTTCGAGGACATAAAACAGGGCAAGGCGGACATCATCATCGGTACACAAATGCTGGCAAAAGGCCATCACTTTCCAAATCTTACCCTGGTGGGCGTCATTGATGCCGACCGCGGATTATACAGTGCCGATTTCCGGGCCGGGGAACGGCTGGTGCAGATCATCATGCAGGTCAGCGGCAGGGCCGGCCGCGCGGTAACGCCCGGGGAAGTTGTATTACAAACCCATTTTCCCCTGCATCCGTTGATCAAATCACTGGCCGGGAATGACTATTCAAAGACAGTGCAGATAATAATGAATGAGCGGGAGCAGGCACTGCTCCCCCCGTTCAGTTACCAGGTATTGATCCGATCGGAAGCCAATCAACAGAAAGCGGCCAGCCAGTTTTTGACGGATGCGTCCATGCATCTGCCACCGGGAAGTACCGGTATCGAGGTATTCGGTCCATACCCTGCACCCGTTGCAAAACGTGCCGGCCGTTACCGTATGCAATTAATGCTGCAGGCAAAAAATCGCAGCCTTCTCCGGAAGATACTCGCTGACTGGATAAAGACGCTGGAAAGATTACCCGGCGGTAAAAGGGTCCGCTGGTCAGTGGATGTTGATCCACAGGATATACTCTAGATATTGTGAAAATTATTCCGGTTACCGGAACCAGTCAACAAACCGAGTGAGGACATGAAATGCATGAAAATCGTTTAAAAAATACAGCAATGATTTTTTTCGCGCAGTTTTTATTTGTATGTGCCGTCCCTGCCAACGCCCTTGATGTAAAGATCAGTGAAACGGTAGATTCGGTTGATGTAATTCATAACGGGCAGAAGGTGACCATATCAAGGAACCAGGACCCCGGGAATACCGTGAATCCCAGGTACGCAAAAACGTCCAGAAAATGTCCGCCATTTTGCATACAGCCGGAGCAGATTGCAGAAGGAGTGGAAACAATCGGTGAACTTGAATTACTTGATTACCTGGGCCGCATATATAAAGGTGACAAGTCCATACTGGTTATCGATTCACGCACACCCGACTGGGTCAGTTACGGGACCATTCCGGGTTCTGTAAATATTCCATGGACAACACTCAACCCGGAGGCCGGTGCTGATCCATTCGCTATCGAAGACATCCTGCGTGACAAGTTCGGGGTGAAAAAAATTGAAGGTTTGTGGGATTTCTCGGATGTGAAAACACTGGTGTTGTTCTGCAACGGCATATGGTGCGGCCAGTCACCGTCCAACATAAGGAGCCTGCTGCGTTTCGGTTATCCCGCCAGCAAGCTTAAATGGTATCGCGGTGGTATGCAGAACTGGGAAAACCTGGGCCTTACTGTAATCAAATAAACCTTTCCATCATTCAATGGAAAAGTTTCCGGAATGGTCCTGCCCGTGTCCTTACTTCTCCCCATGACAGCAGCAGGCTACAATGTGCAATTTTTTTGGGGGGTTATCCTTGCGTGAAAGACTGGAAAATCTGATCAGGCAGGCCGTCAACAAACTCCGCGAGAACGGCCTGGTCCCGACTGAAACCGGTAATGAAGTGACCGTCGAAAAAACCCGTGATTCTCGTCATGGTAATTTCGCAAGCAATGTCGCCATGGTGCTGGCGGCACATTCAGAAAAAACTCCGAGACAACTTGCGGAAGCAATCGTGAGTTGTATCCCTGCATCCGACCTGGTTGCCCGGGTCGAAGTTGCCGGTCCCGGCTTTATCAATTTCTTCCTGAACAAGAATGCCTATCACCAGGTGGTCCGGGAAATTCTCCAGGCTGGTGACAGGTACGGGTATAGCAACCACGGTAACGGTGAGCCGGTCCTTGTTGAATTCGTATCAGCAAACCCTACCGGCCCGTTACATATTGGCCATGGCCGCGGCGCTGCATACGGGGCTGCGACTGCAAACCTCCTGGAAACAATCGGCTACCAGGTATACAGGGAGTATTACGTCAATGATGCAGGCCGGCAAATGGATATCCTGGCAGTAAGCGTTTACTTGCGTTACCTGCAGAAATGCAATGTCAAGGTTACCCTGCCGGCAAATGCCTACCAGGGCGATTACATAAAATCCATCGCGGACAGTATTTATGAAGAGACCGGAAACAGCTTGCAGTATGCATCCGGCGGACTGCAAGGCCTGTTAAATGCTGCAACGGACCCGGAAGAACAACTGGACAACCTTATTGATGATATCAAGTCAAACCTGGACAAAGATGACTATCTCCGGATTTTTAATTCCGGCCTGAACGGGATATTGTCTGATATCTGCCAGGACCTGGAAGAATTCGGTGTGTTTTTCAATAACTGGTTTTCCGAACGGGAGATGCTGGCAAGCGGGAAAGTAGAAAAATGCATGGAAGAATTAAGGCAATCAGGATTCCTTTATGATAAAGACGGTGCTGTATGGTTTCGATCAACCGGGTTCGGTGATGAAAAAGACCGGGTTGTCGTAAGGGAAAACGGTCAATTGACATATTTTGCCTCTGATATAGCCTATCATCTTTCAAAATTCGAGCGGGGGTATCGCAAGGCAATTGATATCTGGGGTGCTGATCATCATGGCTACATCAGCCGGGTCAGGGCGGCGTTGGCAGCCCTGAAAATCAACCCGGAAAATCTCGAGATCAAGCTGGTCCAGTTTGCATCGCTGTACCGCGGACAACAAAAAGTCCAGATGTCCACACGGTCCGGTCAATTTGTTACACTGAGAGAACTTCGTGATGAAGTCGGGAAAGATGCCAGCCGTTTTTTCTATGTATTGCGGAAAAGCGAACAACATCTCGATTTTGATCTTGAACTTGCAAAATCCCAGTCACAGGACAACCCCGTATACTACATCCAGTATGCCCATGCACGTATTTGCAGTGTAATGCGGCAGTTGCATGAGAAAGGCATGCAGCCCTTGCAACCAACCGGTCATTATGACCTGGACAAACTTGGGGAAGAGTATGAGCAGGGTTTAATGGTGAAGCTTTCGGAGTATCCTGATATCGTGCTTGATTCCGCGCTGACATACGCACCACACCAGATCAGCTATTATCTGCGTGAACTCGCCAATGAATTTCATACCTATTATAACGCCTGCCAGATTCTTGTTGCGGATGATGAGTTACGCAACGCACGCCTTTCACTGGTTTGTGCTGTAAGGCAGGTCATACGCAATGGTCTTGATATTCTGGGTGTAAGCGCGCCCCGGACGATGTAATGACACGGGACTACAAAAAGAATATTAACCGCAAGAAGCAGGATAAACCGCTGGCACAATCCCTGCTCCCGTTTATAACCGGTCTTTCAATCGGACTGTTTGTGGCATTTATCGTGTATATCAGGGAACATCAACCATACAACTGGAGCATCCGGGCGCCTGAACTGGTTGTTTATAATAAAAACAAAAAACCGGAGGCTGATCAGCAGGAAAAACAGGACCGGAAAGATGTGCCGGAACCGAAGTTTGATTTCTACCAGATACTGCCAAACATGGAGGTAAATGTATCCGAATGGGAGGCCGGAAACAGTAAGTCGGACGAGGCCATTACGGACAAGTCAGGTGTATATATTTTGCAGGTTGGATCATTCGAACAATATGAAGCAGCAGATGAGGTCAAGGCAAAACTTGCACTGCTCGGGATTAATGCCGACATACAAAGAGTGGTCATCAATGGCCGTGATGTCAGGCATCGTGTCCGGGTCGGTCCATATAAAGATCCTGCAAAATTGCAGGAGGCCAGGGATCGCCTGCTGGCCAATAAACTCGACTTCATGCTCCTGAAGCTGAAGATGGATGATCTTTAAAAAAGGTGTCGGGGAACGGTACGACCAGCCACCAGCCACCAGATGTGCGGGTGTAGTTCAATGGGCGAAACGGAAAAAGAAATTCATCCGGTGAATGAATTGGATGCAATACATCCATGTATTGCACCCTCCGGGCAGCAAAGCTTCCAAAAGCTGTTCCGGACAGATTTTTCCCGCTGACAAATTCGACAGGATCGAATTTGGACGGCGCAAGCCGCCCGAAGGGCGAACTGCGGGGATGGAGTGAGTCAACGCCGAGCCAGCGGATGGCAAGGCCGGTGCTGAAAGAACCATAACTGTTCCGGCAGGGATGCCAGCCGGGTATTTGAATAGAAACGCGGGTGTAGTTCAACGGCAGAACATCAGCTTCCCAAGCTGAGAACGTGGGTTCGATTCCCATCACCCGCTCCAGTCCTGGAACAAACCGGTTACTTCCGGGTAAATCCCCGGATACACGCACGGTCCAGGGCTTAACCTCGCGCTATACCGGCACGCGATCCGGTTTCCCGCCATTACATTGCATTGCGAAATTTATTGGTCGCAGGTCCACAAATTTTCCCGGCCTGTATGCCACTGAAACCTTGCTGGCTGATTTTCGTTTTGCATGATTTCAATATGTATTGCAGTAAGCCACTGTTGTTGAAGAGGTAGTGCACAAGTAAAATGATCAATTGCCAGTATGGCCTTGCCTTCTTTTATACATTAAGTTGTCCATACTTTTGCAAGCATTCAAACCGGCAATATATTTTGGGGCCGGGACAGTCTTTGGGGTAATTTTAATTTGGTGTAGACTGCAATATAACAAAAATAACCTGGCAAATGACTGCGTAACGATAACTATAAATAAATATAAAAAAACCTGATATTTCAATATATTAAGGTTGACTTAATATCCGGCTTGAAGCTAACCTTCCAGCCAGAAACCAAAGACAGGAAGAAGCCGCATGGGGAATGATTGGCCAACTGTGATAGTCGTGGACAACAGTCCGGCTATAAAAAAATTATTCGAGCGCAGTATCGAGGATCTCGAGGTAAATCTGAAAATCCTTGATACCGCTGCCGAATCTTGGGCGATCCTCAAAGACAGCCAACCAGACCTGCTCATCCTGAGCATCATTTTGCCTGACAAAAATGGCCTCACCCTGTTGAAAGAATTAAGAAAACTTCCACTGCATCAAAATACTTCTGTTATTATGGTAAGCTCAAAGGACTATGCACAGGACAGGCTGGCGGCACAGGAACTGGGCGTTGCTGAATTTATCCCGAAACCGATGCCGATGCAGACAATAACGGATGTCATTGTAAAATACACAAAAGCTAGACCAAAATCCAAATAATACTTTTTTTGATGACCGACGCTTACTTACGATTCTGGGGCGTACGCGGGTCGTACGCTGCGCCATTTGCCACTCACCTTAAAGTCGGCGGCAACACTTCTTGCGTGGAAATCCGTGTTGACAACCATATCCTGATATGTGATGCAGGAACGGGGGCAATTACCCTGGGGAATGAACTGGTCCGACAAAAGGAAATTCGTGAGTTAATGGTTATCCTGACCCATTATCACTGGGATCATGTGTGTGGCCTGCCTTTTTTCGTACCGGCATTCATGCCGGACTGGAAGATACAGTTTTTCGGTCCGGGAGATGACAAGGATGAAATCAGGGAGCATGTTTCATCGCAGATGCGCGCACCCTATTTCCCCGTCGGTACGGAGTCATGGCTTGCTGACATCCAGTACCTGTCCCCTCCGGATACTCCCGGTTTACAGCATGGCCCGATTAAAATCGGATACAAGAATGTTCATCATCCCGGCACCACCTATGGTTACCGGATCATGGTCAACGGTAAATCCATCATATACATCTCCGACAATGAATGTAAATTTATAGAAAAGTCGGTTACCCAGAAACGTGGTGACCTGAATGATGAGGAACAGAAACTGTACGAGGACTTGATAAAAGAAGAACACCAGGCAGAACTTGAATTGATCAGCGATACGGATATCCTCATCCATGATGCACAATATACGCCCGAAGATTACGAGAAAAAGCAGGGATGGGGCCATTCCTGCTATATTGATACGATAAATATGGCCATCGATGCAAATGTAAAGGAACTATACCTTTACCATCATGATCCAAATTATGACGATAAAGCCATAAATTCCATTTACCAGCATGCTGAGCAAATTATAAAGGACAGAAATTCGTCCCTGAAATGCTATATTGCCCGTGAAGGAATGCAAATCGATTTATAAAGTTACAACAGGTCCCGTAAATCAAGTGTTGTGATATGCAGATCATTTTAAACGGGAAGCCTGCCACCTGTGATAATATAAAAACAGTTAAAGATTTACTGGGCCAGTTGCAGATTAACGGCCAGCTTGCAGTTGAAATAAATCATAAAATCATTCCCCGCAGCAAATACAATACCCAGATAGTCAATTCTGGTGATGTAATAGAAATAGTCCATGCAGTTGGCGGCGGCTAGAATACAGCATACAAATTTCCTAAACTTCTTTATCTGATCAGGCTTGATACTCAATAATGGATAATCTGGTTATTGGTGGAAAAACATTTCATTCACGGCTGTTAATCGGCACCGGCAAGTACCGGGACCTTGCGGAAACAAAGGCCGCGATTGAAGCGAGTGGTGCTGAAATCGTTACTGTTGCAATCCGCAGGACGAATATCGGCCAACATAAAAACGAGCCCAGCCTGCTGGATGTTATCAGCCCTGAAAAATACACTATCCTGCCGAATACCGCCGGATGTTTCGATGCCGACAGTGCAGTCAGGACCTGCCAGCTTGCGCGTGAATTACTGGATGGCCACTCCCTGGTAAAGCTTGAGGTGCTGGGGGATGAAAAAACGCTTTATCCGGATATCACGGAGACAATAAAAGCGGCAAAAGAATTAATCGAGGACAGGTTTGAAGTGATGGTTTACACCACCGATGATCCGGTGATGGCAAAACGGTTTGAAGAACTGGGCTGCATAGCAGTGATGCCACTGGCAGCCCCGATCGGGTCCGGCCTGGGCATAAGAAACCCGTACAATATAAAAACAATCGTCAATAATGCCGGTGTCCCAATCCTCGTTGATGCCGGTGTGGGCACAGCATCTGATGCCGCGATTGCCATGGAACTGGGTTGCGATGGAGTATTAATGAACACCGCTATCGCGGAAGCGAAAAACCCGGTACTGATGGCTACTGCGATGAAAAAAGCTGTAGAGGCGGGCCGGGAAGCATACCTGGCCGGACGTATGCCGCGCCGGGCATATGCCAGTGCTTCTTCCCCGATTGATGGCAGTTTTTTCCTGGATTAAAAAACCTCCTGCAGGATTACCTGTATTTGAATCGTGAATCACCCGGTCCGCCACATACGAAGTTATGTTCTCCGGCAAGGCCGGATTACAGATGGACAGCAACAGGCACTCGAAAAATACTGGGGGAAATACGGGATAGACTTCCATGAAACCAGCCTTGATCTGGATGCGGTTTTCCACAGACCGGCACCAAAAATACTGGACATCGGTTCCGGTATGGGTGATACGACGGCGGCACTGGCACAACAACATCCCGAAAATGATTACCTTGCAGTGGAAGTCCACAGACCGGGAGTGGGAAGTCTGCTCAGGCAGATTGAATTAAACAACCTGACAAACATCAGGGTGAGTAACCATGATGTTGTAGAAGTCCTGCAGTACCAGGTCCCGCAAAACAGCCTGGATGCAGTCTATATTTTTTTCCCGGACCCATGGCCCAAAAAAAGGCACCACAAGCGCCGCCTGGTTAACGGCCCGTTCCTGCAAGTACTGGGGGAGCGGTTAAAAGGAAACGCGAGAATATTCATTGCAACCGACTGGGCCGATTACGCTGAACAGATTATGCATGTCTTCCGGCAGGCCCCGGATTATTTCAATCTCGCAGGCAGGGACCGGCTTGCACCCAGGCCGCACTGGTTGCCGCGAACGCGGTTTGAACAACGGGGACATAATCATCACCATAACATATGGAATTTGATATTTGCGCGGCGGCCTGGCCAGGACTCTACCGGGAACCCCGTCAAGCATGTGGAATTTCATCAACGCTTCTAAAATATATCCCTGAAATCACGGATTGCCGTGAATTCCCCGGTTTGGCGTTCCGGCGCATGGCTGTCAGGGCTGGCGATACAATACAACCATGCAATCCCTGCACTCTGCGCCGTCCGCAGTACAGATACGTTGTCATCTATTAATAATGTACGTTCCGGGACAAAGTCCAGCACTGATTTCAGGTTCTGCCAGAAATCAATCTCTTCCTTGGGTACACCGACAACATGGGAACAAATTACGTTCTGAAAGAACCTGTCAATCCCTGTTTTCCCGAATTTCATTTCTATCAGGTCCGGGTGGGCATTCGTTACCAGTACAGGATTTTTGTTCATTTCCTGCAGTGCTTGCAGGAATTCCAGCGCCGATGGACGCAAACGGATCAGGTGTTCTACACCTTCCTTTAACTTCAGAATGTCGATATTCAATTCCCTGGACCAGAAATCCAGGCAATACCAGGACAACGTTCCTTCCCTGCTCTTGAACCTGGGCAGAAGTTCGCGCCTGGCCGTATCTGTATCGACGCCCCGTAATTGTCCCCAGTGGGCAGGCAGGTATTCCTGCCAGAAATAATTATCGAAATACAGGTCAAGCAGTGTGCCATCCATATCAAGCAGCACTGTATCAATTTCATCCCAGTTAATCATTTGGCCGGACTGTTATTTGTGTACTCCCGCTGCTGTTCATTCCAGCGTCAATTACCCTAGAATATATCAAATGAAAGATTTGTCCCGCCACATCATGGAAATCAGGGATATTTCCATTAAAGCCGGAAACGGCATTCTGGATATCTATAATTCCGGTTATACCGTCGAACACAAGGACGACAAGTCACCGCTGACGGAAGCAGATATGATATCGCACAATATTATCTGTAAACATCTTTCTGATCTTGCCCCGGATATCCCGGTTTTATCTGAAGAATCTTCCGGCATATCCTGTGAAAAACGACTTGCGTGGGATCGTTACTGGCTGGTGGACCCGCTGGACGGCACCCGTGAATTCATCAAACGCAACGGCGAGTTTACGGTGAATATCGCACTGGTTGAGAACCATAAACCTGTACTGGGTGTGGTACATGTACCGGCAAAAGGCACTACCTATTTTGCGTGCAGCGGCAGTGGCGCATTCAAACAGGCAGATAACCGGACACCGGCCAGCATTTCAACCCGTAAAACCAACCCGTCAAAAATTGCCATTGCCGGCAGCCGTTCCCACGGCAACGCCAGGCAAGAGGAATTTATAAAGAAGCTGGGCGAGGCCGAGGTGTTTGCAATCGGGAGTTCCATGAAATTCTGCATGGTTGCGGAAGGCCGTGTTGATATATACCCGCGTTTCGGACCTACCTCCGAATGGGATACGGCCGCTGCGCAGTGCATCGTGGAAGAAGCCGGGGGGATCGTGGTGGATGAAGAGTTCAATCATCTTCAATACAACACGGGTGATTCATTGATAAATCCAAACTTCCTTGTTATCGGTGATCCCGCCTTCGACTGGAAACCCTATTTAGCCGAATAGCTTACGTGACAAAGTGTCACCATTCCCTATTCCCTATTCCCTGAAGTAAAATGGTGGCCAGGGGGTGAATCGAACACCCGACACAAGGATTTTCAGTCCTCTGCTCTACCAACTGAGCTACCTAGCCATGGTTTAACATCATTTCTTATTACCTATTTTCATTTTCGCCAACCTAAGCCCTAAGCTCGGCCATCCAGGTCTCGCTAATGTCACGGCCTCGGACTCCTGTCCTTGGCGTTCGCCGGGAAATTCATTCACTGGATGAATTTCTTTTTCCGGCTCACCTGAGCTACCTAGCCATTAAACCTGTGAAAAGTGAATGGTGAATTGTGAAAAGTAATTATCATTTCCTATTCACTATTCCCTTTTCACCATTCACTGAAAAACTGCGTATTAAACCGGG
>OBLQ010000976.1_pt1 | contig 10779 bp, 9 predicted proteins | sample 1519881 | NCBI WGS metagenome assembly OBLQ01 (sample SAMN01911456, study PRJEB22533) | soil metagenome | biome: Soil | place: Malaysia | collected 2012-04-30 | depth DG_metagenome m | reverse complement strand
GTATTGAGCCTGCTTGAAGATTTCAGCCTCAGCGTCTTTATTGACGGCGACAATCACTTTCGCTCCGGAACAACCCGCCATATGCTGGCAAGCTCCGGAAATAGCGACCGCGATGTAGAGCTCCGGAGTGATCGTTTTTCCCGTAAGGCCGATCTGGAATCTTGGATCGATCCATCCGGCATCGCAGGCGGGTCGCGATGCGCCGACGGCGCCAGCCAGCAGCTTTGCGAGTTTCTCCAGCTCAGCGAAAGCTGCTGGCCCACCCAACCCGCGGCCCCCTCCAATCACCACGCGCGCTTCTTCCAACTTGACGCCCGCGCTTTCTTGCGCGACTCGCTCAACCACTCGGGTCCGCACCACTGAATTCGGAATCTCAACCGATACCCGGACTAGCTCACCCTCAATAGTTTTGTCTTGGGGCGCAGCTTCGAAAGCCTTTGGGCGCACTGTGACGACCTGTGTTTTGCCCGTCATCGTCACAACCGCCATGGCATTACCCCCGTATACCGGCCGGGTAATAAGGAACCGTTTGGTGCCGGGGTCGACGTTCAGTGCCACCGCATCCTGGGCCAATCCAACCCCGAGTCGAAACGCGAGCCGCGGCCCTAGTTCTCGCCCCAGTGGAGTACGCGCAATGAGCACAATACTCGGCTGCGCCTGCTCTACGACTTGCTGCAGCGCGGCAACATGAGCCTCTACATGCCCTTCGTTCAATAGCGGATGCTCGGCGAGAAATACCTTGCTGGCTCCGCTGCACACGGCCTCTTGAAAAGCATTTTGTAAATTAGTGCCGAGCAGCACCGCATGGAGGGGCTGTCCGAGATTTCCGGCTAATTGGCCTCCCGCATTGAGCAATTCGCTGGTTGCCGTGCTCAGTCGAGCGTCAATGATCTCTCCAACAATCAAGATGCCGTTCGCTTCCGACATGATGCCCCCTTCTAGATCAGCTTCGCCTCTCTCAGCTTCAGGGCCAATTTTCGCCCCGTTTCGATATCGTCTTCGCCCTGAACGATCTCGCAACTCGCGTCACGCCCCGGGATAAAGAGATCAACCACCTCGGTTTTGGCCCACGGACTGACATCTACTCCCAGTTCTGCCAAACCCCACACGCTGGGGTTCGCTCTGGTTGCAGCCATAATGCCTTTGATATTGGGAGTGCGGGGCTCGCCGAACTCGTTGCTTACTGTGACAACCGCGGGCAACGTCGCCTCGAGGGTCTCCTCTCCCTCCGGCGTGACGCGCCGAATGCGGACGGAGCCGTTGGTCAGTTCGAGGCTTTTAGCAAACGGGAGGCAGGGCAAGTCCAGTAGTTCCGCCAGTCCCAGCGGCACCTGTGCATTGTCCCAATCCGAAGCTTGCCGACCGCAAAGAATGAGGTCGAATTTGCCTATCTTTCGAACCGCAGCAGCGAGGACGTTGGCAGTTCTGAAAGAATCTACTGTGTCAAAGGCGTCGTCTTGCAACAGGATCAGTTCGTCGGCGCCCATGGCAAGAGGTTTCTTAATTACGTCCATTACGAAACTTCGTCCCATCGAAACAACCGTAATGCTCCCTCCCGTGGACGCTTTGATTCTAAGCGCGGCTTCCACAGCAATCTCGTCAAACCCATTAACAACGGGATCCGCGCCGGGCGGGGCGACCGCTCGCTTGGCTTCGCGACTGATCTTGAAAATAGACGACGGAGTTTCAGGATCGAGAACCTGTTTGGCAAAGACAATGGTTTTCACGGCACAATGCCTCCGTGGAATAAAAGAATCTTTTGTAAGGATACGGCAGGATCTAGCAGATAATCCGGAGCCCGATTTTCAGGCAACTATCTACACAATACCCACTCACGCGGTGCGAATTTTCCTTTCACCATAAACACACTTTGTTAAATTCCGTGCGATTTCATCAGCCAGTGAATCTAACTGCCACAACGTCGGACGCGCCACGTGGCAGGAGCTTCGCCGTCACGAAGGAGTCTTAAACATCCTTGGTTTGACCTTGTCAATTTAAATCTCTTGATGTAAGAGGTTAGACGCTGTCTAAGCTGGATCATTCTCTATGGATTTTAGAAGATTGAGAGCGTTCCACCTCGTAGCAAAACACGGAAGCTTGCGCCGGGCTGCGAACCAGTTAGGACTGACTCTCCCGACGTTATCCGTGCAGCTCAAAAAGCTCGAAAACGAGCTCAACGTAAAACTCTTTCACCATCTGCCGAATAAACTTCTGATAACGGAACACGGCCACCTCTTTTTGCAAGAGATCACTCGGGTTTTAGAAGCTCTGGAAAGAGCGCGAGCGACGGTTTCCAGTCAACCCGATGAGTTTACGGGGAAGGTTTCAATTTCGATGGGAAGCGACCTTGGGAAATTCTTCGCGCCCCGAATCGCTCTGTTCGTTACGGATCATCCGCGCTTGGCGCTCACCATCTTGGCACGACCGTCACGTGAGACGCTTTCGCTCGTGCTTGGAGGTGAGGTGGATTTCGGCGTCGGCCGTTTCAACAGTACGCCACGGGGCATGCACAGGGAAAAACTTCTGGAGAATGGCGTATGGTTAGTATTTCCACGGGATCATCCGCTTTCGCGGAAGCAAGAGATAGGGCTCAAGGACATTGCGGCGTTTCGGATCATTGCGCTTACACGGAATTCAGAAACCAGGAAACTTGTTGATTCGGCTTTCCACCGTAACCACATTGAACCCGAAAAAATTATGGAAGTCGGGACTTGCCAGTCTGCGATAGATTTCGTGAGGCTGGGCCTCGGGGTTTGCCTTGTGCATGACATTTGCGTGTCAGGTGATCTAAAAAAACTTCATTTTGTTAACATGAGTCACGTGTTTGGCAAAGCGGAAGTTTCCTTAATACGCAGATCCAATGCCATTATAACGCCCGCCCAGACAGCCTTAATGAACGCGCTCAGCGACGCCGCGTCTAAAACCGAACTGCCCGTACCGTCTCGTCGTGGAAAAAACTCAACCGCAACCTTGCGGAGAAAAACACCGTGATTTTCCCTCATGACGCCTCGGCAATTTCCGGAATGCGAGATCGGGCCACGCGTCCTTCTTTCACCACCAGCTCAACGTGGCGGAGCGCGCCGATTTCCTTGAGCGGATTGCCGGAAACGGCGATCAGGTCGGCGATTTTTCCGGCCTCTATCGTGCCCACTTTTTTATCGATTCCTAAAATTGCCGCATTGGTCGCGGTCGCCGCCGCAATGACATCGCGCTCGGGCATGCCGGCCTGAACCATCAACTCGACCTCCATGCCATTTTCTCCGTGGGGAAACAGCGGCGAGCCTTCAAAGTCCGTTCCCATGCCGATGCGCAGTCCCATGCGCATCGCCAGGGCAAACGACTTCATATGCGCTTCCACCACCTCTTTGGCTTTGCGCACAGCGTACGCCGGCGATCCGAGACCTTCGCCCAACGTGGCGATGCGATAGAAATAGGCGAGCGTAGGAACGAGCGCCGTATTGCGCTCGCGCATCCACTGGCACGCTTCTTCGTCGAGATAAATCCCGTGCTCGATGGAATCAACGCCGGCCAATATGCCGTTCTTGATGCCCTGGGTAGCCTGAGCGTGAGCCGCTACCAGCCGCCCCATTCGGTGCGCCTCATCCACGACCGCGCGGATTTCCTCCAGGGTATAAGCCGTCTGCCCTGGATCGCTTTGCGGCGCATAGACCCGTCCGGTGATGGAAACCTTGATGAGATCGGCACCCAGGCCGATATGTTCGCGCACCACGCGCCGGCATTCGTCAACGCCGTCTACTTCTTGCCGCAGCGGCGTAATATCCGCCGCCCACGTAACCTTCTGCACGCGTCCGGTCTGAGAGAGCCCACGGTACGCCGTAAGGATTCTCGGCCCCGGAATCTCTCTCGCCGCAATCGCGTCTCTCAAATTGGGCCCCAGGCAACCGCCGCAATCGCGCACCGTGGTAAATCCCGCATGGAGCAGCTTTCGGCAGTCCGCCGCGGCGCGCAACGCCGCCAGCGGATGGGGCGTGATCAATATGTCATTGGGATTAGAGCTGCGCCAACCTTTCAGATGAACATGCGCATCAATCAAACCAGGTAAAATCGTCCGCGCTCCCAGGGAAATCCGCCTGGCTCCATCAGGCACCTTGATCTGCGCGGCGGACCCGGCGGCCGTAATGTACTCCTTTTCGACCACCACGACCGCGTTCTCCACCGGAGCGCCTCCGCGCGCATCAACCATACGTTCGGCTTCAATGGCAACAATGTCATTCATATGCTCACAACCTCAAAAAATTCATTTAACTCGTTGCGCCGCGACAAACAGGTCGAATCGCGCAATTGCGACGAATGTCTGCTGAAATGTGTCGAGCGTTCCCGGCGCGTTACGGGCTCTTTTTCCCGCGCGCCGCGTCGAGGGCCTGCACGAAGCGCAGATCCACGAAGTCTTGCGGGCGCATTTCCTTCGCGCGGGGAAACTTAGGCGCCATCTCTTCGAGGATGAGCTGTATTCCCTCCAGTGTTGGATGTGGAATATCTTCGAAATAGTCCCGGTAAAAGCTGTAGGTGTCGTCGAGTATCTCACGGTCCGTGGTGCGCATGGCGCGGCTCAGCACACCGATAGTGAACTCCCGTTCCTGCTTGAAAACATGAACCCCCTCGACATAGCTCTGCATAAAAGCGGTTACCGTAGGCGCCCGTGTCTGGGCGAAGTGCCGCATCGTGACCAGAGCGTTGGACTGATATTTCATGGCTTTGCTCAGGTCCACCAGCTCGCGGAACCCTAATCGCTTCATCGCAATCTTATGATAAGGCGGACTCAGCATCGCGCCTTTGATGGCCCCGGCTTGAAGCGCCGCAACGCTTTCCGGGTAGCCACCGGTCTGTATCAAGGCGACGTCGCGGTCCGGGGTGAGGCCCGCGCGGCGCAGATAGGTGCGCGCCATGAAGTCTGACAGCGAACCGAAGCGTGTGACTGCCAGTCGCCCGCCGCGCAGTCCCGCCACCGTAGTAATTTCCGGCGCCACGATCAGTGACATGAGAACGCTATTGGAAATCCCTCCGACGATCACCGTATCGGCACCGGCCAGATTGGCCTGAATTGCAGTTGAGCCCGCAACGGAGACCAGCTCCACTTCATTGGCGATTAGTGCTTGAAGCGTGCGCACGCCGGCGACATAGATTAAACGGACATCGAGGCCGTGGCGCTGAAAAATTCCCTTGTCGCGCGCAACCCAGAGCACCGCATTGGTCGCGGTCAATGTGGAGTGCGCGACCTGAAGCCGCTCGGCCGATGCGGCAAGGGCGGGCAGAACCAGGAGCATTGCAAGGAGAGCGAGCGGGCTCAGGATTCTCGCCCGCAGGTAAAACGGTGATTTTTGCTGAATGTGCATGAGTTGTCCTCTCGTCGAAACTAGGTGGGACGGGGCATACGTCGGGTCACGTGACAGCCGGCTGAACGACTGTGAGAACGCGCTTGGATCATGTGCGCCATCACTTCACGATCGAGTAATAAAGCTTGCTCATTTCTGCTCGGTTCTTTCCCAATTCGGCTTTGACCGGCACGAGCTTGACCCCTTCAACCAGTCTGGGAAATTTCTGCTGCACGCCGGGACGAACAACTGTTCTCCCCAAGCTCGCGATAATCTTTTGTCCCTCGACGGATAGGACGTAGTCGATAAACAGACGGCCCGCATTGGGATGAGGCGCGTGTTTCGCAAGAAAGACACCCCAGGGGCGAGACATCACGGGATCCGCATTGACAATTTCCAGAGGAGCCCCCTGACGTTGCATCTCAAGCGGACGGTAACCAAATACATTGACAGCTACCGGAAATTCGCCCGCCGCCATCAACTCCGCCAGCAGCGTATGCCCCCTGTGGAGCGAAGCCTGCTGCTTCATGATGCCGCGAAAAAAATCGACTGTCTTTTCCTTGCCCCAAACCGTCATGAGCGCGGAAAACCATTCGCTTTCATCGGCATCCATCCCCAACTTGCCTTTCCATTTCGGATCCAACAGATCGAAAAAACCTTTGGGCGCATCCTTCTTAGACACCAGCTTTGTGTTGTAGCCGATGACGTTGGTGACGATGTACAAACAACACGGCATCAGACCCGTCGGATCGCGAAACGCTTCGGGGTATGCTTCGGTTTCAGCCGATTTGTGGGGCTGTAGCATATCTTTTTCCCGCAGCACCCACCCATTAATGCCATCCAGATTGATGGCGTCGACAAAGTAGCTGCTTGCGCGCGCTTCAGTTAGAATTTTATTTAACACGCGTTCGGAATTGGCGCGGAAGGTCTGCACTTTAATGAACGGATACTTGGTCTCGAACGCCTGAACCACACGGATCATGTCGGGAGACGACATGGTGCCGTAAAAAACCAGATTGCCTTCTTTCTTAGCATCGCTGAGAGTATCGGCGAAGACCTGAGCGGACAAGAAAGAAAGTAGAACAATAAAACCAGCAACCACTGTTTTCGCAAACATAGCTGGCCCTCCTTGCGATGTTTATTCGTTACAACTCATCTGCGGCACGTCTACTCCAGCCGGCAAACGCTGTCAATCCGAATGCCGCTTTTGTCTTGACCCGATTCGTGTTACGAGGAGAAGCGGAGCAAAACACCCGGAGGAGAAACAATGAGAAATATGAACCGTTATTTGCAGCTTTTCGCGCGGCTCGCCAATTTCAGTCTCTTGCTGGTTTGTATCGCGCCACAAACCGGACTGACGGCAGATAAAATTACCATTGGCTACTCGGCTATCGCGGGTCTATATGGCTACGTCTACGTTACCGTGGACGGCGGCTATTTTCGGCAGAACGGCATCGATGCCACGCTGGTTTATATCGGTCCGGGCGCCAAGCTCGCCCAAACCGTTGTCTCCGGTGATGTGGAGATGGGAACGCAATCGCCGGGAGTGTCCCTCGGCGCCAATCTCGCCGGCGGCGATCTCGTCGCTATTGCCGGCGTGGACCGGCGGTTGGCGTTGGCTCTCGTTGTCCTTCCGGAAATCAAGTCGGTCGTCGATCTCAGGGGCAAGACTATCGGCGTGAGCCAAGCCGGAACCTCGATCGATTTCGGCGCGCGCTATATTTTGGAAAAGCATGGTCTCAAACCGGATAAAGACGTAAAGATCATGCAGACGGGCGGTCATCCCAACAGCTTGGCGGCGCTGCAAAACAAACTCTTGGCCGGCGCGATTCTGAGTTTTCCCACGCGCACTGTGGCACGCAAAGCCGGCATGGTGGAGCTTGTGGATTTGGGCCAGGAAGAGGTGAGCTATCCGGGAGGAGCGCTGACAATGCGCCGCGCTTATTTAGAGAGCAATGCGGATCTCGCGAGGCGCATGATCAAATCTTATGTGGAAGGAATCCATCGCTATCGCACCGACCGGGCATTCGCCGTGCGCACGGTTGCGCGTTATGCACGCACAAGCGACTTGTCCGCGGTTGAAGCGACTTACAACGGCTTGGCCAACGCGTTGGTCGGGCCAAAACCTTTCGTGCCGCGGGAAGGGATCACCCAAAGCATCAAGGCGCTTGCAAGCAGGCGGCCGGATGCCGCTAAGCTGGACCCCAAGCGCTTTATCCGCGACGAATTCGTCAAGGAACTCGACGATAACGGTTTTATCGACAATCTTTATCGGAGCCGTTGAACCTTCGCTCGTTGCGTCCAAGTTGCCGATCTCGCTTGCGCCTCAGTCGTCGCCTTTGGTCCTTTCCTGATGACTGCCGCGGCCTTCCCAAGCGTCGCGGTCACGTCTCTGAGGCTGCGCGTTTTCCCGCAAGGCCGGCCTTGGTTCCCGCCTCTGCTCGATTTTTGCCTCGTCTCGCTCGTGCCGGCGCTCCGCAGCGCTCTCGCGCCGCTCTTCTCGGCGCGCTTGTTTTTCGCGCTCTTCACGCTCATGCCGGCGTAGCGCTTCCTGATGTCGCTCCCAATCTTTACGATCGTAATAGGGATAGTACGGATTGGCGTAGCCGTAGGCATAATACGGCTCAGAATAATAATAGCCGTAATCGTATGGCTGGCCGCGATAATACGGATGATCATAAGGCGCGCACGCGGTGAGCGGCAGGAGCATGGACGCCAGCAGCAAGGGAGAATACCAGCTCTTTTTTAAACCCATAACGTTTCTCCTGGCCTTTAGTTCTGACATCTTAAGTATACCTCGAAATCCCCGCTTCCTAAGCCGGGTCCGCTACCTCACCCTCCAGCTTCCTGCTTATTAGACGATCTGCTCGCTCATTTTATAAAAGCCGGCCACCGGGCATGTGGGGGAAAGCGCTCATTTCATGGGTCGGTCCGATTGCCTGGGTCTTGCAAAGATGCTCCGGTTTGAGCTGGTCGACCCGGGTGACGCCAAGAAGCCCCATGCTGGTGATGATCTCGCTTTCTAACAGTTCGAGCACGCGGACCAAACCCTCCTGGCCCGCCGCGCCAAGGCCCCAACCCTGAAGCTTGCCGATGGCGACCGCTTTGGCGCCGAGGGCGAGCGCCTTGAGCACGTCGCTGCCGCGTGTGATGCCGCCGTCCAAGACGATCTCCGCTTTGCCGGCGACTGCGGCGACGATTTCCGGCAGCATCTCGATGGTGCCCCGGCCATGATCGAGCTGGCGGCCGCCGTGATTGGAGACGTAGACCGCGCTCACACCGTGCTGAACGGCCAGAGCGGCATCTTCTGCGGTCGCCACGCCTTTCAGAATAAAAGGCAGCCCCGCTATCTCCTTGATCACAGCCATCGTTTCCCAGGTGAGCGCTGCCCGGTGCTCGTAGCCGGTCATGCGCCGGCTCGGCGGCAGCCAACGATCCATCATCTGGCGCTCGCGCCGGCCGTAGTAAGCGGTATCAACCGTGAGGCAGAGCGCCTGATAACCGGCGTTTTTCGCGCGCGCCAGCAGCGCTTCTACCCAATACATATCGCCCTGGACATAAAGTTGGAAAATCTTTGCATGTGGGCTGGCGGCCGCTGTTTCTTCGAGGCTCGGCTGTGTTACCGAACTCACAAAGTTCAGCGTGCCAAACTCATGGGCCGCTTTGCCGACGGCTACCGCGCCTTCCGGAGCGATGATCTGCAGCGACCCGATCGGCGCGAGCATGACGGGAATCCGCAGTTTGTGGCCGAGAAAAGTGGTCGACGCGTCAACGTGCGACACATCGACGAGCACGCGCGGGCGAAAGCCGAGGCTGTCAAACCCGAAGCGGTTGCGGCACATGGTCGTTTCGGACTCGGCGCCGCCCGTGAGGTAATCCCAAACATTTTGGCTGAGATTACGCCGCGCCTGCATAATCACCTCTTGATTGCTGATGAAATCAACTGGCATAGGTGCCCCCCTGTTGGCTTTGATGTTGTCGAAAATTATTTAATGACGGCGAGGAATGCAATCGCGATTGGCCAGTGTCGGCCGAGAGGTAAGCCGGGAAGAGCGAGGCTATAGAAGCACAGCTCAAGGTTCCAGGTTCAACGTTCAATCAATTGGTTGCGGAACCTTGAATTATTGAACTTTGAACATTGAACGCTAAATCCCCCTCTACGCTTCTCCGGGCGCGCTTTCCGATCGCGCGACGACGCCATAAGCGCACGCTACTCCGGCATGCGGAACTCGACCCCGGCTTCAGCGAGCGCGCGCTTAAATTCGCCGCGCACCCACGGGTCTTCCTGCGCGTACGGGATGCTGCGTCCGCCTTCTTCCAGATCGGCGTTGTTGGAAATGATCTCGTCTCCGGGTTTTCCCTTTATCCACCAGTAACCGCCGGCAATGGCCAGCACTCGGAACGGTTCCTTGCCCACGCCGAAATGCTGGTGAAACCAGTTGCCGCCGCCGGGAGCCGCGGTCACCATGCCGCCCGGGATGTAGTCCTGTCGTTTGACCAGATGACCTTTTCCCGCCTCCCATGGACGCGTGCCGAGGTCCGCCGGCCAAGTTAGCGTATAACCCTTTCCTCTGAGGCAGACGAGCACCGCGCCCGAAGCGTGCGCGTGAGCTTTGGAATAGCGCCCGCTCTGATGCTCGGCGATAAACGGAAGCTGTTGGCCGCCGCCGCCGAAAAACTGGTTTCCCGCCATGAACGGCTCGAACCATTTGTAGCCGGGGGAGCGGTGGTTATCCACTGGCAGCTCGCAATTAACGATATCGGGAATCACGTTGCTGCGCAGCACGGCTCTCTCCGACATGGGGTGAGGTTCCAGTTCCGTTTTCGGCGAGAAATAACCCCGGCTGGCGTCGTAGCGATCGGTAAAATCAAAAGTGTTCTCAAAGATAAAGCGGGTGTTGTTTATAATGTTCATCAAAGCCGGCGCTCCAGTCGCCGCGAGCACCAAGACCGGGCTCGAACCGGCGTTCACCAGCCGATGCCAGCAGTTTATCGGGACTGAGAAAAGGCTTCCCGATTGCCACTCAAAAACCTGGGGCTGAGAAGTGCTCTCTTTCCAAACCTCGGTCGAGCCCCGGCCTTCGACGACGTAATAGATCTCCTCGTAGAGATGGCGCTCCGGCTTTAGTTCCGAGCGCGGCGCAATCTCCACGACATACATGCCCCAGACTCCTTCCGTGCCGTCGAGTTGAATATAGCTGCCGCGCCCGCCCAGGCGCGCCCACGGCGACAGCGGCACGTCGCGCACGTCATACAGACCGATGCCGCGGACGACGGGAATCCCTTCTTCATCCATAAAGCGCTCGTACGGCAGCGGCTGCCGCTTCCAACGCACACGACCCGCCCGCTGTTGTTCATTCGGTTGCTCGGTCATCATAACTCTCCTTCAATTACGCGTGTTCAATAACAGACGTAGCCGTTCTTCTGAACTATTCATGGTTCGAGG
>OBLQ010000975.1_pt1 | contig 10780 bp, 11 predicted proteins | sample 1519881 | NCBI WGS metagenome assembly OBLQ01 (sample SAMN01911456, study PRJEB22533) | soil metagenome | biome: Soil | place: Malaysia | collected 2012-04-30 | depth DG_metagenome m | reverse complement strand
AACCGCTTAAGGAGAAGACTCAGAAGGCATCCCGGAAACGGGTGCGAACGAAAATCCCCTCGAATCGCATTCCCTGGCTGCCTTTTCCATCCGGGAGCGATAAGTATTGAACGAGTAGTGCGTGAGCAGATGAACAAGGCGCCCTTCCATCCGGCGCAGATTCGTATAGTGGCGGAAGCGGGACTTCAGTCCCGCCGCGATGCGTGGCTGTTCAGGATCGATTTCCCAGGGATGAAAATACACGCTCACCGCCTCCCCTTCCTTCCGGGAAATCCGGCGGAATGCAAAGTCGGTGTAGGCGAGGGGAAAGATCCTGAGGTATCCGCCGCCTGCGGCCGGCAGCGTCAATCCCATCAGCGAAACCGTGGCGGGCGGAAACTCATACAGCCGCGAACCGTTCGATGCCTCGAGCACATGAGGGAACCGCTGCGCGCTGGGCACGCCGTAAAGGTCGTGGTGGATGGGAAAAATGCTGGAATCGTAAGCGAAGCCTTCTTCCGCCAGAATATCGAGGGCCCAGAGGCAGGTCGCGGTGATGGACCACGTAGGAGCGCGGTATCCAAGCACCCGTTCTCCGCAGGCCTGCTCGATCACGTCGCGGGCCTTGCGGGTGTCGTCGCGGAATTCTTCCGGCGTGAGATGGTAAACAGGCCTGTGCCAGTAGCTGTGACAGGCGATTTCATGCCCGCGGCGATGGGTCTCGCGGACCAGCGATGGAAATTTTTCCGCAACCCACCCGACGAAGAAAAAGGTCGCCTTGATGTTGTGGGCGTCGAAGAGATCGAGGATCCTGAGAGTGTTGGCGCAGACACGGGACGGGAACCGGTCCCAGGCGTCGGTCGAAACTGAGTTTGCAAACGCTTCCACCTGGAAGTAGTCCTCCACATCCACGCTCATGGTGTGGACGATCGGAGCACCGGCCGGATTCAAATTGTGACGATTCATTTCATTCATCGCAGGTCATTCATCGTAAGTCCTGGTCTTTGCCGATCCCAAAGGGCAATATGGCGCGCGAATGGCAGATTGGTTCGCTTTCCACTTCCGCGCCTTTGCCTCCCGCCGTCCGCGCCAGGGCGGCGACACAGAACTTGAACGTGCCGAATTTCTCGACGCGCAGTGTCGCCGCAAGATCGCTGCCAATCACCTGCCGTTTGGCATCGAAACGGTTGCCGACGAAAACCTGCGTGTCGCGGCGGCCGTGGTTTTCCACAAACACATGGAACCCGACGACGCACATCTTGTCCGGCTTGACCGGACAAGCGGGGTCCTTGCTGTAGTCATAGGTCCAGTGCAGTGAAACTTCTCTGCCGCCGGCGGGCCTCGCCGTCATGGCCAGGGTCGCCAACAGGGCCGCCGCAACGGCCATGATTACAGCCGCCCGTTTCCAGTGGACCGGACCGCGCATTGCGTCCTGGTTCTCCTGCGTCTTCATATCGCATTACCGATCACTGGAAGGCTCAGGCGCGCGCCTCCGCAATTTCCCTGGCCTTCAGTTCCCGCAGCCGGTCCTCCACCGGGGCGCCCGGCTCCGGGTCGATATACATCTGGTACCAGAGTTCGAGCATGATCAGGCCCCAGATTTTTATCCCGTGGTCCCGCCTGCCTTCGAAGTGGGCGCGCAGCAGTTCTTCAATGGCCGCGGGGCGGAACAGGCCGCGGCGCTCGACCGCGGGCCGGGAAAGCAGCTCCGAGATCAGCGGTTTCAATTCGCCGCTGATCCATTCCGGCATGGGAGGGTTGAAGCCCATTTTTTTGCGCCGGAGAACGCTCCCGGGCAGGATACCCTTCATCGCGTCGCGCACGATCGATTTCGTTTGTCCGGCGTGAAATTTCCACCGGAATGGGACTGAAAGTCCGAACTCCACAATGTGATGGTCGGTAAAAGGACACCGCACTTCGAGTGAATTCGCCATCGACATCCGGTCGGCGTATTCAAGACAGTTGCCCGAAAGGAAGGAAGCTAGGTCCACATATCCGATCCGGTTCAGCGGCTCAAGGGGTTTTCCCCGGCGAAACAGCTCGCGCAGAAAATCGCCGGAATCGTGCGTTTCGGCCTGGGCCGCAAATTCGGGGGTGTACATGGACCGCTTCTCTTCCGCGGAAAAATAACCGACCCACTGGAGGTACATTTCCTCTTGCGGCATCCATGCGGATTCGAGAAACTCCCTGATCCGCCGGTATCCATGGCGGCCCTGGGTGTCGTCATTTAACAGGTGCGACAGGCGGGCCATGAGCCCGCGCGTCAGAAACGGGGGCAGCGCCCGGTATTTTTGCGCCAGCCATGCTCCGGCATAGCGCACGTAGCCGCCAAATATCTCGTCGCCCCCATCTCCGGAAAGCGCAACTGTAACGTGCCGGCGCATGTGCCGGGTGAGGATGAACTCAAGAATGGCGGTCGGATTGCCGAAGGGCTCGTCGAAGTGCCGCAGTACATCGGGAATGTGCTCCGCGCATTGCGCGTCCACATTCAGAACGCTGTGGTCGGTGCCGAATTGATGGGCGATTTGACCCGCATATTCAATTTCATCAAAGTGCCGGTTGTTGCGGAACCCTATGCTGAAGGTCCTGACCGGCTGAGGGCTGTTCCGGGCCGCAAAGGCCGTAATCGTTCCGGAATCAAGCCCGCCGCTGAGAAAAATGCCAAGAGGAACATCGCTCATCAAACGGATGCGCACGGCCTCATCCATCAGGTCGCGGGCCTTATCGATCGCGTGCCGCCGCGATGGAGGAACTGACGCGCCAGCCGCTTCTACCGGGTCCCAGAATGAGTTCTGGCGCATGGTGAGTTCGCCTTGGGGGCCGGCTTCCACGGTCAGCGAAGTTGCCGGGGGAAGTTTGCGGATGCCCTGGAATGCTGTGTGCGGCGCCGGAAAATATAAATATGTCAGATAATCGTGGATCGCCGCCGCGTCGGGCTTCGCCGTCACCTCTCCGGACGCCAGCAACGCTTTGATTTCGGAGCCGAACAGGAACTTGCGGCCATCAAAGTGGTAGAACAACGGTTTCTTGCCGATCCGGTCGCGGGCCATCAGCAATCGCTTTTTGCGCCCGTCCCAGAGGGCGAACGCAAACATCCCGCGCAGGCGGGGGAGTAAATCGTCGCCCCACTCCTCATAACCATGGATAATTGTCTCTGTGTCTGTCCTGGAGGCAAATCTGTGCCCGGCCGCAAGCAGTTGCTCGCGTAATGCCGGAAAGTTATAAATCTCACCGTTGAACACGATCCAGACCGTGCCGTCTTCGTTGGTCATGGGCTGATGGCCGGCCTCGGAAAGGTCGATGATGGAAAGGCGGCGATGCACCAGGGAGACGGAGAGCCCGGTTCCCGGGATGGGAAACACCTGCCGGCCCGCGTCATCGGGTCCGCGATGGCGTATCGAGAGCCCGCACTCCTCGGGCGCCGGCCGGTTCGCGATTTGTCCGTAGATTCCACACATATCAATAATTGGCCCCCTCGTTACGAAATGATCCTCCTTTTCCAGGCGTAAGAGCGGGGAAGTCGCGCCGAGCTTGCTGCCCGCAGCTTTCAGGGGCTGCTGTCGCCGTAAACGGCGTTGCGCGTCTCGTGCGGAACGTTGTCATCCGCTGATCTCCAGAATCTCCGGAATCTCCACGAGTGATTTTCCTGTGGATGCGGCCTGCGCCTCCTTCAGGACCAGGTCGACCGCCTGACGGGCGATCCTGACCATCTCGTTGTTGTTCAGCGTTGAATTGATGATCTGCGACGTGTTAGCCAGCAGCAGGTGCGGCACGCCGGTTTGCGCGGACGGCACGAACTGGGAAAAACCGACCTCCTGGATCGGTTGGACGTACCGTTCGCGCAGGACCTCGTGCTTCTCGATGTCGGCGTCCCGCAGATCGGGAACTACCCGCAACAGCGCTTCGCGGAACGTGCTCCAGACCTCCTCGTCCGGGGCGTCAAAGAGCGGATCGCCGGGTGAAGTGTATTTCGGCAGATAAACCAGATGCCGTCCGCAGGTCTCTTCCAGCGAGATCAGGTTGGTCATCTCGATGATGCCGGTGAACGGAAGGTCCTCAATGAGGTTGGTGCAATAGTAAGGGGTCAGCCGGCGGCGCAGAAGCAGGGTCACGCAGACCATGCCCATATAGCGCGTGCGTTCAAGCTTTCTGCGGTAGTTTTCATCAAGGCCGTGAGCCAGCTTGAGGAATACGGCGCTGGGCGCGGTGCCGATCACATAGTCGAAATGCTGGCGATTCCGCCCGGTGAATATGGTCAGATCATCGTAGCCGGTGGCGCGGACCTCTTCGACAGGCGTGTCCATGACGATCACGCCGCCCATTCCCTGGATCTGCTGGACCAGCCTGGAGAGCACGGTGCGATATCCCCCGCGAACATATCCCAGGCATTCTTTCTTGCTTGCGCCCTTATCACGGGTCGAATAGAGCCGCCGGATGGTGGCCCAGATGAAACTGGCCGCGGCTTCGTTCCGCGAGTCGCCCAGCTTGCACTTCAGCAGCGGCTCCCAGAGTTTCCGGTAGTTGCCGCGGCCAAACACGCGCTGCATCCATGGACCGATGGGCTTGTTTTCCAGAGCGCGGCCGTCCCTGATCCGGGTTGTATACAGGATGCCCAGGCCCAGCCGGAATTTGTCCCATAACGAGATTGCGGGGAAGCGCAGAAAATCGGCGGTGGTGGTGAAGGAGCAGAGCCCCCTGCCGGTGAAGAACCCGACTTTTGTTTCCGTCCAGCGCATTTCGCCGCTCAGACCGAGATCACCGATAAGCTGCAGCAGAGGATGGTCGGACGTCAGGATGCAATGGTAGAACTTGTCCCAGCGGAACGGCCCGAAATCGTGGAAAGTGGCCAGGCCGCCGGGCTGGCGTCTGGATTCGATGATTGTCACCCTGTGTCCGGCCCGCAGGAGATAGAAAGCCGCGGTCAGGCCGGTGATTCCTCCGCCGATGATGCCCACGTGAAGCCTGCGTACCGGTGCTGAAGTCGATGAGAACATGGTCTGTTACGAACTCCCATAAATGATGGCGACGCCGATGGTGATTACCACAATGGCCATCCAGCGCCGCAGTGGAACGCGCTCTTTCAGGAAGAAAATCGAGAGCACGGCGACCAGCAGATAGCCGCTGCCAAGCAGCGGGAAGGCGTAGGACAGTTCAATTTTTGAAATGGCGATCAGCCAGAGGCCGGTGGCAAAGAAAAAGCACACAGCCCATGCCCAGACCCACGCCGAACGCAGCAGGGCGAAATAGGAGCGGGGCGATGCGCTGCCGGTATTCACTGTGCCGGTCCCTTTTTTCAGAAATACCTGGGCGCAGGAACCAAGGACGATGCTGATCCATAATGCGGCCGCCGGGCTCATGCCTTTTCTCCTGTGACCGAAAGCTGCAGCAGGGCCACGCCAAGGACGACCACGGCGATCCCGATCCAGCGTCCGGCCGAAATGTGCTCTCCGAAAAACAGCGTTCCGCCCATGGTCACCAGCACGTAATTCAGCGCGGTGAGTGGATAAAGAAAACTGATGTTTCGCCGTGAAACCGCCGCGATCCAAAGCAGGGTGCCGAAGCCGTACACGGCCAGCCCCGCCGCCACGCCGGGTTGAAGCACATATTGAACGATGCGCTGCACCAGTCCCATCTCCGAGGTCCCGTGCGCGGCGGCCACCAGTCCCATTTTGATGAGCACATGGCCGCACGATGCCAGAAGAATCGCGCCCAGCGCCGTCCATTCCATTGTCAGACCCAATTTTCGGGGCTCCTCTGAAGGGGCTGCCAGAGATACACCCGGCCTGGTCGTCATGACTTCCATCTTCATCAGGCACCAACCGCAATCTGCGCCGCCGCGGCGCGTACTTTCCTCTGCCAGTCGATGGTCTGGAGCAGGCCCTGTTCGAGAGAAACGTGCGCCTGGAATCCCAGCAGCTTCAGGGCCTTGGATGTGTCAGGAATCCTGCGGCGAACATCCTCGTATTCCCGCCCGCTGATTGCCTGATAAGGCACCATCTCAAGGCGCAGAGGATGGGGCGATCCAGACAGGTGATGGATCAGGCGGGCCAGGTCGATAATCGAAATCTCACGCTGGCTGCCGATGTTGAGGATCTGGTTGTTGGCCGCGTCATTTTCCAGCGCCGCCAGAATGCCCGCCACCGTATCGGAAACAAAGGTAAAGCTTCGCGTCTGCTGGCCATCGCCATGAATGGGAATGGTCTCATTGTTGAGGATGGCGTCGATGAAGACCGACTGCGGCCCGCCCCACCAGCTAAGGTGCTGGCGCGGACCGTAGGAGCCGAAGATGCGCAGGGCCGTCACCGGAATGTCATATTCCTCGTGAAAGGCGAACGCCAGATGCTCATCAAAAAGTTTCGAGGCCGCATAGGCCCAGCGCGGCACTGTGGAAGGTCCAAGCACGCTTTCGCTGGTTTCCGAGAACGGGACCACCGGGTTCCTGCCGTACACGTCGGAAGTGGAGGTGAAGACGAACTTGGCCTTCTGTTCGGCCGCGATCTTGAGGACATTGTGCGTGCCCTGCGAATTGACCAGCACGGTCTTGATGCGGCTGCCATACCGCGGGATCTTGAAGGCCGCCAGATGGGCGATCAACTCCACGCCGTCGCACACGGGGCGCAGCAGGGCCTCGTCCGTCACGTCGATCACATGGAAGGCAAAGGCGGGGTTCTTGCGCGCCTCAGCGAGATTTTCGCGGTTGCCGTGCGAAAGATCGTCCACGCCGATCACGCGATGTCCGTGGGCCAGCAGAGAGTCACAGAGATGGGACCCAAGAAATCCCGCGGCCCCGGTTACCAGTACAGTCTTAGTATTCATGTCATGACGCCTTTTTTTTTGCGTTAAGTTCGAGCAGAGAGTCCAGAATATTGCGGGCCGCCTTTCCGTCGCCGAAGGCCGCTAATGCGGGCTTTGTCCGCGGTCTGCCTCCGGCCCAGAGTTCCCGCGCCAGGGGCAGCACTTTGCGCGGCGAGACGCCGGCCACTTTGTTCCAGCCGTCGTGCAGGGTCTCGGTCCATTCGGTTTCATCGCGCAGCGTGAGGCACGGCGTGCCCACAAAAAACGCCTCCTTCTGTACTCCGCCGGAATCCGTCATCACCAGCCGGGCGCTGCTTTCCAGATGCAGCATGTCCAGATAGGAAAGCGGAGCGACCATCTTGAGATGGCGCGCGCGCGCCAGTTCCCTGCCCAGTTTCTGGTAGGCGGCTTCGTGATTCAGCTTCTCCCGCAGGCGCGGATGCACGGAAAACACCGTCGGGTGCTCCAGACCGCACAGGGTCTCCACGATGCCGCGCATTCTCTCCAGCGAGTCGGTGTTTTCGGCCCGATGGATGGTGGCCAGAATGAATTTTCCGGGCGAAACTCCGAGATCGGTGAGCGCCACGGAACGCCTGGAAGCGACCGGCAGAAACGTCTTGACCGCGTCGAGCATCACGTCTCCGGTGAAGTACACGTTGTCGCGGATGCCCTCGTGCTCGAGCAGTTTCACCGCCGCCCGCGTAGGGCAGAAAAGCAGATCGGCAATGTGATCGGTGGCGATGCGGTTGATCTCCTCGGGCATCCGGCGATTGAAGCTGCGCAGCCCCGATTCCACGTGGGCCGTCACAATGTGCAGCTTGACTGCGGCCAGGGCCCCCGCCAGCGTCGAATTCGTGTCGCCATAAACGATTACGCAATCCGGCTTTTCCTTGAGCAGGACCTTCTCGATGCCTTTCAGCATCATCGCCGTCTGGGCGCCATGCGTGCCCGAACCGACGCCCAGGTTGAAGTCCGGAGCAGGCAGGGGAAGCTGCTGAAAGAACACCGCCGCCATCTCGTAGTCGTAATGCTGGCCGGTATGCAGCAGCAGGTGTTTGACGCGCTGTTCCCGCGCATGCTTCTGGTTATGGCCGGCGACCGCTGCGCAGACCATGGCTGCTTTCACAAACTGCGGCCGCACGCCGACAATAGATATCAGTTTCTTCATCGCGCACCCGGTAGCTACTGATTTTCCAGCAACTGTTCCGCCGGAACGTCGCGCCATATTTTGGCCGGAGCGCCGAGCACCACCTTGCGCGCCGGAACGTCGCGCGTCACTACGGACCCGGCGGCCACCAGCGCATCCTCGCCCAGCGTCAGGCCGGGCAGCACGGTCACATTGGCCCCGATGCGCGCCCCGCGTCTCATCGTGACGCCCTTGTGGTGCTTGAAGCGGTCCTTGGTCCGTCCCAGGAAGTTGTCGTTGGTAAAAGTCACTTCGGGAGCGATGAAGCATCCGTCGCCGATTTCCGACAGCGCGGTGATATAGGCTTCCGTTTCCAGTTTGCAGCGGCTGCCGATGCTGACCTTGTTCTCGACGGTCACGCCGCGGCCGATGATGGTGTACTCGCCGACCTCCACGTTCTCGCGCAGGGAAGCAAGGTCGGCGACCATGACTTTGTTGCGGACCACACAGCCGCGATAGACGACGACCATGGCGCCGATCATGCAGTCGTCGGCGATGACGCATGGCGGCAGGGCCTGGTCCTGGGTCACGGCGCTCAAGGCCGCTTTCATGGGCAGCTTGCCGATTACAGTGTTGTCGTCAATCCTGACATTATTGCCGATCACGCTGTCGGCATGGACCACGACGCCGCTGCCAATCCGGCAATTGGCGCCGATTTTTACGTTTTCATGGACAACGCTGTTATGCCCCAACTGCGTACCAGCGCCGACTTGTGCCGAGGGATGAATGAAGTTGTTCATTATGATCAGTCCTTATTGATACGGGAATGCCGTCCTGCTCCATGGATTGCTGGGCCGCTTCGATAATGCGTATGACCCGCAAACCGTCGTGCGCGTCGGAAACCGGGGTCTTGCGTTCGCGGACACAGTCGATGAAATGCTGGCACTCCAGCTTCAGCGGCTCTCCCATTTCCACGCGGGGGATCACAATGTCGCCGAACCGCACCTGGATGGCTTCGCCGTAGCTCTTCGCCGGCGGCATTTCCGCATGGTTGTCGTAGATACGCAGTTTTTCCGTCGTCTCCGCATCGTCAAAGACCGCCATCTTGTTCTGCCCGACGATTGTGGTGCGCCGGACCTTGTGCGGGTCAAGCCAGCTCAGATGGATGTGCGCCATCACGCGGTTGTCGAAGAACAGGCTCAGGAAGACCACGTCTTCGATGCCGTCCTGAATGTAGCTCTGGCCGCGCGCGCTTACGTTGACGGGTTCCATGCCCAGCAGAAAGAGGATCTGGGAAATGTCGTGGGGCGCGAAGCTCCACAGCGCATTTTCGTCCCCGCGAATCCTGCCCAGATTCACGCGCTGGCTGTAGATGTAGTAAACCGGCCCGAGTTCGCCGGAGGTGATCATCTTCTTCAGGCGATGCACTACCGGATGGTATTCGAGCAGGTGACCGACCATCAGGATGCGGTTGTGCTTCTGTGAAAGTTCCACCAGGTCTTCAGCGTCGCGGGTATTCAGCGTAAAGGGCTTTTCCACGAAAACGTCCCGGCCGGAAAGCAGGGCTTTCCGCGCCAGTTCATAGTGGGTCACAGCCGGGGAAGCGATGGCCACCGCATCGATATCCTGTTCCAGGAGTTCGTCGAATGAACTTACGGGCCGGACCCCCGGCCATGCGCGACCGGCGGACTCCCGCCGTTTCTGGTCTACGTCGAAGCATGAGACCAGATCGCAGCTTTTGAGTTCGGCGAAGTTGCGGGATACGTTCCACCCCCATGCGCCCAGACCGACCGTGCCTATTTTCACCATTGTCCTTCTCCCTGTTCGGTTCCTTTTTATGCGACCTTGCTGGACTTGCTCTGCACAACCCGTACGTTCGCCATGCTCCCGGTAACAGCGGCATCCCGGCCAAAGCTGGACGGCATGGGCTGCGGAACAACAAAGCTCCACAACATCCGCAGATGGCTGCCGATGGTGCGCAGAATCTTCATTTTGCTGTGACCGGTGGCCCGCGCCCTCAGCACCATGGGCACCTCGGTCACGGTGTAACCCTGCCTCCCGGCGGCGACCAGGATTTCCGCGGCGGAAACGAACCCGTCGGACCGGAAGGGCACATTGCGCACCACGGCTGCCCGGTAGGCCCGGAAAATGCTGGTGTAGGTGTATAGCTTCAGGGGAGACAGCAGGCGGTAAAGTATGGAACATCCGCGGCTGAGCACCAGCCGCCATCCGGCCACGCCCTCAACGCCCCCGTTCGGGTGGTAAGGCGACGCCACTGCGATGTCGTCTCCTGTCGAGCGCAGCGCCATCAGCAGCAGGCGCAGGCCTTGCGGCGAATAGCTGCAGTCGGCATCGATGGTGCACACCAGCGAGCCCAGGCAGTATTCAAAACCGGTGCGGAAGGCGGCCCCGATGCCGCGGTTGATACCATGCTCGGCGATCGTAAATGGCGCCGGCGAACCGGCAAATTTTTTCTGCAGCTCTTCGACGGTCTTGTCGCTGCTGCCGTCGTCCACGAATACAAATTCCATTTCGTATTCATCCGCCAGAAGACGATGCAGGTCCAGAAGCTTGTGCCGGAGCTGCTCGATGCCGTCTTCTTCGTTGAAGATCGGAACAACAATGGATACGAGCTGTTTTTGACTCGACATTCTGACTGTCCTCCAGCCTGCTCATCGCAGGTCATCTTGTGTTTTCGCGGGGATCTGACCGGCTTCCTGTTGTTTCTGCAGCTTGCGCGCGGCTGCCGCCCGCCGGCGTTCCGAAGGGACCCCGACTTCCTTCAGCTTGTAGAGCAATGCCCTGTAGCTGATATTCAATCGCCGGGCCGCCTTTTTCCGGTTCCACTGGCTGGCTTCGACCACCTTCAGAATCACCTGG
>OBLQ010000974.1_pt1 | contig 10786 bp, 8 predicted proteins | sample 1519881 | NCBI WGS metagenome assembly OBLQ01 (sample SAMN01911456, study PRJEB22533) | soil metagenome | biome: Soil | place: Malaysia | collected 2012-04-30 | depth DG_metagenome m | reverse complement strand
GGAACGGCGCCGGAACAGGGAGAGGCCGCAGTCGGCGGAGCTCCGGCGCGACCGCGGAGCCGGATGCGGGCCGCCGTCCTGGGTGCGGCGCTCGTCCTGATCTCGGTGCTCGCCGCCGTCGGCGTCATGAACGCCGTTCACGTAGCCCCACCACCTCCCGCTCCGCTCCGCTTCCAGGTCACCGATTCGGGGGAGATGGTCATCTCCAACAACGACGGATCCGACAGCGCCATCTCGCCGGACGGCCGGAAGCTCGCCTTCGTGGTCGGCCCGTTCGGCCGCGGGACCATCTGGGTGCGCTCGATGGACTCGCTGGAGGCCCACCCCCTGGAGGGCACGAAGGGCGCCTACCAGCTCTTCTGGTCGCCGGACAGCGAGAACATCGGGTTCTTCTCCGGCGACAAGCTCGAGCGCGTGGCGCTGGCGGGCGGCGCTGTTCAGGAGGTGTGCGAGCCGGGCGGCGGCAGAGGAGGGACCTGGAGCCGGGACGGCGACGTCCTCTTTGGGACGGCCGCGGGGCCGCTCTTCCGGGTGCCGGCCACCGGCGGCGATCCGGAGCCGATCACGAAGCTGGACGAGAAGAAAGGCGAGACGGCCCACCGATTCCCGTACTTCCTCCCCGACGGGAAGCACTATCTCTACACCTCCCTGCCGCCACGGGACGGGAAGTTCGACATCTACCTCGGTGAGCTCGGCTCTTCCACGCGGAAGCTCCTCATGGCCGCCGAGAGCGGCGTCGTCTACGCCGAGCCCGGCTACCTGATGTACCAGAAGACGGGAGCCATCGTGGCGCGTGCGTTCGACGCCTCCGGCCTCGAGCTGGGCGAGACCTCGTCCAGTCTTCGCGGCTCCTTCCATGGGACCGGATACGGGGGCGGACCGGCTTTCTCCGTCTCGCGGGAGGGGACGCTCGCCTACTCTCAGCTCGAGCTCGTCAATACGAGGCTCGCCTGGTTCGACACCCAAGGCCGGGAGGTCGAGAAGGTCCCCATCGACCCGGCGCCCTATGTCGAGGTGCATCTCTCGCCAGACGAGCGGAGGGTGGCACTGGTCCGGAAGATCTCCGCCACGCGGAGCGACATCTGGATCGGGGACCTGGAGCGTGGCGTGGTGGCGCGGCTCTCACAGGAGGAGGGCCTGGCCGACAAGCCTCACTGGTCTCCGGACGGGAGGCGGATCGTCTACCGTCTGGGCGACCAGGGGCCGGAGTCGTTCATCCTCCGGGAGGTCGACGGCAAGGGCGAGGAGACGCTGCTGGACTCCGACCCCGACTTCAAGGACATCGGTGGCTGGACTCCCGACGGGAAGTCCCTGGTCTACGACAGGCAGGAGCAGGAGACGAGCTTCGACATCTGGGTCCTCCCGCTCGAGGAGAAAGCGCAGCCGAAGCTTTACCTAAAGACTCCCTACCTGGACTACGGAGGCCAGGTGAGCCCGGACGGGCGGTGGCTCGGTTACATCTCGAACGAGTCCGGGCGAATAGAGGCGTATGTCCAGCCCTTCCCGGACGGGGGAGCCAGGTACCAGGTCACCAAGGGCGGCGGGTACTTCGTGAGGTGGCTGGCCGAAGGCCGCCAGGTGGCGTTCCTGTCGAACTCGAGCCCCAACGAGTTCCAGGTTGCCGACGTGATCCCGGGCAAGGATTTCCGCCTCGGGCCCGCGCGCTCGGTCACCCTGCCGAGCGGCCAGATCTGGTGGCGCATCGGTGCCGGCGCGAAGCGCGTCCTGGCGCTGGTTCCCGCGAGTGCTCCCGTTCCGAACGCGATCACGGTGGTCCTCCACTGGGAGCAGGCCCTGGAGAAGAACTAGGCCAAAGCAGTACCCGCGCGGAGTCTCCGCCATCGTAGAGCGACATCTGCGGAAGGCGAGCATCGAAGCGGTCCGGATGGCCCCGCATTCCGGCAAAGGCGGCCAATCCGTGGATCGCGCTCCCGAGTCTGGTGGTGAATCCTCGTAACCACCTCATCTGAAAGGGGTAGCGGACCCGCCACCACGGTCTTCCCAGAACGATGAATCTCCGCTGGACAATCACTCGGGGTTCTGCTCTATTATCGCCTCACTTTCACTATCAGCTCCCCGCCCCGTTTCGGGAAACAGGAGGTCACATGAACCGCACGATCGCACGCCGAGCCCTGTACGCAGCCCTGCTCCTGCTCTTCGTCACGCCCGTGCTGGCAGAGGGAGGTCCAGAGGAGATGACGCCGGAGCAGAAGGCCATGATGGAGGCCTACATGAAGGCCGGGACCCCCGGCGAGCCGCACGAGATCCTCGCCTCGCGGGTCGGGGACTACGACGCCAAGGTGAAGAGCTGGCAGGCTCCGGGCGCGCCGCCGGTGGAGGAGACCGGTACCGTGAAGCGCTCGATGATCCTGGGCGGCCGTGTCCGGGTCGAGGAGTTCAGCGGCACCATGATGGGCACTCCCTTCACCGGCCAGGGCATGATGGGCTACGACAACGTCAGCGGGAAGTACTGGTCCACCTGGAACGACAGCATGTCGACCGGGATCATGGTGAGCGAGGGAACCTGTGACGCGAAGCTGACGGCCTGCACCTTCACCGGCACTTGGAACGACCCGATCACGAAGGGCCCGATGACGGCGAGGATGACCTCCCGCATGGCGGGTCCCACGACCGAGGTCTTCGAGATGTACGGCCCCGGCCCGGACGGGAAGGAGATGAAGATGATGGAGATGACCTACACGAAGAAGTAGGTCCGATGGTCCACGACCTCCCGCGCGTCGACAAGTCGAAATAGCTCCGGCCGGACTCCCCGGCCGGGGCTCGTTCGATGGCCGCCTCACGAACGCGAACCGGACGACAACCGGCTTGCCTCCCGGCTGACCCCTGCCCCCGAGAGAGGTCCCCGCATGATGGAGGAATCCCTCTGGCGTCCGGCCGCTCATTTCACCGTGCCGCCGCTCCGCATCGTCCGGGTTCAGGCCCTCCCCGGATGCGCCGGCGACCCTGGTGGCCTGCGCCGGCTACTGTGTTCCGGTCCTTCCCGTCTTCAGCTGGTCCAGCATCTCCTGGGCATGCTCGTTGCCGGGGCTCAGCTCCAGGACTTTCTCGTAGCTCGCCACCGCGTCCTGCTGGTCCCCGTTCTTCATGTAGGCCTCGCCCAGGCTGTCGTACACGTTGGGCGAGGCGGGAAAGACCTCGACGTTGAGCTTGAAGACCTCGATCGCGTCGGCGATTCGCGACGAACCGAGGAGCTCGTACCCGAGCGCGTTGATTCCTGCTTCCTCGAAATACACGTCGCTTCCGTTCTCGCGCAGCTTCCTGACCTTCGCAATTCTGGCTTGCAGCGTCCCGCCATCTTCGGTTCTCAGGATCTCGGCGGCGGGATTCTTGTGCTGGAGGAAGAAGAGCCGCAGGTGGAACCTGTGCTGGGGTCGTATCCAGTCATCGCCGAAGTCCCGGTACTCCTGCATGTCCTTGACGAAGGCGAACTCCTTGTCGAGAGAGAGGCGATCCTGGATCTCGGGCAGATCCTCCCCCGCGGCTTCGTCCGCCGTCACGTCTTTCCAGAGCGTCCTGATGTACCGCAGGTGCGTCAGGGCTCTCTCCCGCGACCACACGGAATTGATATCGCAAACGACCCGGTCGACGGGATGGTCTCCTTCGAGGATCTCCTCCAGCACGCTGATCCACCGCGGCACGTCCAGCTTCGCGTAGCCCGGGAACGGATGCGGGGCCAGGTGCTGCCCATGCAGGATGAAGCCGGGGACGATCGCCAGCTTGTCCTCCGGCACGATCGCCACCGTCATGCCATCGTATCCCGCCCGGCCGAACCAGACGAGCTCGAGCGTCACGTCGCCCAGGTCGAGCGTCATCCTGTCCTTGTAGAGCAGGGTCGGCAGCAGCAGCGAGAACCCGGCCTCCAGCTCTTCGGCCCGCTGCTTGCAGGTGTTTGCCCACCGTATCTCGGTCTTCTGCTGCTCCGAGCCGGGCTCGGATTTCGCCAGGCGCTCGCGCGAGACGCGCTCCTTGTCGCGCCACATCTCGATCAGCCGGGCGACCTCCGCGTGGACCTCCGCATCCTTGTTCTTGTACTTGTCCAGGAAACTCAGGTGCCCGACGATCGTGGTCTCATCGTAGGCGGCATTGCCGCCGAACATGTCCAGGCGATCGACCATGTCCACCGTGTAGCGGAAATCGATCCGACCGAGAAGCCGGGCGATTTCAGTCTTGTATTTCTGAGCGGTGATCCTGGACCAGAAGCTGTTGAAGACGACGAGACCCATCTTCGACGCGATGACCAGCTGGCCCTCGCCTTCGGTGCCCGTCACGAGGAACACGTGGTCCGTGATCTTGGTCAGCCCGAACTCCTGGGCCGCCGCAATGGTCGAGGAGAGCAGTAGAGCGAGTACAACGCCGAGGAATCGTCTCATCTGTTCCTTCCGTGTAGGGGCCCCCGCGATCGCGGTGCTGCCACCGCGCGGGCCATGTCGAATCAGGCAAGGACCGACCTGGATCTGATCAGCCGCGAAGCATCAGTGCGCAGCTTCCGGCTTCAGCCCGTCCAGGACCTTGGCGTCGACCCAGTAGAAGTGGGCCTCCTTCCCCACGAACCCCTCGCTGTAGGAACGAACGAAGAAGAGGTGCTTGCCGTCGGGAGAGAGCGACGGAAACCGCTCGAAGGCCGGGCTGTTCACGGAGCCGCCGAGTCGCAGCGGCCGGCCCCACTCGCCGTGGGCCCGGCGATAACTGATGGCGAGGTCGGTGAGCGCCGGTGGGCTGACTTCGGGGAAGTAGGCGAGGAGCATGAACCTCTCGTCCGGATCCACCCATGGATCCGCGAGGCGGCGCTCGGAGGCCAGAGGCCCGCCGAGCTTCTCCGGGGGGAGGAACTTGCCGTCGTGGCTGCGGCAGACGTAGAGGCCCGTTCGCGCGTCGGAAAGGGCCCTCCCCACGAAGTAGATGTTGCCGCTCCGGGCGACGGTCAGCTGTCCAACGGTCGTTCGGGAGTCGACGGTCGACGCGATCGGAACCGGCTTGCTCCATCCTGAGCCGGTTTTCTCGACGACGTAGATGGCCTCGAGCCGCTCGGAGGAGCCTGCCGCCGGAGGGAGCACGGCGCTGAAGAAGAGGTGCTTCCCGTCGGGCGAGAAGGCCGGGAACCCGCTTCCGTAGCCCGCCGCAAACGGCGCGACTTCCGGCTTCGAAAACGTCCTTCCGTCGAAGGCGCTTGAGAATATCGTCTGGTCCGGGGCGTCCGGAGGGATCGCCGACCAGAAGACGCCCCTTCCGTCGGGCCAGAAGGCCAGCTGCCCATGGGGATGCGCCTCCGCGGTCAGGATCTCGGGCCAGAACTTCTGCGGCTCCGATCCGGGTGGTGTCAGGCCGAAGAACCTCTGCGTTCCCGCCGCGGTCCCTTCGTGGGTTCCCCCGACCTGCGCATTCGATGGGTGCGAGACTCCCCATGCTCCGATGAGCGACAGCACGACGAGCCCGCTGACAGCGTTCCTGGTTCCCGGCCATTCGGTCATGATGCGCCTCCCGCGCCGTTGCTCCCTCTCTCGGTCGGATGCGAGCCTGGAAACGATCTGCAGGATCCTCGCGGGCTCGATCCCGTTGTGCGCGGGCCATCATGCTCGGAACGGCGGCGGGCCGGGCCCACCGGGAAGCGCTCCCTCGTGGAGACGGAAGGCCCTTCGTGGGAGCCGGGTGCTCGCCTCTGGTCCTGTTCCACCCGGTTTGACGCTCCAGGGCAACGGAGGGTTTGCAGCACGGGGTGGATCTGGCCTACTTCGAGGCGGAGGCAGGCCGGAGGAGCATCACCCTCACTTGGGCCATGGCCATGCAGCTCGACAACGCGGGCTTCCTGCTCCTGAGAGAGGAGGCGCCGGAGGGCCTGGAGCGCACTCGCGCCAATCCAGGCCTCTCCCACCTTCAGGGATGGCACGAGTCCGGAAGCGGCACCGTTCCCCCGGAGCAGGTCACAGGGGCCGGAATCATCCCATCGTGGTCGAGCCTCTCCGACGCGACCTTCCGGACGGACCGGTTGGGTCGCTGGCTACCTGGCGGCGGCCCGTCAGTGCTTGCTTTGCCGATCCAGGGCGCCCTGGAGGATGGCGTGACAGCCGTCGCGGCTGGGCACGGCGTGGGCTGCGCACAGGACGGTCAGTGGCAGCTCCAGCAGACCGCGAGTGTCCATCTTGCCGGCGCTGAGATCGAAGTAGCCCGGCTCGCTGGGAAAGCGGTAGGGCCCGCCGGGATCGTGACAGATGAGGTCACCGCAGAAGAGCACCCCGGTGCCGTCGGAGTGGGTGAAGGTCAGGTAGCAGGCGGCCTGAAACGCGGTCGCCGCCACCGCCCGAAGGCCGCCGGGCAGGGCCGTGGCCTCGTCGAACCACACATCCGGCTCCTCGTCGAGCTTGCTGGCGCCGGCGGGAGCATGGACCGGGACGCCGAGCTCCTTGCGGAAGCGCCACGCGGAGCGCTGATGGTTGCCGTGGCTCAGGACGATGGCGCTCGCATCCTTCAGCTCGGCCTGAAGGTGAGGCTCGAGGGGCACGGGATCGATCACGATGAGGCCCTCGGGCGTCCTCACGGCGTAGGCGTCACTGCGGAACCCGCCGATGCGCTCGTCCGAAATGGTCCAGTGCAGCAGCCAGGGAAACAGGTGCTCGATCCGGTCGGCTCGCGCCTTGGGCTCTGCCATGGGTCTTCTCCCGTGAAGTCAAAGGACTCGATCGTTCCGCGGGCCGCCCGGGGGGAGATCGAACGGGCCGGGCGCTGCCGCGGCCCGGCGGATCGGACGATCTCCACCACGACCCCAGGGTAGATCTCAGGCCGACAGCTCCGGCGAGACACCGTGCCTGTCGCGCGCCCGTCGACCCGTGCAGCCTCCTCGTCGACAGAAGGCGTGCGAGAGAGTCTACCACTGAGCTTCTAGCGCCTTGATGGCGGTCGGCCGACTGGCCGGTGAACGGCCCGGGAATGACTCCTTCCGGGCCCAGGTTCCCCGAGTTCCGAGCCCCACACGAGAAAAAGCCCCGACCGGATCCTCCCGGCAGGGGCTCGTGCGATGGCCAGCCCATGAGTTCGAGCCTCATGATGCCTGGCTCCCCAGGACGATCAGGGTTCGAACTCCAGAGAGTTCTCGAACATCGGTAATGCTGTTCCCCAGCCACTCCGTGTCACGAGGTCTGCGGGCAGCCTGTACGCCGATCTGCCTGGCTCACCAGGTGATCGCGGAGTGTGAACCAATCGGGAGTTCAGGTCGACGATCACCTGGTGAACTCGACGATCGGGGAAGAGGTTCTCCCCCCCGGCGAAGAACGGCGATCCCTGGTTCACTCCAGGCGGGTCAGGAACAGCCTGGTGGAGCACGGCCATTCATTTTCCGCTTGGTAGTCGTCAGGATTTTTTTAGCTGGGGATCGAAGGAGAACGCGTGTTGTCCCGCCTCTAACCGTCTGGCAACAGCGGCCCAGAGGGAGACGCTGCGCCATGGCACCGCTCCGGCGCCAAGAGAACTTGCGCTTGGAAATCCCCGAATCGGCGGGGCAGATCCGCTATTTACAAGAATACAAAGGAGATACAGGCATTGTGACTGCCCCCCAACGTGTATCTGAGGCATCGCCCGTCCGCGGCAGAGTGCGCTTGTGCCAGAACTCTTTCCCGTGGAGGTATACCCCCTGCGCCCGATTCATCTCAAAGTCCGGTCGTACAATCCGAGTCCCGAAGAGCCAGGCCCGGCTCGAAGAGGTCCTCGCCCGGCGGCGCGCAGCGACGAAGCCCGTTTCGGACATCGAGGCGTTCGGACAAGTGCTACATGCACTGTTCTCGGCCTCCGAGACGGAGGTTGTCGGCGATGACCTCGCCGGCTTCGACATCAACGCCCCGGTCGTGATGAGCAGCCTTGACCGGCTCCCGAAGCAGCTCGGCCGGCGCTGGGAGAAGAGCCGGGTGCAGTTCGAGGAGGCGCGCGGAGCGGACGATCAGGTCCCGTGCGGAGCCGTGACCGTGACGGCGTCGCTCGACGGGGTGATGCCGCCGATGAAGGACGGTCAGCGTGCCGAGAGACGAGCCGAGGCGGCCGCAGAAGGCAAACGCATCCGAGGGTCTGCAGGGCACGTGGAGGCGGCGTACGGAGAGACGAGCCCGAAGGGACCTTCGCACTTCGAGAAGCTCCGCCACCTGCTGCTCGACCAGCGTCGTGGAGTTGAAAAGGTCATCCGCGCGTTCGTGCACCTCCGCGACACGCACCCCCGCACCCGCAAGATCGAAACGCAGCTGCGCTACGTTCGCCGCAGCCGCCTTCGGATGCGCCACGCGGAGTTGAGGGCGAAGGGGCACGCGATCGGCTTCGGAGTGGTGGAGGCAGCGTGCAAGACCGATGAGATCCTGTCGGTGGAGAGATGCGTCGAACATGCACCATCAACACCCACTCGGCGCAGACCTCCGACCTTGTCGACAGCACGGATCCGGCGACCTCAAGCACATTCTCGTTCGGGAAGTCAAAACACCTAACAAAGAGACTCTCAGCCTCTTACTCAGCCAGCATCGATCTACGCGCTGCGGAAGCAGCCAGGCGCGCCAGAGGAGTCACTGGATTGAGCTACCTGGTCCGAAACCAGACAACCGACAGCTCCAGCCTCGATGAGACGCGCATAGCCCTCGTTTTGGGCTCCGGTGGGTTCAAAGGGCCGGCCCACATCGGAGTCCTGGAACGACTGCGGGACCTCAAGATACCCATCCATGCCATGTTGGGGTGCAGCGTTGGCAGTATTGTCACCGGATATCACGCGACCCTCGGGCTGTCGGTCGAAGAGCTTCTGGAAAACGCGCTCGTGACGAATGCCTTCGGCGTGGTCACCCACGCGCTGGCCATGCGCTTCAACGGGAGCGCAGGCCGCCTGCTGAGCCGGTGGGCCGAGCCGGTTCGCTCCCGATTGCGGCAGCTCGAGAGGGGTGACTTCCACCGGCTGTGTCATGGGGTAAAGAAAGTCGGCTTTCTCATGCATGATGCCATGCGTGGTGAACGTATCTTCGCCGTCACCGGCAACGAGCGTGGATTCAGTGTTGCCGAAGCGGTGCGTGGCAGCGCGCGGACGCCGATCCTGTTTCCCCCGCTCGTGAAAGAGGTCGATGGCATCGAGCGGCGACTGGTGGACGGAGCGCTTTCGGCTCCGACCCCGGTCCGCGACGCGATCAGCTGGCCCGTGTCGGCGACTCACGTCATCGCGGTCGACCTCACCACGTCCCGCAAACGCGGACCAAGAAGCCAGCTGGCTCGATGGAGCCTCAGTCTCGGAGAGAGACTGATCGTTCTTCGGCCGAAACCCGATTCCTTGACCGTACGGCGAGGTGAGCGTTCCTACGTCTACGCCTGGTACCAGGCGGGCCGGTGCTCAGTGGGACCCGCCGTGGAGGAGCGCCTGAACTCCTGGCTTGGCGATCCTGCGATCGTGCCTGTCTCAAAGCCCAAGCAGGAGAGCAACGTTCCTCTACTGGCTCAAGTTCTCGAATGAGGTGGAACACGAGCGCGATGGTCTTTCTGGACTTTGACGGCACCATCACGCGTCGAGATGCCACCGACGCGATCCTCAACCGCTATGCGGATCCGAGATGGCTACAGATCGAAGAAGCGTGGAGGCTAGGGCAGATCGGCTCACGCGAGTGCCTTGAGGTTCAGATGGCCTTGGTCACGGCCAGCCGAACGGAGATTGATGCCCTGCTCGACGACATCGATGTCGACCCCGGTCTTGTGCCGCTGCTTGATGTCTGCTCAGCTCGTGGCGTGCAGGTGAGCATCGTCAGCGACGGGTTCGATTACTGCATCGATCGCATTCTCTCACGGCCGTCACTCAGTCTCGTGGCGCGCTTGAAAGGCGTGAGGATTGTTTCGAGCCACCTCGACGTCAACGGAACACGTTGGAAGGCCACCTTCACCCCCATGATTCCGCCATGCCTCCACGGCTGTGCCACGTGCAAACCGGCTGTGATGGAACTGCTGAACACCGACCACCGGCTGAAGGTCTTCGTCGGTGATGGCTTCTCCGACAATTACGCTGCCGCCCATGCAGACGTAGTGTTTGCCAAGGATGCGCTGGCGGAGTTCTGCGATTCCCACGCGATCCCGTACACTCCCTACGATAGCCTGGCCGCGGTAGCGCGTCGATTCGATCACTTGCTCCGGTCAAACGATGTCCATGAGATGGTGTCTCCAAATTCATGAGCGAGAATACTCAAGACCACCGAGCCAGAACGCCCGATGAGCACGAACTCCTTCAGCTGGAGGGTAAGAACTGCTCATGGGGGGACACTGTTCACTACCTCGAACCACCCAAGTTCTTCGAGCGCGCCGAGGGAAGTTACCTATACGATCGCGCGGGCACTCCCTATCTGGACCTCCAGATGTGGTACTCGGCGGCCAGCTTCGGGTACGGCAACAGGCGGTTGAACGGCGCCCTCTCCCGGCAACTCGAGCGATTGCCGCAACTCGCATGCCAGTACCTCCATCCGGAGCGCGTCGAATTGGCGACCGCCATTGCCCGCCTTAATCACTCGAAGTTCGGGCTTGATGGCCGCGTCCATTTCAACGTCGGCGGATCGCAAGCGATTGAAGACTCCCTCAAGATAGTCCGCAACACCACCGGCAAGAGCCTTGCCTTTGCGTTCATGGGCGGCTATCACGGAAGAACGCTCGGAGCGAGCGCTATCACCTCGAGCTACCGCTATCGCCGCCGGTACGGCCATTTCTCCGACAGGGCTCACTTCGTGCCCTTTCCCTACTGTTTTCGCTGCCCCTACGACAAGAAGCGCGAGGATTGCGAATT
>OBLQ010000973.1_pt1 | contig 10787 bp, 13 predicted proteins | sample 1519881 | NCBI WGS metagenome assembly OBLQ01 (sample SAMN01911456, study PRJEB22533) | soil metagenome | biome: Soil | place: Malaysia | collected 2012-04-30 | depth DG_metagenome m | reverse complement strand
CTTTGTCCGGATGGCCTTCGGACACGGATTCGGAAGTAAACAGGAAGTCGCTCATTATTTCGTGCTCTTTACAGAAGTTCACAAGAATTCAGCAGGATACCATATTGACCCCCTCCCCAGAAAGCACGCTTTCAGCATGACTTGGTTGTTCAAGGCCTTGGGGCGTCTGCCCCTGCGTTTTGTGCACTGGCTGGGGGCCGGATTGGGCTGGCTAGCCTACTGGTTTTCGCCAACCTATGCCCGTCGCCTGCGCGAAAATCTCGAGTTGAGCGGTGTTGCGCCCGATTCGGCGTCATACCGGCGATTGCTTCACGCGGCCATAATCGAGGCGGGAAAAGGTTTTGTGGAATTGTTCGTGGTCTGGGGCAGGCCGCTGGACCAGGTGCTGGCCCTGATTCGCCAGTGCCAAGGCTGGGAACACGTGGAAGCAGCGCGTCAAGCAGGTAGGGGGGTAATCCTGCTCACGCCGCACCTCGGTTGTTTCGAGATAGCGGGGCTGTACTGTGCTTCGCGCATACCCATGACCATTCTCTATCGTCCGCCGCGCCTGCGCTGGCTACAGCCCATCATGGAATCTGGGCGCGGCCGCGGCTCGACGACCCTCGCTCCCACCGACGTTTCCGGCGTGCGCAAGTTGCTGACTGCCCTCAAGCGCGGCGAGAGCACAGGCATCCTGCCAGACCAGGTACCGGGCAAAGGGGAAGGAGTTTGGGCGGATTTTTTCGGCCGGCCTGCCTACACCATGACCCTGGTGAGCAAACTGGTTGGGCGCACTCAGGCGGAAGTGATCATGGTGTATGCCGAGCGGCTGCAAAAAGGCCAAGGTTATCGCCTGTCTTTCACGCCCATGGCGCAGCCGATGAGTGGTGATGCCCAGGCAGATACCCAGGCCATGAACACAGCGGTAGAAGTACTGGTTCGTTCCTGCCCCGCGCAATACCTGTGGAGCTACAACCGCTACAAGACGCCACGCGGCGCCGTACCGGAGGCCTCCTCCTTATGACGCGTCTGGCCCTGTTTATCTTGTGGCTGCTGCATTTCCTGCCTTTATTCATGCTTGCGCCGCTGGGCAAGGCCATGGGCATGTTGTTCTATGCATTGGGCCGTGAGCGACGGCGTGTGGCGCGCATCAATCTGGGGCTGTGTTTTCCCGAATTGTCGGACAATGAACGCGAGCGTCTCGTGCGGCGCCATTTCCGCTCCTTCGGTCGCAGCGTGCTCGAACGCTGCTACCTGTGGTGGTCTTCGGCAGGGCGTATCCAGCGCCTCGCGCGCATTGAGGGCTGGGAGCACTGGCTTGCCGCGAAGGGGCGTCCATGCATCATTCTGGCACCCCATTTTGTAGGCCTGGATATGGCGGGTACGCGACTGTCCATGGACATCAGCGGCGCGTCCATCTACAGCCGGCAAAAAAACCCGGCGCTGGAACAGATGCTCATGCATGGCCGGACGCGCTTCCAGGAGCAGAAACTGCTGTCGCGCCAGGATGGCTTGCGCGACATCATTCGTGTCATTCGCCAGGGCTTCCCTTTTTATTACCTGCCAGACATGGATTTCGGACCGCGGGATTCGATCTTCGTGCCGTTCTTCGGGGTGCAGGCGGCGACCATACCTGCCCTGTCACGCTTAGCGCGCATGACGGGTGCTGTGGTGGTGCCGGTGATCACGCGCCAGCTACCCGGCGGTCAGGGCTATGTGCTGCGTTTCTATCCGGCCTGGGACAATTTCCCGACTGATGATGTCGAAGCGGACACCCGGCGCATGAATGCCTTCATTGAGGAGCGCGTGCGCGAAATGCCTGAGCAGTATTTCTGGCTGCACAAACGTTTCAAGACCCGCCCGCCCGGCGAAGAAAGCCCTTATCGGGGCCTGAAATGATGCAGCGCATTCCAGAGCCGGAACTGATGGATGAACCGGAGCAGGCACGGGCCTATTCCGAAGCGGATTTTTCCGAGCCGCACCAGGCCTTCGTGAGCCATTTTCGCGCACGCTTTCCCCGGTTCGACAGCGGCTCCGTCCTCGATCTCGGTTGCGGCCCGGCCGATGTGACCCTGCGTTTTGCACGGGGCTATCCTGGCGCTGTGGTCACCGGGGTCGATGGCGCGCAGGCCATGCTCGAACTGGGACGCAAACGTCTGGCAGAAGCTGGCCTGGAAGATCGTGTCAGCCTGATTCATGCTTGTCTCCCGACTGCGATATCGCACCGCTATGACGCACTGATCAGCAACAGCCTGCTGCATCACCTGACCGATCCCATGGTGTTGTGGGATGCAATCGCTCAGGCGGCACTGCCCGGGGCGCCGGTGTTCATCATGGATCTGCTGCGTCCGGATTCAATTGCCGAGGCAGAACGTCTGACGGCCATCCATGCCTGTGATGCACCGGCGGTGCTGCGCAAAGACTTTTATAATTCCCTGCTGGCGGCGTTCAGCCTGGACGAAATTCATGCGCAACTTAAGGCATCAAGCCTGGACCGTTTCCAGGTCGAGCAGGTGAGCGATCGCCACATTGTGATCTGGGGACATTTCTGATGGCATTCACCAATCCGAGCAACGAGGAAATCAGGGCGCTGCTGCTGCGTGTCAAAAATATTGCCGTGGTCGGACTGTCGCCCAAGCCGGGCCGTCCCAGCTATTTTGTGTCCAAGGCCATGCAGGGCTTTGGCTACCGCATCATTCCCGTGCGCCCCGCCGTGAGCGAAGTGCTGGGCGAGCAGGCCTATGCCACGCTGGCGGATGTGCCCGATGCCATTGACCTGGTGGATGCCTTCCGCGCCGCCGAGCATATCGACGAACTGGTGGACGAGTGCATCCGCCTGAACCTGCCGGCGCTTTGGATACAGGAGGGCATCATCAACGAGGCCGCCGCCCAGCGTGCGCGCGAGGCGGGCATTTTCGTGGTCATGGATCGCTGCATCTACAAGGATTATGTTGCGCTCATGGCTTAATCTTTTCTGGCTGCTGCCCCTGTTCGCCCAGGCCGGCGGACTGGAAGAGGGCACGGCTGCCTATCAGCATAAGGACTACGCGCAGGCGTTTGTGTTGCTGACGCCCCTGGCCGAACAGGGTGACCACGAAGCGCAATTCCTGCTGGGCGAGATGTATCGCAAGGGCGAGGGCATGGTGAAAAGTGCAGAGGAGGCTCTGCCCCTGCTGACCCAGGCTGCCGAAGCCGGCCATGTGCGCGCCCAATTGGCCCTGGCGCAGATGCTGGAAAGCGGGGAAGGCATGGAGCAGAATGAGGACATGGCCCTGCAATGGCTGACCCGTGCCGCGGAAAGCGGCGACGCCGAGGGTGAGTTGCAGCTCGGCCTGCATTACATCCGCGTCGAAGCCCATCGCGATTTCGATCAGGCCGCGAAATGGATGCGCCTGGCGGCCGGCCAGAACGAGCCCGAAGCCCAGTATTTCTACGCCCGGCTGCTGCTGGACGGGCGCGGCGTGGAACAGGATGTTGCGGAAGCCAAATTGTGGTTCGAGCATGCCGCGCAGCAGGGGCAGGCAGAGGCGCAGCGCTTCCTGCCCATCCTGACCATGCCGGACGGACCGGACAAGGCCCTGGAGATGCGCGAGCTGCGACGCCACATCGCAGCCGGCACCGGCCAGCTGACCGGTGTGGCGAGCGACGAACATTACGGTTTCGACAAGGACCATCCCATCCGCGCCGGACAGGACTACTTTTCGCAGTGGCGCTATCTCAATGCCCTGCGCGGGCCCAAGGGCGAAGTGGTGCATTACCGCAGCCTCGGGCTGTGCTGCTACTTCATCTCGTCCGAGGCCGAACACGGCAAAGGCTTCCTCGACCGTTATGAAGTCCACTACGAGGGCCAAGCCAAGCCGGCTATACTGTATTTCAATCTGTTCACCGACGATGTGCAGCTCTTGTCGCCGGCAGGCTTCACCTTTGTGCGCGCGGGAGAGTGAGCGCGCGGGATCGAATTCATGGAACTCCGCTTCACCAAAATGCATGGCCTGGGCAACGACTTCGTCGTGATCGACGCCATTTCCCAGCCTGTCAAACTCACGATGCAGCAATACCGTTTCATTGCCGACCGCCATTTCGGCATTGGCTGCGACCAGATCCTGCTAGTGGAGAAGGCCACGGGCGATGCCGATTTCCGCTACCGCATCTTCAACAGCGACGGCGGCGAGGTGGAACAGTGCGGCAACGGTGCGCGCTGCTTCGTGCGCTTCGTCCACGACAAGGGCCTGAGCGACAAGAGGCAGATCCGGGTCGAGACCAGGGCCGGCATCATCCTGCCCCGTCTGGAAGACGACGGCCAGGTGACGGTGGACATGGGTGCGCCGCGCTTTGCGCCTGCCGACATTCCCTTCCTCACTGACAAGCAAGCCACGACTTATCTGCTGAGCGTGGGGGCGAAGATCGTGGAGATTTCCGCCCTGTCCATGGGCAATCCCCATGCCGTGCAGGTGGTGGACAGCGTGGACCGGGCGCCGGTGGAGCATGACGGCCCGCTGGTGGAACACCACCCCAGTTTTCCCCAGCGCGTGAATGCCGGCTTCATGGAAGTGGTGGATCGTGGCCACATCAAGCTGCGCGTGTATGAACGTGGCGCGGGCGAGACCCTGGCCTGCGGCACCGGCGCCTGTGCGGCGGCGGTGGCGGGCATCAGCCGTGGCCTGCTCGATCATCTGGTGCGGGTGAGCACGCGCGGCGGCGACCTCAGCATTCACTGGGCCGGCAGCAATCATCCGGTCATGATGACGGGCCCGGCGGTGACTGTTTTTGAAGGCATCGTGACTCTTTAAGCAACGAATCGCGTGCTTTGATTTATACTCCTGCCATTGCCCACAGGGACGGATACAACAATTAAGGGACCACAATGAAACTGGAAGCAGATGACGTCGCGAGCTATCTCAAGGAACACCCGGAATTTTTCGAGAGCCACGCGCATCTCCTGACCGAGGTCAACATTCCCCATCCCCACGGCGGCCGCACCATCTCCCTAGCCGAGCGTCAGCTGCTAGCACTGCGCGACAAGAACAACCTGCTCGAATCCAAGCTGCGCGAACTGATCCAGTTTGGCGAAGAGAACGATGCCCTGGGCGAGCGCGTGCATCGCTTCAGCCTGGCCCTGCTCATGGCATCCAGCCTGGAATCCTGCCTGCAGGCCATTGACTACAACCTGCGCGAGGATTTCTCCGTGCCCCATGTGGCGATTCGCTTGTGGCAGGGCGAAGAGCAGCATCCGAACCTGCCGGAGTTTTCTGCCACCAGCAAGGAATTGCGCGTCTATGCCGATGGTCTGAGCAACCCTGCCTGCGGTCCCCACGCCCTGTACGAAACCGGCACCTGGTTCGGCGAGGACAGCGGCCGCCTCAAATCCTTCGCCATGGTGGCCCTGCGTGCGGAACAGACCTTCGGCTTCCTGGTACTGGCCAGCGAAGACCCGCAGCGTTTCTACCAGGGCATGGGAACCTTATATCTCAAGCGCCTGGGCGAGCTCATCAGCGTCGCGCTCAAGCGCTTTGTGAGCGGTGAATCCGCCTAAGATCCAAGCCGCTGCCGCCGGCGAGTCGCCTTATCTCGCCGGTTTCATTTCCCATCTGGCCCACGAGCGCCGTCTGTCACCGCTGACGGTGGAGAATTACCGGCGCGACGTGGAAAACCTGCTCGCCCTGGCGGGCAAGACCTCCCTCGATCAGCTCAGCATCCACCAGATTCGCCGCTTCGTGGCCCAGCTGCACGGGCGTGGTCTGGGAGGCAAGACGCTGGCACGCATGCTCTCCGCATGGCGCACGTTTTATCGCTATCTGGCGCGCGATCATCAGTTCACGCAAAACCCGTGCGAAGGGCTCAAGGCCCCCAAATCCGAGAAGAAGCTGCCGGATGCGCTGTCGCCCGATGCTGCCGCGCAGCTGATGCGAGTGGACGACGATTCCACCATTGCATTACGCGATCAGGCCATGCTGGAGCTGTTCTATTCCTCGGGCCTGCGTTTGTCCGAACTGGTGGGCCTGCAGCTGCAGGATGTGGACTTCGGCAATCAGGAAGTGCGCGTGACCGGCAAGGGCTCCAAGACGCGCGTGGTGCCGGTGGGAGCGTTTGCGGTGGAGGCGTTGCAGGCCTGGCTGGCGGTGCGTGCACAACATGCGTCGCCGGAATCCACGGCACTGTTCGTCAACAAGCAAGGCCGGCCCATCAGTCCGCGCACCGTGCAGTCGCGTGTAGACTACTGGGCGAAAAAGCTGGGACTGGGCATGCACGTGCACCCGCACATGCTGCGCCATTCCTTTGCCTCCCACGTGCTGCAATCCAGCGGCGATCTGCGTGCGGTGCAGGAAATGCTGGGCCATGCCAACATCTCCACTACCCAGGTTTACACCCATCTCGACTGGCAGCACCTGGCCAAGGTGTATGATGCCGCCCATCCCAGAGCAAAGAAGAAAGCCTGAGCCTGACGGCACAGGTGCATGCATGAGCAAACTGATACTCAAGCCCGGTCGGGAAAAATCCCTCAAGCGCAGACATCCCTGGATTTTTTCCGGCGGCGTGGCGCGCATCGATGGCCAGGTGCAAAGCGGCGACACCGTCGCCGTCTACTCTTCCCATGGCGAATTCCTTGCTTGGGCGGCCTGTAACTCCAAGTCGCAGATCAGCGCCCGTGTCTGGTCCCGGGACGAAGCGGAAAAAATCGACGGCGAATTCTTCGAGCACAAAATCCGCGCGGCCATGGCGGCGCGGGTGCATCCCACCATTCCTGCCGAGAGTTGCCGGCTGGTGTATGGCGAAGCGGACGGCCTGCCTGGCCTGATTGCAGACCGCTATGGCGATACCGTGGTGGCGCAGTTCACTACCGCCGGTGCGGAGCGCTGGCGCGAGGAAATGGCCGATGCCCTCCTGCGTGCTACCGGTGCAGCGCGCATCTATGAGCGCTCGGATGTGGACGTGCGCGAACTGGAAGGCCTGGCGCCGCGTGTTGGCCTGCTGCGAGGTGATGAGCCGCCGGAGACCATTGCGATCAAGGAACACAGCGTGCGCTTTCTCGTTGATGTTCGCCATGGCCACAAGACCGGCTTCTACCTGGATCAGCGCACCAATCGTCATATCGTCGGTAAGCTGGCACGCGACAAGGAGGTGCTCAACTGCTTCTGCTACACCGGCGGATTCAGTCTGCACGCCCTGAGCGAGGGCGTAGGGCATGTCACTTCCATCGATAGCTCCGGCGACGCGCTGGCGTGGGGCAAACGTCAGGCCGCGCTCAATGATTTCGACGAAAGCCGCGCCACCTGGATGGAAGCCGACGTGTTCAAGGCCCTGCGCACCCTGCGCGACCAGGGCCGTAGTTTCGACGTGGTCGTGCTCGATCCGCCCAAGTTTGCGCCCACTGCTGCCCATGCCGAAAAAGCCTCTCGTGGCTACAAGGACATCAACCTGCTGGCGTTCAAGTTGCTCAAGCCGGGCGGGTTGTTGGCCACCTTTTCCTGCTCTGGTGGTATCAGCGATGAGCTGTTCCAGAAAATCGTCGCCGGCGCCGCACTGGATGCGGGCGTGGACGCGCAGATTCTGCGCCGTCTGACCCAGGCGCCGGACCATCCGGTACTGCTGTCCTTTCCCGAGAGCGCCTATCTCAAGGGTCTGATCTGCCGCGTGGGCTGAACGACAATGATGCAATTGCCCCGATCGCTTGCCGCCTGGGACAGCCCAGAATTCGATGCGACGCTCAAGGCTGAAATCGAGCAGTTGGACGCGTCCCTCTTGCCCCTGCAGGCAGGCTTGTCGCGCAGCAGCTATGCCACCAATAGTCCCCATGCCGCCGTGGTGTTGGGCGCCACAAACGAAGCTGGCGCCATCCGGGTGCGGGTGGGGATTTTCTACTCCGGCATCATTGCCGGCTGCAGTTGTGCCGATGATCCAACCCCGGTGGAAGAGGAAAACGAGTATTGCGAAGTGCAGGTTGTGATCGACAAAGCCACGGGCGCGGCAACGGTGACGTTGCTATCTGATCGGAATGAATAGATGAATCAGCCCATCATCGGTTATCACCTCGACGAGCTGCAGGACTGGGTGGCTGAACTCGCCTGCGGCCACAACCAACATGTGCGCCACAACCCGCCGTGGACCAGCCGGCCCTGGGTGGTGAGTCCGGAAGGGCGCAGCCGCATGCTGGGACGGGAACTGGCCTGCAAGAAGTGCGACGAGGGCGCACCGCCGGACCGGGCTGACTGAGTTTTACAGGCCGATCATCTGCCCGTGAAACCCGAGGGAGTGGATGGCCTGCAGCGCTGCCCCGGAGGAAACGCGATTGGGGTCGTAGGCCACCAGCATCAGGTGCGGATGTTGGGGACTGATATGGGCGCTGATGATGCCGTTGCAGTCCATCACGGCTTCTTCCGCATCGTTCACGTCGTATTCGGTCAGGTTTTCGTTGATGTGGATGACAAAATCGGAAATGGACATGGCTGCCTCCTGCTTGTCTGGCCCGTGGAACATCCAACGTGCTTTAGCGTAGACGGCGTTGCACCGGCTTTCAATCTAACGAATGGTCTAGCCAAAAAGTTAATTTGAATCCATTCAAGGCACTTCCAACATTACCATGGCCGACATCCTGAAATTCAAGCGTCCCAAGCCCGGCGAAAAGCACAAGGGCAAGAGTCTGTGCCAGCACGGTTACCACAAGTGGAAGGCGTCGGACAAAACGCAGTTTGACGTAAAGCAGGGAAGATTGGTCACGCTGCTGGTGTGTGAGCGGTGTGGGGCGACCAAAACCGAAGCGCGTTGACCAAGTATCAGTCGAGCGCGCCGCTCTCCAGCAGGTCTGTGATTTCCTTTGTGTCGCGGGTGAATTCCACCGGTGTGCGGCTCTTGCTAAGCTTGAACATCAAGGGCTTCAACTCGCCTGGATAGGGTATTTCATCGCTGTATTCCAGGCTGTTCACATGGGTGGTGAACAGGGACAGCCCAAGCAGACTGGTAGAAACCAGCACGGCGGTTGTGGCCACACTGCGCGGCCTGAGCAGGGTGGCGAAGCGCAGATGACCATAGAGCATGGCGGCCGCCACCACGCCGCCCGCGAATTCGAACAGGAGATCAGCCGAGGCACTGGTCGACAGGCCGAAGGCCAGATAGGCCGAGCCGACATCCAGCAGATAGAAGCCGATTACCCCAAGGCTGGCTATCGTCACATGGGCCATGTAGTAGGCATGGTGGGCGAAGGTGCGGCTTGCCAGTGCCCACAGGCTGGCCCATACCGGGATACTCAGCACGACCGGCAGTGCATGCAACAGCAATTGTTCGGGTTGGATGACCTGTGTGCTGCTCTGATAACTTTCGATCAGCATCAGTGCGAACACCATGCCCAGTGTGATCAGGGCCCCAAAGCTGCCGGCCAGCCAGCGCGAGGCCCGGTTCACGCCCAGGCTGTCATGGCGCGCCTTGGGCACCACACACTCCGGCGTGCGCAGGCGGAGCAGGGTATGGCCCAGCCGCACCAGGCTGTCGGAGCCGAGGGGGAGTCGGCGGATTTTTTCCAGCTGCGGCAACAGGAAGCTGCCGTTGTAGCTGTTCAAGTCCGTCAACACCGCCTGCCCTGTTTCGTCCAGTTCGATGCGCGCATGTTCGGCTGAGACAAAGTCGTCGTCCAGGATGAGATCGTTGCCGTAGCCGCGGCCGATGCTGACCGGGAAGCGCGTCAGGCGCAGGCGCTCATGCACCCGCCCGGACTTGTCCAGGATCTCGGCGACGATTACTTGTTCCCGGCTGGTGTCCACGAAAAACTCTCCAGATAACGGCGGGCGAATCGCTCTGCGTTGTCGGCAGTCACGCCGGCCATCAGCAGCGTGGTGATCACGCCGCGGGTGTTTTCATTCAGCGTGGCGGCGCGCAGTACGGCGTCGTACAGTCCCGGCAGGTTCTTGTAGCGGCGCAGGCACAGCGCAGCCTTGAATTGCAGTCCCTTGTGCGCCACGAAGTCGGTATGGCAGGCGTAGCGGCTGACATCTTCCTGGGTGGCGGGGACACGGGTATAGGGCGCATTGAATTCGGACTGATACAGGTTGTAAAAACGGAAGCGATTGATGTGCTTGCCGGTGTAGTAGTCATGCTGGAAATGCACAATGCCGGTCTGTTGGTTGCGCGAGATATAAATGTCGTCCTCCGAAGAGCATTGCTGCGAGATCTGCTCGTAGACATTCTCGGACGAACGGTCGGAATCGCCCCAGCAGCGCATGAAGGGGGCGATGCGACCGGGAACCTTGTATTTGCCTAGCGAGGTGGTGGTCAGCGGCTCGGACAGCAGGGTTTCCATGTACTGCGCCTGGTTGGCCACGAGCTGGCTGCGCACCAGGGACTGGGCGGCCTCATGGTCCAGCGCTTCGGTTTTCTTGGTGCGCTTGAGCAGGTCCAGCACATAGCTCGCCGGCACCAGAAAGCTCACCTGATTGCCTGCAGTGGCCACGTTCACGCCTACCACGCGGCCATCAGCCAGCAGGGCAGGGCCGCCGCTCATGCCCGGATTGATGGAGCCGGTGAAATGGATTTTCTCGTACAGCGAGTTTTCCAGCAGGCCGTTGTAGGTGCCCTCCACAATGGTGAAGCCCAGGTCGTGGGGCGTGCCGATGGAGTAGACGCGCTCACCGATTTCCAGCTTACCGGTGGCCAAGCCAAAGTGATTGGGGAAGGTCAGGTCGGTGGCGACCAGCGCCACGTCGTGCACCACGTCAAAATTGACCAGGCGCAAAGGCGCGATGCGCCCGCCGGCGGTGAGCACCTCCCCCCGGTACTGCTCCGGCTTCTGCACCAGGTCGGCAATGACGTGGAAGTTGGTG
>OBLQ010000972.1_pt1 | contig 10796 bp, 8 predicted proteins | sample 1519881 | NCBI WGS metagenome assembly OBLQ01 (sample SAMN01911456, study PRJEB22533) | soil metagenome | biome: Soil | place: Malaysia | collected 2012-04-30 | depth DG_metagenome m | reverse complement strand
ATTTCTCGAAGAAAAAGAGGCGTTTCTGCGGGCCCAGGCGAGGCGCCAGGAGTCTCTTGAGAACCGGGTGCGCAACGAGATCGAGTGGCTGCGCCGCGGGCCGAAGGCGCGCGCCACCAAGGCCAAAGCGCGAATCAACACCGCTCACCAGATGATGGCCGAACTGGCCGACCTGAATGCCCGCATGCGTTCAGCCACCGCTGGAATCGACTTTGCCGCTACCGGGCGAAAGACCAAACGGCTGGTCGAGCTTGAGCAACTGGGATTCTCCATCGGCGGAAGGTCCCTCTTCGAAGGCCTCGATTTCACCTTGACGGCGGGGATGCGCGTTGGCCTGGTCGGGCCCAACGGCAGCGGCAAGACCACGCTGCTGCGCCTGCTGCGCGGCGAAATTGCACCTTCCGCCGGACGGATTCGAAAGGCCGAGTTTCTGAAAATCGTCTACTTCGACCAGAACCGCGTGCTCGATCCTGACGTCACACTGCGCCGCGCACTGGCGCCCGACAGCGATGCGGTGGTCTACCAGGATCGTGTCATCCACGTGGCGTCATGGGCCGCAAGGTTTCTCTTTACCGGCGAACAGTTAAACCAGCCGGTCGGGAGGCTCTCCGGCGGCGAGCGCGCCCGTGTGCTGATCGCGCAACTGATGCTCCAGCCTGCCGATCTGTTGTTGCTCGACGAACCGACCAACGACCTCGACATTCCGACTCTCGAGATTCTGGAAGAAAGCCTGCTTGAGTATCGTGGCGCGCTGGTGCTGGTCACGCACGACCGCTATATGCTTGATCGCATCTCCACGGTGGTTCTCGGGTTGGACGGGCAGGGCGGGGTAGAGGCCTTCGCCGATTATTCTCAGTGGGAGATATGGCAGGCACAACGCGGCCAGGCGCTGAAGGCGGCAGCCAGGCCGGCAGACGCCACCCGTCCGCCTGCCACTGCCGCCCCGCAGAAGAAGAAACTTTCGTATCTTGAAGCCCGCGAGTACGCGGCCATCGAACAGCGCATCGCCGAGGCCGAGCGGCTGCTCGCGGAAAAACGCGCCGCCGCTGAAGATCCGGCCATTGCGAGCGATGCTGCCCGGCTGGTGACCGCCCACGCCGAGCTGGAGCAGGCGCAGCAGGCCGTGGACGAACTGATCGCGCGCTGGGCCGAGCTTGAAGAAAAGCAACAGTAAGCGGCTTGCCAGAAAATAACCTTCGCTTTATATTAATGAGGATGCGTCGCTGCCTCTCATTGCGCTGTTGTTGTTGCCTCTCCGGCAACCGGCGCGATGGTCTGAATCTTTCCTGACGCAATTCCCGATACCATCGCCGGCACTTACGTGGCGATGGATTTCCTTTCAACGTTACAGACAGATGCCGGTCCTGGTATTCATCCTGAAAGGAACATCTGTATGGGCGTAACTGAAGAAGTGTTGCTGGCAAACGAGCAATATGCCTCAAAATTCAACCTGGGTTCACTGGCCATGCCGCCGGCCCGGAAATTGGCCGTGCTGGTCTGTATGGACGCGCGCCTCACCGTGGAACAGTTTCTCGGGCTCAAGACCGGGGATGCGCACATTATCCGCAACGCCGGAGGAATCGCCAGCGAAGACGCTGTGCGCTCCCTTATCATTTCTCACCACCTTCTGGGCACCCAGGAGTTCATTGTCATCAACCATACTGACTGTGGAATGCTGACTTTCGAAGACGCCGAACTGCTCAGGAAACTTGAAGACCAGACCGGTATCCCGGCTGTCGCGCCGGTCCATTTCCATGCATTCAAGGACGTTCGCGCCAATGTCAGCCGTCAGGTGGCGAGGATCAGAAACCATCCCTATGTTCCGCGTCACATCCCGGTCCGTGGATTTGTCTATGACGTGAAGACCGGCCGTTTGCACGAAGTTGCGGAACAGCCGGCGAGGAAAAGCGCCTGAAAATCCATCCGAGTGCGGCAAGCCATGGCTGGGAACCAGCCGTGGCTTGTCCGGGCATGGTCCGCCGGATAAAATCGCACTCATAGCCGCTGACCCTGATGGAATCTGGTGGGCCTCCTTTTCATGAGAGAACCCGGGCAACAACTCGCTGAAATTGACCGCCAGATACAGTCTGTTTCTGACCGGGCGAAGGCCGTCGTGGAGAGAGTGGGGTCCGTTCGCGCCTCTGAAAGGCCGGCGGGTGGGAAATGGTCGGTGGCGGACTGTCTGGCGCATCTGAGTTTGACATCCGCGCCGTACTTTCCCCTCTGGGAGCAGGCATTCAAAGAGATGAAAGCCAAAGGCGAATCAAGTCAGGGGCCGTTCAGGATGGACTTCATAGGCTGGATATTGGCGTGGATGATGGAGCCGCCGGCCCGGATGCGTGTTTCGACCGCGCCCGGATTCGAACCGGCCGGAAATATTACGGGTGACCGGGCGCTTTCCGATTTCCTCGCCAGTCAGGCCACAGTGCGCCGGGCGATTGCTGACGCCGATGGATTGCCCCTTGATCGATACAAGATCGTCTCGCCCTTCAGCGAAAAACTGCGATACAACGTATGGTCGAGTTTTTGCCTGCTGGCCGCTCATCAGAGGCGGCACCTGTGGCAGGCCGAGCGCGTTGCCGATGTTCTGGCGCGTTCGCAGCCTTAACTTCTTCTCTGCCGCGCCACCTCATACATCACCACCGCCGCCGCTACCGAGACGTTCAGCGATGGCACCTTGCCCAGCATCGGAATCGAAACCAGGAAATCGCATTTCTTCCGCACCTGTTCATGCAGTCCCTGGCCTTCTGCTCCGAGCACCAGCGCGCAATCCATCTTGTAGTCAATCTGATCGTAGAGCCGGCTGCCGCGTTCATCCAGCCCGACGGTCCATAGGTTCCGTGCTTTGATCTCTTCGATGGCGCGGTTCATATTGGTCACTTTGGCGATGGGCAGATATTCTGACGCTCCGGCCGACGACTTGACGACGGTTGCCGTGACGCCGACAGCGCGCCGCTCCGGAAGCACGATACCGTCGGCGCCGGCCGCCTCGGCGGTGCGGATGATCGCGCCCAGGTTATGCGGGTCTTCAACTCCGTCGAGCGCCACCAGAAAGTGAAATTTTCCACGTTTGTTTTTCAACAGTTCATCGAGGTCGATGTATTGCTTTTCCGCGGTAACGGCGACTACTCCCTGGTGATTGGCGGTGCGGGCGAAGCGTGTGAGCTGGTCGCGTGGAACCGAACGCAATGGCACACCGAGTTCACGGCAGAGCTGCTCGATCTTCCTGAGACGCGCATCGCCGCGTCCGGCGGCAATCGCCACGTATTCGAACCCGCGTCCGCGCGCGGCAAGGGCTTCTTCCACCGGGTGGAGCCCGAAAATGATCGGCATGGGAAGCAGTATACGGCTTGAGGGCTCGATGCCAGGTCATTTCCATTATAAGTTTTTCATTTTGAAACCCCGGCAGAGGGCACGATAGTTATGAAAATCGGGAGTAATGCTGGTTTAAAGCCAGTGCGGACTATGCCAAAACATATTTTCCTGAAAACCACTGATTCACGCGGAAAAACTATCTCCAGATATTGACTTTAAGAAACACCGCAAGATATAAGTTTTGATTTTACCGCTGTGTCGCGAGGTTCCGTCCCCTGAAGTTTGAGACAACCATATTCAACAGACGATTCTGAAACCAGCATTTGAGGAACTGGGCAATCCTTATCTGTTGGGGAATTGTCATTTCCCGAGCGGCCCACTTTTTTGATACCGGCTTTATTTAGTGAACCTCCAGGAGAAGAAAATGAGATTCATAGTCCGTCTCGAATTGGGGCTTCTGTTGCTGATGGCTCTATTGGCGACAGGCGTTTCCCAGACCAGTCGTGGCACCCTCACCGGAACGGTGACCGACGCCTCAGGCGCCGTGATCGCCGATGCCACGATAATCATCAAAAATCAGGATACTGGCATTGAACGCCAGACCACGTCGAACTCCGCTGGAATCTACCGCATCGATGCGGTAGAGCTCGGCACTTATAGTGTGAAGGCCCAGGCAAAGGGATTTTCGGCGGAAGAAAGGACCGGAGTGGAAATACAGTCGTCCCGCACGCTGGGACTGGATTTTTCGCTGAAGGTAGGCGGGGCCAAGGAAGTCGTGACTGTGGAAGCAACCGGTGTTGAAGTTGCGCTGCAGACCACGGAGCAGGTGAGAGGAGCCAACTTCGCGACTGAAACCATCAGCACACTGCCGGTGCTGGGCGGCGACAGCCTGACGCTCACGCAACTTCTGCCCGGTGTGAGCCTGGGCAGCGGAAATTCAATCAACCAGAACGGAACGCTGAACTTTTCAGTCAACGGACAGCGGCCGCGCGGCAACAACTTCATGATCGATGGCGTGGAGAACAATGACATCTCCGTCTCCGGGCCGGCATTCACCATCACCAACCCCGATGCTGTTCAGGAAGTCAGTGTGCAGACGGCCGACTTCACCGCGGAATATGGACGCGCCGGCGGCGCGGTCTTCAACCAGATCACCAAATCCGGCACCAACGAGTTTCACGGAACCGCTACCTGGGTTTACACCGGCAGTGCTTTCAAGGCGCTCGATCACCTTGACCGGGTCGGCGGCCTGACCGATCCTCCGCGCACCGTGGAAAACATTCCCGACTTCACTTTCGGCGGGCCACTGGTCATCCCTGGTCTCTACGACGGGCACAACAAGACCTTCTTCTTCGGCGCGGCCCAGTGGGATCGCTTTTACGGAAAAACCACTCGCACGCTGCGCGCCCCGGATGAGGCCGGTGTGGCCCTGCTGCAGAGCCTGGCGCCGTCATGCCCGAACGCGGCGATTTATCTGAAAGCCATCGGACCGATCCGCGGCCTGCCTACCTTGAACCCGGTTGCGGTCAGCCTGGCTGTACCCTCGGGGCCGACCTGCGATGGAACGCTTCGCACCGGTCTCAGCATGACCACCGGACAGGTGATCCGCCAGTCGCCGCTGGCGTCACTCGATAACAACCATCAGATACGCGTCGATCACAATGTTTCATCGAAACAGACCATGAGTTTCCGCTGGCTGTATGACAGCAGCTCCGTCATCCCCAACGGTCTCAGCAATTTCCCCGGTTTCGACTTTAACTTTATCGGCAAGACCATGACTGGCGCGTTTGTCGATACCTATGTCGTCAGCCCAAGCGTGACAAACGAGTTCCGGTTTAATTATGGCCGCATCGGGTTCGATTTCGAAAACATCAGCAGCGATGCGTTTTTCGCCAACTTGCCCGCCTACGGCGGTCTGGGCAACGGCCTTACTGGTTTCGGCGTGCAAACCAACATTCCTCAGTTCCGATTTGCCAACAACTGGCAGTATCAGGACACCGTGAGCTGGACGCGCGGCAGGCACACCTTCCGCTTCGGAGCCGACTTCCTGCGCCAGTTGGCCCGGCAGCGTCCGCCGTTCAACGAGCGCGGATCGTTTAATTATTCCACCAGTTCCGGCGTGACCGCCTTCGCCAACTTCCTCGATGATTTTGGTGGAACCAGCGGCAGCCTCAACCGCCAGTTCGGAAGCTCTATCTATCATCCCAACCTCTTCCGGCAGTCGTATTTCTTCCAGGATTCGTGGAAAGCCACGACAAACCTGACCCTGAATCTCGGCGTCCGTTATGAGATATTCGGCCAGCCGGGAAATACCTTTACGGTAGTTGGGTTCACGAACTACGATCCCGTCAACTTTGCCGCGCCCAACAAGCTCGGTACCGACTATGGAAATCTTGGTCCCAGCATTGGATTCGCCTGGAACCCCAGGGGTGAGCGCTGGTTCCAGCGTGTGATGGGCGGCGAAAAGACGGTATGGCGCGGGGGCTATCAGAGAAGCTTCGATGCGTCATTCAACAACCTGCTCTCCAACATCGCGGGTTCTTCCCCCAACACTCTGGGCGGCAACGTCCTTTCGACTTCCGTGGGGCGCGGCGCGGCCAATTTCAGCACGCTCTTCGCAGGAATCGTTGCCACGCCGCCTGACAAGACGTCGGCCCAGAGCAACCTGTTTCTCGGCGATCTGCCGACACCGGACACCCAGCGCTGGTCTCTCGGATTCCAGCGTGAGCTGCCCTACAATCTGTTTATCGACACCTCATATGTGGGGTCAGTCTCTCACCACCTCTATCGGACGATCGACATGAACCCGATCGTCGACCTTGCAACCGGCGACCGGCTGCATACCGAACTGCAGACTTCTTTGACCCCCGCCATTCGCGCCGGTCAGGGCATCCGCACGGTTCGGGCGGCATCCGCCAATTCCAACTACGAGGCCCTGCAACTCAATGTCCGCCGCGGCTTTAAGTCCACTCCGCTGGGTAGTATGCAGTTGATCGGGTCATATTCTTACGCTCACTACCTCGATCAGGTCAGCGACGTTTTCGGTTTCGACTCAACGCCCAGTGCGTTCCAGTCATTGCCGCAGGTGCTGGGTTTCAGCCCCAGCGTCGATTACGGCAACTCGGACTTCGATCGCCGGCATGTCGGCGCGATCGGCTTGCTCTGGACCCCCCGTGCCCCGAAGACGGGCCTGTTGGGCTCTCTGGCCGGCGGCTGGACACTCTCCACCGTATCCCACTGGTCTACCGGCTTCCCGTTCACGGTCCAGAATGGTTTTGATCGTAACGGCGATGGACAGAGCGCGCCGGATCGTCCCGACATCAGCAACCCGAATGAACCGTTCGACACCAGGGCGGTCATTTAAGCGAGTTGCCCTTCCGGATACGGAAACCCGGACGCCTCCGGTACGCCCTGCATTGATCCCACCACCGTGCATTTCATTCAGGGAACCGGGCTACCCAATGCCAACACCGTTGGGCGCAATACGATGTTCGCTCCCGGCCTTGACAACGTCGACTTCTCCATCGCCAAGCGCTTCCGCATGACCGAGAAATCGGGCCTGGAATTGCGTTTGGACATGTTCAACGCCCTGAACACCACGAACCTGGGTAACTTCGTGGCCTCGCGCGCTGTCCTCGGTTCCGCGCAAGGCTCGTTCCTCGACTTCACGCAGACCGAATCCTTCGGACGTTCTATGCGGGTGCGGGCCAAGTTCGAGTTCTAAATCTATTCACCTTGTTCTTCACCGGCCCCGGCATAACGCCGGGGCCATTTTTATTTTTTAAGGTAGAATATCGAGACTCAGGTTCATGTCCCGGTAATTCCCGTTGCCCAGAAAGCCCGCGCCTGGCCGCTCTCCCGGCAAGATGCGTCGCGGGGCAATATGGCGCGAATCTATTCGCGCCATGAGCAGGACATTGTTCGTTCCAGTACAAGTGTGTGAATTTTCCGGCTGGTGAGTGCGAAACCATGTCTGCCAGAGCCAAAACGACCCGCCCGATCGTCCTTTCGATTGCGGGCTATGACCCATCTTCCGGGGCGGGAGTGACCGCCGATGTCAAGACCATTGCCGCCCATGGGTGTTATGCAATTACCTGCATTACGGCCTTGACCGTGCAGTCGACGCAGGGTGTGAAGCGTGTCGAAACCGTCGATACGCGAATCATCACCGAGATCATGGAGGACCTGAATGCGGATTTTCAGATCACGGCTGTCAAGGTCGGAATGCTGGGGTCCGCCGAAGCAGCGCGCGCTGTCGCCGCCTTCCTGCGCCGTAATTCCTTCCGGCATGTCGTCCTTGACCCGGTCCTGAAGTCGTCTTCAGGCATGGATCTCGTATCGCGTGAAGGCCTTGACCTGATGCGGAATAAGCTCATTCCGCTTACGGAAGTGATCACTCCGAATATCGATGAAGCGGCGGTGCTGACAGGAATGCCGGTGACGTGCCTGGACGATATGAAATCGGCGGTCCCGAAATTGCACTCCCTGGGCGCCCGCAACGTCATCATCACCGGCGGTCACCTGGAAGAGCCGGTCGATCTGCTCAGCATAGACCCGGGACGAAAAGCGCGGCTGTTTAAAGGCAAAAAAATCGTTGGCCGCGCGACGCATGGCACCGGTTGCGCTTTTTCCACCGCGCTTGCCTGTAATCTTGCCTTCGGCATGGAACTAATCGACGCCACCGCCGCCGCCAAGCACTATGTGTCTGCCGCCCTTAAGAGCGCTAAACCGATCGGAAAAGGCCGTGGCCCCATCAACCATTTGTATAAGATGCCGCGGAAGTGCTAGCGATTGGCGTTCGGAATACCGTTTCTGCAATGGGCAGCCTGGTATCTGCCGGCGGCTTGTGTTTGCCAATTGCCAACCGCTATTTGCTAACCTGCGCTTTCTATCGCATACCTCGCCGCCCCGATCAGTCCGACGTTCTTGTTCGTGATCACCCGCAGCGGCATGGATTCAACGACCGGGCTGAGTCTTCCTTTGCTGGCGAAGGCCTTCAGGAAAAGCGGGGAATTGATCTTGCTCAGTATTTTTCCGGCGATGCCCCCGCTGATGAATACGCCTCCCGTCGCCAGAAGCTTCAGGGCCAGGTTGCCTGCTTCGGCCCCGTAAATACTTACGAACATGTCCAGCGTCCGTTCGCAGATGGCAATGGCTCCTTCCATGCCGTATTGCGAAATGACCGGCACAGGATCGTCAGCTCCCGCCAACTCTTCCCTGAGAGAGGCCGGTTCCTGTTCGACCCCGGTATCGCGCAGGAAGTCATAAATATTCCTGAGCCCCGGACCTGACACGACCCGCTCGTAGCTGACGCGCTCGAACTTTGCCAGCAGATACCGGAGAAGCGAGATTTCCAGCTCGTTGCGTGGCGCAAAGTCGGTATGGCCGCCTTCACAGGAGAACGGACGGCGCCGCGCGCCATCCCAGAAGAGACCGGCCTCGCCCAGGCCTGTGCCGGCGGCGATCAGAGCGCCATTGCCTTCCGATGGCGATGCCTGGTTCAGCGCGACAAGATCGGAAGCCTCCAGGTCGCCGATTCCAGAGGCGTGCGCGAAGAGATCGTTAATCAGCCACACGGCGGTGATGCCAAGAGTCCGGGCGAGATGGGCGGTTTCAATGACCCAGGGCAGGTTGGAAGTGGCGCACCGGCCGTTTAAGACCGGCCCTGCGACTCCGAAACACGCTTTGCCGATGCTGGCGCCCGTTTCCCGCATGAAGATTGCGGCGATTTCCGCCAGCCCCGCGTGTTCGTTGCTCGGATACACGCGTTCCAGCGTCATGCGCAGCCGCCCCCGGTCTTCTTCGAAGCACGCCAGCCGTGTGTTGGTCCCGCCGATATCGCCGGCCAGTATCATTCCGAGAGCCTCCGCCATGAACGGCCGTCGCGCGCGATGATTTCATCGGCTTCTTTCGGCCCCCAGGAGCCGGCGGAGTAATTGGGGAAGTTGCGCGGCGGCAGCGCCCTCCACACGTCGAGGATCGGATCGACGACGCGCCATCCGGCTTCCACCATGTCGGCCCGCTGGAACAACGTCTGGTCGCCCATGATGCCGTCATACAGCAGGATTTCGTATCCGGTGTTGGCGGTGGTGCCAAAGTAATCGTTGTAGTTGAAATTCATCTCAACCGATCCGACTTTTACCTGGGCGCCCGGCACCTTGGCGCCGAAGCGCATCGAAATGCCCTCATCCGGCGCGATGTGCAGCACAAGCTGGTTCGGTTTCAGGCTGCTGACCGGAGTGTCGCGAAACAGCACGAAGGGCGCCCGTTTGAACTGCACGGCGACCTCGGTGCGCCGGGCGGCCAGCCGCTTGCCTGTGCGCAGGTAGAAGGGAACGCCGGCCCAGCGCCAGTTGTCGATCATCAGCCTGAGCGCCGCGAAGGTCTCGGTCCGGGATTCCGGAGGAACGCCCTCTTCGGCGCGGTAGCCGGGCACCCCTTCGTCCTTGATGGCCCCTTCGCCATACTGGCCGCGCACAGCGCATTGCAGCACTTCTTCTGAACTGATGGGCTGGATAGCGTGCAGGATTTTCGATTGCTCATCGTGAACTGAATCGGAGCTGAAGGAAATCGGCGGCTCCATCGTGGTGAGCGACAGAAGCTGCAGGATGTGGTTGGGCACCATGTCCCGCAGGGTCCCGGCGGAATCGAAATACCCGCCGCGCTTTTCCACGCCGACCGTCTCGGCCACTGTAATCTGCACGTGGTCGACGAACTGATGGTTCCAGATAGGCTCGAAAATGCCGTTGCTGAAACGGAATACCAGGATGTTCTGGACCGTTTCTTTTCCGAGGTAGTGGTCGATGCGGAAGATCTGCGGTTCAGCCAGCACTTTCCTGATCCGGCGGTTCAGGTCTTTCGCCGATTCGAGGTCATTGCCAAAAGGTTTTTCAAAGACAACCCTGCGCCATTGCCCGTTCGGTCCCCGGGCCAGCCCCGAAGCGCCCAGTTGGTCGGCGATGTCGCCGAAAAATGCCGGGCTGGTCGCCAGATAGAAGAAATAATTCCCGTGCGTGCTGTGGTTCTTGTCGGCTTCCGCCAGCGCCTGGCCCAGGCGCGCATAGGTTTCCGGAGCTTTGAAATCGCCCGCAACATAGTAAAGTCGGCGCACCAGCCAGTCGCGCAGGTTGGTATCGACCGTGCTGGTGGCAAAAGTCTGGAGCTGGTCGCTCATCGACTGCCGGAACTGTTCGTGCGACATTTCATTGCGCGCCACGCCCACGACGGCGAACTCCCGTGAAAGCATGTTGCTCTTCGCCAGGTTGTAAAGCGCGGGCATCAGCTTGCGCGCGGTCAGGTCGCCGCTGGCGCCGAAAATGACCATTACGCAGGGACCCGTCTGGCGTATCGCGCTTTCCGCTGCGTCGACTTCCTTTTCTGGAGGCATAGTTTTTACTTTCTCAGGCAATGAATTCCTCCTGTATTCCCGATGGCTAAAATCTCCGCGACCCGATCATCTTCGCGGCTTGCCACGATCTTTA
>OBLQ010000971.1_pt1 | contig 10799 bp, 9 predicted proteins | sample 1519881 | NCBI WGS metagenome assembly OBLQ01 (sample SAMN01911456, study PRJEB22533) | soil metagenome | biome: Soil | place: Malaysia | collected 2012-04-30 | depth DG_metagenome m | reverse complement strand
GATCTCGCTCTCTCCTCGTGATGCGGGTGGGCCCCCGTCAGCCCCTGGCGATCTTCGAGATCCTCAGGGCCTGATCCAGGAGCGCCTCCATCCCGTCGAGCCGGTACTGGCTCGACGCGTCGCACCGGGCGCGGGGCGGATCCGGGTGCGTTTCCATGAAGAGAGCGTCGCATCCGGCCGCCACGCCGCACCGCACGAGGTAGGGAATGAACTGCGGGTTGCCCCCCTCGGGGCTGGCGCTCGGGATCCCGTAGCGCCGCACCGAGTGCGTCGCGTCGTAGACGACGGGGCACCCGAGCGACTGCATCGCCGGGATGGAGGTGAAGTCGTTCACCATGTTGTTGTAGCCGAACATGTTGCCTCTCTCGCACAGCAGGATCCTGTCGTTCCCGGTGGCGAGGATCTTCGTGACGGCGCCCCGCATCCCTGCGGGCGCCATGAACTGTCCCTTCTTGACGTGGATGGGCCGCCCGGTCCTCCCGGCGGCCTCCAGGAGCGACGTCTGCTGGCAGAGGAAGGCCGGGATCTGGATGACGTCGAGGACCTCGGCCGCCGCCTGCAGGTCGGAGGCGCGGTGGACGTCGGAGACCACCGGAACGCCGAACTCCTTCTTCACTCTGGCGAGGAGCGCGAGCCCTCTCTCCAGCAGAGGCCCGCGGTAGTTCCCCTCGCTGCTCCGGTTGTCCTTCTCGAAGGAGGACTTGAAGATGTAGGGAAGGCCCAGCCGGGCGGTCACCCCCCCCATCGCCTCCGCGCCCCGCATCATCAGATCGTCGTCCTCGATGACGCAGGGGCCCGCCATGAGGACGAGCGGCCGGCCCGGACCGATAACCACGTCTTTGCCGACGCGCACCTCCCGGGCAGGACGCAGGCCGTTGACGGTGGGAACGGGATTTTCGGGCGGTGGGGGCAAAGCGCCTCCGGGAAGAGGAAGGACTCGATGTGCAAGTATATCACCCGGTCCGGGCGATCCCCCGGCGCGGAGCCCTCGCGGCGCACCATGCCACGGTTCCGAGCCGGCTCGGCGTGCCGGTCCGGCTGCGGGCACTCACTTTGACCGTGCAGGCCCGCCGCCCTAGGTTCTCCACCCGGCTTCAGTCGTTCTCTTCAACCGCAGCAGCATCAGGATGCGCCTGATCGGAGGGCGAGATGGAAACCGCACCCGACTCGACTCTGAGCAAGGTCCCGGAGGTCACGCTGATCTTCTGGATCATCAAGATCGCGGCCACCACGCTCGGCGAGACCGCCGGCGATGCCGTGTCGATGTCGATGAACCTCGGCTATCTGGTGAGCACCGGGATCTTCGCCGCAATCTTCATCACGATCGTCGCGTTCCAGATCTCCGCGAAACGCTTCCGGCCGTCCCTGTACTGGGCGACGATCATCGCCACGACGACGGTGGGCACCACCCTGGCCGACTTCTCCGACCGCTCTCTCGGCATCGGCTATGCCGGCGGCACGTCGCTGCTGCTGATCCTCCTGCTGGGGTCGCTGCTCGTCTGGCACCGGACCCTCGGCTCGGTTTCGATCCACACCGTGAGCTCCGCGAAGGCCGAGATGTTCTACTGGGTGACGATCATGTTCTCCCAGACCCTCGGCACGGCCTGCGGCGACTGGACCGCGGATTCCGCGGGACTCGGCTACTCCGGAGGCGCGGTCCTCTTCAGCCTCATGCTCGCGGTTCTCGCGGCGGCCTACTACCGGACGAAGATCTCCCGAACGTTTCTGTTCTGGGCGGCTTTCGTTCTCACGCGGCCGCTCGGAGCCGTGGTCGGAGATCTTCTGGACAAGCCCCTCAGCGATGGCGGCCTGGCACTCAGCCGCTACACGGCCTCCATCGTCCTGCTCGGGTTCATCATGGCCTGCATCATGATGTTCCGGCAGAGGGCGGCCGCGAGGGCCCACTAGGGACCTCCCTTCGTCCCGAGCGCGAGTCCCCCCCGCACGACGGACCACTCACACGGCAAGCGCGCGGGGGCTCTCCCTGAGCGAACGTCGCGAAGCCCGGCCAGGAACCCCCGGAAAGCCTCGATCGTCTCCGGGCGAGCCGGTAGCGAAGGGAGAGTCGCCGTGCGCGACCGCCCCTCTCGCGTCCTCACGAGGAACCCCGATCACGAATGCGGCGAGCGACCCCTAGTTCGGATCCTCGTCATCGTCGTCGTCATCGCTGGCGACGACCTCGAACCGCGTGACCGTCATGACGTAGTCGAAGTCATCCAGATCCGTCGCCTCAAGCGCACCCCAGGCCTCCACCGTCTCCCCCACGTGCTTGAGGAGATCCGCCGAAGCCCCTCCATCCTTGACGAGGATGTCGCCCTCGTCGGTGTCCGCGAGGTAGACCGACTTGACCTTGCCGTTGGCGTCGCTCTCGTGGACCTCGACGTCGCCCACCACGCTCTTGTCTCCTCCCTTCTTCGCATCCTCCGCCCGGGTCGCCGGGGAGTGCGACAGCACAACGAAGGAAGCGAGCCCGATCACAACCAGCCACAACGAGACTTTTCGCAGCCTCATCACCGCTGACCTCAATGCGCCCCCACCTCCGGCGGTCCCTCGGGAGCCGCGGGCCGGGACGGAATCTGGAAGCCGGCGAGACATTTTCCGGCGCCACCGGCGGCGCCGGCGCGGAGTCTGGCACGCGCCCCGGCACTCCGCAAGATCACCTCGCTCCCTCCCGGAGCGCCTCCCGGGAGGGTTGAACCCCCTGTGGTATCATCGCGCGCTGCATGGGCGATCATCCTTCCCTTCCGGAGCCGCGCCTCTCTGCCGACGCCGCCGGGCGCGCCCGGCGGGTCCGGATGGTCCTCCTGGACGCGGACGGGGTGCTCACCGACGGGTCGATCGTTTACCCGGGCCGCCAGGGGGAGACGAAGGTCTTCAGCGCTCTGGACAGCGTCGGGATGCGGCTCGCCGGCCTGGCCGGCCTGAGGCTCGGGATCATCTCGGGCCGCAGCAGCGAGGCGCTCTCCCGCCGGGCGGAGGAGCTCGGTATCGAGGACCTCCACCAGCGCAGCCTCTGGAAGCTGGAGGCCTACGAGAAGGTGCGCCGCCGCCACCGGCTGAAGGACGGGGAGGTGGCCTTCCTGGGCGACGATCTGGTCGACCTGCCCGTCATGCGCCGGGTCGGCTTCATGGCGACCGTCCCGGACGCCGTTCCGGAGGTCCTCCGGACCGCCCACTTCGTCTCGGGGCGGCCGGGAGGGCGCGGCGGGGTGCGGGAGATTCTCGATTTCATGCTGAAGGTCCAGGGACGCTGGGCCCGCGTCACCCGGCGGTACGTGTGAGCCACCCGCGGAGATTCCGATGCGCCTGATCCTCATTCTCGTCTTCATCGCCCTGATGGTCTTCTTCATGGTCTTCGCCTGGCAGAACCAGGAGAGCGAGGTCGCGATCGCGTTCGGGACATGGCAGAGCTCCAACCTGCCCGTCTACTTCGTGGTCCTCCTCTCCTTCGGGGCGGGGGTGGTCCTGACGAGCATCATCGGCATCGTCGAAGGGATGCGCGTCCGCCTGACGAACGCCAAGCTGCGCCGCAAGATCAAGAAGCTCGAATCCGAGGTGGACGCCCTGAGGAACCTCCCTCTGACCGGACCGGCACAGCCGTCCGGAGCCGGGACCGACGGGGAGGAGGGCCCCGACAGGGACGACATCTTCTAGATGCCCTCAGCCGGCTGGATCGCCGCCATCGTCATCGTCTCCTTTCTCGGCGGCTACGGCGCCAGAACCTTCGTGGCGTGGTGGCGGCGGGAGGAGGAGCGCGAGGAGGAGGAGTTCTTCCGCCTCTTCGGCGCCGCTCTGACCCATCTCGCGGCCGGCCGCAACGAAGAGGCCATCGACGAGCTCACCCGGGCCGCCCGGATCCGCTCGGACATTCCCGGCCTGTACCTGATTCTCGGGGATCTCTACCGGGACCGGGGCCAGTTCGACCGGGCCATCCGGATCCACAACAGCCTGCTCGCCAGGACCGATCTCAGCCGCTCCGAGCGCGCCCAGGCCCAGACGAGCCTCGGCGAGAACTACCGCCAGGCCGGCCTCTCCGACAGGGCCCGGGAGTCCTACCGGCAGGCCCTGACCCTGGACGGACGCTCGCTGCAGGCCCTCAAGGGGCTGGCGAAGTTCGAGGTCGAGGACGGCCACTGGGCGGAGGCCGCCGATCTCGAGGAGCGGATCCTCAGAATGGACCCCGGCCGCTCCGGCCACGCGCTCGGCTTCCTGCTCTACGAGATGGGCATGGACGCCCTCCGGGAGGACGACGAGAAGACGGCGACGCGCGCCTTCCGCAGGGCCGTCGCGGTGGATCGCAACACCTATCCCGCCTACCTGTCGCTCGGGGATCTCTACCACCGCCAGGGGCGGCTGAGAAGGGCGCGCGAGGCCTGGGAGCGGATGATCGAGCTGAAGCCCCGGCTGCTCCACCTCGTCTACGAGAGGCTGGAGCAGGTCTACTCCGAGTCGGGCGAGCCGCCCGGTCACCTCCACGAGATCTGCCTGAAGCTGGCCGAGCGCGACCCCTACGACTGGCGCGTCCGCGTCTTCCTCGCCCTCCACGAGAACGACAGGGGCAATCCCGACGCGGCCTACCGGCACCTTCTCGACGCCGCCCGCGCCCACCCCTCCTCCCTGACGGTCCACCTCGAGCTGTGGCGGATGGCGCAGCAGCGGGGCCTGAATCCCCGTGTCTTCCGCGAGCTCTCGGGGATGTTCAAGTCCCCCGGGATCTTCGCCGACCCCTTCGTCTGCGCCACTTGCCGATTCCGGTCGCAGGCATACGTTTGGCGGTGTCCTCAGTGCCACTCGTGGGACACCTTCGCGGACGAACCCGCGGAGCCCGCCACCGGACCATACGACGCGACCCCAGGGGTCGAGTCCGACGGGGTGTCAGATGAATGACTCGAGACGCGCCGGCGCCGTGATCCTCGCCGAGGAGACCTCGGGGAAGATCGGCCCCATGACGTTCCCGGCCCTCATCCAGGACCTCTGCACCGAGAAGCACACCGGAACGCTCACGCTGAAGGACGGCGCCTCGGAGAAGGCGATCTTCATCGACCGCGGCCGCATGATCTTCGCCCGCTCCAACGAGATAGAGGATCGCCTCGGCAGCCTCATGATCCGGCGCGGCCTCCTGACCCTGAAGGACCTCGAGGACGCGTCCTACGTCTCCATCGCGACGGGCCAGCGCCTCGGCGGGGTTCTCGTCTCCAAGGGCACCATCCGGCCGAAGGACCTCGTCGACGGCGTCACGGATCAGGTGAAGGAGATCGTGATCAGCCTCTTCCTCTGGACCCGCGGCGAGTACGAGATGAAGTTCGGCCCCCTGCCGACGAACGAGGTGATCACCCTCAAGGTCCCCACCGAGAACATCATCATCGAGGGCGTCCGGCGAATCAACGCCTGGGCGAGGATCCAGCTCGCGGTCGGCGGCAGCGAGACCCACTACAAGGTGGGGCCGAGGCTGGGCGAGCTGGGCGACTCGCTCGATCTGAGCCTCGAGGAGTGGACCATGCTCTCCCGCTGCGAGGGGCCCGTGACGCTCGGCCACCTCTGCTCGCAGTCGCCCCTGATGGACTTCGACGTCTGCCGCCTGGTCTGGGCCTTCACCGTCGTCGGACTCCTCGAGCGCCTCGACTGAGGATCCGGACGTCACGCCGCGGACCGGCCCTTCCAGGAAGCGGCGCCCTCCCGAAGCACCTGCCGCCGTGCCGGGCGCGACGATTTCCGGCTCCCGGGTATCCCTTATTGCGAGCGCGACGCCCAGGCGGTCCGGCCGGCGGCTGTAATGAAAGTGTAAAAACGAGCGCGGCGCCGCCCGGCGGGGTCGTCTCGCCGTACCCTTTGCCTTGACGGCCCAAAAAGGACGGTTTAGGGTTCCGGGAAACGGCACAACAAGGAGCGCCCGATGGCTGCCCGCAAGCTGAACTTCTTCATGTTGACCCTGGGAGTTTCCTTCGTGGTGGTCAGCCTCATGGCGGCCGCCGCCAGCGGAGGCTCCAGCGCCCCGGCCTCGCGAGAGGGCAACATCTGGACCGAGCTGCCTCCCGCGCAGGCCTCTCACGGCAAGGACGACGTCCCCGGGCGCTCCGACCGGATCACGGTGGCGGTGCCCAGCTTCGCGGACATCGTCGAGCAGGTCAATCCCGCCGTCGTGAACATCACGGCGACCGAGATCATCCGATCCGGGCAGAAGCGCGACGACGGCGGCCGGTTCGAGTTCTTCTTCCCCAATCCCCACGGCCGCGACCAGAACGACCCCGAGAGGGAGGATCACGGCGGGTCCGGCTTCATCATCAGCGAGGACGGCTACATCCTCACCAACTACCACGTCATCGAGGACGCCGACCGGGTCAACGTCCAGCTCCTCGGCGACAGCCGGGAGTACAACGCGGAGATCGTGGGCACCGATCCGGACACGGACCTGGCCCTCGTCAAGATCACGGCGGATCACCCGCTCCCCGTGATCCCGCTCGGCGAATCGGACGCGCTGCGCGTCGGCGACTGGGTGCTCGCCATCGGGAACCCGCTCGCCTACGAGCACACCGTGACCGTGGGCGTCGTCAGCGCCAAGGGCCGGAAGCTCTGGGCGATGAACCGTGACTCCTCGCTCGACAACTTCATCCAGACCGACGCGGCCATCAACAGAGGCAACTCGGGCGGCCCCCTCCTCAACGTCCACGGGGAAGCCATCGGCATCAACTCCGCGATCAGCGTCGCGGGCCAGGGCATCTCCTTCGCCATCCCCATCGACATGGCCAAGCAGGTCGTCTCGCAGCTCATGAGCTCCGGCAAGGTGGAGCGCGGCTACCTCGGCGTGGAGATCCACGATATCGCCGAGGACCTCGACCCCGAGAAGCGGGAGGTCTTCGGGCTGCAGGGCGAGAAGGGAGCCTTCGTCGAGAGAGTGACGGAAGGACTTCCGGCCGCGCGGGCGGGCGTGAAGAAGGGAGACGCCATCGTCTCCGTCGAGGGCAAGCCCCTCAAGTCGAGTGACGACCTGATCCGCACGATCAGCGCCCTCGCGCCGGGATCGACGGTGCGCCTCGGCGTCATCCGCAACGGCGAGAAGATGACCCTCACGGCCAAGCTGGCCGACCGGGCCGAGCTGGCCCGCCTCTCACGCCCCACGGCGGTGCCGGAGCCCGCGCCCGAGAAGGAGAAGAGCGACGAGATGGTCGCCCAGAACCTGGGCTTCGTCGTCCACGAGATCGGCCCCACGCTTCAGGAGCAGTACCGGCTCGACGACGACACTCAGGGCGTGGTCATCGTCCACGTGGACCAGACGAGCCAGGCCTGGGAGAAGGGGCTCAAGCCGGGCGACGTGATCGTCGAGATCAACAAGGTCAAGATCACGGATCTCGACTCCTTCGACAAGATCGTCCACGGGGCGAAGGCCGGGGATCTTCTGAGCCTCTACGTCGAGGGACCCACGGCCTCGAGGTTCGTGGCGCTCCGCGTTCCCGAGAAGTAGCGCGGGCCGGCGGGAGGTTTGACGCCGGGCGCAGGAAGCACCACCCTGTCCCCGGCATGGCCGATTCCAAGCTGACCCCGAAGCAGCGGATCCTCGTCATCGACGACGAACCCGACATCCGCAAGACGCTCAAGATGACCCTCGAGTACGAGGGTTACGAGGTGCTCGCGGCCTCCTCGGGCAACGAGGGCCTCGAGATGACCACCTCCGAGCGCCCGGACGCCATCCTGCTCGACATCAAGATGCCCGGCCTCGACGGCCTGGAAGCTCTCGAGCGCCTCATGGCGCAGGGAACCGACGCGGCCGTGATCATGATCTCCGGCCACGGCGACATATCCGACGCCGTCCGGGCGACGAAGCTCGGCGCCTTCGATTTCCTCGAGAAGCCCCTGGAGCAGGAGAGGCTCCTCCTCGCGCTGCGCAACGCCCTGGAGCAGCACCGTCTCACGCGCGAGGTCGCCCAGCTCCGGGAGGCGGACGTGGAGCGCAGCGAGCTCGTCGGCGACTCGAGCCTCATGTCGGCCCTGCGCGACGTCATCCGAAGCGCCGCCGCATCGACCGCCACGGTGCTGATCTCGGGCGAGAGCGGCACCGGAAAGGAGCTGGTCGCCCGGTCGCTGCACAGGCAGAGCCCCCGGTCCACGAGCTCCTTCATCAAGGTGAACTGTGCGGCCATCCCCGAGGACCTCATCGAGAGCGAGCTCTTCGGGCACGAGAGGGGCTCCTTCACGGGCGCCACCTCCAAGCAGATCGGCAAGTTCGTCCAGGCCGACCGCGGTACGATCTTCCTCGACGAGATCGGCGACATGAGCCCCCGGACGCAGGCCAAGGTCCTGCGCGTGCTCGAAACGGGCGAGGTGGAGCCCGTCGGCGCGGCGAAGGTCTTCGTGGTGAACGTCCGCGTGATCGCCGCGACGAACAAGGATCTCGAGGCAGAGATCCGCCAGGGACGATTCCGGGAGGACCTCCTCTTCCGCCTGAAGGTCATCCCCATGACCTGCCCGCCCCTCCGCGACCATCCGGAGGACATCACGGCGCTCGTCTCGTGGTTCCAGGCCACCTTCACCCGCGAGCAGAGTCTCCGCCCCCGCCGCTTCACGGAGGCCGCGCTCGCCCGCCTCGCGCGCATGCCGTGGCGGGGCAACGTCCGGGAGCTGCGCAACACGGTGGAGCGCCTGCTGATCATGACGCCCGGCGACGTCGTGGACGTCTCCGATCTGCCCGGCGGCTCCTCCGCGGAGGCGCCCTCCGCCCCCGGGGTGCCCTCCCCCGCCGCCGTGGCGAGCCTGCGGGAGTTCCGCGAGGTGGCGGAGAAGGCCTTCATCCTCGCCAAGCTCGAGGCCAACGACTGGAACATCTCGAAGACGGCCAAGGAGATCGAGACGCCCCGCAGCAACCTCTACAAGAAGCTGGAACAGTACGGCATCGCGAAGTCGGGACGCGGGCCCGACGAGGACCCCGAGCCCGGGGAGGACGAAGGCTGATCCGGACGCTCAACGAGCTCTTTCTCCAGGCGATCTCGGCGCGCGCGAAGCCGGACATGCTGGTCCGCTGGACGCCGGCCGGTGCGCGGGGGCTCGACAGCCGTGCCGTGCTCGAGGGCGTGGAACGCCTCTGCCTCGCCTGGAGGGGCCTGGGCCTGCAGGGCGGGGAGCGCGTCGCGATCCTCTCCGAGAACCGCCCCGAGTGGGTCCTGACCGACTACGCCCTGCTCGCCTCCGGGGTGGTGCCGGTCCCCATCTACACCTCCCTGACGCCTCCCCAGATCGAGTACATCCTCTCGAACTCCGGCGCCGTGGGGATCGTCGTCTCGACGCCGGAGCTGCTCGGGCGCCTGATGGAGGTCCGCCACAGGCTCCCCGACCTCAAGCACGTGGTCCTCGTGGATTCCGCCGGGCGGGAGGATCCCGGCGTCATCCCCTGGAACGACCTGATGGGACGGGGCCGGGAGCTGAAGCTGCGCGATCCCGACGCCTTCACGAGGCTGGCGCGCACCGCCGGCGCCGGCGACCTCGCCACGATCATCTACACGTCGGGCACGACGGGCGAGCCGAAGGGCGTCATGCTGACGCACGGCAACCTCGTCTCCAACGTCCTGGGGATTCAGGAGGTCCTGAGGTTCACGCCCTCCGACCGGGCGCTCTCCTTCCTTCCCCTCTCGCACGTTCTGGAGAGGACCGCGGACTATCTCTACATGCTGTCCGGCGTCACCATCGTCCACGTGGAGATCGAGGAGATCGCGGCCGCCCTGCCGGCCATGCGGCCCACGATCCTCGTGGCGGTGCCGCGGCTCTACGAGAAGATGCGCGACCGCATCCAGGAGAAGGTGGCGCAGGCGCCGGCCTTGCGGAGGAGACTCTTCGGCTGGGCCCGCGAGGTGGGCCGCCGGGTCTTCCTGGAGCCGCTCGCCGGGGGGCCGAGCCCGTCGCTCGCCGACCGGATGCGGCTCGCGATCGCGGATCGTCTCGTGCTCAGCAAGGTGAGGGCCGGCATCGGGGGACGCGTCACCTGCGCGGTCTCCGGCGGCGCCCCGCTGCCGCGCGACGTCCTGGACTACTTCCTCACGCTCGGCATCCCCATCGCCGAAGGCTACGGACTCACCGAGACCTCTCCCGTTCTCGCGGTCAACGATCCGAAGGCCATCCGGCCCGGGACGGTGGGTCCGCCCCTGCCGGGCGTCGAGATCCGGATCGCGGACGACGGCGAGATCCTCGCTCGCGGTCCGGGCATCATGAGAGGCTACTTCCACGACCCGGAGTCCACGGCGGAGGCCCTTCGGGGAGACTGGTTTCACACGGGAGACGTCGGTGATCTCGACTCCCGGGGATGCCTCCGGATCACGGATCGGAAGAAGGATCTGATCGTCACCTCCGGGGGGAAGAACGTCGCCCCGCAGCTCCTCGAGCAGGCCCTGACCTCGACGGGCCTCGTCTCCCAGGCCGCCGTCTTCGGCGACCGGCGGAAGTTCATCTCCGCTCTCCTCGTCCCGAACTTCGAGGCCGTCGAGAGGATGCTGCGCGCGAGGGGCCGGGCGTGGCCCGGCGCGAAGGAGGCGGTCCGCGACGAGCTCGTCCAGGAGATCTTCCACCGGACCGTCGAGGAGGCCATGCGTTCCTTCGCGCGCTTCGAGCAGGTCAAGCGATTCGCCCTTCTGCCCGAGGCCTTCACGATCGAGTCGGGAGAGCTGACCCCGAAGATGAGCATCCGGCGGAGAATCGTGGAGAAGAAGAACCGCGATCTGATCGAGTCGTTCTACCACAGCGAGGCCGATGAGCCCGCAGTTACCCAACCGCAGATGTATCACGCGATTCGCAATCATCCTCGAGTCCCTCGCTTATAC
>OBLQ010000970.1_pt1 | contig 10800 bp, 10 predicted proteins | sample 1519881 | NCBI WGS metagenome assembly OBLQ01 (sample SAMN01911456, study PRJEB22533) | soil metagenome | biome: Soil | place: Malaysia | collected 2012-04-30 | depth DG_metagenome m | reverse complement strand
GTGATGAAGAACGCCGGCCCGTGACCGTCTTCGTTCTTGAAAACGGCGCGGTCGACCACGTAGCCAACAACGCGGGACAGGAAGACCACGAACGTGTTCACCACGCCCTGCACCAACGCCAGCGTCACCATGTCGCCGTTGGCAACATGCGTCACCTCGTGACCGAGCACCGCTTCGGCTTCATCGTGGTTCATCGACTGAAGCAAACCGCTGCTCACGGCGACCAGCGCTTTGTTTCGGTTCATGCCGGTCGCGAAAGCGTTGATATCCGGCGAATCGTAAATTGCCACTTCGGGCATCTCGATGCCCGAAGCGCGCGCCTGTCGCCGAACCGTGTCGATCAGCCAGGCTTCGGTGTTGTTGCGTGGCTGTTCGATCACCTGCGCACCGGTCATTCTCTTCGCCATCCATTTTGACAACGCCAGCGAAATGAACGAGCCGCCGAACCCGATCACGGCGGCGAACACCAGGAGCGCGGTTAGGTTAAGTCCGGTGCCCGACTCGTCCAGCATCCGATCCACCCCGAGCAACCGCAAGGTGATGCTCAGGACCAAAAGGATCGCAATATTGGTCGCCAAAAACAGGAAAATGCGCTTCATAGGTTGTTCTTTCTCCGAGTGGTTGTTTAGAAAACCTATACTTAGATACGGTCGGATGTCGGCAAGTTCAATAGCCCGATTAGCAGGGCATTTGCCGGGGAACCTGCCGCCCGTATTCCATTATTCGGTTACGCTAACATGAACGCCAATCTGCCGGAATGGGCGATTCCGGCTCCAGGCATTGAGGCCTAGCTTTCGCGCGACCATGAACGTCAATCGCAACTATTTCATTTCAAAGCGCGAACGCGAGGGAATGATTTCGCTCACCGCGATAACCTTTATCGAGGAAAACGCTCTGCTAAGCGCGACGCAAGTCGACGATGCCAAGAAGAGCCTGCAGGCATTGTTCCTGCGCGCGAGCGGAGAAGAAACGATGCTGCGCAAGCTCATCGAAATGCTCAAAGCGACGCGCCACATTCAGAATTCGTTTGCCAACATTTCGGGAACCCTCGCCGGCGTATCCCGATGTATTGCCGTTTTGGAAGAAAAGCTTGTCGATCTTCGCGCGCAGCTCGCACTCAAACCGGTAACGCCTGAGGCCAATGCCGCATTCGTCGGTCCGTTCCTGTCCTTTTCGCAGGAGTTTATCTTGAAGACCGCGAGCTTCTCGGAGAGCCTCGTGCAGTACCTGACCGCGCGTGAACAGGAGGCGCGAGCGCAAAGCGCGCACCGCATCGCGCTCGATGCCCGCGAGCGGTTGCGTCGACGGCTCGCGGGCCGGCTGGCGGAAGTGCGGGATGAAACCGAGGCGCGCATCAAGGACGAACTCGTGAACTCTTTCGATTACGGTCAAGCGGAGTCGCTGCTCGAAGAAGCGCGTTTTCAAGCTCGCGCGATGGAGCGCGTTGTGCGCGAGAACCTCGAAGAGATTCAAGCCATGTGCCGCCGTGCAATGAATCCGGCGCTTCGCGACCGCGTGGCACGCATCGACAGCGGCGTGGATATCTTTACCCAATTCGCGGACGCGCTGCCCACTCATCCGCCGCTCGAATCGTTGAAGCAATCCGTACTCGATCTGTTCAAACTTTATCAACACACACACGGAATGTTTCAGCTCGACTTTCAAAAACTGACTCACGCGCTCGAAACCATGATCGACAATCCCGACGCGTATTTTCAGTCGAAGCAGGAAGATCAGGATCTAAGTCAGAAGCGGGACAAGCTCCGCAAAATCGAGGGACTTATTCCATTCCTCGAGCGTTCCGCGAGACTGGCGGACGACCAGGAGATGGACGCGTACTCCGCGTTTACCCGACAGTTGTCGAGTGCGATCTCCGAGCGCCGCGCACAGTGGAGTCATATTGCGGAGGAATTGCTACGCGCCAAAGTCCACGCTGAAGCCGAGATCAGTACGCGGCTTTAATGCATTGATTGTCTCGCAGGCTCCGCGCACCGATCCTCTCATACGTCTTTCTCCCGACGCGCGGTGGGCGTCATTGGTATCTATTTTTCGAGGACCGCGCCGCAGCGCCAACAAATTTCGAAACCAGCGGGGCTTTCTTCACTGCACGAACGGCAGATTACGACTGCGTCCGAGGCGGTGCGGTTTTCGAAATCAGCCACCACCGATCGTGCCCGATCGGCGTCCGCAGACTCGACCAACCAAATCTCCGGATAGGCGTGTGTGAACGGAATTTCTCCCACTCCCCCCTGCGCGTGCTCGTTCAGCACCCGCGCCTCGATGCCGGCGTGCTGTAGTCGGTGCAACAGTAGATACGCCTCCGGCAGATTGGCGGCACGATACAACCTTTGCATGGCGCGTCCTCGCTATTCCGAGCGCCAAAAAGACGGCACTTTCATGGAATTTTGAGGGAAATTATCCACCCAAAATAGCCGACCATCGGTGAAAGCGGTGCTCGAATAGCCGCTCGTCTTGCTTCAGCGCAATAGTCGGACTATTTCTACATAAGAATCAGGTGACTAGAATGAAGACGATAGGTAGTTGGGGCGCTCGACGGATTGGACGTACCCACACTCGGGGCAGAAGCCGTGCGTAAGAAACTGGACGTGCAGTATCTGGAAATGGGGATGTACGTTGCCGAGCTCGATCGGCCATGGCTCGGTACGCCGTTCTTGTTCCAGGGCTTCGAGATCCGTTCCGAGGCTGAACTCCTCGAACTCAAGCGTCTGTGCAAATGGGTGTACGTCGACACACCGGACGTGATGCCCGGAGCGTCGGCGCCGAAAACCGTTGCACCGAGCGCCCAGCGTCAACCACCAAGAATTCAGACGGAAGCGGAGCAACGGGTCGCGCGCGAGATCCTTAAGATCATCAACCAGCCGCGCGCACAACCGGTCTACGCCGATAAGTGCGAAATCGAGCAGGAAATCCCCGTGGCGCGCGAGCATATCGCCGTCGCACGTACGCTTATCTATCAAATACTCGACGACGCGCGCTCCGGCAAGAACATCGATGCGGTTAGCGCCAAACGCGTGGTCGGCTCGCTCGCCGAAAGCATCGTGCGCAATCCAGACGCGCTAACATGCTTTATTCAACTGAAGAACAAGGATGAGTACACCGCGCAGCACAGCATGCGTGTTTGCATTTTAGCGCTGGCGTTCGGGCGCCACCTTGGGCTCGATCGGGAAACCCTGGAAATGCTCGGCACCGGCGCACTGCTGCACGACATCGGCAAGATGAAGGTACCGACCGAAATACTGAACAAGCCCGCTGCGCTGACCGACCACGAATTTTCTTTAATGAAGAGCCACGTACCGCGCGGTGTGGAATTGCTCGAACGTCTGTCCGGCATTCCGCGTCCGGCTCTTGAAGTCGCCCGTTGCCACCACGAACGCTATGCCGGCAGCGGCTACATTAGCGGTCTGACCGGTGACCAGATCGGCTTTTTCGGAATGATCGGTGGTATTGTTGACTGTTACGACGCGGTGACGAGCGATCGTGCCTATCGTGCCGGTATGTCGGCTCACGCCGCCCTGAAACAGATGTACGAGTGGCGTGGGCGGGACTTCCATCCGGGACTCGTGGAGCAGTTCATCCAGTGCATGGGTATCTACCCGATCGGTAGTGTCGTTGAATTGAACACAGGTGAGGTCGCCGTTGTTGTCACCATGAACCGTGTGCGGCGTCTCAAACCTCGAGTGACTCTCGTGCTCAACGCCAACTGCGCTCCCTATAGCACGCCGGTTACCGTCGACCTGATGAATCACAAGACCAGTGACGGACGCGCCTGCGAGATCGATCGCGTCCTCGAACCCGGGATGTATGGAATCGACCCTGTGCGATATCTGCCTGTCATCGATCCGACGCGATTATTGCGACCCGTGGTTAATGCGGCGACGCGCGTCGAAGGGTCCGCTTGAACCCGAAACCAGTGCGCTAAAAAAATTTGGCGCAGTGTTGGGCCAGCAAAAACTCGTTAAACAAGATCTCCCTTAGCTGAACGCCGTTCGTACTCCGTCGAGCGCGTACTGGACTGCGAGCGCCGCCAGTACCACACCTAGCAGTCGAGTGATTACATTCGCTCCGGTTTCACCAAGCACTCGCATAATACGCTCCGCCTGGAGCAAAGCGATCAGAACGCACAACAAAACGATCGGTACGACGAGAAGAACCACTATCGTTCCGGCTGTCTGTTGCGCGTGCTTACCGGTCATCAGCAGAACGGTCGTTAGTGCACCCGGTCCGGCGATCAACGGGAACGCCAAGGGAAAGACCGATACGTCTGCTTTCAACTCCGCTTCCCGTTGCTCGCGTTCCGTGGTCGAACGAATGCCGGATTGACGTACAAACACCATATCCAGGGCAACGAGAAACAAGAGCAACCCGCCGGCGATCAGAAATGCCGGCATACTGATACCGAGCGAACGCAGCAACGCGGCTCCGCCCAATGCGAAAGCGAACAGGATGATGGCAGCGATGACTGTGCCGCGAATCGCCATGCGCCGGCGGTACTCCTTCGCTCCCCCTTGCGTGATCGCGGCGAACATCGGCGCCAGACCGATCGGGTCGACCACGACGAAGAAAATGATCAAGGTGTCAAAAAACAGGCTCAACATATAAACGACGATCTATCCCCGACGCGCCGAGAGGTTGTCTTGTGGTCGCGGGCAGCGGCATCGGCAGATAACGAATCAGAACATTTCAACCTGATCACCGGTTTCCCTCGGTGGCCGAAAGAGCGAGGTATTAAGCTGTAGACGGTCTCGATACACCAACCCAAGTCGCCGACAGGCGAGTTGAAATCTATTCCGAATCAAATCAGCGTAGATTCCTTGCCCGCGCATTCGCGTGCCGAAGCGCGCATCGTTATCTTTGCCACCACGAATGTCGTGCACGCGCGCCATGACATGCTCGGCCGACAGTGGCGCGTGGACAGCGAGCCACTGTTTAAAGAGATCCTTGATTTCATAGGGCAAACGCAGCAATACGTAGCCTGCCGATGTTGCGCCGGCATCGCTCGCCGCGGCGAGTATCGCTTCGAGCTCGGCATCGGTCAGCACCGGGATCACCGGCGCGCTCATCACGCCGACGGGCACGCGTGCTGCGCTCAATCGCCGAATCGCTTCCAACCGCCGCTGCGGCGCACTTGCACGCGGTTCGAGCCGCCGAGCCAGCTCGCGATCGAGTGTCGTCACACTCAGAAAGACCTGCACCAGATTCCTTTCAGCCATCGATACGAGGAGATCCAGATCCCGCTCGATGCGCGCTGACTTGGTTACGATCGTTACGGGATGATTACACTCCGCGAGGACTTCCAGGACCGAACGCGTCACCCGGTACTCGCGCTCGATCGGTTGATACGGATCGGTATTGGTACCGAGCGCGATGACTTTCGGCTGATAATTCTGAGCACCGAGCTCGCGGCGCAACAGTTCGGCGGCATCCGGTTTCGCGAACAGCCGCGTTTCGAAATCGAGACCGGTGGACAAGCCGAGAAAGCCGTGGCTCGGGCGTGCGTAGCAGTAAACGCAACCGTGCTCGCAGCCTCGATAGGGGTTGATCGACTGGTCGAAGGGAATATCCGGTGACTCGTTGCGACTGATGACCGTGCGTGCCGTATCGACGGCGACCGTCGTCGCCACCGGCGCCGGTAGCGTGTCCAACCCGCCCCAGCCGTCGTCCTCGGCCTCGTGATGCTGCGATTCAAAGCGCCCCGCGGCATTCGTTACCGATCCGCGCCCTTTGCGCACAGTGCGCACCAACGCCCGCGCGTCTATTTCGGGGGATTTGAGGCGGTCCGGTGGCATCGCGTCCGATCCAATTGGGAAGACTTCATGTTCTAGAATGCCGTCTGCGAACGCAAGCTGCGCCGATGCCGACACCTCTCTACCTCTGGCTGATGCCGCCCGCGCCGACTCAACAGCGGTTCGCGGCGCTCATTGACCGTCTCAGCCGGCGCGTCGGGACGCCCTGCTTCATTCCGCATGTCACTTTGATCGGCTCGCTCTTCTCTCCGGAAAGTGAAGTCGTGCGTTGCGTCGAGCAACTTGCCTCAACACTTGCGCCTATTCCCGTCCGCCTCGCGGGCCTCGGTTGGTCAGATCAATATTACCGCTGCCTTTTCATGCGAGCCGAACCCAGCGCCGAGCTCCTCGCCGCTCATCGGGAGGCGAGTGACCGGCTGGGGGTACCGCCAGAAGCCGATTTTTTTCCGCACCTCAGCCTGATCTACGGCAATCTCGCCGAAAATGAGAAAACCCAAATCGTTCAAGAGATTGGCGCCAGTTTCGATGTTTCGTTCACGGCCGCCCAAATCTGCCTTTGCCGTCCCGTCGGTTCGCCCGAACAATGGCGGTTGCCGTACGTCTTTGCGCTGACCGGTCGCTCTGACCGTTAGTGTCATCGTTTTCGCGGAATCTCTGGAACTGCGTCGCGTCGGTGAAGCGTGATAGGATTCTTCGACCGACAGCCATTGAGGCGCGGAGAGAATTCATGAGAGCAGGCCGCCGCATCGTTTTCTTCATTGCTGCGCTTTTGCTCGTCTTCGGGCATCAACTGTCTCTGCACGCGCAATCGACGGTGCCGATTCAACCCGTCAAGCGTCATCCTGGCCTGGGAAATGATCCATTCACCTCGGCGCAGATCCAGATCGAACGCCTGCGCCAAACCGCGAGCAAGTTGCGTCTGCTGGCCGATCAACCGTTCCCGTCGAATCTCGCGGAGGCCGATCGCAACGAATTTGCGGAGCACAAACGGTGGCTGCAACAGGCGGTGCAACGCGTCGCCGCGATCGCGAACGAATGGGAACATCAGCTTAAGCCGCTGAATGATCGTAAAGCGCTGGGCCCGGCGCTCGACCTGAATGCCTTCTTCGAGTCGCAATCGGCGACGCTGCAAACGAAATTGCGGCGGGAAAGCCTGGCCCAGACGCCAGCCTCGGAGCGCGTGCGCTCTTCCGGCGCCACCGCGCGGCTGGTAATCAACACGATGTACTAACGGCTACGCCGGCAGCCGCAGATAGTGCACGCTGAAGTAGCTTCGAGGATCGGTCCAGACCGCCTCCGGCTGGTAACCGGCGAGCCGTGCGAGACGCTGAAATCCATCGATCGTGTATTTGTAGGAGTACTCTACGTGCAGGCGTTCGCCAAGAGAAAAAGCAAACGCGCGTCCGTCTAGCCGAATTTCTTGCTCGCGCCGGCTGACGAGATTGATTTCGACCCGCCCTAGCTCCTCGTTGTAAAGCGCGTCGTAGCCAAATCCCTCGGTATCGAGCTTGGCGCCGTATTCGCGGCGTAATCGGTGCAGCACGTTTCGAATGAATGCAGCCGTTATACCCTGCGAATCGTTATAGGCCGCGTGAATGACGCGCGGATCCTTCTGCAGATCGATTCCCAGGATTAACCCGCCGCCGGGCCGTACGAGCGCGTGCAGCCGTTCGAGAAAAGCGACCGATTCATCCGGCGTGAAGTTACCGATGCTCGAACCCGGGAAAAACGCCAGACGCGGCAAATCGGGTGGCGGATACGTGAGGCTCAATGGTTGGGAGAAATCGGCGCAAGCCGCGTGCACCGACAACCATGGGTAGTCGTGCGCGAGGCGCCGCGTCGATTCGAGCAGGAAATCGCGCGAGATGTCGATGCCGAGATATGCGCGCGGGTGCAGTGCGTCCAGAAGCAATCGCACCTTCTCCGATGCTCCGCTGCCCAATTCCACGAGTACGGTACCGGGATCGACGCGATTCGCTATTTCCGGGCCACAAGCCCGCAAGATCGAAGTCTCCGTGCGCGTCAGGTAGTACTCCGGCAACTCACATATCCGCTCGAATAGCTCCGAGCCACGTGCGTCGTAGAGAAATTTCGGCGCGATCGCTCGTGGACGGGTCTCGAGCCCCGCTACCAGCTCGCCGATCAGATCCGGATCGGCCGCTAGCTCATCGTAAAACCTTACCGCCGCCTTCATGCGTCCGCCGCCAGCCGCAGGCTGCTAAATTGCCAGCGGGAGTTCGGATAGAAGAAATTGCGGTAGGTGGCACGCAAATGCGATTGCGGGCTCGCGCACGAGCCGCCGCGCAACACGCGCTGGCTGGACATGAACTTACCGTTGTACTCACCGAGTGCGCCGGACGCGGCGCGAAACCCGGGATACGGCGCGTAGTCGCTCGCGGTCCATTCCCACACGTCGCCGTACATCTGGCAGAGGCCCGATCCCTGGGGCGCCCTGGTGGGTTGAAGCCAGCCGCTTTCGAGAAAGTTACCGCTGACGGCAAGCGGCGCCGCCGCTACCTCCCACTCCGCTTCTGACGGGAGGCGCTTTCCCGCCCAGCGCGCAAATGCGTCGGCTTCGTAATAACTCACGTGGCATACCGGTTCGGACTCACGCACAGGCCGCATACCGCCGAGGGTATATGCCCACCAAACGCCGTCCCTTTGCTCCCAGTAGAGCGGTGCGCGCCAGGCCTGCTCTTTCACCTCGCGCCAGCCATCGGATAGCCACAGGTCGGATCGTTCGTAGCCGCGATCCTTCATGAAGGCGAGGTATTCACCGTTAGTTACGCAGCGTGATGCCAGAGCAAATTCGTTCAAGTAAACGCGATGGCGCGGCGCTTCGTTGTCGAAGGCGAATCCGGTGCCGTCATGCCCGATTTCACGTACCCCACCTGGGTAGTTGATCCATAGGAGATCGGAGGTGGCTTGGTCCGGCGGTTCGCCAATTTCCGAATATGCCGGTCGCAACGGATTCATTGCGAAGATGTGCTTGATGTCGGTGAGCAGCAGTTCCTGATGCTGCTGCTCGTGGTGCAGGCCCAGGACGAGGCGCTCGCGCACGGTGTCGACATGCTCCGCGGGGCATCCCACTAACAGTGCCTCGATGGCCGCGTCAACATGCGCACGGTAACGAAAAATATCCTCCACGGTCGGGCGCGACAACAGTCCACGGCGTGCACGCGGGTAAGGTGATCCAACGGTTTCGTAATACGAATTAAAGAGGTAGTCGTAGCGCGGATGAAACACCGCATAGTCCGTCGCATACGGGCGAAGAATGAACGTCTCGAAGAACCAGCTTGTGTGCGCCAGATGCCACTTCGGTGGACTTACGTCCGGCATCGACTGAATGCAGTAGTCTTCAGTCGCTAGCGGCTGACAAATCTGCTCCGATTTCTGCCGCACGTCGCGGTAGCGCGTGAGAGGTTCTGCAAATCCGAAATCGCTCGGCACCGCGGAGGCACGAATGATGTTGCGCATGCCTCGATCCTTCTGTTTTTGCGGACCGCCATTAGAACACACATCGGGGCCGTGCCAAACCCGACCTCGGTAAATCGCGCGAGATTTGTTTCACACGAACGGATCGGTAACCGTTCGGTCCGCATCCGTCTCAAACCCGAACACTCGCCCGTAAAAGTAGAGCTCCGTTTCAAGGGTGCGCTTGACGTTGTGTGCGATGCGAAATCCGTGCTGCTCACCGGGAAATCCCACATACGCGACCGGGACACCGCGCTGGCGCAATGCTTGCACGAGGCGATCGGTTTGACTCGGAGGCACGACACGGTCTTCCAGCCCCTGGAAGAAGATCACCGGGCACCGGATTTTGTCGACGTGATGTAGCGGCGAACGCTCGATGTAGCGCGACTTCGCGGCCGGATAGGGTCCGATCAGTCGATCGAGATAACGAGACTCGAACTTATGCGTATCACTCGCCAGGGTTTCTAGATCGCTGACGCCGTAGTAGACCGCACCTGCCTTGAACTCGTCGTGAAACGCGAGCGCACAAAGCGTGGTGAAGCCGCCAGCACTGCCACCGCGAATCGCGAGACGCGCGCCGTCAACCTCACCCTCGGCCACCAGGTAGCGCGCGCCGAAGGCGCAATCGTCGACATCGACAACGCCCCAAGCGCCATCGAGCCGACGCCGATAGGCACGGCCAAAACCGGTCGAGCCGCGATAGTTCACGTCGACGACCGCGAAACCGCGGTTGGTCCGCCATGAATGAAAACTAGGAGCGGTGGGCGCCCTGTCGCAGGGGTGACTACGTCGCGATTGCACGGCCTGTAAAAGAACGCGTGTGCTCGTTCACCCTCGCTCGTCTCGTAATCAATGGCGCGCGGAATCGAAATGAACCCAGGGTCAATCGAGACAACGGCCGATCGCCGGATCACCTCATAGTGGTTAGCGCCAGGATCTAACTCCACGATCTCCGGCAAAGTCGTCGGGCCCGCGGCGACAAAAACGATGCGCCGCGCGTCCGCCTGCACGTAGCTGATATCTGTGTAATCGGTTGACAACATGCGCCATTCGCGCGTCTCTACGTTGAGCGAACCAAGCCGCCACGAACCGCTATCGTTAAACGCACAAACCACCATGTGCGGCGAAACAAAACCATAGCGCGCCAAACCGAATACCCAGTGCGGTCCGCCGAACTCGACGGATAGCGGTAACAGCGCCTCGACGTCCCCCTGGCGATAGCGATAGAGGTTCCACCAGCCGCTCCGATCGGACACGAAATAAAGCGTGCCGTCCGGCGCAAACGTCGGTTGGCAAATCGATTCATCCGAACCGCCGGCGATATGGCGCACAGCATCGATACCACCGTCATCACCGCAGTCGGCGAGATACAGCAACGTGCCGTCCCAAGGCATGTTCGGGTGATCCCAGGCGAGGTAAGCAAGCTGTCGACCATCACCGCTCAGTCGCGGTGCCGCGAAAAAATCATGTCCGTTCGCGAGCGTGCGCGGAACCCCAGAGCCGCCCGCATCGATCGCGACAATCGACTGTATCGGCTCGCCGGGCGAGCGGTGATCCTCAC
>OBLQ010000969.1_pt1 | contig 10806 bp, 8 predicted proteins | sample 1519881 | NCBI WGS metagenome assembly OBLQ01 (sample SAMN01911456, study PRJEB22533) | soil metagenome | biome: Soil | place: Malaysia | collected 2012-04-30 | depth DG_metagenome m | reverse complement strand
GGCAAGCACGAAAATGGCGTCGCCATTCGCCCGATCCACGGACCGACCGACGGCGACGCCATTTTCGTGCTTGCCGCCGGCGAAGGGCCCCCGCCCGACCCGCTCGCCCTGACGCGCATCGGCCTTCTCGCCGCCGATTGCGTTGCGCGCGCCGTCGCGCGCGGCGTTTATGAGGCGAAGCGCGCAGGCTGAGACTTTGCGCGTCTTCGCGCCGCATATCTTGCAAAGGCCGGCGCGATCCGCTTTAACGCCAACTCGCTCGCGAATAGTCGTCTTCCTCTTCGCGACGCAGCGCGCCCGTAGCTCAGCTGGATAGAGCACCAGACTACGAATCTGGGGGCCGGGAGTTCGAATCTCTCCGGGCGCGCCATTCCCGTACTAAACTTCGAACTGGTCCGGCGCTTGCGGCGACATGAGTGGGCGGCGCGCCGGTGGTGGCCTCTGCAAAGGCGTCTTTCGGGCCGGAGATGTCGATTTCTGACTTGCCCACAATGATTTCGGAAACAAAGGCGCGGATACAGCGTTTCTTGAGATCGGCGGGCGCGTCGCGGCATCGGCAGCGCTGGATATTTTTGCAATCATGACGAGGAACATTGCAAATATCGCGACCGCAGCGAGATCAATCCGTACTGCGACGACGCGGGTTTCGATCAGTCGAAACATATCTGCGCCCTGTTTCCGATCTTTCCGATGCGCTCTTCATCAGCGCCAGCAATGCCGCAAGGATGGTCCGCGGCGCTGGCGGACATCCGGGGACATGAATGTCAACCGGTATGATCTTTGAGACGGCGCCGACGATGACCGGACTCGCGGCGAAGCATCCCCCGTCTTTCGCGCAATCGCCGTTCGCGATCACCCATTTCGGCGCCGGCATCGCTTCATAGGTCGCAACCAACGCTTCATGCATGTTTCGGGTCACGGGGCCTGTAACCAGAAGCACGTCCGCGTGCCGCGGCGAGGCGACAAAGCGAAGGCCGTATCGCTCAAGATCATAATAAGGGTTGTTGAGCGCGTGGATTTCAAGCTCGCAGGCGTTGCAGGAGCCCGCATCGACATGTCTGATCGACAGGCTGCGCCCAAGCCGCGCGCGCGCGTGAAACTCGACCGCTGCGCCGATCTCCTTTTCGAAATCCGCAACGCCTTCCGGCGGCGGCTCCGTCGCGGCGTTCCTGAGCAGTCCTTCCAGCATCAGCCTGCGCATTGAATTGCGTCTCTCAAAGATCATGTCCTGAATAGGAGCAGTTGAACGATTTATTGCACAGCGGGAAATCCGCGATGATATTGCCTTCGATGGCGGCTTCCAGTAGCGGCCATTGAAACCAGGACGGATCGCGCATGTGACAGCGCTCGATTCGCCCGTCTTGGGCGAGCCGCACAAACGCGAAGATGTCGCCGCGAAACCCCTCGACAATCGCCGCGCCTTCTCGCTCCTCGCCGGCGAACTGCGCGTCAACATTGTGCCGGCCGCCGGGAAGCTGGCCAATGATCTGTCGAACAAGTTCCAGACTCTGCCGGATTTCGAAAATCCGGATGCGCACGCGCGCATCAACGTCGCCCGCTGACAAAACCGGGGTTTCGAAATTGAGGCTGTCATAGGGAGGGAACGTGTATGCTTTGCGGGCGTCGAATGCGCGCCCCGATGCGCGCCCTACATATCCGCCGGCGGCGAAGCGGGCGACCAGCGCCGCGGATACTTTGCCCGTCGTCGCCGTGCGGTCCTGCAAGGACGACGTTTCTTCGTAAGTCTCGTTCAAAAGGTCGAGCCGGCGTTCGATCCGATCAGAAAGTTCGCGAACGCCTTCCAGCGCGCCAGCCGGCGGCGACGCGCGCACGCCCCCGGGGATGACGACGCCTCGCATCAGACGCGAGCCGAACAAGGCTTCTGCGGCTCGCAATACCTCTTCGCGCAGGATCGCACAATGCGCATGAATCAAGGAGAATGCCGCATCATTGCAGACAGCGCCGAAATCGCCGAGATGATTGGCGATACGCTCCAATTCAAGCGCGAGCGCTCGAAGCCATTCCGCGCGCGGCGGGGAGTGAATGTCGAGCGCCGCTTCGACGGCGCGGCAATAAGCGATCGCATAAGCGACCGTGCTGTCGCCGCTGATCCGCTCGGCGAGCGTCAGGCCTGCCTCAAGGTTCGCCCCGGCCATGAGCTTCTCGACACCCTTGTGAACATAGCCGAGACGCTCTTCGAGCCGGACGATCGTCTCTCCGGCGGCCGTAAACCGAAAATGGCCGGGCTCGATAATGCCCGCGTGAACGGGGCCAACCGCGACCTGATGAAGGTTCTCGCCGTCCGCCTCAAGGAAGTCATAGTCGCGCGCGCCGCCGGCGTCTTCGCCTCCCCATTTTCCGTGATCGAGCCAGGGGCGGACATCCGGCGCATCCTCCGGCGTCAGACCCCAGAGATCGCGCATTGCGCGCTCAAGCCGGATCGCCGGCGGATGCATCCTGCCGACCGACGGGAAACGATTATTAGGACATGGCAGCGTGAAGATGCCGAGGTCGAGCGAACTCTCGTCGCGGAGCGCGAAATGCGCAGCACCCGGCTCGCCCCAAAGCGCGCACAACGACCACCGTCCCGACGCCAGTTCGCCCGTCGCAAAGATCCACGCCTCTCGGTCGATGATTGCGTGCGGATATGGCCGCGGCTTTTCGGTCATGTCGCCGCCCGAATAAGCTAGGTCGATCAAAGACGGCATGGCCGATCCCTTCGCGCCCTATCCAAGAATTTGTGCGACATGCTGAAACCACGCGACCACAGGGCCAGGCAAATAAATCCCCGCGGCAAGCACCAGGCCCAGATGAACCATGAACGGAACATATGACGCATTGGCGCTGGCGACGCTGACGCTCGGCTCGCCGAACGCCATATCGATGACGCGCAGCAGTAATGCGCCGAGCGCGACGACGAGCCCGAAAACGAACACCAGCGCCACCAGCGGCGCGCGCGCGAAAGTCGACGTCGTGATCAGGAACTCGCTCATAAAGATGCCGAATGGCGGCAGACCGATAATAGCGGCGACTCCGACGAGAAGGCCCCAGCCTAGCAGCGGATGGCTTTGCGTCAGACCGTGAATATCGGCGATACGCTGTGTTCCTTTGATTTGGGAGATCAGCCCGACCATGTAAAAAATGCCGGATTTCGTCAGACTGTGCATAGTCATGTGAAGGAGGCCGGCGAAATTCGCGATCGCTCCTCCCATGCCGAAGGCGAAGACGATGATTCCCATATGTTCGATCGACGAATAGGCGAACAATCTTTTGATATCGCGCCGCCGATACAACATGAACGCAGCGAAGTTGAGCGACAACAGTCCGAGACCGACCATTAATGGCCCCGGCGAGATCGAAGCCGGATTCGCCGCCATCAGCAGTTTGAATCGCAACACGGCGTAAAGCGCGACATTGAGCAGGAGGCCAGACAGGACGGCGGAGATCGGCGTCGGCCCCTCGGCGTGCGCGTCGGGGAGCCAGGCGTGCATCGGGGCGAGGCCGACCTTCGTGCCATATCCGAGCACGAGGAAGATGAAAGCGACGTTTAGAAGAGCGGGATCGAAGGCGGCTGCGCTCTTCATCAACTTCGTGATGACCATCGCGTTATAGCCTTCGCCGACAACCGGCTGTGCGGCGAGATAGACGAGGATCGTGCCGAACAGCGCAAAGGCGATGCCGACGCTGCCAAGGATGAAATACTTCCACGCGGCCTCAAGCGCTTCGGGCGTCAGATAGAGCCCGACCATTACGACGGTCGACAGGGTTGCGAGTTCGACCGCGACCCACATAAGGCCGATATTGTTCGAAATCAGCGCGAGATTCATTCCGAACATCATCAGCTGATACATGCCGTGATAGAAGCGAAGCCGCAGCGGCGACAGACGGCCCGTCTTGAGCTCATGCGAGATATAGCCGGCGCTGAACACGCTGGTGGTCAGTCCGACAAACGTATTGAGCACAATGAAAACGATATTAAGATCATCGATGAAGAGATATTGCCCCGGTTCCGGCCGCTCGCCGAGCAGGATGGCGAGCGCGGCGCCGAACGTTGCGAAAGAAGCGGCGACGTTCACGAAGGCGGCGAAGCGGTTTCCGGGCAGGACTGCGAGCAGGGCCGCCGCGCCGAGCGGGCAAGCGAGAACTGCGGCCAGCGGGTCAAGCCCCCCCAAAGTCATCGGTCGCCTCGGAACTCATCGAGCGCGCCGACGTCGACGGAATCAAACCGTTCGCGGATTCGGAACAGGAACGCGCCGATGACAATGAAAGCAATGAGCACCGAGAAGGCGATGCTGAACTCGACGACGAGCGGCATCCCCTTGGCGCCAGTCGCCGCGAGCACCAGTCCGTTTTCGAGCGACATGAAACCGACGATCTGGCTGACCGCATTCCGACGCGTCACCATCACGAGAAGGCCAAGCAGAACAACGGAGAGCGAGAAAGCGAGATCCTCGCGGACGAGGGGATGGGCTTCGCTCGTCACATTGAACATGAGCGCCATCGAGAGCGCGACCAGCCCCATCCCGGCAACCATGGTTTGCCCGACGCCGATCACCGTCTCGATGTCGCGGTGAACGCCGAGCTTGACGATCATGCGATGCAGGGCCGCGGGAATGATAATCGCCTTTAACACCAGCGCGATGGCGGCCGTCACGTAAAGATGTTGTTCCGCTTGGATATAGGCTTGCCACGCCACGGAAGCGGCGAGCACAACCGCATGCAGCGCGAACATGTTGAGGAGCGCGAACAGGCGATCCTGGTAAAGCATCATGAAGCTGACCAGCACGAGACAGCCGGCAAGAAGATGCGCGATATCGAGAGCGAGCGTCGACTGCGTCAGAAACGGCCTCCTGCGAACAGAAGGAGCGCGCCGAGAAAACCGAGCATCAAGGCTGCGCCGAGAAAATCCGGGACGCGGAAGACGCGCATCTTCGCCGTCGCCATTTCGAAAAGAGCAAGGAGAACTGCGGCGCCGAGGAGCTTTCCGAGATAGAAAACGATCCCGAGCGCATTCCGCGCTGCGTCGGCGCCGTCTCCGGCGAGCCCCCAGGGAACGAAAATCGCGCCGATCATCGACACGTAGAGCAGCAATTTAAGGAACGAGGCGAATTCGATCATGGCGAGATGCCGGCCCGAATATTCAAGGACCATCGCCTCATGCACCATAGTGAGTTCAAGATGCGTCGCCGGGTTGTCGACCGGAATGCGGGCGTTTTCGGCGATCGCCACCATGAACAGCGCGAACATCGCCAGCGCCAGCGAGACTCTGAGGCCGACCGAATTGGATCGCAGGAAAGCGGCGACGTTTGAAAGTTCGGTCGACCCGGCAACAAGGGCGACCGTGAATACCGCAAGCAACATTGCCGGTTCGGCGAACGCCGCGATCATCATTTCGCGACTCGATCCGATGCCGCCGAAGGCCGTCCCGACATCCATCCCGGCGAGCGCCAGAAAGAAACGCGCGCTGCCGAGCAGCGCCACGATGACGATAAGGTCGGCGCTCCAGCTGAACATGAGCCCGGTGCGAAAGGTCGGCGTTAACGCCGCGGCGACCCAGGTCGTCGCGAAGATCAGATAGGGCGCCGAACGGAATATCCACGATGCGTTCTCGGCGATGACCGCCTCCTTACGCATCAGTCGAAAGAGATCTCGATAGGGCTGAAGAATGGATGCGCCGCGCCGGCGCATGAGGCGCGCCTTTACCTTGCGCACGACGCCCGTCAGCAGCGGCGCCAGCGCCAGCACGAGGAGCATCTGGAACGCCTGGAACAGCAATTGGCTCGCTAGGACCATGCTGCAAGCCCCAAAAGCAGAAGCACCAGCGTCGCGAAAACGAGGCTCAAATAGCGGCGGATGGTCAAGAACTGCAGACCGTTGAGCTTCTCCGAAATCGCATTGATCACAACAGCGATCCGACCGTAAATCGCGTCCCAAACAAGATCGCGCAGGCGTATGGTGATGACCGCCGGACGCTGTTCGCCGGGCAAGGGCATGTCGACGCTTTCGCACGCTCGGAAGGCTATTCGTCCAAGCGTATTGCGGATCGGCTGCGAAAAGCTCGCGCCCGTGTATTGCGTTTGCGGACCGGTCGGCCCGAAGCCGCATCCCCAGGAAGGCGACCGACGATAGGCGTTGGATGCGGCGAGGCGGCTGATATAAGCCGCGAGAAATCCCGAAGACGCGATGAAGCCGAACAGGAGGAGCGGATTGTAAGAGCTTTGCGTCGCGCTGATCGGAATGACGGTAAGCCATTGATTGACGCTTTGCGGGGTCAGCCGCGCGCCGAGCGCGAGTGTCGCGACCGGCCCGAGCGCGTCGACGACAAGTCCGGGAAAGACGCCCAAGAAGATGCAAAGCGCCGACATCAAAGCGATTGCGCCGAGAGACCAGGCGTCGGGATCGCGCGCTTTAGCGGCGCTGCTGCTGCGCGGGCGGCCAAGAAACGACACGCCGTAAAGGCGCACAAAACAGGCGGCGGCGAGCGCGGCGGCGAGGGCGAGCAAGGCGCCGATTACGGGCGCCAGTATCTTCAAGCCGAGCTGCGGCAGATCGGGGCTTTGAAGCACCGCCTGGAAAGCAAGCCACTCGGAGGCGAAACCGTTGAGCGGCGGCAGCGCCGAAATCGCGACGCACCCGACGAGGAATAAGGGCGCCAACTTGCGCATGCGATGGATGAGGCCGCCCATCTGCTCGATGTCCTGAACGCCCGTCGCGTTCAGCACCGAACCGGCGCCGAAAAAGAGCAGCCCCTTGAAGATCGAATGATTGGCGACATGAAACAGCGCGGCGACGAAGGCGAGCGCCGCCGGCGCCGCCATGCCGTTCGCCTGAAACGCCATCGCAAAGCCGAGCATCGCAAAAATGACGCCGATATTCTCTATGGTGCTGTAGGCGAGCAGCCTCTTGATGTCCTGCTCCATCAGCGCATGCAGGATGCCGAGCACGGCGGTTGCGCCGCCGATCAGCATAACGGGCGCGGCGATCGACCAGTCGCCGACCCCAACGAGATCGAATGCAATGCGGATGAAAGCGTAGACGGCGACCTTGGTCATGACGCCGCTCATCAGCGCGGAAACCTGACTGGGCGCGGCCGGGTGGGCGAGCGGCAGCCAGACATGAACCGGCGCAAGGCCTGCTTTCGAGCCGGCGCCGAGCAACGCCAGCAGAATGACCGCGGCGCTAAGACCCGCGTCAAGCTCGCGCGACCGGATGTCGGCGAAGAGATAACCGCCGCCCGGCCCTGCGAGCAACCCGAAAACGAACAGCAGCGCAAGCGTCCCAAAACTCGCCATCGTCAAATAGACGTAAGCCGCGCGGCGATTCCCGGGGGCATGATGATGCGCGAGAACGAGCGCGAACGAGGCCAGCGACATGAATTCCCAGGAAATCAAAAAGGTGAATGCGTCGTCGGCGAGCACGACGAGATTCATGGCGGCCAGAAAGGCAGGGTAGAATGGCAAGATTCGTTGCGGCTCGGATTCGCGGCGGCCATACCCGATGGCGAAGAGACTCGCCGCCGCCGCGCCGAAATTGATAACGGACAGGAAAAAGTATGAGAGCGCGTCCGCCCGGAAATGCGCGCCCAGCCAAGGAATGCCTACCGGCAATTCGAAAAGAACCGGACCTTGCGCGGCGATGAGAGCGGTCGATGAAATAAAGAACGCGGTTACAGCGATCGCTGCGTTTGCAAGATAAAGCGGAGCGGCGGCGCGCGGCCGCTTCGCCGTGGCGACGCTCGCCGCGGCCAAAACGAAAAACGCCGCAACGCAAGCGAGTAGTGACGCCGCTTCATTCATGGCGCGCTCTTGTCGGGGTCCGCCCCGACGCCCGGCGCATCCGCCGCCGCCTTAAGGCGAACGCCCCTGCCGCCTCCTGAACTCGTTTCCCCTTCGCCGATGAGTTCGATGCCGGCGAGCGTGAGCGCGTTGATGAGTTTCATCAGCGAATCGACATTGCCCCGGATCATGTCTTCGCTGGCTTCCATTCGCTGCACGGTCGGAACCGAGAGCCCCGCAAGCTCGGCAAGTCTTTTCTGCTCAATGCCAAGAAGCGCGCGGGCGGCGCGCAATTGGGCCGACGTGATCACGGAGGCAACTTTCCGCCCAGAGGTCAAAAATGGCGGATGACATATGCCAAATTATGGCTCATTGTCAACAAATGACATCTGAGACATCATATCTGATCAGCTATCTGAGGCCGCGACCAGACCTCGCCGGTGCGATCAAAGGCATTTAAGAGCGCGCTTCTATTCGCCGCACGGGTCTGTGGATTCGGCGCGGCCCCATTCAACCGGGACAGCGCGACCGGCCGCCGCACGTAGCGAGGACGCACTTGCTCTTGCTTGGAAGTGAGCGCTCACGCTCGACCGCGTTGAAGATATTCGCCGTAAGATTGCCGATCTACATCGTCTTGAACGGGACATGACCTCCATCGCGTCGAAACGCAGCGGCCTCAAGACACTGGATCACCCGGCGAAGCAGCGCGGCGAGCGTTTTGGCGTTCAGAGCGTTTTGGCGTTCAGCTTGTGCATTTTCTCGATCCGGCGGTCGCCGCCCTCGCCATCTTTCCTAGTGTCCGGCCTCGGCCATGCTGACGGCGCGCGCCGGTTTCGGCGCCAGCCAGATAATGAGCGCGGCCGCAAAGAACGCTAGGGCGACCGACAGCATGATCTGATTGGTGGCGATCATGACGCTTTGAGCGTCGACAAGGCGGCCGAGCGACAACAACGCTTCCGGTTTGCTCATGCCGGTTCGCATCAGCGCGCCGATCGCTTCGCCATTGGCGTCGGAGAGTCCGGACAATTCGGCGTGAGCGTAAGTCGTCTTGTCCTCCCAGGCGGTCTGGACGAGCGATGTTGCAACGGCGCCCGAGAAGGTTCTCAGAAAGTTTTGAAGACCGGCGGCCGACGCGGTCTCGTGCGGCGCGACGCTGCCGAGCGACAGCGCCGTCAGCGGCACGAAGAAGAAGGGCAGGCCGAGGCCCATCAGCATCAACGGAATCGCGATCTGCCAATAGGTCGCGTCATTGGTGATGAAGGCGCGCAGCGCCGTCATCGACGACAGCCAGATGAGGCCGACGAACACCAGGCGGCGCGGCTCGACCTTCGCCATGCGCGCGCCGACGACGGGCGCTGCGAACACCGCAAGGACGCCCTGCCAGGCGGTCGTCATGCCGGCCCATGTCGAGGTGTAGCCCATATGGCTTTGCAGCCAGAGCGGCGTCAGCACATTCGCCGCAAACATCGCGCCGAAGGCGAGCGTTAGCGTCGTTACGCTCGCCGTGAAGCCGCGATGGCGAAACACCCGCAAATCGACGATGGGGTTTGCTTCGGTCAACTCCCAAATGAGAAAGACGACGAAGCCGGCAGCGGCGATGACAGCGAGCGAGACGATCATCGGCGATTGAAACCACGCGTGATCTTTGCCGAGATCGACCATCAGCTGCAGCGATCCGACAAACAGGACGAGAAGAGCGAGGCCGACGAGATCGATCGGTTTTTGCCGGCCTTGCTCTTCGTAGCGCTTCAGCATCCGCCGCGCTGTCGGCGCGCAGAAAAGAACAAGCGGGATGTTGATGAAGAAGATGAGCGCCCAGCCGTAGTTTTCGCACAGCCATCCGCCGAGAATCGGGCCGAGGACCGGCGCGACAAGCGTCGTCATGGCCCACAGCGCCATCGCGGCGTGGGCTTTTTCTTTCGGGAATATCCGCAACAGCAGCGTTTGCGACAGCGGCATCAAAAGACCGCCCGACAGCCCCTGCATGATGCGTCCGGCGATGAGCATACCGAGCGAATGCGAAAATCCGCAAAACGCCGAGAAGGCGCCGAACAGGATCATCGCCGCGCAAAAAACCCGGACCAGGCCAAACCGCGCCGCGATCCAGCCGGTGAGCGGCACGACGATCGCCTCGGCGACGGAATAAGAGGTGATGACCCATGTCGCCTGGCTCGACGAAATGCCGAGACTGCCGGCGATGCTCGGCACCGAGACATTGGCGATCGTCATGTCGAGCACGGCGATGAAATTCGCGCTCGCAAGAACGATCGCCGACAGAAAGAGCGCGCCGCCCGACAGCGGCTTTTCGACCGCCGACATCATCCACCCCGCGTTTCATCCGACCTGAGGTCGATGCGCGCTTTCATCGACAGGCCGACGCGCAAGGGGTGTTCGGCGAGCTCGGCCGGGTCGAGACTGATGCGGACAGGCACGCGCTGGACGACCTTGATCCAGTTGCCGGTGGCGTTTTGCGCCGGAATGATCGCAAAGGCCGCGCCCGTTCCCCCGCTCATGCCTTCGACGCGGCCGGTGAATTTGACGCGCTCGCCGTAAAGGTCGGAAGTCAGCCTGACGGTCTGGCCTTGGCGGACATGAGCGAGCTGGCCTTCTTTGAAGTTGGCGTCGACATAAGCCTCGGCGATCGGGACGATCTTCAAGATCGGCTGGCCGGCTTCAATGCGCTGGCCGAGGGCGACGCTCTTTTGGGCGACGACGCCGTCGACGGGCGCGCGGATGATCGTGCGGTCGAGAGAGAGTTGCGCCATTTCCATTGCGGCGCGCGCCGCGGCGGTCTCGGGATGGTCTTCGATCGTCGCGCCCCGCGTCAGCGCGCGCTGCGCTGCAAGGCTTTCGCGCGCCGCTGCGAGATTGGCGGCGGCGGCCTCGAACGCGCTGCGCGCCGCGGCGATCTCTTCTTCGGAGACGGCGCCGGTCGCAGTCAATTTGCGCCGGCGGCCAAATTCGGCCTCAGCGCGCCGAAAATCGGCCTCGCGCGCTTCGACGCCGGCGACGAGCGCGGCTTCCTGCGCAA